>ENA-UEPH01000015-UEPH01000015.1-human-gut-metagenome-genome-assembly--contig:-NODE-15-length-182520-cov-7.854914_pt1 | contig 182520 bp, 132 predicted proteins | sample MGYA00242891_ERZ507898 | MGnify/ENA primary metagenome ERZ507898 (study PRJEB26167, sample SAMN06115411) | human gut metagenome | host: Homo sapiens | place: China:Guizhou | collected 2014-10-15...
GGTGGGGGTGGTGATGCCGCCGTAGATGCCGCCGAGGACGATGACGGGCACCATGATGGCCCACTTGGCTTCGTACAGGGCCTTCAGCATTTCCGCGAATTTGGCACGGGCCACGGTTTTGCCGTACTTCCTGCGCACGCAGATGACGTAGCTCACCAGCATGAGGGCGCAGCCCATGAGGATGCCGGGAACGATGGTGGCCACGAAGAGGTCGCTGATGGAAACGCCGGCGGTGGAGCCGAAAAGGATGAGCGGGATGCTCGGCGGGATCATGATGCCGAGACAGCCGGAGGTGGAGTTCACGGCGGTGGCGAACTCCTTGGGGTAGCCTTCCTTCTCCATGGCGGGGATCATGATGCCGCCCACGGCGGCCACGGTGGCGGCGGCGGAGCCGCTCAGCGCGCCGTAGAAGAGGCTGGTGAGGATGGAAATGTGGGCCATGCCCCCCTTGATGTGGCCGACCAGACAGCGGGAAACGGCCAGCAGGGAGTTGGCGATGGTGCCTTTCTGCATGATGTCGCCAGCCACGATGAAGAAGGGGACGGCCAGCAGGGGGAAGGAGTCCAGCGCACTGTACATTTTCTGTGCGAGGAACACGGGGGGAAGGCCGCCCACCATCATGCCCATGAAGACGGCGGTGCCGATGGAAACGCCGATGGGTACGGTGAAGATAAGCAGGACGATGAGGGTGCCGAATGTGGTAAGAAGAACAGGATCCATATTATTTCCTTTTACTATACTATGTTAGACGTTCTTCGCTATCTCATCGACACAGCGCAGAATGGCTTGGATACCCATGAGGCCGAAGCCTGCGGGCATGGCCATCCAGATGATCCAGGCCGGCAGCTGCATGGCGGGGGTGAGCTGTTCGCTCCAGTGGATGTTGATGACGGACTCCATGCCGGCATAGACCATGATGATGCTGAACGCGAGGCACACGATGCAGGAGAAGCACTTGACGTACTTCTTCATGCGGGGGCCGGAAAAGTTGGAAAGGATGGAAAGCTCGAGGTGGGAGTCGGTGCGCATGGCGAAACTGCATCCGAAAAGCACGCTCCAGATGACGAGGTAACGGGCCAGCTCTTCCGTCCAGGCTAGGGAGTCCTGGAGCACGTAGCGGCAGAACACCTGAATGGAGACGACGAGGATCAGGAGCAGCATGGCGAAGACGCTGACCCAGACTTCGATGGCGTTGATTGCTTTGCGGAAAGGGGAATCCGGCTTCATGGAACCTCCTGTTGGTATGCCCTCTGTCATGAGGGCTTTTTTATTCAGTATTCCGTGTATGGGCATCCGCAGGGGCGGCAAGGTGCCAGATCAGGCGGGCTCTTCCAGAACCGCCACAAAGCGTATCGGGGAACCCGTGAAGCCGGCGAGCTTCAAGGGCAGGGCCGTACAGTGGAATCGTTTTCCTGCCAGAAGTTCGGAACGCACGATGCCTTCGATGATATGCACACCATGGGACAGGAAGGCGCGGTGGATGGGGCGCCCTTCCCCCCTGCGGTCGTCCACGGTGGGGCCGTTGACGCCCACAGCCACCGGACGGAGCCGGATGATGCGTTCCGCAGCGGCAGGGGTGATGAACGGGGAATTGAAATATTCCTGCGTATTGGAATACCAACCCGTGCCCGTATGGATCATGATGAAGGCGTTTCTCGGGATGGAACCGTATTGCTTCAGCTCGCGTTCCACGTCGCCCGCATCGATCTTGTGGAAGCAGGATACGGCGGTGAAGTCGAGGAAGACGCCGGGCATGGAATACAGGGCAGAGAGATCTGCTTCATCGATGGGCTTCCCGCCGGGGACGAAATGCAGAGGCGCATCGATGTGCGTGCCCGTGTGATCGGTCATGCCGAACCACATCATCTGGTAGGGGGAATCGGGACTGTGGCGGGCCACCGTGCGGAATTCCACAGGCGGGTCACAGGGGGCGGGCGATGCCGGGGTGATGGGCTGGCTGAGATCGATGATGTTCCGGGTGGCCATGGGAGCCTCCTAGCGGGATGGCGCTGCGTTGATGACCGGCAAAAGCATGAAAGGATGGAAGCTCTTCAAAGCTTCCATCCTTTCATGCTAACTGCTTACCATTTGAAGGCAAAGAACTGCCGCTCGCTGTACGTTTCGCCGGGGCGGAGAATGGGCGACGGCATGGAGGGGATGTTGATGGCGTTGGGGTAGTTCTGCGGTTCGATGGCAAGGCCGGGGGCCGGAGCGAAGGGGGATTCCAGCCCGCGGGAAGTATAGAACGAGGCCATGTTATAGGCGTTGTACACCTGCAGGGCGCGGGCCGTGGTGTGCAGGGTGTAGGAGCGGCCCTGTTCCGGGATGCTCACTTCGGCCACTTCGCGCAGGGTGCCGCCTTCGCCGTCCAGAGCCATGATGGGATTGTACACCGCGCCCTGAGAGAGTTCTTCCATCAGCTTGGGGGTGCGCAGGTCGAACACGGAGCCTTCCACGGGGATGAAGTTGCCGGTGGGGGTGCCGGTGGCATCTTTTTCCAGATAATACGAGGCGTTGACCTTTAGGTATTCGTTCATGATGTCACGGTTCTTGAAGCCGTTGAGGTTCAGATACACGTGAGAGGACATGTCGATGATGGTGGGGGCGTCGGTGACGGCTTCCCAGTTCATGTGGAAGCGGTTGTCGTCGTCGAGGCGGTAGGTGACGGTCACGGAAGCGTTGCCGGGATAGCCTTCTTCGCCATCGGGAGAGAGATACGTGAGCTTCAGCGTGGCGCCGGTGGCGTCGCTGTCGGCTTCGCCGGTCCATACGCGGCTGTCGAAGCCCACGAAGCCGCCGTGCATGTTGCTGCCGGCGGGGCCGCTGGCGGACAGATTATAGGTCTTGCCGTCGATCTGGAACCGCGCGCCGGTGACGCGGCTGGCGGTGCGGCCGAGGAGGGCGCCGAGCCAGGGATTGAAGCGGGCATGGTAGGGCTCGAAGGTGTCGTACCCTACGCTCATGTTGTCCAGGCCGCCCTGGCCGTCGGGGATGCACAGGGCCTTGATGCGGCCGCCGAATTCGAGGAGCTCGGCCACTATGCCGTTGGCGTTGGACAGACGGAACAGGTGGATCGGTTTACCGTTGAGTTCACCAAAAACGCTTCTTTCAACTCGCTGCATGACAACCTCCAGAGTTCGTATGTTCGGGACGAGGAAAGGTCTGGTTCGACAGCCGGAACGCCGCTTGTGTTTTTCTTCTTGCAAATTCTGTGTCAACGGGCGCAGGCCCGGAGTATGGCCGCAGAGGAAGGGCCTTGCGCGCGGTATCGCGAGAAGGCAGGGCTTTTGGAGTGGTTCGGATATGCGCTCGGGAAGGATTTCAGGCGGAGGAATGGTTTGTGATTTCAAAATGAAATATTCAAAATTGAAACTATCAAAAATGATAGGGGCGAAAAGCGGTTTGCCTGCTACACGCTTCAAGGTTACACGATGTGGTTTTTTTGCATATAAAAGGAATTTTTTTATCAAGAAGCAATATGATTTTAGAACACGATAATAAATAAGGTGTTCATATCGATATTGAATCATCGATTCATCGTGCCAAAGGATGCAACGGAACATAAAGAATAAAGGCTCTGCCATAAATAGGGCTGATACGGTTTTACAGGATGGCAAATATACAATGTTTTTTAATTCTTTTTGTTGGTCGACCCCCCTCAGCAAAGGAATGGACTTTGTAGTATACATATGAAATTTCATGAAATGAAATTTCAATCGCTTACTGTGACAGATCCTGAATAAAAAAACAATGGAACTATCTGGTGTTATATATAGAAAACTTTTTTAAAAAAAGGAAAGATATGGATAGCGGTTTTTGGGGTGCCGGGAGAAGCCCTTTGGAAGGCTGGTTCTTTTATTATCTCAAAATGAAATGGTTCAAAGTGAAATTCATCGAACTGAAATGAAAGATGCCGCACGCAGGGCTTTCGGCGGGGCGAACAGTGATGCTTGCGACTTTTCCAGAGGATTGGCGAGGCTTGGCTGAAGGTTTTTCGGCAGAAAGGGGATGTTGGCAAACCTTTTGCACAAAGTGCTGGAAAAGAGAAATCGGAAAACCGATCCGCTCTCTATACACTCAACGAAAAGGTTGCCTAATGGAACACGTTATTATGATGCACGCCAAAGATAACATTGCCATTGTCATGGCCCCTTCTTTGGCTGTGGGAAGCGAATTTACGGTGGGAGGCAAGATGGTTTGTGCCAAAGACGAGCTCCCCTTTGCCCATAAGGTCGCCATCAAGGCTATCCCCAAGGGTGGCCAGATCGTTAAATATGGAGAGCCCGTGGGGATAGCGACCGCCGATATCGCCCCCGGCGAGCACGTTCACGTGCATAACGTCGTCAGCGGTCGCCACACCGTAAAAGAATAAGGAACGCTGTCATGCTGCCAGAAATCATGGGTTACAGGCGTCCCGATGGCCGTTTCGGCATCCGCAACCATATCGCCGTCATCGCTACGATGGACAACGCCAATCCTACGGTGCGGCGCATATGCTCTCTGGTGAAGGGTTGCGTGCCTTTTTGCCCCGGGTTCGGCCGCGGCGAAATGAACGAAGACCTTGCCCTGCACAACCTCCTCTCCATCAATACCGCCCTGCATCCCAACGTGTACGGCGTCATCGTCGTGGCTTTGGAAGATCAGACCGCCGAATATATTTCCGGCGAGATCGCGAAGGGCGGCAAGCCCGTGGTGGGCTTCTCCATCGAAGATCAGGGCGGCACCGTGGAAGTGGCGTACCGCGCCGCTCAGGCCGCCATCCAGATGCTTCACGATGCGGGCCGCCTGCGCCCCGAACCCATGCCTTGGAGCGAATTCGTCCTCGGCGTGGAATGCGGCGGCTCCGACGGTTCTTCCGGCATCGTCTCCAATCCGGTGACCGGACGTTTGGCCGACCGCGTCATCGACGCCGGCGGCACCGTCATCATGTCGGAAACGCTGGAACTGCTGGGCGGCGAGGAGATGCTCGGCCGCCGCGCCGTCACCCCCGAAGTGGCCGCCAAGGTGAAGGGCATCATCCAGCGCACCCTCGACTATGCCGCCGAGCACAATCTCGACATCATGGGCGCCAACCCCGCTCCCGACAACATCGCCGGCGGCCTGACCACCATTGAGGAAAAGGCCCTCGGCGCCATCAAGAAGGGTGGCACCAGGCCTCTGGTCGAAGTCCTCGAAGAGGGCGAACGTCCCACGAAGAAGGGCTTCGTCATCATGGACGCTCCCGCCCCCGGCGTGGAGAACCTCACCGCCATCGTGTCGGGCGGCTGCCACGCCGTCATCTTCTCCACCGGCAAGGGCAACTGCATCGGCCATCCCGTGGCCCCCGTCATCAAGATTTCGGGCAATCCCATGACCGTGAAGGCCATGCGCGACAATATCGACGTCGACGTGTCCGGCGTCATCAATCAGGGGCTCACCCTCGATCAGGCCACCGATATCGTGCAGGACAAGCTGGTGGACGTGTGTTGGGGCGCCATGACCAGCTCCGACATGCTGGGCGAGATCGAAACGGCCGCCAGCCGTCTTTTGAGAACCCTGTAAGCCAGAGGATGCCATGAAGGTCTGTTTTTTGGGGCTTGGGAGCATGGGGAGCGGCGTGTGCCGCAACCTGCTGAACAAGGGATACGCCCTGCAGGTATGGAACCGCAGCCCTGAAAAGGCGGCCAAGGTCGCCGGATGGGGGGCGGAAGCCTTTGCCACGCCTCAGGAGGCTGCCCGCGGCGCCGGCGTGGTGATGAGCTGCCTGTCTTCCGTGGCTGCGCTCAAGGCCGTGGCGGGCGGCGAAGACGGCGTGTTCTCCTGCATGGGCGAGGGCATGGCCTTCTACGACATGGGCACGTGGGACATCGAGTCCGTCCTCGCTCTGGAGGCGGAAGCCGAGAGGCGCGGCGTCCGCTACGTGCACATGCCCATGGGCAAGGGGCCCGAAGCGGCCGAGGCCGGGGAGTCCCCCTTGTTCTTCGGTGGCTCAAAGGATGTGTATGAGCGGGATAAGGCGTTCCTCTCCGATATAGGGGAAGTGTTTTATCTAGGCGACGTGAAGGCGGCCTGCGCCTTCAAGCTCATCACCAACCTCATCGGGCTTTCCAACAACGTCATCCTTACCGAAGGCGTGTTCCTCGCGAAGAGGATGGGCCTCTCCGAAGAGGCCTTCCTCAATGGGGCAAAGTCCACCGGCGCCTGGTCCTACCAGATGCGGAACTCGGGGCACAAGGTGTTCGCCGAAGCCTTCCTGCCCATGCGCGGTACGCTCGACAACGCCTGGAAAGATATGAAGTTCGGCGTGGAGATGGCGGAAGAGGCGGGAGTTTCCTGCCCGGCCTTCGCCATGCTCAGGGATCGCTACAAGGCCGCATCGGAAGCCGGCTACGGAGAGGAAGACTACATCTCCGTGTACCGCCTTCTCATGGATGCGGAAAATGACGGCGCAACTGCTGCGGAACCATGTAATTGACTAGGAGTTTGCCATGAAAGTTGGTTTTATCGGCCTCGGCAAGATGGGTGCCGGCATCTGTTCCAACATCGTCAAGAACGGCATCGACGTGGTGGTGTACGACATCAACCCCGCCAACATGCAGAAGTTCGTGGACATGGGTGCCTTTTCCGCCGCCACCGTGAAGGAACTGGCCGCCCAGGTTGACGTGTGCATCACCTGTGTGCCCATGCCCAAAGACGCCAAGGGCGTTCTGCTTGGACCCGACGGCGTGTTTGAAAACCTCCCCGAAGGCGGCGTGCATTTCGACCTGTCCACCTTGGACATCGAAACGGTGGTGATGCTCGAAGCCGAGGCCGCCAAGCTGGGCAAGAAGTACCTCGTCATCCCCATGGGCAAGGGCCCCGCCTTTGCCGCGGACGGCACCTGCCCCCTGTTCGGCGGCGGCGACAAGGCCACCTACGACAAGTATGAGGAATGCCTGCTCAAGAAGATGGGCAAGCCCGCCTACATCGGCGACGTGAAGGCCGGCTGCGCGCTGAAGCTCATCCAGAACCTCATGGGCATGAGCATCAACGCCGTCTGCTCCGAAAGCATCAAGCTCGCCAAGCTCGCCAACATCCCCAAGGAACAGTTCATCGAACAGATCTCCAATTCCGGGGCCTTCTCCTTCCAGTTCAAGAACACCGCTTCCGGCACCTTTGACGAAGACTTCGAGCATCCGGTGTTCACCGTGAATCTGGCCTTCAAGGACGTGCGCCTCGGCATCGAGATGTGCGAATCCTTCGGCCAGCGCGTGCCCATGATGTCCCGCGCCCGTGAGGTGTTCGCGGCCACCGCTGAAAAGTACGGCGAAGAAAACTTCACCGCGACCTTCAAGATGCTGTAGCCCCCCTTCCTCCATTCCCGGAAGCCGCAGCCGTTCGGGGCGGCTTCCGGGGGCCCCTCCCCAATGTCCCAGCATACCCACTTCTAACCTTTCCGAGGAGTCAGACATGTCCAAGAAAATCATCTTCATCACCGGCGTCACCTCCGGTGTCGGCCGCGAAACCGCCCGCCGCTTCATCAAGGAAGGCTGGAAGGTCATCGGCACCGGCCGCCGCCAGTCCCGCCTCGACGAACTCGCCGCCGAACTGGGCGGAGATTTCCTCCCCCTCTGTTTCGACGTCGCCAAGCGTGACGTCGTGGTGGAAATGTTCGCCAACCTTCCTGAAGGGTTCAAGGACATCGACGTGCTGCTGAACAACGCGGGCAGCTCCATCGGCCAGAACCCCGCTCAGGCGGGCAACATGGACGACTGGGACGAAATGATCGCCACCAACATCAACGGATTGCTGTACTGCACCCGCTGCGTCCTGCCCGGCATGATCGAACGCGGCTCCGGCCACATCGTCAACATCGGCTCCGTCGCCGGCAACCGCGCCTTCAAGTGCGGCAACGTGTACGGTGCCACCAAGGCCTTCGTGAACCACTTCAGTCGGATGCTGCGCTGCGACCTTCTGGGCACCCCCGTCCGCGTGACCAACATCAAGCCCGGCCACCTGCACACCGAATTTCTGGCCGTGCGTTTCAAGGGCGACCTGAAGACTTCGGAAGCCGCTTACGAAAACTTGGATCCCCTGACCCCTGAAAACATCGCCGAATCCGTGTGGTGGTCTGTGAACCTGCCCGCCCATATGGACGTGTGCGACATGGAACTCATGCCCATGTGCCAGTCCGACGGCGGCTGGAGCTTCTGCCATAAGAGCTGACCGAGCGTGTGCGGGCTCCTGTCGCGGGAGCCCGTTTTCATAGACCTGCCGCCGCTGTTCCGAAAGCGGTCGCGAAGACCATCAGGATATGCGTTATGATGACCGCCGAGGAGTACATCCAGTCCCTCCGTGATCTGCGCCCCCGCAGAGTTTATGCCTTTGGCGAGAAGATCGAGGATTGCGTCGACCACCCCTTGATCCGCCCTTCCATCAACTGCTGCGCCATGACCTACAAGCTGGCCGAGATGCCCGAATACCGCGAGCTGATGGTGACGTCCTCCAGCTTTACCGGCAAGCCCGTGAACCGCTTCTGCCATCTGCACCAGTCCACGGCCGATCTGGTGAACAAGGTGAAGATGCAGCGGCTTTGCGGGAGCATGACCGGCGCCTGCTTCCAGCGCTGCGTGGGCATGGACGCCCTCAACGCCGTGTTCAGCACTACCTACGAGATCGATGCCCGCCACGGCACCGAATACCACCGGCGTTTCGTGGAATTCGTCAAAGAATGGCAGGAAAAGGACTGGACTGTGGACGGCGCCATGACCGACCCCAAGGGCAACCGTGGCCTCGCGCCCCACGCCCAGAAGGATCCCGACATGTTCCTGCGCGTGGTGGAACGCCGCGAGGACGGCATCGTGGTGCGCGGCGCCAAGATGCACCAGACCGGCGCCCTCAACTCCCATCAGATCCTCGTCATGCCCACGCAGACCATGCGCGCGGAAGACCGGGACTATGCCGTGGCCTTCTCCGTCCCCGCCGATGACCCCGGCATCCTTTACATCTATGGCCGTCAGGCCAGCGACACCCGCAAGCTGGAAGCCAGCAAGGTGGACGTGGGCAACGCGAATTACGGCGGCCAGGAAGTCATCATCATTTTTGAAGACACCTTCGTTCCCTACGAGAACGTGTACATGCTGGGCGAGATCGATTTCACCGGCATGCTGGTGGAACGTTTCGCCGGCTACCACCGCCAGTCCTACGGCGGCTGCAAGGTCGGAAACGGCGACGTGCTCATCGGCGCGTCCCAGACGGCCGCCGAATGCAACGGCTGCGCCAAGGCGTCCCACATCAAGGACAAGATCATCGAGATGATCCATCTGAACGAGACGCTGTTCTCCTGCGGCATCGCCTGTTCCTGCGAAGGCTCCCCCACGCGGGCCGGCAACTACCAGATCGACATGCTCCTCGCCAACGTGTGCAAGCAGAACGTCACCCGCCTGCCTTACGAGATCGCCCGCCTCGCGCAGGACATCGCCGGGGGGCTCATGGTGACCATGCCTTCCGATGCCGATTTCACGTCCGACGAAGTGGGCGAATGGTGCCGCAAGCTCATGGTGGGCGATGCCCGGTATTCCGTGGAAGACCGCCAGCGCATCCTCCGCCTCATCGAGGCCATGACCATCGGTTCCGTGGCGGTGGGCTACCTCACCGAATCCATGCACGGCGCAGGTTCGCCGCAGGCCCAGCGCATCATGATCGGCCGTCAGGCCAACATGGAAGCGAAGAAGGCCCTTGCACGCCGCCTGTGCGGCATCGATCCCGACGGCCTGTTCTGATTTGAAAACGCCTGCCGCGGCTTTCGGGGCCTTGGCAGGCCACTGCTTGAAGCGAGGGAAGGGGGTTATGTACGAGAACATCCTTTTTGAGAAAAAGGACGGCGTGGCTTACCTCACGCTGAACCGTCCCGATCGGCTGAACGCGCTGAACAGCGCCGTACTGAAGGAACTTGACGACGCCCTTGCCGCGATCGACGGCGATGCCGAGATCCGCGTCCTCGTCGTCAGGGGGGCCGGAGAGAAGGCCCTTGCCGCCGGAGCGGACATCACGGAGATGCAGTCCATGGAAGCGGAAGCCGGTATGGCCTTCGGTGCCTTTGGGCAAAAGGTATTCGCCAAGATAGAGGCCCTGCGCCAGCCCGTCATCGCCATGATCCCGGGCTTTGCCCTTGGCGGCGGCTGTGAACTGGCCCTTGCCTGCGATATCCGCATCGCATCCGAAAAGGCCCGCTTCGGCCAGCCCGAAGTCGGCCTCGGCATCACGGCCGGATTCGGCGGCACCCAGCGCCTGCCCCGTCTGGTGGGCAGGGGCGCGGCCTCCCTGCTGCTCTTCTCGGGCAACATGATCGATGCCGCGGAAGCCCTGCGCATCGGCCTCGTCGACAAGATCGTCCCCCACGATGCCCTTGCCGCTGAAGTTTCCGCGCTGGCGGAAGGCATCGCCCGTCAGGCTCGCTGTGCCGTCCAGCAGACCAAACGCTGCATACGTCATGGCCTCGAATCCGGCCTCGAATCCGGCCTCTCGTACGAAGCGCAGGCGTTCGGCCTCTGTTTCTCCACGAAGGAGCAGAAGGACAGGATGCGCGCCTTCGTCAATCGCCGCCGCTGATCGGGTTCCGCTGTGCAACCCTCGGAGGATGGACTGAATGGAAGCAACGCTCTGGCAACGCCTTGATGAGATCATTACGAGGACCGTGAGGCCTATGGCCGAGCGCTGTGATGAGGAAAGCCTTTTCTGCGGGGAGTCTGTCCGAGCCTTGGCCGACGCCGGATTCATGGGGCTTCCCTATCCTCCCAAGCTGGGCGGGCGCGGCTCCAGCTATGAATCGTATGTCCGCTGTGTGGAACGCCTTTCCAGGGCCTGCCCTTCCGTGGGCGTCACCTATGCGACGCACGTGGGCCTTGCCTGCCATCCGCTCCATGCCTTCGGCTCGCCCATGCAGAAGGAAAGCTTCCTTCGTCCCATGCTCCGCGGCGACAAGCTGGGGGCCTTCGCGCTCACGGAGCCCGAGGCCGGGTCGGACGTGGGGGCCATCGCCACCACGGCGGAGCTGGACGGCGGCTTCTACGTCATCAACGGACACAAGATATTCATCACCAATGCCGGCAGGGCCGATATCTATATCCTCTTCGCTCGTACCGGCGGGCAGGGCACGGAAGGCCTGAGCGCCTTCGTGGTGTGCAGTGACGACGCCGGCCTGCTCATCTCCGCCCCTCAGCGCAAGATGGGCATCCGCGGCGCCCAGACCTGCGAACTCTTTTTGCGCAACCTCTGCATCCCCGCCGACCGTCTCATCGGCAGGCCCGGCGACGGGTTCTGCATCGCCATGGAAACGCTGGACGGCGGGCGGCTGGGCATCGCCGCGCAGGCGGTGGGCATAGCGGATGCCGCGTTCGACGAGGCGTGCGTGCGGCTCAAGGAACGCCGCCAGTTCGGCCGCACTTTGGAGCATTTCCAAGGGCTGCGCTGGAAGGCCGCGGACATGTGGGCGAAGGTGGAAGCCGCCCGCCAGCTCACCCTGTATGCGGCCCGCCTGCGCGACGGGGGGAAAAGGTTCCGCGCGGAAGCTTCGGCGGCCAAGCTCGTGGCATCGGAAGCGGCCGTGTGGTGCGCTTCGGAAGCCGTGCAGATATGCGGCGGCAGCGGCTATTTACAAGGATCTGTTGCAGAACGCTTGTACCGCGATGCCAAGATCACCCAGATCTATGAGGGAACGAGCGAAGTCCAGCGCATGGTCATCGCGTCCGGCGTCCTCGGGTGATGGAAACGGGACAGGTCAACGAACGGTTTCATGCCGAAAAGGAGATGGTTATGGAGACCCTTTTTGTGATAGGTGCAGGGACCATGGGCGGCGGCATCGCTCAGGTGGCCGCGCTGAACGGTTTCACCGTGTATCTCTACGATATAAAGCAGGAATTCGTCGACAAAGGTCTGAAGGGCATCGTCGGCGCCTGGGACAAGCTCGTGGCCCGGGGCAAGATGGCCGCCGAAGACCGCGATGCGGCCCTCCCCCGCATCATCGGCACGTTGGACATGCAGGATGCCGCCAAGGCCGACGTGGTCATCGAGGCCGCCGTGGAGGATCTGGACGTCAAGCGTTCCATTTTCTCGAAGCTGGACGGCATCGTTTCCCCCGGCTGCATCCTCGCCACCAATACGTCCAGCCTGAGCGTCACCGCCGTGGCCTCCGCCGTGGGCAGCCCCGACAAGGTGGTGGGCCTGCATTTCTTCAATCCCGTGCCCCGCATGGCCCTCATCGAGATCATCCGCGGCACCGCCACTTCCGACGAAACCTACGAAGCCGCCAAGGCGCTTTCCGAACGGCTGGGCAAAACGGGGGTCACCGTGAATGAATACCCCGGCTTCGTGGTTAACCGCATCCTCATCCCCATGATCAACGAAGCGGTCTTCATGCTGCAGGAAGGCGTGGCCTCCGCTGAGGACATCGATACCGCCATGAAGCTCGGAGCCAATCACCCTATGGGCCCGCTGGCTCTGGCCGACCTCATCGGCCTCGACGTGTGCCTCGCCATCATGGAGCTGCTCCGCGACGAGATGGGCGAGGGCAAGTACCGCCCCGCGCCCCTGCTCCGCAAGATGGTCCGGGCGGGCAAGCTGGGCCGCAAAAGCGGTGAAGGGTTCTTCCGCTACTAAGCCGTCGGGAACATATCGCTCGCAAAGAGCGTAGCATCGGGCGAAAGCCCTTGGAGAGCCGGCACTGTGCCGGACAGGAGTCATTATGTGTGAAGTGGTCATCGTAAGCGCGGCCCGTACCGCACTGGGAAGCTTCGGCGGTTCTCTCGCCTCTGTCCCTGCCGTCGAGCTGGGGGCCGTGGTCATCCGCGCGGCCCTTTCCCGGGGTGGCGTGGATGCCGGCATGGTGGAAGAAGTCATCATGGGCAACGTCCTTCAAGCGGGGCTGGGCCAGAACCCCGCGCGTCAGGCCGCCGTCAAGGCCGGTATCCCCGTGGAGATCCCGGCGTGGACGGTGAACAAGGTCTGCGGTTCCGGCCTCAAGGCCGTGGCGGAAGCCGCGCTGGCCATCCGCGCCGGAGAGGCCCGCTGTGTGGTGGCAGGCGGCATGGAGAACATGTCTCAGGCTTCCTATGTCCTGCCCTCCGCACGCTGGGGGGGCCGCATGGGCGATGTCAAGCTTGTGGACGAGATGATCAGGGACGGCCTCTGGGACGCTTTCAACGACTATCACATGGGCATCACCGCCGAGAACGTGGCGGCCCGCTACCATCTTTCCCGTGAAGAACTGGACGCCCATGCCGTGCTTTCCCAGCAGAGGGCCGCAGCCGCGCTGGAAGCGGGCGTGTTCGATGAAGAGATCGTGCCCGTACACGTGGAGCAGAAGAAAAAATCCTTCGACTTCGCTCGTGATGAGTTCCCCCGTCCCGGCACCACCATGGACGTGCTCGGCAAGTTGCGCCCCGCCTTCAAGAAGGACGGCGTGGTGACGGCGGGCAACGCTTCCGGCGTGAACGACGGCGCGGCGGCTCTGGTGCTCATGGATGCCGGACTGGCCGCTGAACGGGGCCTTTCGCCTCTCGCCCGCATTGTGGGCTGGGCCAGTGCCGGTGTGGAACCCGACGTGATGGGCCTTGGCCCCATCCCCGCCACCCGCAAGGTTTTGGAAAAGGCTGGTTGGACAGTGGCCGATCTCGATCAGATCGAAGCCAACGAAGCCTTTGCCGCCCAGTTCCTCGCCGTGGGCCGCGAGCTGGGCTTCAGCCTTGATAACGTGAACGTCAACGGTGGTGCCATTGCCCTTGGGCATCCTATCGGTGCCTCCGGTGCGCGTATCCTCGTTACGCTTTTGCATACGCTGAAGCGGAAGGGGCAGAGCAGGGGATTGGCAACGCTGTGCATCGGCGGCGGGCAGGGGATCGCCATGCTGGTGGAAAGGGGCTGACGGGCTATGCCTTCCCTCCATGTGAAGTATTGCGGGGGATGCCGCTCCGGATACGATCGCGCGGCATGGTTCAGGGGGGTGCTGTCCGCCATGCGCGCTCTCGATGGGAGCATTGTGCTCACGGACAACGAGGCCGGAGCCGATATCCGGGTGGCTGTGTGCGGCTGCCCCGCACAGTGCGTTTCCGTTCTGCCGGGGACGCACATGCTCCATGCCCCATACATGGATGGGGAGCGTATGGAACCCTGCGATATGGCCGCATATTTGCTGGACATGGCCTCCCAGCGGAACGGGAGGGACGAATAGCATTGCTTATCAACTTGTTACAAAGGAGATGAGCGTTAAGGAGCGCAGAGGTGCTATGGCGTCAGCGATATCCCCCAGCCTCAGCGCTGTCATCTTATGCTAGCACGGTTTCCGATGTGCCTGCGGTGATTCGCCGGGATCTTGTCCTGCCTGCGCGGCATGGTGTACCTCAGCACACGCAAACGTAACTTCCTCATCAGCCACGCCGAGAACATAACCTTATGTGGAAGAATGGGACCGGCATTATGATGGAAAGCGCCACTGTTTCCGCCGTGGTGTTCCCCTCCATCGGTGCTTCCATGATCCTGCGGCGCGTCATCGGTAAGGAACATCCGGCTCCCGCATCTGCCGTGTTGAATAAGCATTTCCGCCATCCTGCGTGAAGGAACCGTACATCATGACGGCGTCCGCCTCGGCTTTTCCCTGGCGGTGCGGATCTGCTTTTCCTGCTCAGCATAGGGCTTCCTTCCGTGAAGCCTATGGGATCGAGGTTCCCATCGGCTTGGGCTTCAAACGTAGGTGATGCGGTCGCGGCCTTCGGCTTTGGAGCGGTACATGCCGTCGTCCACGCGCATAAGTATGGCGTCCATGTCGTCTTCGGGGTTGATGCGGGTCGCGCCGATGCTGATGGTGACGTGGTTATCGAGATCGCGCACGCTTTCCAGAAGGGATCTCAAGGTTTCCTCGGCGTCGCCCGGCGCATCGATGAAGCCGATGAATTCGTCCCCGCCCCAGCGGGCCACGCAACCGGCCTTACCGACGATTTCCTCAGCCTTATGCCCCACACGGGCAAGGACTTCATTGCCCCAAAGGTGGCCGCGGGTATCGTTGATGTGTTTGAAGTGGTCCACGTCGAACATGAATACGAGAGGCCGCTCCCAGAGTTTCCGGCTCAGGATGGCATTGAAGCGTTCCCGGTTCATGAGCCCGGTGAGTTTGTCCGTGGTGGCAAACAGGGTCATGAATTTGTCGTAGCGCGATACGGTCCCTGAAACCAGCAGCAGGATCAGGATGATGATGCACGCCACGACGAGGATGTCCTTCCAAAGCTGCGAGAGAAGCGATTCCTTAATGATGGCGGTATCTTTTTCCACAATGAGATACCAGTCGAGATCGTCGATGTAACGGGTGACGAGGCAGGTTTCCTGCCCGTTGTACTTGTACCACGAGCTTTCCACACGGCTCTTGGTGAAGATCTTTTTGCGGTATTCGGATACGGGCAACAGATCGTCGATGGTGGCGTTGGCAATCATGGCGTCGGACGTGTGGACCTGTACCACACCCTCGCGGTTGACGAGGAACGCCGTCAGATCGAAATCGAGCTCGAACGAGGCGAGGATCTGCTGCAATTCACGCATTTTGACCCCGACGCCCACCACGCCCATGAGTTCGCCGTGATCGTCTTCGATACGGCAATCCACGAACACGGTCAGCTCATTGCGGGCCATTTCGTCGGTGTCGACCTCAAGCCGGTGGGGGATCCCGGAAGCGACGAAGTTGTAGTACCAGACGTCGTGGGAGTCATCCCTGCTGACAACCTTATTTATCCCATTAGAATGATAGTAAATATTTGTCTTTGCCGAAACAAGGAACACCGAACTGTAGTCGTATTTCCTCTTCAGGCCGTTGAGGTAGTCTTGCAGTTCCGCAATTTGTTCCGGTGAATCATTCTCTCCCCGGAGCCAGCTCTTGAGGAAGCTGTCGTTGGCCATTGTCAGGGAGACGAAAATCGGCTTGGTCAGTTCGTTACTGATGGAAGAAAAGATGTTCAGGGAGGTAAGGCGGGAGATATTCCTGATGTCATCCCTGATGACGACGCTGTATGTGCAGTAGTTAATGATTGTTATACAAATGAACCCAATAAGCACGATACCCGTGATGAAGGCGTGGGTCCTGAAGAGTTTCTTTTTCATAGGAGGCCTGATTACGGGTAGCCGGCGCGGAATGGCGGAGACCGACGTTCTGTCGGTGGGATATTATGACACTGTTCGTCCAACCGATAGATTCTAATGGGATCCTATGGCTCTGGCAATAGAAAAATGGCGGCATTCTGATAGTGTTGCGCTATGGGCTTAGGCCTCCTCCGGAGGTATGTTTCCGCAGGAGGCATTCCATCATGTGCTGCCTTTTTCCAGTTTTTCGGCAAGGGCTTTGATGCTCGGGGCGACGGGGAAAGGATGTTCTGTCCCAAAGGCCAACGCCTCAAACTGCGGGATGGGCAGGGGGCGCGAATAGAAATAGCCCTGCGCATAGGCGCATCCGGCCTGAAGCAGGAAAGCGGCCTGTTCCTCGGTTTCCACGCCTTCGGCAATGACCTTGATGCTCATTTCTCGGGCGAGGGAAATGCTGAACCGGATGACCGTCTTGCCGCGTTCGGTCGTGACGACCTCGTTGAGGAATCCCCGGTCGATCTTGATGAAATCCACGGGCATACTCTTGAGCATGTTCAGGGACGAGTAGCCTGATCCGAAATCGTCCATGGAGAACTGGAACCCGAAGGCCTGCAAGGCCTTCATGGATTCGAAGAGTCCGCTTTCGTTCTCGAGGAAGGCGCTTTCGGTGAGTTCCAGTTCGAGGAGATGCGGCGGCAGCTCGTAGCGGCGCATCAGGTCGAGCAGCTTTTCACGCAGGCGCGGATCGTGGATATGCATACGCGACATGTTCACGGAGATGGGCGTGGGCGTGAGGCCGTGGTCAATCCAGCGGCGCAAGGTGATGCAGGCCTGCTCCCAGATGTATTCATCCAGCCGGATGATGAAGCCGTTCTTCTCGAACAAGGGGATGAAACGGTCCGGCGGCATCAGCCCCTCGGTGGGGTGTATCCAGCGCACCAGCCCTTCCGAGCCGATGATGCGCGATGTCGGGATGTGCACCTTGGGCTGAAGGTACAGAACGAATTGCCCCTGCAGAAGGGCGTCGTGCATCTGGTTTTCGATCTTCTTTTCCTCAAGGATCCTCTCGCGCAGCTTGCCGTCATAGAAGGCGTAGCTGTTCAGGTAATTCCCCTTGATCGTCTTGAGGGCGAGGTTGGCCCAGTCGCAGAGCACGTTGATGGGCGTGTCTATGTTGTCGACCTCGCAGATGCCGAACGAAGGCACGACCTTGTACGGCAAGGGGTAGTCGGCGAGCCTGTCCGTCAACTCCTTGATGAGGGCGAGGATACGCTCACGGGAGTAGTCCACGCACAGGCAGAACACATCCCCGCCGAGGCGCCCGTAGACGCTGTGGGTCCCGGCCATCTTTTCCCGCAGCAGATCCGCGATGGCGATGAGGAGCTTGTCGCCTTCCTTAAGGCCGTACAGGTCGTTGATGACCTTGAAGCGGTCTATGTCCATGCGGACGATGCTGTAGCGGCGCTCGGGGTAGGCGTGCACGGCCTGTGCCGCCTGCGAGTAGAAGGTGTGCATGTTGTACAGATCGGTCAGGAGATCGAACTCGGCCCGGTACTTGAGCGCGAGCACGGAACGGGTCGCGCTGTCGACGTCGTTGAGCGTGCCGATATAGCGCTTGGGATTGCCCTTGTCGTCGTGCAGGCAGGTGAGGGCCGCCTTGCACCAGATGTACACGCCGTCGCGCTTGCGGAAGCGGGCGGTCATCTCGGTATAGCGCTGGATGCGCGAATCCTTGAGGAAGGCGGTGAGCAGGGGCAGATCGTCAGGATGGATCACGAGGTCTTCCCGCCAGACGTGCATCAGATCACGGTGGTCGTAGTTCCCGGCGAAACGGGCGACGATCTCCGGCGAGATGTAACGGGTATCGGTTTCGAGGTTCCACTCGAAGACGAGGGTGTCCGTCTGCTCCACGATGGTCCGGTAGCGTTCGTCGTCGAGGCGCTGGCGCTCAAGGAGGATGTTCTGCTGAGCGACTTCCTCCGCCTGCTTCTTGTCCCCGATATCCATGATGAAGGCGAGATAGATCTCGTCGCCGCCGTCGGGCTGGGCCACGGGGAACATGGTGATCGACGCCCAGTGGTACTCCTGGTCGTGCCAGAGCTTGCGGAATTCGCCGATAAGGTATTCCCGGCCCGCCGCGAAGTTCTGCCGCAGCGCATCGAGATTAAAGAATTCGAGGAAGCGGGTGCGGTCTTCAGGAAAGAGCATGTTGCGCGATACGAGATCGATGCACTCGCTGAGGCGGCCCTGCTCGGGCGGGGTCACATACTTGCCCTTCACGTGGTACACGATACGGTAGCTGTCCTGCGTGATGTTCAGTTCGTACAGCTCGTCGTAGATGTTGCGCAAGGCGTGATCGTACTGCTCGCTGATGCGGCGGCGCTGTTCCTCTTCACGCTGTTCGGAGATGTCGCGGACGAGGAGTATCCCCTTGTCGGTACGGCAGGAGTCGTGCCCGCACAGCGGAACGATGAAGGCGGAAACCCAGTACCATTTGCCGTCGCTGCCAAGGCGGCGGTATTCGGCGGGGACTTCCATGCGGCCTTCGCTGAACTCCTTGCGGATGTTGCTCCCGATGAAAGCGGTGAGGAAGCGTTCCCGGTCCTCAGGGTGGATGAGGGTGGCGGCTATGGTGTGGATATTGCCGTTCTTGTCGTGATCCACGGGGATCATGGGCGTGTCGGCGGCGTAGACAAGGTGGGGCGTATCGGCGCTGAGGTCGATTTCGTAGATTTCGGTATACGTGTTGCGCAGGGCGATGTTGTAGCGCTCTTCCTCAAGGGCGCGTTCCTCTTCGACGCGCTTCTGCTCCGTGATGTCCCGGATGATGAAAAAGGCGGTCATATCTTCGCCTTCTTCAAGGAAAAACACGCGGTTTTCGAGCCACAACTGTTCGTTTTCGCCAAAGAGCACCCGATATTGATCGACGAGGGTGCGGGAATGCGCTCGGCAGGCCTCGAGCAGGGCTTTGGGCGTGGTGGTGCGGTTGATGCGTTCGCGGTCGGCGGGATGGACCATCGCTATTGTTTCGGCGTGGAATGTGCGGTAGTCGCCGGAACGGGGTTCGCTGGGCAGGCTCGGCGCGGAGGCGTTGCGGTGGAACTGCCACGTGCGCAGGTTGATTTCGATGATGCAGTCCCCGGACTGGCGGAACACGGTGCTTTGACGGCGTTCGAGCCGGGCGGCGGTTTCTTCCATCCTTTTGCGTTCGTTGATGTCCTGCCAGAGGAGGAGCAGGCGCCCCGACGATCCGGGCATGGGCAGCACCAGTATCGAGATCCAGTGATAGGTCCCGTCGACGGCAAGGACGCGGTATTCTGTGGACAGCCGGGGATCGTCGGCCACTTTCCTGCTGACGTTCTCCGGGGAGAAAAGCTCAAGGAAGGACTCCCGGTCATCGGGGTGGATGTACCGGTTGGCGATGGTGCGGGTGTCCCGCGAATACGAATGGGTCAGCTCGGGTTTCGCCAACGTGGAATCTTCGTCCCGGTGCACGATGCGCATAGAATCCGTATCGAGCATGACCTCGTAGATTTCGGAATAGCTGTGCTGGAGGGCCTTGTAGAAATCGGCTTCCTCGTTGAGCCGTTCGGTGATGTCGCTCAGCAGGAGCAGGGCATGGTGGTACGCTCCGGGGATGGCCCGGATGGTGGCGTTGACCCACCGGTAGGGTTTTCCGGCGTCCTGCCGTTTGCGGTATTCGAGCTGTGGGGCCTCGCCCAGGTCGAGCCGGGCCATGATGTTCGGCACGTCGTAAAAGGTGCGGACGCTTTTGAGGTTTTCTGGGTGCACGCGGTTTTTGCCACGATCGAGGACGAATTCCTCGATGGGCATCAGGGTCGGCGAAATGGTGACTTGTTCGCTGTTGTAATAGAGGGGAGCGATAAGCCCGGCTTCAAGATCGAGGCGGAAAATTTCCGTATAGTTGCTTTGCAGGGCGAGGAGGTAGTTGTTTTCCTCTTCTTTCTTCTTGGTGACGTCGCGCAGCAGGATAAGGGCGTGCCCCTCGTTGCCGGGGACAGGCTGCGCCGAGGCCGCGATCCAGCGGTAAGGGCCGTTTTCCGACGAACGCTTGCGGTATTCACATTCCGGGCGGCCGCCGCGTTCCAGTTCCCCGAAAAGGCGGCGCTCGTAGAAATCGAGCACGCTTTCGAGGGATTCTGGGGCCACGCGGTCGACGGCGCGCCGCTTGACGAACGCGGAAAAATTGGCTTCCTCCTTGACGATGGGCACCTGCTCGCTGTTGTAGAACAGCGGCGTGACCGTGCGGCTCCTGACGTCGAGGGAGAAGATCTCGGAATAATTGTTTTGCAGGGCGAGGAGGTAGTTGTTTTCCTCTTCCTTCTTCTCGGTGACGTCGCGCACGAGGAGGACGGTCTCTCCCCGGTTGCCGGTCGGCAAGGGCACGATGAGCGCCAGCATCCAGTGATAGGTCCCGTCAAGGCCGAGCTTGCGGTATTCGACGGAAAGCTCTTCCCCGGCGTCGAGTTTCCTGAGGATGGTTTCGGCGGTGAAGAAATTCCGGAAGACCACCCGATCCCGCGGATGGACGCGGGTTTTCATGACCGTGATGATGTCCTTGTCGAATTCGCCGCTGACATCGATGGGCGCGAGCAGCTTGGTGTTGCAGAACAGGCAGGTCAGCTGATTGGCGGCGAGGTTCATCCGGTAGATCTTGGCGTAGCTGTTCTGAAGGGCTACTTGAAGGTTTTCTTCGTCCCGCCTGTGGGTGAATTCCGCGCATTTCTGCTCGTTGATATCCCGGATGCATTGGAGGACGTGGCACGAGCCGTCGTCCTGCGTATAGGCGAAGGCGATGCGGGTACGCCAGCGGGGCCCGGCCTCCTCGGCAAACTGGTATTCGAGATGGATATTCCTGTCGTTTACGCCTGCCGCGAAGGCTGCCCGCAGCCCTTCGAGGGAGAAGTGTTCGCGGAAGGCGTCACGGTACTGTGGGAGGATATGGCCGAAGAACAGCTCGAAATGGGCGGCGTAATCGCCCGAAGTGTCGGTGGCGAGGTCATTGCGGTTGGCCAGAAGCTCAAAATGGCCGGTGCCGAGATCCACGTCCACGACATAATGATAGCTCTCGCAGAGGGCGCGGGCGAAGGAATCGCGCTTGGCCTTGGCCTTGCGCTCCTCGGGCGTCAGAAGGCGCTCTGAAATGAGCACGACGTGTGCGGGCTCCTTGTTTTCCCAAAGGATACCGGAAACCGAAATTTCACAGATGCCCTTGAAGGGCGGGTGCTCATGCAGGGTGGTGAACGCCTCCCCGCCGCCGTGTTTTGTCACGGGACAGAAGGAGCAGATATCGGATTTGCCCCAAAACACCTCGAAGCAGGTCACCCCGAGCTTGACATTGGGATACGCGCGGGCGACCGTATCGTTGAAGTAGACGATGCGGTGGTTGGCGTCGATGACGTAGACCGCCGTATTGGGCAGGCTGTTGAGGATGTTGCGGGTGGATTCGTAACTTTCGCGCAAAAGGCTGGCGGAGCGGCGCTGCCGGATGTACTCCCCGATGATTTTGGACATGAGGATGAGGGCGTCCACTTCCTGCTGCGTCCATATGCGGCGGTTGCCGCGCTCCTCGAAGCCGATATGGCCGACCACGTGCCCGTCGCGCACGATGTCGCACTGGAGGAGCGAGGAGATGGTGCCGTCGAGGATGAACGTTTTTTCTTCCGGGGGGACTTCCGAAAAATCGCTGCAATAATAGATGCCGCTGGAGTCCCGTGTTTTGGGCAGCTCGATTTTGTCGACGGGGACGTTTTGGAACTGCTCCTTGGTGCTCCATTTCGGATCGGAGCACCATTCATGCGCGATGCTGACGGCCTTCCCGTCGAGCGAGTATTCAAAGATGAGAATCTTGTCCACGCGCAAGGCGTTTCCGATGAAATGCAACGCCTTGTCGATCCCTTCGTGCATGTCGTACATGCTGAAGAGGATATCGATGATGTCCACCATGATGCTGTTGCGGACGGTGTTGACGGCGAGGGGCGCGGATGTCTGGACGCCGTCGGCGTCTCCGCCGGAGGACTGGCCGAAGAATTCGTAACGGTTTTTGCCGTTCCCTTTGGCGTGGTACAGGGCGACGTCGGCCTGCCGGAACAGATCCTCATAGGCGATGGGGCGCTCGGTAACGGCGATGCCCACGCTGACGGAGACGGCGTTGTCGATATTGCTGTTTTTGAACAGGTTGCGGATGGAGGAGCAGAGGGACTGCGCGCGTGTGCGGATACCCGCGATTTCAGAAACGTCGCGCATGTAGACGTGGAATTCGTCGCCGCCCACGCGCCCGATGATGTCGTCCTGCCGGAAGGTGCGCCGAAGCTGGCGGGCGATTTCCATGATGATGGAGTCCCCGGCGAGGTGCCCCATGCTGTCGTTGACGTCCTTGAAATTGTCGATGTCGATCATGAACAGCACGCCGGAACTGCCGGGCCTTGCGTCGCGCAGGGCGATGCGGATTTCCTCTTCGGTCGTGACCTTGTTGTAAAGCCCGGTCATGGAGTCGGTGCGGCTCTTATCAAGGAGCCTGAGCTGTTCGCGCTTCTGCCGGTCGATGTCGCGCAGCGCGCCCACGGATTTGACGGGCTTGCCGAGGGTGTCCAGGATGTTGGTGCTGTAGAGGGCGAACCAGCGCTTGCGGCCTGAGTGGGTGGGCAGGAACCGTTCGGGTGCGGCCTCGGTGGAGGCTTTTTCGGCGTCGAGGGCGAGAAAAGGTTCACGGAACCCCTCGCTTACGGGATCGATGGCCTCACCTCTGCCCAGCCGTTCGCGGAAACGGGGAATAACGGGTTCGTGCCCGAAGACCTTATGGTACTTTTGGGTGTAGGCGATGGTATCCGTCTCAAAGTCGTATTCAAAGGGCAGATCTTCGGAAATGTCGGCGATGAGGGCGTATTTACGGCGCTCGTATTCGGCGCTGCGCAGCATCTCCTCCACGCAGGCGAGATCGGTAAAGGCGGAAAGGTAAACGGGGTACTGGCCTTCGTGGAGGACGCCTTCCATGCGCGTGCCGGAGAGGCGGATGCGGACGGAGGTGGCGTCTTTGCGGACGAGCACCCCTTCCCAGTCGAAAAGGGGAGGGTGCCCGGCGAGGAGCCCGGTGAGGCGCACGGCGGAAGATTGTTCGATCCAATGAAGGAGGGAGTTGCCCTGTTGGCGGCACGACTCGGCGGTTTCCCCGACAAGCGTATAGAGGGCCTTGTTCGCCGCGATCAAGGTAAGTTGCGGATCCGCGGCAACGGTGGCAGTTCCGGTGATTATGTGCGGGTTGTCGAGGAATTCCTGGAGCCTGTTCATTCCACTGTTCTCTTGGATAGGGTGTGGAGACACTCCGGGGGATGCCCCCCCCGCATGTCGGAAAAAGTCCGGCACGCATCGTATCAAAGAATATAAAAGCCGGCAAAACATCCGATAGCATAGAGTATAGGCTTACGGGTGCCATTCATCAAGCGGAAATGCCGCTTGATGCCGGAAGTTATTCCACAACCGTTCCCGTTGCGGAGGGATACGGTTCTTGGGCGGAGGCAGCAGGGCGGTATCCTCAAGATGCCGCCCGCTTGTTGTGGTCAAGAGACGCTTGGCTTGCTGATGTGCCCGCTCTGCGCGGTAGAGCCGGGTGCTCTGGGGGTATGATCGGCCCGATTGAAAAGGTTTCTCCGCCGGGCGAAACAGGGTGGCGGGTTTCCGCGTATGGGGTGGCGTCGGGAGCTGCACAATGCATCCAGCCGAAAGAGGTGTCCCCTTCGGGGGGGGGCGGGCCGCCCTTTCCGCTTCCCGATTCTGAATAACATACCATCATCTCCGCAAGTTGTTTCGTTCTTTTGCCATGTGAAGAAAAGATCCTTGCTGAATGCCTCCATTCCCCCAAAATCTTTGTGGCTCAAGGGTTTTCGGCCAATCGGAGCGTTCATTTTTTTATCATAAAAAAGCTAATGAACATATAGTATTATACTTTATAAACGGCCCTGTTCCGGCTTCTCGATTCCTCCGGAGCTTTCGTGAAAAAAATCGGAAAAGGTGAAAAGTGTCTCTTGGGAGACAGAAAATGTCCCTGAAATCCGTATTGTGAATGCAAGAACAAGGTCGCACAGCGACCCTCCAACCCTCTCTACGGAAGGAACCGCCATGAAAGAAGACCGCAAGATCAAGAACGTCGTGCTGATCATGCTCGACACGCTCCAGTTCAACTATCTTGGCTGCTACGGCAACAAGGTTGTGAAGACCCCCAATATCGATCGCCTCGCCCGTCAGGGCTTCCTCTTCGAAAACGCCTACAGTGAAGGCCTGCCCACGGTGCCCGTGCGCCGCGCCCTCATGACCGGCCGCTTCACCCTGCCTTACGGCGGCTGGCAGCCTCTCGCTCCTGACGACACCACCGTCGCCGACATCATGTGGGGCAAGAACATGCAGACGGCCCTCGTCTACGACACCCCGCCCATGCGCCTGCCCAAGTACGGCTATTCCCGCGGTTTCGACTTCGTGAGCTTCAACCCCGGCCAGGAGCTCGACCACACCAGCTTTGCCGATGTGCCGCTGGATCCCGCGCTGAAGCCGGAAGACTACACCTCCCCCACGATGGTTTTCAATGAAAAAGGCGAAGTCATCGACGACGACAGCACGCAGCTCCTCGACGAAATCGGCTGCTTCCTGCGCCAGCAGCAGTTCCGCAAGCCCGAAGACAGCTATATTTCCCGCGTCATGACGGATGCCCAAAACTGGCTGTCCAACCGCCGCGACAAGACCCGCCCCTTCCTGCTCTGGGTGGACTCCTTTGATCCGCACGAACCTTGGGACCCGGAATCCGTGTGGAAGGGCGAACCCTGCCCCTACGATCCCGAATACGTCGGCAACCCGCTGGTGCTCGCGCCGTGGACGCCCATCGAGGGCCGCATCACGGAACGCGAATGCGAGCACATCCGCGCCCTGTACATGGAAAAGATCACGCAGGTGGACAAGTGGGTGGGCGAACTGCTCGACTCCATCCGTGCTCAGGGGCTCTGGGACGAAACCCTTATCGTGCTGATGTCCGACCACGGCCAGCCGATGGGCGAAGGCGAGCACGGCCACGGCATCATGCGCAAGTGCCGCCCCTGGCCGTATGAGGAACTCGTGCACGTACCTCTGATCATGCACGTCCCCGGCATCGAAGGCGGCAAGCGCATCAAGAGTTTCGTGCAGAACGTGGACGTGACCGCGACCATCATGGACGCGCTCGGGGAGCTCGGCACGCCGCAGAAGGCGAGCGATTTCGGCTTCCCGACCTACGACACCTCGGAAATGCAGGGCATCAGCCTCCTGCCCGTGATGCGCGGCGAGACCGACACCGTGCGCGACTGCGCCATCGCCGGGTACTACGGCATGTCGTGGTCCCTCATCACCGAGGATTACTCCTACGTGCACTGGCTGGTGAGCGAGGACGTGAAGGACAGCGTGGACTGCATCGCCGGTTCCGGCACCGAAATGAAGGAAGAAATGTGGACCTGCACGGCTGGCGCGAAGGTGCAGGTGCCCGATCATGATGAATTGTACGACCGCAAGGCCGACCCCTTCCAGCTCAACAACATCGCGGATCAGAATCCCGACAAGGCCCGCGAGATGCTCCAGCAGCTCAAGCTCGTCATCGGCGAAATCCGCACGAGCTGAGGATAGGAAGAAAGGGAGAACTGGGGGAAGGGTTTCCCCTCCCTTCCCCCCACCCCCCAATCCCTCCCCTTCCTAAGGTTTTTGTTTTTAGCGAACCCTTGTTCACTGTGTTGGGGAGGTGCCGGATCCTTGCCGGGCTGCGGGGCTTCCTTTTCCATATATCTCACTCTATTCCATGCACTGCGCGGAGCGCATATGACAACTGCCGTTGCGACCAACAAGCTGTCCGGAAAGTGGATAGGCTGGCTGACGAGCCTGCTCGGTGGCCTCTTTGTGGCTTGGTGCTTTTATGACCCGAGCACACCGAAAGTGAACCTCTACTGGTTCGGGACGATCATGGCGATCGGCATGTTCGCCTTTGACCTGCTGCCGAACTTCGTCACCGCCGTCCTGCTCCTGATGTACTACATCCTGACGGGCATCGCGGCCCCGGATGTGGCTTTCGTCGGCTGGACCACCCCCATCCCGTGGCTGTGCATGTGCGGTATGCTCATCGGCGTGCTCATGGAAAAGACGCGCCTCGCCAACCGTATTGCCCTGTTCACCATCAGCCGCGTGGGGACCACCCCCATTCGCATGTACATCGCGTTCCTGCTCGCCGGATTCATCGTCAGCGCGATCATCCCCGACGTCATCACGGTCGACATCCTGTTCATGGCCATAGCCACCGGCATGTGCCAGAGCCTCAACCTGTCCGTGACTTCCCGTTCCGCGACCACCATCGTCCTTGCCGCTTTCTTCGGCGCGACCATCTCTTCGGCTGCCTACCTGCCCAACAACACGGGCATCATCGGCCTGCTCATGGTCAAGGACATGGGCGTCCCGTTCACATGGCTGGGCTTCTACAGCGAAAATCTGCCTTACCAGATCGGGCACGCGCTGCTGGCCTATACCATCCTGCACCTTTTCGGCGGGCGTGAGCTTGGCGAGCACATTTCCCGCTGCCGCGCTTGTGCCGAAGCGGAACTCGCCACTCTCGGCAAGATGAGCCGCGACGAAAAGAAGACCCTCGTCCTGGCCTTGCTCGCGCTGGTGGCTTTTATCAGCGAACCGTGGCACGGTATCCCCGGCTACTTCGCCTTCTGCAGCATGGTCCTGCTTGGGTTCACCCCTATCTTCAACTTGATGGAAGCCAGCGATCTCAAGAAGGTGCAGTTCCCCATCCTGTTCTTTATCGCGGGCTGCATGGCCATCGGCATTGTGGCGGGAACCCTCGGCATCCCCGCATGGCTGGCCGGGAAGCTGGTGCCCTACCTCCAGCAGATCGACAGCAATGCCGGTTCGTCCATGTTCGCCTATTGGGTGGGCGTCGTCGCCAACCTCGTGCTGACGCCTGTCGCGGCGGCAACGTCCCTGAGCGTGCCCATGGCCGAAATCGCCACCTCGCTGAACCTTGGGATCAAGCCCATCCTGTACAGCTTCCTGTACGGGCTTGACCAGTTCTTCCTGCCGTATGAGCTGGCCCCGGCCTTGATCATGTTCGCGACCGGATACGTCCGCGTCCGTTACCTTATCGGTATCATGCTGACGCGTATGGTTTTGGCCAGCCTGATCGTGGCGTTCGTCGCCACCTTTATCTGGCCCATGATGAACCTGTAGGGAGGGGTGAAAAGGAGGAAACATGAACCGTTTCGGATTCTGCAAGCAGGAAGGCCCGGTTTTCCGCATCCGGGATCTCAACAGCCCGTGGCGTTCGGTCCTGCATCTAGGCCAGCGTCAGATGGTAGGCAAGTCCTACCAGTGGGAAGACGATCCCGAAACCTCCACCTTCTCGTTTTTGGAGAAGGGCAGGGTACGCCTCCTGAATCTTTCCGAAACGGGCAAGGAGCGCATCGTGCTCTATATCGAGCCGGGGTGCCTCTTCCGCGAAATCGTGTTGCTGCATGTTTCCCCTTCGCATCCCGCGTCGCTGGTGGCGCTGGAACCCTGTGAAGTCTATAATTTCCCCCGGACCCTGCTGGACGATGCCGAATTCGTGCGGCGCCATCCGGCGCTGATGAGCAATCTGGTCCACTCGCTCGGAGCCAAGGCGGGGGCCTTTTACAGCCAGATAACCGAAAGCGTCGAGCTGGACCCGCAGACGCAGGTATGCCGGTATCTGCACCGGCTGGCCGATGAGCGCCGGACCCGCGTGGTCAACCCCGGCGTGTCGCAGTCCGAGCTGGCCCTTGTGCTCGGCTTGCATCGGAGCACGGTATGCCGCATTATCCGGACCCTGCGCGATCGGGGCGTTCTGGGGCACTTTACCCGGTGTTCCCTTGAGATCCTCGACCGCGAAGCCCTCGCGGAGTTGTGCAACCCGAGCGAGGGAGGAAAATAAGATGAACCGGGGAGAGGGAGCTTTCGGGGAATTCCCGCACGGTTTCTCCCTCCCTGGATACACCGCCTTCCCCATGTTTTTCGAGTGAAGGCAGGCGGTACGGAGGGGAATCCCCTTTCGTGACGAGAGAACCGCATGAAACCCATTGGAGTGACATTATGATCGAGATCATCACCGAAGCTGACTACAAGGATCGCCTTGCCGCGACGCAAAACGGCGTGCTGCTGTTCTTCAAGAAGCTCTGCCCGCATTGCAAGAACATGGAGAAGGTGCTCGAGAAGTTCGGAGCCGCCAAATCCGGCATCGCGCTGTACGGCATCGATATTGAAGAGAACGCCGCCGCTGCCGCCGCGCTCGGCGCGGAACGCCCGCCGACGATTTTCGTCATCAAGGGCGGTGAGGTCAAAGCTTCCAAGGTCGGCCTCATGAACCCCCGCGAAATGGCCGCGTTCTTCGAGAAGGCCTAAGTTGCCGAATGGGGGGAAGGGGGATTCCAGAACGGTGCGCTGATGCGCGCTCCCCCTTCCCTTCACATTGTCTTTTTCTCTTGTACATCCGTTACGATGAAGGCTTCGATAATCGCTTGTTTTTGCCAATGATTGCGTGAGCCGAATCCCCTTCGGCGGCAAGGCATGGGCAAAGGCGGGCCGGTCGTCGCGTCGTTTGTCTCGGAAAAGGCGGCGGTTCCCGTGCGGGAAAGCCGTGGCGTCATCTCCTCACCAGCCGAAACGTTTTGAGGTGGGGGCCGGGAAGGAAGGCTTTTTATAAAGGGCCTTTTCCTCGGCAAATCAGGAGTTTCCATCAGGAGCTTGCAATGGAAGAACGTACTTGTGACATCATCGTACTGGGCGGCGGGCCTGCCGGGATGACGGCGGCGATCTACGCGAAACGCGCGAACCTCGATGTGGTGCTCCTCGAGACGAATGTGACGGGCGGGCTGGTGAATTCGACGTATACGGTGGAGAATTTTCCCTCTTATCCTGAGATCCACGGTATGGAACTCATGGAAAAGATGCGCGAACATGTGGATCACATGGGCGTGGAAGTGGAGGAAGTGTTCGAAGTCACCGGCCTTGAGCTTGGCGAAGACGAGAAAGCCGTGCATGGGGACGGCATCGTTTACAAGGCCCCGGCGATCATTCTGGCGACGGGCCGCAAGCCCATTGCGCTGGACGTGCCCACCGAATGCGATCAGATGCACTTCTGCGCGATCTGCGACGGCGCTCCGTACAAAGGCAAGCGCGTGCTCGTGGTCGGCGGCGGGAACAGCGCCTTCGACGAAGGCTTGTACCTCCTGAATCTCGGCGTCGCCGAGCTGACCGTGGTGGAAATCATGGATCGCTTCTTCGCGGCGGAGGCCACGCAGGACGCCCTGCTCGGCGATCCCCGCGTGAAGGGCTTCAAGACGACCAAGGTCGTGGACGTGGAAGTCACGGACGGCAAGCTGTCCGCCGCTATCCTCGAAAACGCGCAGACCGGCGAACGCACCGCGCTGCCCGTGGATGGGATTTTCGTCTTCCTCGGCCAGTCCCCGAACAACGAATGGTTCAAGGATGCGATCGCCCTCGATGACAAGGGCTACATCCTTGCGGGCGAAGACATGTCTACCAATATTCCCGGCGTGTTCGGCGCGGGCGACATCAACCACAAGCCGTACCGCCAGATCACCACGGCGGTCAGCGACGGTACCATAGCCGCTCTCGCCGCCGAGCGTTGGTTGCGCAGCCGCAAGAAATAAGGTTATGTATGACTCCGGGGGAGGATGTTTGGGGAAAGGCGTCCTCCCCCGCCATGCCGTCCGCATGAACGGGCGGCGGGGAGAGACGTTCCCTCGGGGGGACGCACGCATATTCTATCCACTTGAATACACTTCTTTATCCTCAATAACGTGCGGTTAAAGAGCGTGTAGCTGGGTGTCGGGATATGTGTCCAAACTCCCCCTACTGGTTTGCGCCGGGAGGGGGAGTCTTTTGTGTACCGAGCTGTTTTTTCCAGAAGCGGGGCCTGAACCCGTGCCTCGGCAAACGGAAAGGGATTTTACGGGCGGATGACCTTGTCGGCCAGTGCGAGGCTGGTCACGACATCCAGCATGTTGGTGGTCTGTCCGGCCTGCTTCGCCTCAAGGAGGCCGTAGAAATCAAGGCAGGTTCCGCAGACGAGGACGTCCGTCCCCGCGTTTTCCAGAGCCTTCAGGCTGTCCAGTGCTTTTCCGGGGGTGGCGGCGAGCTTCACGCCGCCGTTCAGCAGAATGACGCGCCACAGGCTCTCCCCCAGCTCGGGCAGGGTGGCCAGGAAATTCCCCATCAGTTTTTCGCCCAGCTCATCATCGCCGCGCCCGAAGGTTTCGGTGGTGATGAGGACCAACGTCTTGCCGGGCGTGAGGGTTACGGCGGCGGGTTCCGGCTCGGTGACGCGGCATCCGCACGCTGTGGCGGAAACGCACCACAAGTCGGCTCCTTCCTGCCGTACTTCCACGGAATAGCCGGTGCGGCCGAGAAAGCGGCCCACATTTTCCGAAGCCGCCGTATTGTCCACAAGCACGCGCAGCGAGGCGGGTTTTTCTTCTTCCAGCATCCTGCGGCAGCGGACGACTGGTTCGGGGCAGGCCAACCCGCAGCAATTCAATTCCTTGGTCATGTGACTATCCTTTTCTGTTTTTTCATGAAGCGGCCGCCGTCCGCACAAACGGCTGGACGGCGCTTCCATGCCGCCGAGAGGCTTAGTTGAGCATTTCGAGGAAGGCTTCGATCCGGACCTTGAGCTGTTCGGTATCCGCCTCCGAGTAGTCCGTCACGATCTGGAGGAACGGCAGATCCAGTTCCTCACGCACGAACTTTTTGACGGACCACGATTCCACATCGTACGTCTGGCATCCCTGCCAGGTGAGATCGACCACGGCGTCCGTCTGGAACGCTTCCGTCAGCTCTCGCAGCGCCGTGTAGCGGTTGGGGTTGGGCGACATGACGGAGCATGGCGTGTCGAGATACCGTCCGGCGAGTTCGGTCAGCGGATCGGCGGTTTCATCCATCATCAGGCGCACTTTTTTATAACAGGTGCAGTTGTCGATGCAGACGATGCTCGCCCCGCACTCTTCGAGGAGCTGGATGACCTTGTGGGAGCCCAGCCCCGTGGGGACGCCCGTGAGCAGGACGCGGGGCGCGTCCGGGGAAACGGCCCCGTCACTCGCCCCGCCGATCTCGGCGGCGATGTCCTGAAGGAGCGCGATGGCCTGCTCGTAGTCGGGCATGAAGGAAGCCCGGAAACAGATGTCCAGCAGATCCATGCCCGTCAGGGGCGACGGCTTGCGCTTGGCGAGGTCAAGGACATCCTTGAGGGCGCGGCGGAGCCGGTTGGTCAGCCGGACGGCATTCCGCAGATCGTCCGTGGTGATGGAAACGCCGAAATCCTTTTCCAGCCTCGCGGCGAGCTTGGCGTACTGGGCGCGCCAGTAGTCCTTGGCGTCCCCGTCCTGAATCTGCGGAAGCTGGAGCAGTACGACCGGCTTGTAGGCGGCCAGCAGTTCGTACATCTTTTTCTTGCCGTCGCAGGTGGTGTCCGCCACCACGATGTCCGAGGCGGCGAGATAGGGACAGCTGTCTTGGAGCGCGAAACCGAAACTGCTCTTGATCAGCGGGCAAAGGGAGCGGGGGAGCATGGTTTCCGCCACCGGGATGGAATCGTTTTTCGTGCCGCACAGCGAAACCGGAATGGCTCCTGCGGCAAGGGCGATTTCCAGCGGCGAATAGATGCAGTACTGGCCCACGACCTTTTTCCCCGCTTCTTTGGCTTGTTGCAGCGCCAGCACATTGCGCCCGGTGATGTCGCGGAACCGTTCGAGACTTGCGTATGCCATGAAAGTTCTCCTTCAAGGTATGGTGGTGAAGCCGTTCAGATGCGGGCGGCAATCAAGGCCGCTCCGATGGCTCCGACGAGTTGCGGATACTCGGGCACGTTGACCGGGACGCCGAGTTCTTCGGAAAGCAGCCTGCTGAACGAAGGGCTTGTCGCCAGCCCGCCCGAGAACGTGCATTCGCCGCGCAAGGGTATGCGGGCGGCAAGGCCCCGCATACGCCGGGCGATGGAGCGGAAGACGCCGGCGGCGATATCGGCGGGTGGCGTACCCCGCGCAAGCAGGCCGATGATTTCCGTCTCCGCGAATACGGCGCACATGCTGGAAATGGCGGCGGGCTTTCCCCGTCCGGCGGCTTCACCGAGTTCCGCCAGCTCCATGCCGAGGATGCCGGAAAGGACCTGTAGAAAACGGCCCGTGCCCGCCGCGCACTTGTCGTTCATCAGAAAATCCTGCACCGAGCCGTCCGGGGCCGTACTGATGACCTTGCTGTCCTGCCCTCCGATGTCGAGCACAACGCCCGTTCCGGGGAAGAGGTGGACGGCACCGCGCGCGTGGCAGGTGATCTCCGTGACCACTTTGTCCGCAAAGGGCAGGGAAATGCGCCCGTACCCCGTTCCGACGATACGGGATGCCGCGATCCCGCCCGCGTCGGCACAGGCGGCGGCCAGCGCCTTTTCCCCGGCCTCGCGCGCGTTCCAGCCTGTGGGCAGGACGGCCTTGCCCAACAGCGAACGCGATTGGGGATCGAAGATAACGGCTTTGGCGGCTACGGAGCCGACATCGACACCGGCTACAGGCATACGGTTCTCCTTATGGGGGCGGCGTCGGATACGGAACCCTTGGGGGTGGCGGGGGCCCGCCCTTCCGTCCGGAACGGGCAGAGGCTCTTCACGGGAGTGCCCATGTCCATATGCTTCTGGGCACGCAAGAAAGCGGCTCCGGAAGAACTCTTCGAGGCAGGGGGATCAGGAAACGCCGAGGGGCTTACCGTTTTCGACAAGCGCGTAGTTTTCCCGATCGGCGAAAGGCTTAGGGCAGACGCATTGAGCTTCGAAGGCCCTGTCCTTGGACACGGCCGCGATGGGCGGGGAGTGGCGTGCCGTGAAAACGAGGCCGCCTCAAAGGAGGGAAGCTCGGCCGAGGGTTTCCCGAGCAGGCCGTGTGCGGTAAGCCCGGCAAGGGGTGCCCGGCGGAAGGGTGCGAACATGGACATTTCCCAATGCTTGTTGTGTATGAACGCTCCGAAAGGATTCCGGAGCCTCCGCGCGGCAGTGAAACGTGTACCGCGCACAAGATACAAAAAAGCCCGTATGCAACCATACGGGAAAAGCGATGGGGGAATGTCCGTCAGGAAAGAAAGGCGGGAGGGGATGCCGCTATCAGCACACCGCCAACTGTGACGGGGACATACAGCCCCACCGCAGACGGCGTCAGGTCATGCCTGAAATCTGATGGCGGAAACGAGACATGGGGTACCTTTGCTCAGTATTTTCATAAAGCAATAATCGCTGGCCATTGGAATGTAAAGGGCGTTTAGCGTTTGATTTTCATAGATGACGGATGGGATTGCCTTTTCCAGTTCGGAGTGCGTCATTTCACCCCCTTGCCCTGGCTGTTTATCGCCTCCTCAGGAATAAGATAACGGACAGCAAGGTTTTCTGGGCGTATCCTTGGACCACGAAAAACAGGCAAGGGAGAGCAAAGGGAATACGCCTAGGCCGTTAGAGGGCTTGAGAGAGAACGTTTCTGGAGAGTTCAATGGATAGTGCCATGATAGCTTCGCTTCTTTCATACGGGAACATTGCGATCAAACTGGCTGTAGGGCTGATCGGTTTTCTTTGGGTGCTGCGGACGACCAATCGCTGCCAATTGGCACAGATGACCCCGGTCGACCTTATAGGCAATTTCGTGATGGGCGGCATCATTGGCGGTGTTATTTATAATCAGGACATAACTACCGTACAATTCATAATCGTATTGGCGATATGGCAACTTCTGGTATTAGGGGTAAATGCCCTGCGCATACACACGGAGTCCGGTCAGAAGATGATAGTGGGAAGGCCTACTCCTGTTGTGATAAAAGGCAAGTATTTACAGGATAAATTTGAACTCTTGGGTCTTGATATCGCTGATTTTGCGACATTATCCAGAATCCAGGGCGTTCACTCCCTCTATGATATATGGAATGCGCAGATTGAGCCGAATGGGCAGGCCACCATTCAGAAAAAAGATGCCCGCAAAACATCAAATATACTCATAACGAACGGGACAATAGATACAGGCGCTCTGGAAATGATGGAAAAGGATGAAGGATGGTTGAAAAATGAATTACATAAAAGGGGATACGAATCGTATAAAGATATCTTTTTTGCCGAATGGAACGAACTTATTGATGATGAAAGGGGAAAAGCCGGGGAACTGTATATCGTTGAGCGCACGGAAAAAAGAGATTGAAAAGGATACTCCGGAGATGAATGCCCTTCAAGGTGGCGCCATGCGAGACATCCCGAGGAGTTTTTCCTATCCGGAAGAGGAGAACACGCCATGTCCGTGCCTTGTACGGATGAAGCCTCCCCGCGCTACCGGCGGGATGGTTCAGGGAAATGCGTAGCGGAAATGTAAAATCCGGCCCGCGATATGGCCTTACTCACTCCGGGCGAGCAGAAAATGTTCCGGCAGGATTTCCCGCCATTCCCCGCTCAGATCCGCCGTTTCATGCGTGTAGGGGATGATCTTTTTTGAGCGTTCGTAAACAGGATCCGGTACGGGAATGGCGGAGAGCAGCGCACGGGTATAGGGATGCAGGGGGTTCCCAAAAAGCTCTTTCGCCGGGGCGAGCTCCACCAGCCTGCCCTCGTACATGACGCCCACGCGGTCGCAGAAGTAGCGGACCATCGACAGGTCGTGCGCGATGAACAGGAACGTGAAGCCATGCTGCCGTTGCAAGTGCTGAAAGAGGGACACGATTTGCGCCTGTATGGAAACGTCGAGTGACGCAACGGGCTCGTCGGCGACGATCAGTTCGGGGTTGACGGCTATGCTGCGGGCGATGGCGACGCGCTGGCGTTGCCCGCCGGAGATCTCGGCCGGAAACTTGTTGCCGTAGCTGGTGTCCAGCCCGACAAGCGTGAGCAGTTTGTCCACTTCGGCCCGCAACCGGACCTTATCGGGATAAACACGATTGATAACCAAGGGCTCCGCAATGATGTCGGCAACCTTCATGCGAGGATTCAGGGCCGCCGCAGAGTCCTGGAAGATGACCTGCATATTGCGCTGGATATCTTTCTTGTGCTCCCGGTAGGAGCGCTTTTCCGAGAACAGAAAGTCTTTGAAGCAAATCTCGCCTTCCGTCGGGGTATAAATGCCCATAATGGCGCGCGCCACCGTCGACTTGCCGCAGCCGGATTCCCCGACCAGCCCGAAGATTTCCCCCTTTCGCAAGTCGAAAGAAATCCCGTTGACGGCGTGCACCGTCAGGGACTTGTTGATGGGGAAATGCTGCTTGTAGTTTCTGACGGATAAAAGAACCGGATTCTTCAATGGACCATACCGCGGCGTTTGATGGTGACGGGAGGCGTGACCGCGGGCGCCCTTTCATCCAGAAGCCATGTTGCGGCGCTGTGGGTTTCGGAAACGGGGAACATCGGAGGCATCCGCTCGTAATCGATTTTCATGGCATACTGATTGCGTTCGGCGAAGGCGTCACCCGGAGGCGGATCAAGGAGCGTCGGCGGCATACCCGGAATCCCCCTGAGCTCCCCGTTTTCCACGGCCTGAGAGGGAAGGGCGCCTAGCAGCCCCCATGTGTACGGGTGGCGCGGGTCGTAAAAGATTTCCTCGGCGGTCCCGATCTCGACGATTTTCCCGGCATACATCACGGCGACCCGGTCCGCGATGCGGGCGACCACGCCCAGATCGTGCGAAACCAGCACGATGCCGATGCCGGTCTTGCGTTGGATATCACGCAGCAGGTCGAGCATCTGCGCTTGTACGGTCACATCCAGCGCCGTAGTGGGTTCGTCGGCGAAGAGGATGTGCGGGTTCAGGGCCAGCGCGATGGCAAGCACGCACCGCTGGCGCATCCCTCCGGAAAAATAGTGCGGCTGCAAGAGCATCCGCTGGGCTGGATCGTCGATGCCCACGCGGTGGAGCATCTCCACGGCCAGTTTTTGCGTATCTTCCCGGCTCATTTTGCGGTGTTTCAGCACGGCTTCCGTGATCTGCTTCCCGATGGGGATCGTGGGGTTCAGCGTGGTCATGGGGTCCTGAAACAGCATGGAAAACAGGGAACCGCGCAGCTTGCGCATCTGTTTTTCGGTATACGGGGCAATGTCATTGCCGTCGATGAGCATTTTGCCGCTGATCCGGGCATTGCCGGGAAGGAGTTTCATGACCGATTTGCACAAAACGGACTTGCCGCATCCAGATTCGCCCACGATGGCAAGCGTTTCGCCGCTCTTGAGGGACAGCGAAACGTCCCGGACGGCCTGAACGGTTCCGTCGGGCGTGTCGAAATGAACGGAAACGTTTTCCAGTTCCAATACGGTGTCCATGTCTTCCTCGGTGCTCCGAAAAGGCAGCCGGGGCCGCCCGGATGTCCCGGACGGCCCTGCTGCGTGCGGTTAGCGGTTCAGCGTCCAGTCTTCGATGTTCCACATGACGCCCACGGCATGGTGGCCGAGAACGCGCGCGGTATCAAGCCCCTTCAGCCCGGCGATGCTGACGTAGTTGCCGTTCAGGTACGCGACCAGCAGGTGGCCGGGGCGTTCGGCATAGGCTTCCTCAAACTGGCCGTAGATGGCCTTGCGCTGGGCCGGATCTTCGGTGGCGCGGCCCTTTTTCAGCAGTTCGTCGACCTTGGGGTTGGAATAGGCCATCGTGTTGTCGCTGGCTCCGGTGACGAAATCCTTGTAGACGCCGTCCGGGTCGAATTCGGCGGCGAACCCGGCGAGGAATCCGTTGTACCCGGCCTTCCAGTCAAATTTGGTGACGAGGACGATCTGCATGTCGACCCCGGCTTTCTTCAATTCGTTGGCGATGACCTTGGCGATGTCTACGCGCTCTTCCTCATAGTCCCGGACCTGAATCGTGAACGAGAACTTTTGCCCGTTGCGCTCGTAGATGCCGTCCTTGCCCTTCTTCCAGCCGAGCTTTTCCATTTCGGCGGCGAATTTCTTGAGATCGTAGGGGTAGATGTCCGCGGCCTTGTTGCCGCCGTAGGCGTTCATCTGGATGGGGCTGAACGCAGGGAACCCCTGGCCGTTCAGCACGCTTTTGGCGATGGCGTCCTTGTTCAGGGCGTAGTTCAGAACGCCGATGGAGTCGCCGTTCCGCTTCCAGAAGTCGGTATGGAAATCCATAGCGGCGGAACGGTAGTCGGCGGTGGCGAAGTCGATGTTCTTGTAGCCGTCCTTGCCCCGGAACGTGTCCGCATACTTGGCGTTCAGCCACGCCAGATCCGCTTCCCCGGACTGGAGCATGAGGGCCTTGGTGCTTTCGACGGCGACGGTCTTGTAGACGATCCGGTCGATGTTCGGCACCTTGCCGTAGTAGTCCTTGTTCTTTTCCAGAATGATCATGCCGCCGGCGGTGTCCCATTCCATGAACTTGTAACGCCCGGTGCCCACGGGGTGTTGGTTGGCGGGGGCGGTGTTGATGTCTTTGCCCGCGAACAGGTGCTTGGGCAGGATGCCGATGGTGAAGTTGTCCAGCATGGCGGCGTTGGGCTTGGACAAGGTGAAGATCACGGTCTGGGCGTCAGGCGCCGTGATCGACTTGATGTCCTCGTAGTTGCTGGTGATGGATGAGGCCAGCGTCTTGTCTTTGGTCAGCGCTTCGTAGGTGAACAGGATGTCTTCCACGGTGAGGGGCTTGCCGTCGTGCCATTTCACGCCGTCGCGCAGCTTGAAGGCATAGGTGTGCGTCCCTTTATCATAGGTGAAGCTCTCGGCGAGCTCGGGAACCGGCTGGCCCTTGGCGTCGTACTTCATCAGGCCGGAAAAAATGATTGTGGGCAGTTCCTGATGGTTGTTGAGCAGGGGGTTGATGGTGTCCTCGTTTTCCCCGGCGTAGACAAGGGTGTTCGCCATTTCGTCGGCGGCGTTGGCGGGCATTGAGGCGAGACAGAGCGCAAGGCACATGAGGCCCCAGCGAACCGTTTTCAAGACCGGAGCGGTCAATACGTTCCTCTTCACGAAGTTCTCCTTTTCGGATTGTCGTACGTTGCCTGTATTTATAAAGGCGACCTGTGGTTACAGGTTGCTTGGCCCTTGGTTGCTTCTTTTTCGGAAGTAATGGCCGATGCTGGTGATGCTCAGCAGCGTAACCACAAGGAAAACCCCGGGGATGAGGATGACCCACCACGAGTTGAGGAGGAGCGCCCGGTCGGCCAATGCCAACATGCTCCCCCATGAGAGCACGTCCACAGGCAGGCCCAGTCCGAGGAAACTCAAGGTCGCTTCCATCGCCATGCTGGTGCTGATGCTGGAAATGACCACGAACATGATCGCCGACACGAAGTTCGGGATGAGGTGCTTGCGCATGATGAAGGGAAACCGCGCGCCCATGCAGCGCGAGGCGAGGATGTACTCGCTGTTGCGGATCTGCCGGACTTCGCTCCGGACAATGCGGGACAGGGCGAACCAGCCGGTGACGCCGATGACGAGAGCGATGGTGAGCTCGTTCGGTTTGCCCATGAGGGAAAGGATCAGCAGCAGGGACAGAAGGACCGGGACACTTTGCAGGAGTTCCACCGCCCGCATCATGGCGCTGTCCACCACGCCGGAGGCGACCCCGGACAGGCAGCCGTAAGAAACCCCGATAAGGGTAATGACCGCGGCGCTCATCAGCCCGATGAAGATGGAAGCCCTGCCGCCGTACCAGATGATCGAGTAAATGTCCCGCCCCAGAGAGTCCGTGCCGAACCAGAATTCGGCATTGGGAGCCTCATTGACGTTCATGAGAAAGAGTTCGGCGGGATCATGGTTGATGATCAGGTTGGAAAAAAGGCAGCCGAGGGCGATCACGGAAAACACGGCGACGGAGAGGGTGGGCTTGCCTTTCAGCCGAGCCCAGAAGCCTTTTTTCCGTATGGCGGGCTGGTGCGCCCTGTACCCGGCCCCGACGATCGTGAAGGCATCGTTGGAAGAGGCGTCCATCAGCACACGACCCCGTCAGAAGACTTCATGCGCGGATCGATGACTTCGTTGACGGCCTGCGCGACAAGGCTGCTCAGCATGACCATCGCCCCGGTGATCAGCACCATGAGCATCAGCAGGTTGTAGTCATGGTATTTGGCGCTGGATACGGCGAGCAGGCCGATGCCCGGATAGTTGAATACGGATTCCGCCACATAGGTGCCGCTCAGGACGTGGGGGATGGAGATGGCCATGATGCTGACGATGGTGGGGAGCACGTTCCGCAGGCAGTGGCTCAGCAGGACCCGTGTCCTTCCGAGCCCCTTGGCCCGCGCCAGCAGCACGTAATCTCGGCGGATTTCATCCAGCAGCTTGTTGCGGATCATGTAAGCGTAATACCACAGGTGGCTCGCCACCATGACGATGAGCGGCAGGACGAGGTGGCGCAGGCGGTCGGCCATATCGCCGGATTTCCCGATCCCGTAGGCACCGCTGCTCGGCAGCAGTTTGAGGTTGACGCTGAAAACGAGCACCAGCACCACGCCCATCCAGAAGGCGGGCACATAAAAGGCTACCGTACCGATGCGGCAGACGAACCGATCCATGAAAGTGTCCTCGAACCGGGCGCAGAAGAGGGCAAGCGCGATGGCGAGCATAAAGACCAGCGCGTAGGCGATGCCGCCGAGCATGAGCGTATTGCCGATAAGCGGAGAAACGACATCGAGGACAGGGCGTTTGTATTTCAAGGAGATGCCGAAATCCCCCTGCATGACGTTCCCGATCCATTTGGCGTACTGCATCCAGATGGGGCCGTTCAGCCCCAGCCGTTCCCGTGCGGCGTCCAGTTCCGTGGTCGTCATGGACTGCATGGCGTCGCCGTAGAAGGATTGGAGAGGATCGCCGGGGGTCAGGCGGGATACATAGAAAACGATCAGCGACAACAGAAACATCATGGCGATGAACACCAGCGTTTTCCGTGCGAGAGAAGCCATCAGTTGTCTGCTGTTCATAGTCTGCCTTCCTTGGAGCGCGATCCTTCGGACTGTTCCGAGATCCTGTTTCGTAACACGTTGTTTTCTTAGATGTAGAGTATGGTGTTACGCGTATAAAAAATGTAATACGAGGTATACCGGCCACCGCCGACGGTGTCAATGAGAGGTCTTTTGCATCAAGCGGGCACTGGCTCCGGGCGGATTTCCTCCATGGCCATAAACGGATTACATCCTGATATGAAAAGAGAAAACGGGGAAAGAAAACGCCCCTGTCACCGTCCACATCGGTTCCCTGGGCGTTTTGCGATGATTGTGTATAGGTCAAGGTGTTACTTTTGTCAAATTAATGTTATCAAAATGGTATTCCGCGCCTCTCCAAATAAAAAAGGGCAACATCTCAAAGGCGGCGTGAATCCCCGCCACCGTTTGTGCCGTCACATACTGAGGATGTGGCGCGGGTTCTTGACCTTCAGAGCGCGACGGTTTTACTGTTTCCCCCACGAAGCTTCGGGATGAAGCGCGCGGAACAAACTGCCCAGTGTTCAGCTTGCCGTGCAGGTGGTTTTAAACGGGAAAATCTCAACGGATAGAGAGGTTGCCATGTCGATATTGGTCGTATGGGCAAGTCCCAACCAAGACGGTTTGACCTCTGCCGCCAAAGACAACATTTTGAAAGGTCTGTCAGAGGCGGGCGGTGAGGCCGAGGCTCTGCACCTGAATAAGCGGGACATCAGGTGTTGCCGGGCGTGCGGGAATGGGTGGGGGCTTTGCAGGAGCGAAGGCAGGTGCGTGATCAATGATGATTTTTCGGAAGACTATCAGAGACTCGTTTCCGCCGAGGCGATTGTCTGGATCACGCCCGTCTACTGGCACGATCTTGCCGAGAACCTGAAGGCTTTTCTGGATCGCCTGCGCCGGTGCGAGACGCGCCGTAACCATTTCCTGAAAGGGAAAAAGAGCCTCTTGGTCGCCTGTGCCGGAGGGACGGGCCGAGGGGCGATACAATGCCTTGACCGCCTTGAGGACACACTGGGCCATATGGATATTGTTGCGGTCGACCGCCTGCCGATTATCCGTTTTAACCGCGAGTACATGCTCCCGGCCCTGCTTGGCGCGGGGCGTGCCTTTGCGGCGCATATAGGGCAAACGGCGTACGAAGAGGGCGTATGAGTGCCGACCCCGGATCAAGACAATCAAAACGTGGGGAGCTCTCTTTTGCAGGGCGGCGGATGCCGGCAGTGACATTTGCCGTCCTGCTGTTTCAAGGGGGCCGTGAAGTCGGGCAAGAGTCACGGAAAAGGCTTTTTCAGCCAATCTGTATCTGCCTTGCCGCAATAAACACCGAGGCCTTTCCCGCCTACCGCGAGAAGGCGCCTCGCTGGGCATCGGCATGGCAGGCGGCGCAGTTCTTCAATCCTTGAGCCTTGGCAATGGAACCTTGTGAAACATCATCATGCTTGTGTATGAACCAACGGCTTTCCGTGATTCTGACGGGCGTGTCGCCATGAAGTTTTTTGGCAATTTTGCTTCCGCGCCGGGTGGTTCCCGTGTCCGCGGCATTGCCTTGAAGCCACGCGCCGATCTGCTCCTTGTCCGCGGCGTCGAGTTCGACGGCGGCATCAAAATGGTTCGGAAGATCCCCCATGAGCCGTTTCCATGAGCCGGACGGCAGCAGCAGGGCGGAGTATGCCGTATGACATGAGCCGCAGTTGTCCACATACGTTTGCGGCGGGATGAGAAGACGGTTTGGGGAATGTTTCCTGTATCCGTCATGCGCTTCGGCAAGCCCGACGATTCCACAGAGTAAAAGGCCCGTGAATCCCCAAAGATACCTTTTTTTCATGAGATCGCTCCTTGCTGCGTTTGCGGCTGGTTGGACTGCAACCTACCCTGAGCGGCGTGAAGAATATGTTAACGCCGCGTTTTCCCGGCACCTCCGCGAGAGGGGAGGGCGGGATGCGGCCCTCCCTTTTCGTGGCGTTGCATCCCTATGTACGGCGGCGCTCACCCGACATAGCGTGCCCACAGCGCCGAGAGCGGCATGATGATGAGCATGGACGGCAGCATGTTGATCACGGGAAAGATTTTGATGCCGCACATGCGCAGCCCCGTGGCGACGAAGATGACGCCGCCGCAGGCGGTAAAGTCGCTGAGCATTCCCGGCGTCATGTACGGGGCGAGGAAGGCGGCGGAAGCATAGAGCAGGGCGAGGATGGCGAATTGGGGTATGGCGATGAGGCTGACCGAGAGGCCGAAAAGCGTCCCGAACACGATGCCGCTGAACAGATCGAGAACGGCCTTGGTGAGGAGGATGTCCGTGGACCCGGTGATGCCTTCGTTTATCGCGCCGAAGATGCCCATGCTGCCGAAGCAGAAGGCGGAAACAAGGGTGATGATGTTCACGATGTACGTCTCATTGCCGCAGTGCTTGCTTTTTGCGAGGCGGAACAGCGCCCTGATGCACTTGGCAAGAAAAGATTCGGCAAAGACGAGCTCGCCGATGACGGAACCCACGATGAGGGCCATGACCACGACGGGAAGTGCTGAAGCCTTGTTCACGAGGGTGGAGCCCATGCACAGCGTGATCACGCCGAAGATGAGGGGAAGCGTTTCCTTGACGCGCTTCGGGATGAACCCGGAGAAGAGGGTCCCGGCGAGCCCGCCGACGAAAAGAGCGCAACTGTCTGTAATCGGTCCGATCATAATACTTAACCTATTGAAATGATGTAAAAGATTCTTTCATCCAATTGTACCATGAAACATGGCGCTGAAAAATTGTCAAGCTTCAAAAAAGAGGAACACCGTCTTTGCTGAAAAGGCGGACGAATCGGCATATGCCCGAGGGCACGACGGGGGGAAGGCCACTTGCCATTTCTTTGGTGGCTTTGCTAACGTAACGGGCGCAACTGGAGCCGCGTGGGATGGCATGGCAATTCTTTTCCGCAAAAACGGGAAGAGGATATGTCCGCTTTCCGCCGTATTTTTCGCAGAGGGAAAACATTGACAGGCCACATGGGGTGAGTTATGGAAAAGTCGTCAGACGTCAGACGAGTTAGGGAACAACGGGAACCCCTGTATGTGGAAGTGAAAGAGGCTATTCTCGAATTGGCCCGTACGCAGTGCGGCCCGGATCGCAGGCTTCCTTCCGAGGAAGAGTTGTGCCGCCTGTTGGGCGTAAGCCGGGCTACGGTGCGGGAAGCGTTGAGCATCCTTTGCCGCGAAGGGTTCGTCTCCAAAAGGCACGGCATAGGGAACCTCGTCAACCGCAGCGTGCTTGATACGCCGATGCGTTTCGATTTGGAGCGCGGGCTCCGTCGGATGCTTGAAGACGCGGGGTATCAGGCAAGCACGATCCGGGAAATGCCCGTGAGCCCCGGGGGGAAGGACATCCTTTTGGATGATCCGACGCTGCCGGTCAGGCTGACGATCCCCCGGCCGTGGAAGATCCAGCGGACGGCGCACCTTGTGGAAGGCGCGCAGGCCATTGTAACCTGTAACGTGTTCACGTCGAACGGCTCATGGAATGGAAAAGGGTTCGCGCAGGAACTGGCCTATACGGATGTGATCAACCTGCTGTCGGGCGGCACGTTGTCGCACACGGTGATGGCGTTCCTCCCGTGGTGCGCGGGGAAGGGGATCGCTTCCGCTTTCGGGCTTGCTCCGGGTACGCCGATCATTCTGTGGCATGAGCTGAACTACGGCATACAGGATACCTTGTTGTGCGAGAGCGTGGTGGCTTTCAATCCGGATTTTGTGACCCTGCGCGCGCTCCACAGATGGTAATGTCCCCTGACATGGCAAAGGCCTTTTTCTGAATCCTTTCGAACGGATCACGACGAGGAAGTGCTATGTTTTCCAGAAAGATCCAATCACTTTGCATTGCCCTGTTCTGGCTCTGCGCCGCCGTGCCCCAGATGGCCTTCGCGGAGTATCCGGAACACCCCGTAACCGTGTATCATCCCTTCGAGCCCACGCCGTATGACGCGTTGAGCAAGGTCTACAATGCGGAAATGTCGAAGATTTTGGGTGTGCCCTTTGTCTTTGAATATGGTATGATGGGCAAGGCGGCGAAAGCGACGCTCAACGGCAAGCCCGACGGCTACACCGTGTATTTCGCGGCGATGGGCCCGATGGTCCTGAAGCCCAACATGGTCGGCCCGTCCGCCTCGCCCAAGGATTTCCGGGCCGTGGGGCGTGCGACCCTGCTGCCGATCCTGTTCGTGGCGAACAAGAATGCGCCCTTCAAGACCTTTGAGGAGTTCAAGGCCTACGCGAAGGCCCATCCCGGCAAGGCCCGGATCGGGATCACCAACGCCCCCAGTTCCCTCCAGATCGGCATGACGCATCTTATCAAGGATCTTGCCAAGCTGGATGTGCAGCTTGTGGAGCAGCCGGACGGCCCCGTGCGCGGGACCATCGACTGCCTGATAGGGGATACCGACGCGCTGATCAGCCATCCGCCGGACATCATGCGCTACATCAGGCGGGGGGATTTCGTTCCGCTGGCGACGTTCGCGCCGGAACGCCTCGCCATGCTGCCCGATGTGCCGACCCTGCGTGAGCTCGGCTATGATTTCTCCCAGACGAGCTGGCGTGTCCTCGTGGTGAACAAGGATACTCCGGACGCCATTGTGGAAAAGCTCGCCAAGGCTTCCGAGCGGGCGTTGAACAGTCCCGCCATGAAGAAGTCCGCCGAGGAGAATTACGAAATTCTCGCTTGGCTGCCCCCGAGCGAGGCCGATGCCTTCCTCCAGTCCGAGTTTGATTTTTATCGGGATCTGTCCATGTCCATGGGGTTGCACTATACCCAACGGCCCAAGAAGTAACCGTTTGAGCAGCATCCACAAGAGCCTCTCCGTTTATGGCGGAGAGGCTTTTTTATCAAAAACTAAACAAGGAAGAACAGCAGATAATCGAAGAAGCGTACCATCTGAGGCTTCTGTCTCTGGAGCGGCGACGTGAATATATGGGAATGCCCGTTGAAGCCCACGCGTAAACCGTTTTGACCCATGCACGGAAAAGTTTGTATTATCGTATGCGGCATAGGAAATGGAACATGCTGACGAGACAGGCGAAAAAAAGGAAAAGAGTCGCCTCGGGAATGTCCTTATCAGAAAATCCCTTGTGAGAATCTTTACTAGGGAGGTGCAACAGGATAAGGAATCAGCAAGTGATATTGCCGCCCATTGGGATCGGAAGAAAACGGAAGGGTCCGGTTCCGCGTGGAAAAAGGTTCTTTTTAAGATGGGGAACCAATGGTGTATTTTCTATAATGGGCCATGCCGCGTTTTTGCTCTGAAAATGATTGTTGTGAAATAAGATATAGATATGCTTTTGAGTTGTTGGGAGTATGTCTCTCATGGGCTCAAAGCAGCATCCTGTGTTTTCAATTCCCCAACGGCCCATATCCGGTCTTGATGGTGGGATTGTGTGCTTGAATGCCATTGCCCTATGGCCAGCGCATTTGATGGTCCGGTTACGGCAACTGTTTTTAACGTATTACTTTAAGGATGTTTGAACCACCATGAAGTACGCTTGGACACTGGCGATATGTCTGGCGGTCCTGTGTCTTGCCGCCCCTTCCGGAGCCGCGCCACAGAAGGCGCTTCGGGATGCCCATGTGGATCTCGCATGTGCGGACTGCCACACCGGGCAGAAAAATCCAAAACAGGCCGGGGCGGTATCCTGTGCCAAATGCCATGATGCACCGGAGGTCGCCAAACGGACAGCCTCCCGTGGAAAGAAAAATCCTCATATTTCTCCGCACTGGGGAACGGAGGTTCCTTGTTGGGTCTGCCACAAGGAACACGCCGAAGATCAGAATTACTGCCTCATCTGCCATACGTGGTGATGCGGGGCCTCATTATACTGTACACGGAAACCTGATTTCCGTAAGAAATGGAACAACCCCGGAAGAGATCGCACGCGGCCTTGGTTGGTCGCCGCTGGTTTTCCCGGCGAAGATCTCCCATCCCCAAGCCTCTGGAGGATGCCTATGTCCAGCGCCCCGGCCTCGCAGCCCGCTACGCCCAATCCTGAAAAAGAAAGCGAACTGATTTACGGCCTCGAGTCCCATCCGCCTTTCGGTTCGTCCTTGCTGGCCGCCCTCCAGCACATTTTGGCCATGGTGCTCAGCGTCATGGCACCGCCCGCCATCGTCGCGGGCGCGTTGGGCGTCCCCCCTTATGAAAGAGCAGGGCATGTCGTGGGAGCAGGCGCTATCAACTCTCTTCGGCGTGTGTTTCATCGGCGGGTTTGTGGTCATGGCGGGCAGCCGTATCATGCCGTTCCTGCGCAAGATCATCACGCCCACCGTGGCTGGCATCACCGTTATGATGATCGGCGTCTCCCTCGTGCGCGTGGGAGCGATCGATCTCGCAGGGGGGTTCGCGGCCAAGGCCGATGGAACATTTGGGGACATCTCCAACTTGTTCCTTGGCACGCTGGTCATTCTCGCTATCGTTTGCGTCAACCGCAGCAAGAACCCGCTGTTGCGCATGAGCTCGCTCATCGTGGGCATCCTTGTCGGCTTCGCAGTGGCAATAGTAATGGGCAAGGTCAATTGGAACATCCTTTCCGAACAGCATACCTGGTTCATCATGCCCGTGCCGTTCAAGTTCGGCTTCTTCGGCTTTGACTTGCATTCATTCCTTGTCTTGAGTTTTCTTTTTCTTGTTGTGGTCATTGAGGCCATCGGCGACTTGACGGCCACCAGCGTCGTCTCTGAACAGCCCGTGCGTGGTCGCGTCTACCGTAGCCGTTTGGCGGGCGGCATCCTTTGCGACGGCATGATGACCTCCCTCGGGGCTATATTCGGTTGCTTCCCCGTGGCGACGTTCTCCCAGAACAACGGCGTCATCCAGCTCAGCGGCGTCGCCAGCCGCAAGGTGGGCAAATTCTGCGGCGTGCTGTTTATCCTGTTCGCTCTGTTTCCCATTATAGTGGTGTTTTTCCAGCTTCTGCCCCGCCCCGTGCTCGGGGGCGCGCTGGTCGTCCTTTTTGGGACCATCGCCTGTTCGGGTATCCGCATCCTGTTGCAGCATGAAGTGAACCGACGTGAATCCATCATCATTGCCGTGTCCATCGGGGTGGGCCTCATGTCCATGACTACCCCGGAAGTTTTTGAACGCCTGCCGCGTTTCCTCAAGATATTCTTTGATTCCGCCATTGTTTCCGGCGGCGTCACCGCCATGATCGTCCATCAGATTCTCCCCAAGGGCATCTGCCCTTACGAGGGCGATGAGGACGATGAGGACTGTAACCCGCATTCCGAATTCCTTTTCAACAAGCACGAATGATCCCCTGTTCCGCTTCCGTTCGGTTTTGCGGACGGCGGAGGATGAGCTTGGGCAACACGAAAAAGACGAGGCTTTCCCCTCGTCTTTTTCGTTGTGGAAAACGGGGGGTTCCGCGAGGGAAGGTGCCGCCTTCAGCAGCATCGGTGGCGTACTCTTTTTAAGATAATCCGCAACGTTTCAACATAAGAGCGAAAACGTTTTCGCACGGGGTCCCATGCCGTTTTCAGAGGGCATTTGCCCTCTGTACAGCCTTGGGTTCTCCTGTTAGAGCAAGAAAGGGTATTCTCTCACAATCGCTTTTTATCCGGCGTGTTCCGGAGGTCCGGACAGGCCGCGCGGGGCCTCTATGTTCGAATCCAGCTACCCCCTCGTGTTTTTGGCATGGTTTCTCGGCGGCTTCATCAACGGTGTCAGCGGGATGGGGGCAGCGATGGTCGCCTTGCCCATTGTGGCCTGTGTGCTGGAGATGAGCGAGGCCGTTCCGGCTACCTGCCTCGTAGCGGTGACCCTTGCGGTCTATGTGGCATGGATGTACCGCGCCCATTCGCGGGTGGCGCCGATCATTCCCATGCTGCTCGGATGCATCCCGGGGCTCATCATCGGCGTGTGCGTGCTTCGGGTGGTTCCGGGAATCTGGCTACAGGGCGGGCTTGGGGCTGCCTTGATCGTATATGTGGCGTGGCAACTCTTGCACCGAGCCGGTACGGCGCACCCCGAGAGCGTGCGGGGCTGCGCCGTATCGGGGTTCGCATCGGGGTTCGCCAACGCGGCGATCAGCTTCAGCGGGCCGCCAGTGGCGATCTATGCGCTCTACGTTGGCTGGGACAAGGACACTACTCGCGGGACGCTCAGCCTGTATTTTCTTGGCATCAGCATCTGCACCTGCATTGTTCAAGCCGCCGCCGGACTGTATACTCCCGTCGTGGTCAATGCCGCACTTTGGGGGATGCCCGGCGCGTTGGTGGGGCTCGTCGTTTCCCTGCCCGTCGCCCGTTTCGTCCGGGAGAGCGTTTTCCAGGGCATCCTGCTCGTCATGATCGCCTTCGCCGGGAGCGTCTGTATTATCCGGGCTGTGGAGAGCCTCTTGTAATGGGGAAGTATCCCATAATAAGATGATTGGATTACAATAACAGCGCGCCAAGGATCTTGGTGAAGGCAAAAAAACGGCCTCCTGCCCTTTGCCATTGTATTTGGATGCGGAGGAAGGATTGTGGCGAGAGTCCCTTCCGGCATGACCCGAGAGGGGGAGCACCCCGGCCTTGCTGTGGGCCTCTTTCATGTGCGCGGGAAAGCTCCCACTTCGCCCGGAAGGCGTTCCGGAATAGGGCACTGTATATATTTCAGCGTCTTTTGATTTGCGGGCAATGGGGTGTGGTCGGGCGACAGTAATCGCCAACAAACGAAGGCCTATCGGCTGCTCCGATAGGCCTTCGTTTCGTTTTTTCCAAAGCAAGAGGCTATCTCAGTATGGGGAAAAGGATGCTACACTTTGCCTCCGGACTTGCCTTTATCTATGTAGAGCAGGTTTGCGGCCCATATGTTTGGAAAATCTTCTCGTACGGCCTTGAACATGGAGATGTTCATGATAACGCAAATGCCGAGGAGGGGGATGGCGGCCAAAACGACCAGCGCTTGGATGATTTCCAGCCCGCCTACAAGCAGGACGCCCAAGACGAGTATGGAAAGAGAAATGCACCAGATGTACTTTGAAGTGACGCTGGGTTCCTGATCGCTGAGGATTTCCTTGGAAGACATGGAGGCCATGACTCGGGTCGCCGCGTCGATGGTGGTCGTAAGGAAGATCGTACAGCAGATGAGGAAGGCCGGGGACATGATCTGGTGGAGCGGGGTGAGGCTTACGACCTTGCTGACGGTATTGGGCAGGCCGTTGGCGAGGTAGAAGGCGTAGACGTCGAATTGTCCGGTGTATTGGAGGTAGAGCGAAAAGCCGCCGAAGATGACGCTGAACAGGAAAGAGGACAAACAGCCGAAGAAGTACACGCCGAGTACGGTTTCCCGGAGCGTCCGGCCCATGGAGATGCCGGTGAAGAAGATGGCCATCATGGGGCCGTAGGCGAGGAACCATGCGCCGTAAAATACGGTCCATTTGGCGGGGAACCCGCTGGCGTTGAAGGGATCGGTCCACCCGGAAACGCGTGGGAACATGTCGAGGACCATGCCGAGCGTGTTGGTGCCGAGACTGAAGAAGTATCCGGTGGCACCGCCGATGAGCACGATGGCGAGCAATGAGAGGGCAAGGATGGAGTTCATGTCGCTGAGCAGGCGCATGCCCTTGCTGAGCGGCTTGCGGATGCTGCCGAGCGTGATGACCGTAAACATCCCGAGCACGCCGAGATGAAGCGCCTGAGTGTCGGGAAGGCCAAAGTAGTCTGCATACAATCCCGATACGAGCTGCACAGCGGTGGCGAGCGTCGATCCGATGCCCCCGGCGAGGCCCATGATGATGAATACGTCGAGGCAGACGCCGAACCAGCCGTCGATGAGCTTCCTGCCGAAAAGAGGGGTGAGGCATTCGCTTACGCGCTGCTTTTTCACCTGACGCACGCCCATGAAATAGAAGATGGGAATGCACGGGATGAGGTACAGCACCCAGTAATAGGGGCCCCAGTGAAAGAAGGTGTAGGCGGTCGCCACTTCGTAGCTGTAGGCGGCGTTGGCCCCGTGCCCAAGGGGCGCGGCGTTGTTGGTGATGAGCGGTTCCACCATGGACCAGTTCACCATGCCGATGCCATGCCCGGCGGCGATGATCATGCTTCCCCAATGGAAATTGTTGAAAACGGGCTTTTGGTCATGCCCGCCGAGCTTGATCTTGCCGTAGGGGGAAAACGCGATGAAAAAGACAAAGAAACCGCCCAGCAGATACAGCAGGATATACCCCCATCCGAAGCTCTTTGCCGTGAAGTCGTAGATGGACTGGATCATCCCCTGCAACGACGAGGCGTAGAAGATGAGGGGGGCCGAAGTCAGGAGAACGATGGCTATGGTTGGGAGAAGGATCTTTTTGTCGAGGGCGGCGTTACTCATGGAAGGCTCCTTTGGCAGCGTCTCTTCTGAAGGTCATCAGGGCAAATAGGCAATGGCATCCATTTCCACGTCAAGGCCGTCGTATATGCCGGCGCTGGCGACGGTCATCCGTGCCGGATAGGGAGCGGAAAAATACGATCTGTAGACAGATTCGAATTCCGGGAAGTGCTTCATGTCGGAAAGGAAGGCCCGGCAGTGAACGACAGCGTCCAGCGTGCCCCCGGCTTCCTCAATGATGGCCTTGATGTTTTCCATGATCCGGCGCGTCTGGGCGGCGACGCTCTCTCGCTCGAAGCGGCCTGTTTCCGGGTTGGCGCAGAGTTGCCCCGAAAGGAAAAGCAGATTGCCCGCTTTGACGGCCTGCGAATAACTTCCGACGGCTGCCGGGGCTCCTGTGGCTGAAACGGTCTGGCGCATGCTTCTCTCCTCATATGCGGCGCGCTTCCGGGCGCGGTAGGCGGGTACTCCCATGTCAGGGAAGGAACTGTTGATAGTAATGCGCCGCCGGACGCTTCCTGTCATCGGACAAATATCAAAATATGCAGTCCTCTTTTCCTGCATTTGTAGGAAAAGGCAGGGGCTGCGTTTTCTTTGTGAAATGAATGCGTTTCCGTGGAAACTCGATGGAATGTGGGCGGAAAGGCGCATCGCATCCGCTTTTTGCATACGGAGAAAAGGCTTTTCCGCGCCACTATGCCCTTTTCGCACAAATGCTGAAGATCGGTTTTTTTTGTTTTTTCATTATAATGGATTAGATGCATGTAGGATTTTTGTTCCCTCTAACAGGGTGTGACTTTACAAGGTACGGCGGGCACAAGCGTATGAGACAAACGACGGAGCCTTGCACAACCTCACGACTTTGATACAGAAAAAAGGATTCCTTGAAGGGAGGATGCGTTCCAACAGCAAAGCTGTGTTCAGGAGGCGCGGTATGATCCAGAATTTCATACAGGAACAGGTTGACACCCTTGCGCGGACTCTCCAGCGCTCAGTGGCCATTGACGACGTCGGCATTAACCTTGTCGCGGTCTCGAAACATTTTGACGATGCGGACGATGCGCGGGTCAGGGCCATTCTGGCAAGGACGCTGGAGGAGGATTCTTGCCGGTACCTGTTCTCCTTCGGCATAGTGGCGACTCGGGATAAGATTGTCCGCATCCCCGAATGCCGGGAGCTGGGCTTCAAGGAGCGCTCCTGTTACCCTATCCGCTGGCAGGAGCGGACCCTGGGCTACTTGTGGCTCGTCGGCAAGGTCAGCCCGGCGGAGGACAAGGCCGCCGTGGCCTGCGCCGGAGAGCTGGCCGTGCCCATGTTCAGCATGCAGCTTGAGGGCGAGCAGGCCTTCAGCAAGCATGAGTTGATCGTCCGGAACCTGCTTTCCGTGGATACGCGCTGGGCATCAAGGGCCGCCGCCATCCTGTCGCGGCAGGGGAGGATACGGACGGACCGGAAATACCGGGCGTTTAGCGCGGCAACCCGTAAAGGGACGGGCGGCCAGCACAGCGAGCTGACCTTCCTGCGTAAGCAATTCAGGGAATTCACCGCCGCGCACGGCGAGGCGGCCCCCTTGTTCAGCGACTTTTCTCCCGAGCTTGTGATCGTCGTCCCGGCCGATTCCAGCCTTTCCGACCCCGGCACCCTTATGCGCATAGCCTGTTCGGGGCTCAATGCGGACTTGCGGATCGGCATCGGCCCTGAGGTGGACGTGCTGCACCTGTACGATTCCTACGCACAGGCCTCGTCCGTGCTTCAGGTGCTCCGGGCCATCCCGAACCTGGGCCCCTGCTCGACGTGGGAAGGCCTTGGGGTCTACGGCAACCTGACGCTGCTGACCCGAAATCACGAGGACGCCCAGCTCCCGCTGACCCCCAACATCGCTGCGCTCCGGGAGGAGGATCCCGCGCTGTTCGACACGCTGGAGCTCTTTCTCGACAATGCCGGAAGCATCGCCAAGACTTCCGAGGAACTGTGCATCCATCGGTCGACGCTCTATTATCGGCTGAAACGGATTGCGGATATCACGGGTACGGATCTCAATTCCGGTCTGGATCGGTTTACGCTTCACCTCGAACTCAAGCTGTTCCGGCTCACCAGCGTCCTCCTCGGCGACGACGAGCCAGCCACTGCCTGAGCCGTGAAGCGGCGAAGCCGCCCCGGAAACGTCCCGGGGCGGCTTCGCAAAAGGATACCCTGTGGAGAGGTTCAGTAGGAGAAGCCGTTGGAGGGCAGCAGGGTGTCGGTGTAGAGTTTGCTGTTGATGTCCTCCCCGGCGAGGAGCCCCGTCTGGATCGCCGTTTCCGTGTACCACGAGCCGAGGTAGTCTCCGGCGAGGTAGATGCGCCGCGGCGTGCGCATCAGGAGCGGCTGGAGCTTGTTGCGCCCGGGGAAGCAGTAGGCGAGCCCCAGATGGAATTTTTGGACGCTCTGCTCCACGACGAGAGAGCCAAAGCCGGGGAACACATCTTCCAAGTCCTTGCGGTAGATTTCGAGAACCTTTTCATCCGGCAGATTGATGAGGTCGCGTGCCAGCTTGGCGGGGGAAAAGACCATGAAGGAAGAGCCGGGCTGGCGTTCGCTTTCCATCGTCCGTACGAGGTTGGACATGTTGAAGGCGATGTTGAAGGAACGCTGCGGGGTGCAATAGGCGTACACGCTGTCCCAAGGGCGGCGGCCGGTTTCGTTGGTCAGGAAGGCCCCCGAGACGTAATGCCCATACTGGATCTTGCCAAGGGCGTCGTGGACGAGGGGATCGAGGTTTTTGGTGATGCGGTGGGTGATTGCCGCGGGCGTGGTGATCACGGCATACCGGGCCTGTTCGGTCACTTCCTTGCCGTCGCTCTTATAGGTCACTTCCACATGGTCGCGGTGCTGTATGACCTCAAGCACCTCGGCTCCGAGCTTCACCTTGTCCCCGAGCGTGTGCGCGATGGCCTGCGGCAGCGTCGCCGCACCGCCCACAATGTTGCGGGCGAGACCGGAGCTCTTGTCCCACACCAGCAGAAAGTAGCCTACGCCGGCCCCGGCCGAAATTTCCTCGGGATCGCCCGACGAACGCGAGACGGTGGGGCGGAAAAAGGCGTCGGCTTCTTCGGACAGCGGACCGGTGAACTCGGAGAATGTCTTGTCCGCCATGAAGTCATAGATGCGCTGCTGGCGGACTCTGTAGTCTTCGCCTTTGCGGGGCTTGTTGACCTTGCCGTAGGCATTGACGGCGCGCATGACCTTGATCCCGGCTTTGACGATTTCCCAACGCGCCGACCATGAGATCGGCAGGCGGAACGGGTAGAAGTTGACGTTGCCGTCGTTGAGCACTTTGCCTTTGTAGGCCAGGGCGGCAAAGGAGCCTTGCAGGTTCAGCGCGTCGACGCCGACTTCCTTCAACAATTTGTCGGCGAAAGAACCTTCTCCTCCGAAGACATGCCCGCCCCAGTTGAGCCAGTAGGCTCCGCGCCGTTCGGAACGCAGCCGTCCGCCGATACGGTTACTGCCCTCAAGAACGAGCACATCGCTGTGGCGAAGACGCCAAGCTGCTGACATCCCAGCAATACCACCACCGATAACAATTGCATCTCTCATGGAAGCGCACCTCATGCTGCATGCGGAAGTTGTTTCATGTTGAAGCGTAGGTTGCATAAGGTTTATCTTTTTGTCTTCGGGCAAATATCAAAAAGATGGATGCATTTTTCCTACAATTGTTTGATGCCGGCTGATATGGGAAAGGTTGCCGAGCATCAGGCGTCCGAACCTCGGATTGCCCGCTCCCGAAAAGCATAGGCCCGTTCATGCGTTTCCAGTATCTGCTGGGCATTACCATATGGTAATGGGTTCTGTTCAGGTATGGCGCATTCCCCTGCTGCAGAAAGGGGTTACGCGCCGGGCATCGTCCCAACGCTTGGCTCCCCGGCCCTTTCCACTTGCACCAAAATGGTGCAGAATGGTGAGGAAAGATCAAAGTGATGTTCATAGCCTGTTCAAATAAAATGCTTTTGCAACGGGAAAAGGGAGCGTCCCCGCACGGTTTCCCGGAGGGATGCCCAGAGGAGTATGGCCATGGAAATCAAACGGGTGCACATTGCGTACTTTAGCCCGACCGGAACGACGAAGCGGACGTTGCGGGCGGTGGCCGAAGGCTTCGGCTGTTCCGAGCTTTCCGAAACGGACTGGGACGATCCCAAAAGCCGCGCCGCGATCCTGAAAACCGGGCCGGACGAGCTGGTGATCGCCGGGATGCCGGTTTATTACGGACGCATTCCGTCGTTGTTCCATGAGGGGCTGCCGTTGCGCGGCGAGGGCACGCCGTTCGTGCCGGTCGCGGTGTACGGCAACCGGCATTACGACGATGCGGTTCTGGAACTCAAAACGCTCGGCGAGGCGGCGGGGTGCGTGACGCTCGGTGCCGCCGCGTTCGTGGCGCAGCACTGCCTCAATCCCGATATGGGCCGTGGGCGCCCAGACGCTTCCGATCTCGCGGTCATGAAGCGTTTCGGCAGTGCTCTGCGGGCCAAGGCGGATGGCCTTGCCGGTTCCATGCCGCCTCTGAGCGTGCCGGGGGCTGTCCCGTACAAGGAGTACAAACCGACGCCGTTCGCGCCCGAGTTGCTGGACGCCGAAACCTGTATCCGCTGCGGCTTGTGCGCCCGGACGTGCCCGGTTCGGATTATTGATTCCGAGACGTATGCCGTGCCCGAGCCGGAACGCTGCCTGTTCTGCTTCGGCTGCGTGCGTATCTGCCCGGTCGCGGTGCGCGGGCCGCGTCCCGAAGTCGCGCCCGTGTTCGCCGCTCAAATGGCGGGATTGGCAGCCCGATGTACGGAGCGCCGCGAGCCGGAATTGTTCCTTTAGGGAGAGCATCCCGTTTTATCAAATAAACAAGGGGTTGGCCTTCCTTCAGTGATGGGAGGCCGAGCCGAGCCATGTGTCGGCCATATCCCTGACCGCCGCGACCACGGAAGCGATTTCCGCGCGGCTGATGCCGTCGAAATGGATGCCGCACACGGCGCAGACGCAGCAGCCGAGTTTGGACGCCGCACGTTCGGCAAGCTCGGCGGCGAGTTCGCCCTCGCGGTGCCCGTTGCGGTCAAGACGGCGGATTTCGCCGTCAGCGCACAATGCCGCCGCGCCGATGTGCGGGGCGTCGCCTCCGGTCACGCTGACGAGGCAGTCGCCGCCCTGCCGCCGGGCGTTCAGGACGATTTCCTTGCCGCGCACCAGCCGGGTCAGTGTCGCGTCGCCGATCATGATCCTTCCCACCTCCTGAAGCCGGGGGCTTCCAGCCGGAATTCGCGCATGATCTTGCCCACGATGTGGGTGGTCATATCCTCTATGGATTGGGGGTGCTGATAATAGGTCAGCATCGGCGGGAGGATGGTCACGCCCATTTCCGCGAGCGCGGTCATGTTGCGCAGGTGGACGAGCCCGAGCGGGGTTTCGCGGGCCACGAGCACCAGTTTGCGGCGTTCCTTGAGGGTGACGTCGGCGGCGCGGATGAGCAGGTTTTCCGCATACCCGTGGCAAATGCCCGCCAGCGTTTTCATGCTGCACGGCACGACCGCCATGCCTTCCGTTTCAAAGGTGCCGCTGGCGATGGCCGCGCCGATGTTGCCGATGTCGTGCGTGCGGAAGGCCAGCCCCGCCAGATCCGTTCCGCTCATGCCGGTTTCTTCGTGCAGGACGCGCTCACCCGCCTCGCTGGTGACGAGGTGGGCTTCCCAATCCTTTTCTCTCCGCATGGCCTCAAGCAGCGAGACGCACAGGATCGCGCCGCTGGCTCCGCTCAATCCTACGACAAGACGTTTTTTCATGGTGTTATCCTTTTGGCGGAAGCGTTGGTATGCCCGGTAATCCAAGGATGCGCCCCGGAACGGTTCCGGCGGAGGCGGCCGGCTCGTGCCGAGGACGCATCCTTGAGGCTCAGATGAGGAATTTCCCAGGGTCGACTTCCATAAAAGGAGCCCTTTGGAAGCGTTCTTTCTGGTCAAAAGGCACGGTGCAGTCGAAGATGGCCTTGCAGCCGACCCCGCGTGCTGGGATGCGGGCATCGTAGAGCGGCGACTGCGTGGGATCGAGGACGTGCCCGCGCACGCCGGGCAGGAACACGGTGTCGAGATTGCCCTGATAGCGGGTGGTCATGGCCCAGAGCACGTCGCTCATGTCGAAAGGGTCCACGTCGTCGTCCACGAGGAAGACATGCTTGAGTTCGGGGAAGGCCGAGAACGCGAGCAGGGCGGCCTGACGCTGGCGGCCTTCGTCGGCGATGGTGGCCTTGCGGAACTGGAGCACGGCCATGAATTTCCCGCCGCCGCAGCTTGCGGCGTAGACGTTGCGCACGCGGCCCGGCATGGCCCGCTCCACAAGGCCGAGGATGCTGGCTTCGGTGGGGATGCCCGCGAGATTCACATGCTCTTCGCTCGGGCCGATGGTCGTCTGCATGATCGGATGCAGCCGGTGGGTTACGGCGGTCACGCGCATGACGGGGGTTTGCGGATCGGAGGGGCCGCAATAGCCGGGGAATTCGGGCATGGCTTTGCCGTTGCCGGACTGGGCGTCCTCGGCGATGCGCACATTGGGCAGGATTTCGCCTTCGATGACGTACTCCGCCCACGCCAGAGCCTTGGCATCCACAGTCAAACAGGCGCACTGTTCCACGGCCCGCCCGCGCAAAGCCCCGGCGATGGCCAGTTCGTTGAAGCCGATGGGCGTCATGGGCGGCTCGAAGCACGCGCCGAGATAGACGGCGGGATCAAGCCCGATGCTGACGGACACGGGCAGAGGCTTGCCCACGGCCTCGGCCTTGGCGCGGAACACGTCGATGTGGCGGCCCGGCGAGAACCAGACGGACAGGGTATCCGGGCCTTGCAGGCACATGCGATGGATGGTCACGTCCTCGTCGCCGTTTTCCGGATCTTTCCCGTACAGGAGGCCCATCGTGACATACGGCCCGGCGTCCTCGGGGGTATTGGTGGGCGCGGGGACGAGGCGGCGCAGATCAAACCCCGGCTCGTCGGCGCGGTGCACGGCTTCCTGACAAGGGGCAATTCCCTTGATGGCGGTAGGCTGGATGAGGTGTTGAAGGGCATCCATGAGGTGCCAGCCGAGGCGCTCCGGCTCCGTGCCGAGCAGCAGGGCGGCGCGTTTGCGGCTGGAGAGCACGCCGATGGCGACCCGTGCGCCGGGATGTCCCTTCACCTTATTGAAAAGCATGGCCGGGCCGATGCGGGTGGGGCGGGCCACCGTGCCGCCCGCGCCGATATGCCGGTATGCGCCGCAGAGTTCCGCCACGGGATCGGCTTCGACGTCTGTTTGGGCGAGTTCGCCGTGCTGGTCCAGCAGTTTGAGGGCTGTGCGCAGATCTGTAATATCGGCGGCGGTGAGGGACATGGGAAGCTCCTTGGATACGGAGGTTGGCGAATGTTTTTCCGAGGGGCTTCCCGCCCCTTGGACTCCCCCGGCAGGGAGCACTGCTCCCTGCACCCCCGGGGCCGTTTCGCCTTGCGGCAAAACGGCTGTGGGGCGTCTGGGGATTTTTTTGTATTCTTTTTTATTGTGATAATGCAGGGAGGTAAAATAGCGATACGGGTTAAAGGAAGTTTTTCGCCTTGTTACAGCATCATGGTCATCGGGAAACGGTAGGCGATGGACCCGGTGGGGCAGGCGATGCGGCAGCAGCCGCAGTGCCAGCACTGGGACGGGTAGGCTACCGCCGGGCCATCGTCGGTCATTTTGAGGATGTGTCCGGGGCAGCTTTCCACGCATGAACCGCATTCCATGCAGTGGCCGCAATGCATACAGCGTCCGGCCTCGGCAACGGCAGCTTCGGCCGCGAGCCCGCCGGAGAGTTCGGCAAACGCCAGTTCCGGGCCGTCGCTGGCGGCAGGAGGCAGGATCTGCCGGACGGCGTGCTCGTGGTAGTCGGCGTGCATGATTTCCTTGAAGGCCACGACATGCGGCGCGGGCAGGGCGGGGACGTGCTCTTCGCGGACCCGCCCGGTTTCATCGATCCAGATGTCGAGGTTCTCGGCGGGGTCCATGCCGGAAAGGGCCTTATGTACGGCAATGGCGGCCTGCCTGCCGTGCCCGATGGCCCGGGCGATGAGCGAAGGGCCGTTGGCGATGTCTCCCGCCGCGTAGAGGCCGGGAACCGACGTGCGGAAGGAGACGGGATCGACGGCTACGAAGCCGCGCGGGGTGCGGGCCATGTCCACGCCTTCGAGCGGGATCTCGTCGGTTTGCAGGCCACTCGCGCAGATGACCAGATCCGCGTTCATGCACAGGGGATCTCCGGGAGCGAATTCCGTATGCAGTGCGCCGGTTTCGTCAAAGGAGAACGAGGTTACGGGTCGGGCCTCGAAGCGGAGGCGTCCGCCTTCCGGGGCGACGGCGTGGCTGAGGTGGCTGTTGTGGATGACGATGCCTTCGTCGAGGGCTTGTTGCACCTCCTCGGCGGGTGCGCGCATGGCGTCGGTAGGTTCGAGGCAGACGATATGTACGGCATCGGCGTTGAGGCGGCGGGCGGTGAAGGCGCAGTCAAAGGCGACCCCGCCGCCGCCGAGGATGACCACGGTTTTCCCGGCGAGGGACTGGCGTTCGAGCGTGGAGCGCTTGAGCCAGCCCACGGCGGGAACGAGGTGTTCCTTGCCGGGGATGTCGAGGCGGCGTTCCTTCCACAGGCCGACGGCGAGGATGGCCGCGTCGTAGGTGTCGAGCAGGCTTTGCAGGGTGATGTCGCGGCCCACGGTGACGTTGGTGCGGACCTGCACGCCGGAGGCTACTATGGCCCCGGTTTCGCGGTCCACCACATCCTTGGGCAGCCGGAAGTCGGGCACGGCATGGCGCGGCACCCCGCCCATGACCGGCGCGCTCTCGTAAACGGTGACGGCGTGCCCGAGCAGGGCGGCGAAGCGGGCGGCGGTGAGCCCGGCGGGACCGGAACCGACCACGGCGACGCGCTTGCCCGAGGCGGGCAGGGGAATGAAGCGGGTTTCATGCCCGGTGTCGGCGGCAAACCGCTCCAGCGCATGGATGGCGACGGGCTCGTCGTATTCGGCCCGGTTGCATTTGGTTTCGCACGGATGCGGGCACACGCGTCCGGTGATGCCGGGGAAGGGGTTGCGGGCGTGCAGCCGGGCGAGGGCCTTGCCGGTTTCTCCGGCGGCGATCAGCGTGTGCATCTGCTGGATGCCGTTGCCGAGGGGACAGGCATGTTCGCAGGGCGACGTGCGGCCCTGACGGTGATCCCCGCGTACCTGTATGGTGATCCTGTTCCATTCCTTGCTGTAAATCGGAGGCATGATGCGTTCCTTCGTATTGACCGGATGCTCCGGCGTTGCGTCTGATAAGGCGGCTCTGTTTTCGGATCGGCCGGGGAGAATGCTCCTCCCGCACCGGGGCCGTTGCGCCGGAGGCGAAACGGCCTTGCCGGGTCAAGGGGCGGCTCGCCCCTTGCGGGGTTCCGAGGGGCAGCGCCCCTCGGCGGGGTTCGGGGCGGCGCCCCGTCAGAGCCAGAAAACTTCAGGCCCGTCCGCGCCCCGGCGTACGGCGAGCACGCGGTCGAGCGCCGGGTCCTTTTCGGGATAGTCGCTGCGGCGGTAGATGCTGCGCCCGCTTTCCCGGCGCTCGAGCGAGCACAGGGTGGACAGGGTGGAACTCTGGAGCAGGTGCAGGGACTCATGGGCAAGCATCAGTTCGTGCATGTTCGAAGCGGAAAGCTTGTCTGCCTGCGAAGCTATGAAGGCAAGGCGCTCCAGCGCGACTTCCATCCCCTTGCCGTTGCGGACGAACCCCATGTAGTAGGACATGACCTGCCGGATCGAGGCTTCAAACATCGCTTGCGGCAGGGCGTCCCCGCGCGGGGCCAGAGGTGCGGCAATCCGGGCGCGCTCGGCTTCGATTTCGGCTTCCAGCCCGTCGAGATCCGGCACCGCGCCGGCTTCACTTGCGGCGGAACGGCCCGCAAGGTAGCCGCTGCACATGGAGCCGGAGAACGTGTAGAAGACGCACCCGTTGTACAGGCCGGGCACCGTGCTCCTGAATCCGTCGTCCGTGGCGAGCATACCGCTGAACTCGATTTCGGAAAGCTCCACTTCCATGGGCGCGGTGGCGAAATCCACGCCGCGCTGTTCGCAGTAGTCAAGGAACGTGGCCTTGTCGCCGGGCATCAGCGTGTACTGGAGATGCCGCAGGCTTTCGGCATCGATATGGCGCATTTCCATGTAGAAAGGCGGCCCGTTGCCTTCGACCTGCTGCTGGTAGGTGCCGCCCACCTGAAACTGGCGGGGACAGTTTTCCATCATGGGATGGTAGCGGCCCATGAACCGCTCGCCGAGGGCGTTGAGCTCGTGCGCGCCCGCGCTGTTGATGCCGTTCATCCCGGCGCAGCCGAAGCCCTTGGGGACGAGCGTGGCCTGTTGCTTGATGTCCATGTTGATGATGTCCGCCCCGGCTTCGTAGGCCAGCACGAACTGGCTGCCGGTATTGAAGGGGCTGTGCCACGTGTTGTAGGGGTTGCCCGTGGAGTTGGCGGTGGCGCGGTTGCAGCTGTTGCCGAGCGCGAGGATCACCCCGGCGGCCCGGATGGCGTAGAAGGTGCCGTCGAGCACGTTGTACCCGGCCGCGCCGACCACCCGCCCGTCCTTTTTGAGGAGCTTCGTGATCATTACATGGTCGAGCACGTCCGCGCCCATTGAGCGTATCTTGCGGGCTATGAGGCGTTTGATCATCTGCCCGTCGGCGATGTTGATGTACCACGCGGGTTCGCCGCGCCCCGCCGTGCGCAGGTAGCTGCCGTCCGGGTTGTGGAGCAGCTTCACCCCTTCGCCTTCGAGGAAGTCCACCATGGCGGGCATGACTTCGCCCCAGTCGCGGATCTGCTTTTCCGAATAGCCGCTGCTCGGCTTGAGGTAGGCCTTCACCAGATCGTCGATGGTGTCCTGCGGCTCGTCCGTATTGAGCACGGCGATGAAGTGGTCGTTGCCGCCGCCGAGGCAGCCGGAGCTTTCGAGTTTTCCCTTATCCACCATGAGAGTACGGATGCCCGCCTGCCGGGCCGCGAGGGCCGCCCCGCAGCCCGCGGCCCCGGTTCCGAGGATAAGGAGTTCGGTTTCAAGCCGGATGGTCTGTGATGCCTTCATAATCATTCCCCTTGGGGCTGCGCGAGGCAGACCGGATCAGGATTGTTCTTGCGGATAGCGTATTGATGGGCCGTGACCGCGCCGAGGATGGCGAAGCCGGTAAGGTCGGCCCACGTGTCGGGCCATACGAAGACCACGCCCGCCGCCATGAGCGCCAGCCGGAGCGGGAAGCGCAGGCATCCGTGGAGATAGCCTTCAAGGCCGCTGGCGAAACTGTAGACCGCCGCTGTGGCGACCACCGCCGTCCAGAGGATTTCGGAGAGCGAGCCGTCGAGGATGAGCGCGGGCCGGTACATGAACACAAAGGGAACGATGTAGGCCGCGACGGCCAGCCTGACGGCCTGCACCCCCGTCGCGTTGGGGTCACCCTCCGAAATGCCCGCGGCGGCGTAGGCGGCCACAGCTACGGGAGGCGTAATGGCGGAAATAGCCGAGAAGTACACAATGAACAGATGTGCGCTCATGAGTGAGAACTTGAATTCCAGCAGGGCCGGGGCCGCCAGCGTAGCGGTGAGCACATAGGCCGCCGGGACGGGCATACCCATGCCGAGGATGATGCAGACGATGGCCACCATGCTGAGGCACAGGCCGCTCTGGCCGCCCGTCGCCGCGAATACGAGGCTGGTAAACTTCCCGCCGAGGCCGGTGAGCATGATCCCGCCGATGACCATGCCGGCGGCGGCCGAGGCGTTGGCCACGGTCAGGATGCCGAGCCCGGTCTTACGGATGACTTCGTATAGTTCCTTGATGCCCATGCGGTGGCCGGGAATGAGCCAGCTGATGACGACTACGGACGCGGTGGCGAGAAGGCCGACGACCGTGGGGTTCACGCGCTGGATGATCAGGGTCACGAGCAGCGCGATGGGAATGATGTAGAGCCAGTTTTCCTTGAGGACGGTCCACGCGCTTTCGTGGTCGGTATCTTCGGAAATGGGGCGCATCCCCTTGAGCACGGCGCGGTAATGGACCTGCATCATGAGGCCGAAATAGTAGATGATGGCCGGAAGGGTGGCGGCGATGGCGATCTCGATGTAGGGGATGCCCGCCACGTCCACCATGAGGAAGGCCGCAGTGCCCATGATCGGGGGCAGGATGGAAGCGCCGGAACAGGCCGATGCCGCCACGGCCCCGGAGAACGTCTCGCCGTAGCCGAGGCGCTTCATGAGCGGGATGGTGATGCTGCCGGTGGTGACGACGTCGGACACGGGGCTGCCGGACAGCGTGCCGTACAGGGCGCTGGCGATGACGCATATCTTGGCCGGTCCGCCGCGCATACGTCCGGCGATGGAAGCCGCGAGCCTGAAGAAGAAGTTGCCGCCGCCCGCCGCGTTGAAGACCTGCCCGAACAGCACGAACATGAACACGTAGGTACAGGCCACGCCGACCGGGGTGCCGAAGATGCCGTCGTAGGTGTAGACCATGCGGTCAAGGAAGACTTCCATCGTGGAGCCGCGATGTCCGAAATAGCCGGGCAGGTATTCGCCCACGAAGTTATAGACGATGAACACGAGGATGATCCCGAGCAGAACCGGGCCCACCGTGCGCCGCGTGACTTCCAGCGTCAGCAGCACGAAGGTCGCCGTGACCGCCCAGTCGGCGGGCGTCAGGGGATCGACGCCGGTCCAGCGGGTGACGAGTTCCGCCCCGTTCAGCACCATGTAGGCACCCGCCGCGAGGCTGATACAGGCCAGCAGGATGTCGGGCACGGGGACGTTTTCGGACTGTCCGGGCTCGGTGCGGATCGGGGTGTAGCAGATGAACGTCAGCGTTATCGCGAACGAGACGAACAGCGAGCGCAGGATGAACGAGTCAATGAACCCGAACGGCGCTCCATACAGTTCCACCGCCGCAAAAAGGACGACGAGCACGCCGACGATCCTGCTCCATAGGGGGGACAGCTTTCTGCGTCTGCCTTCCTTGAAGAACAATCCTAGCCTCATAACCATACTCCTTGGGGCGAACCCCCTCCGCGCGGCGCCGCCTGCGGAGTTTCCCCGCCCGCGCGGGGGATTGGCGTTTTCCCTATGGGCCGTTTTTCAGGGACGAGTCGAGCCCTGCGGGGAAAATCCCCGCACATGGGGGCCGGTGAAGGCCCCCGGGCAGGATGCGACAGTTACTTCTTGAGTTCGCGGAAGAACTTTTCCGCTGCGGGATGCATGGGGATGGATGTGTTGGCCGACATCGTTTCGGGCGAGAGGTCGCGCAGGTTCGCGTGGACGCTGTGCAGGTAGTCGATGTTCGCCGTCATGGCCTTGAGGACGCCCGTGATCACTTCGTCGGGCTGATCCGCGCTGGTGATGAGCAGGAGCTGCGAGGAGACGGTGGGACAGTCTTCCTTCTGGAAGGAATAGGTGCCGGCGGGGATGGTCAGGGAAGAGGTGCCGAGTTCCTTGTTCAGCTTTTCCTGATTGGCCGGATCGATGGGCAGCATGATCAGGTCATGCTTCTGGCCCAGTTCGTAAAAGCGGCTGGTGGGGAACTGGGAAACTTCGACGATGGCGTCCATCTGCCCGGCGTCCCAGAGGTCGGTCGCTTCGGGTCCGGGGATCTTGTGGACCTTGCCGCCCCACTTGGCGATGTCGCTGTAGGTGATGCCGTAGGTCTTGAGCAGCTCTTCCGTTGCTACGTCGATGAGCGTGCCCTGACGGTTGACGGTGATGCGCAAGGGAATCTTCTTGTCCTTGATGTCCTGAATGGACTTGGCCCCGGTTTTGGCGTCCACGAAGAACTGGAGCGCATTGATGGGGTTCATCACCGCGACGAGGCGGAGATTGTCGAGCTTGCGACCCTTGAACGGGGCTTCGCCCTTGATGGCCTTGAGGGTCAGGACGTCGGTCGCCAGCGCGAACTGGACTTCGCCCCGGCTGGTCATGACCTGATTGGGGCCGTCCTTGCCGGGTTCGGTGGTCACGCGGACATTGGGCATACTCCGCCGCAGGGTTTCGCCCACGCCTTCTGAAATGATGGCCCACAGGCCTCCCGAGCCGCCGCCGAGGATCGTGAGGTTGTGGGTGTCCGCCGCCAGTGCGGCTTGCCGGACGCCCGGACCGAACGCCATCATCCCTGCCAGAGCCAGTGCACATGCGAGACTTTTACGCCATTCCATAAGATTCTCCTCCGGGGGGGGCGGTTTTGTCCCCTCCTCTTGCTTGTGTTTTTTAGAACATTTTGTGTATTCTGAGAAATATCTTTTTAGTCTGCATTGCATACTTTTTTGATATGCAGATTCGGGAGAGGCGGCTCAGCATGGCGTGTGATAAAATCATTCGTTATTTGAGCAGAATAGATATGCACAGTGTAAGGGATGGATGCCGTGCGGCACGGGGCAGCGCGGAAGCGGGGTGGGCATGGATTTGAAACGGCTAGAGTATTTTTGCGCGATTGTCGAAAAGGGACAGATCAGCAAAGCGGCGGAAGCCCTGCACATTTCGCAGCCTCCGTTGAGTATGCGCCTGAAGGAACTCGAAGAAGAGCTCGATGTCCAGCTTATTTATCGAGAGGGGAAGGCGTGGCAGGTGACGCCGGAAGGGGAGGCCCTGTATCAGCGGGCGCAGTTTATCCTTTCCTATGTTGCGGGTCTGGAAAAGGATATTCGGGAAAGCCGGAACAAGGTCTCCGGCCTGGTGCGGATCGGGGTGTGCCCGCCGTGCCTCTCGCTGGCAAGTACACCCATTCCGGCCCTGAACCGGGAATTCCCGGATCTGCGCTTCCGGGTCTGGGTCATGGACAACCAGTCCCTCGAACGGCACATGCAGGAGCGGAATCTTGACTTCGCGCTGGTCCAGCTTCCGGTGCAGAACGCCAACTACGCCATGCTCCCGTTGGCGCGGCAGGAATTCGTTGCCGTGTATGGGCAGGGGGTTCCCCCGCCCGAGGCACGATCCATCGGCGTTGAGGAACTGAGGGAAGCGCCGCTGATGCTCTCGCGGCGGCGTGACGGCGGAGGCGGCTATGATCTGATCATGCGCGCCTTTCAGGATAAAGGGGTACGCCCCAACGTGGTCCTGGATTCGCAGGATACCCGCCTGCTGCACAAGCTGCTCCGACAGGGCATGTCCGCCGTAGCCATACTCCCCGAGCGGGAAGTGGCCGCCGGGACGTTGGAATCTTTCCCGATGCGTCGGTTGGACGTGCCCGGCCTCGACCTTGCGCCCGTACTCATCTGGCTGGAACATGCCTATCTTTCCCGGACCGCCCGCCGGGTCATCCAGTGTCTGCACGAGGTCAACGCCGATCCCGGCGAACAACCGGATTTTGAGAGATGAAAAAGGGCTGTCTGTCACGGAAAACGGCGGCCCGCGCCGCTTTTCGCGGCAGACAGCCGTACATTTTGTTTGCGTTTCTCCGCAACGGTGAACGTATCGTAACACGTGCTGCTTTTAGGGCTTTTACCAGAGAAAAAAGCGGCTTCCTCCGGGTAATCCGAAGAAAGCCACTTCTGCAAACAAACCGGGGCATCCCGTACTGATGGTCTGCCGAAAATCGGAAAGCGGCTCCACTTTGGAGTGCGAACTCCTTTTTCTGTGGGCTGCCAGCAGGTTATCGCCTCACAAATTTCATGGTGAGATACGGCGTTATCTGCGGATCAGATCCATGAGTTCGGCTTCGCTCAGGGGCACGTCCGTGCCTTCGAGGACGTCGGCGGCGAGGGCGCGCTTGGAACGGTGGAGCTTGAGGATGGACTCCTCCACGGTCCCGCGTGCGACCAGCCGGTAGACGGTCACGGGGCGTTGCTGCCCGAGGCGGTAGGCTCGGTCGGACGCCTGATCCTCCACGGCGGGGTTCCACCACGGGTCAAGATGGATCACGTAGTCGGCGGCGGTAAGGTTGAGCCCCTGCCCGCCCGCCTTCAGGCTGATGAGGAAGAGATCGCCCTTGCCCGACTGGAATGCAGCCACAGTCGCCTGGCGTTCCCGGTCGGGCGTGGAGCCGTCCAGATACTGATATCCGTATCCGGCGGCATCGAGCAGGCGGCGGGCCTCGGAAAGGCAGCCCACGAACTGGCTGAACACCAGCGCCTTGTGTCCGCCCCGCACGAGTTCTTCCACCAATTCCATAAAAGCCGAGAGCTTCGCGCCCGTGAGGCTGGTGCCGGGATCGATGAGCGCGGGGGCGCAGCAGGCCCGGCGCAGCTTCATCAACTCGGTCAGGATGCTGAATTTCTGGGAACCTTCGGCATCCTCTTGCTTGGCGGCCTCCAGCGAGGCGAGGGCATTACGGCGCAGCGCCTCGTAGAAAGCCCGTTCATCGTCGGGGAGATCCACTTCGATAACCTGTTCCGTGCGCGGGGGAAGTTCCGTAAGGACTTCACTTTTGGTGCGGCGCAGAATGAAGGGCCGGACAAGCGCGCGCAGGGCTTGCCGGGCGGCGGACTGGCCTTCCGAAACGGCGTTTTCCTCCGTGGACGGCGCGGATGCGGCGGCAAACCGTTTCTGGAACGATTGCCGCGTACCGAGCAGGCCGGGATTGATCAGGTTGAACAGGCTCCAAAGATCCTCAAGGCGGTTTTCGATGGGCGTGCCCGTGAGCGCCACGCGGAAGGCTGCCGGAATCTGGCGGCTGGCCCGGGCGCGGCGGGTGTCGGCGTTCTTGAGCGCTTGCGCTTCATCGAAAACGGCCACCTGCCACTCGCGCCCGGAGAGGCATTTGGCTTCCGTATGCAGCAGCCCGTAGCTTGCGACGAGCACGTCGCCGGGGCCGAGGGCCCCCACCAGTGCGGCCCGGTCGCCGGGGCCGAAACGGTGCACCGAGAGCGTGGGCGCGAAGCGGTCGAGTTCGTTTTCCCAGTTGTGGCAGACGGATGTGGGCGCAATGATGATCGACGGCCCCATCTCGGCCTGCGCCAACAGCACGGTGATGGTCTGCACGGTCTTGCCGAGCCCCATATCGTCCGCAAGACAGGCCCCCGCGCCCCAGCGGGCCAGCCGGGACATCCAGACATAGCCGTCAAGCTGGTAGTCGCGCAGCTCCGCCCGCAGCGTCGACGGCACGGCGGGCGTACCGCCGGGCAGCCGGATGCGGCCAAGCCAGCTTTCCCATGTGGCGTCGCCCTTGACCTCCGCCCCGTCAAGCAGATCGCACACCGTATCCGCCGCCAGCGGATGCACCCGGAGGCTTGCGCCGTCGCGTTCAGCCAGCCGTTCCAGCCGATCAAGCTGCTGCCGGAATTGCTTGGTCAGGGCGAGGAACGCGCCGTCCCCAAGGGGTACAAAACGGCCTTTCGACTGCGCGAGGCGTTCCAGCACCTGCGCCATATCCAGCACCAGAGACTCGTTGACCGCGATCTGCCCGTGCAGCTGGAACCAGTCGCGTGAATGGCGCACATCCACAGTGAGCCGTGCCGTCGAAACCTGCGGGCAGACCCGGAGTTTCTCTCCTTCGGGCCATTCCAGTTCCGGGCCGGCCTGTTCCAGTTCGAGAAGGCAATCCAAAGCCTCTTCAATATCTTCAATGCACCACGGGCCGATGCCGCCACGTTCGCGCAAGGTCGGGCAGGCACGCACAAGGGCCCTCGCCGCGTGGATTTCCTCTTCGAAATCCCGTTCCGCGCGTACGGCGCGGCCTTCGACCTCCGCCAACGGGGCCACCGGGCCGTCGCCCACAGGGAATGCCGGGGTGCCGGGCATCCCGAACGGACGCACGTGCAATGCGGCTTCAATGCCTGTACCGAGGGGGCGCAGGCGCACCAGCAGCCGGACCGATGCGGATACCTCTTCGGCCCGGATGACCGGGCGTACGACGTCTTCGTCCAGATTCCTGATCAGTTCCAACACCCTGGGGCCGCCTTCCGTGGGAACGCTCAGCCCATGCTCTCCAAGCAGATCGGCGGTGCCTTCCAGACGTCCCGGAAGATAATAGAGAATATAGGATCGCGGGGCTGCTTCCACGCACTGCATTTCCCCGCGCGGCATCCACCGCGAGAGCGCAAGGCTGTACCCGTTGCGCTCCTGCCGCACGACCAGTTCCACAGGTTTACAGGCCAGCGAGATGGGCACGCGGTCCGACGCGCGGAGCAGGTTCGGATGGCCCGCCAGCGCGGGAAGCGCCCGGTACGGGTCGGCCTCGCAGGTCGTGCCGTTCCATGACCGCGACCAGCGCAAGGTGGCGAGCACGGAACGATCCTGTTCGGTGAGCCAGTCCAGCGTTTCGGATTCCTCGTGCAGCCGTTTGAGGGAAATGGCGCGCCCGGCGGTCCAGTCCTCGCCTTTGGAAGACTGTTCCAAGGCTTCCACGCGGAAACGCTCGGTATCAACGAGCCATGCAATGCGTTTTTTGGCTTTTTCTTTTACCACAGGCTGTTGCAGCTTGTGCACCAGCGCTTCGAAGACCCGCTCCCAGTTTTCGCGGCGGTCCAGAAAATCGGTAAGCCGGACATGGCGTATCGGGAAGCCTTCGATCCATGCCTTCCACGGCCCTTGCGGGCGGAGGCGGGCCAGCGTTTCCGCAAACAGGCAGGCCGTGAGCGGCAGTATGCCTTTGAGCCGTTCAAACTGGCGTTCCGTGGGGCGGCCATCGTGCGAACCGTCATCAAGGCTGGCGTCCACGGCCCGGAAAATAGCCTCGGAGAGCGGATCGGAAGGCAGATCTTCAATGCGTTTGAGCATGGCGGCTTCGGAGCGTCCGTTGGCGAGGCCGAGAAGCGCCTTTGCAGCCGCAAGCCCTTTATAAGCGGGTTGGCGGGGGGACAGTTCGTGCAGTATGGCGGCGCATTCTTCGCGGAGTTCCGGCTGATCGGCGCGGATCAGGGCCAGCGCGAAGCACAGACCGCCGAGGCCGGGCAGGTTCGCCTTGCGTTTGCCGCAGGTCTTGCGGAAGCGTTTTTGTGCTTCCCGGAGCGCGGGCACGGCGTCCCCGCCTTCCAGGAAGGCGATGATGCCCTGAAACAGGGGGCCTCTGAATTCCGTCCTGTCGAGCAGCAGCGGCACAATCTGGGCGCGGGCTTCCGCGTGGCGTCCGGCGAGCGCGTCGAACAGGATCAGTGCCGGGCAGGGAGGCAGATCCGCCAGTGAGGAGCGCAGTTGCGGCAAAACGTCCAGGCAGTTGCGTAGGTTTCTGGTGATGCTCCCTGCCTCGACGAGCGGAATGAGGTTGTTGGTGATCACGTCCAGCCTCATACGCGGAGGGAGTGCTGCCAGCCAGCCCGGATCGGTGGGGGTATCGGCAAACTGCCCGGCGAAGGGATGGTTGCCGCCTTCCTCCATCGCTTGTGCGTCAAGCCGGACCCTTTCATAGGCCTTGAGATCCCGTTCATATACGGCAAGGCGCAGCCTCAAGGCGGCGGTATGGATGCCTGCCCCCCGTTCCAGCACCTTCCGCACCGCCGGGGCCATGCGTTGCAGGCCCTCTATACAGAGATCATGCTCGAATTCCGCAACGACGCGGTCCTTGTCGTCGGTGAGCCCCATCTGGCGCAGGGTGTGGAGTGCGGTTCTGATATCCCCGGCGTTCCAGACCTGCCCGCGCGGCGGCTGGACACCCGCCTCACGCAGGCATTCCGGCAGGAGCGAACGCGAGAACCCGCCCGTTACGGCCTTGAGCTGCAGCAGCAGCCGGTACGGTTCCGACAGCTCCACGTACCGCTGCCGCAGGGATTTGAGTGGATTCATGGGAGCTCCTTGGGGGCGGGGAGGATATATCCCCCTTCTCTCATCCCCTAAACTTTTCAACTTTATCGAATCCCTGTTCACTGCTTTTGCTGTGAATGGAGGTGTCTTTTCCGTTGTTGCGGATTTGTAGAACCATGCAAAAGTACGGTCGGCTGCGGGAGCGGATGTGATGCCCGGACAGCGGGATACAGTACGCTGTTTTTGTATGGTTAGGGGAGCATCCGTTTTGAAATGGTAATGGTATTCCGTTTCAAAAGAGAACGGCATTGAGGGGATATTGATTTCGGAAAGATGGACATGCCTCAATCCTCGAACGTATGTAATGGATGTTAAAACAGTTTTTACATTTTCTTTGCTCGGGCAAAGACGATGGTCGGCCCTTTACGTCAAACGGAGCCGACCTGATGCCCGCATACAAAAGTCTTTGGGGTGGGAGCGGGGAGGTTTGGAGGGGAGAGGGAGGGGCTTTCTCCAGAAAGCCCCTCCCTCTCCCCTCCAAGTCTTCTCTTCCTTCCCGTCTCTACATCCCGTCCCTCCTCATCAGCTCCGCGAGGCGGCGGGCGATTTCAAAGTCGGCGGGATAGTTGATGTTGAAAAAGGGCAAGGCTTCCGAGCGCGAGTAGGGGACATGGGTGCGCAGCTCTTCGGGGATGACCACGCTGAACTTGCGGATACCCTGTTCCCACGCGGCATCGAACCAAGGCAGACACGCGGGCTCGTACACCGCTACCAGTGCTTCGATGAATCCCGTTTCCTCTTGCTGATACGTGGTCATGATGGTGCCGGGCAAACGGGCTTCCCGCGCATCGAGCAGGCGGCGAAGCGTCGGGCCGTCCATGAACGGCAGATCGCAGGAGAGGACCAATATGGGCTTTTGCAGGCGGCGCAGTGCCGAATAGACCCCGCCGAACGGCCCCTGACGATCCACCTCGTCGGGAATGGCCTTGAAGGGGGCGGCGTCTTCGGGCGCTCGGCAGGAGACGAACACGTCGTCCGTGAAGCCGCCGAGCAGCTCTACCGTACGCTCAAGCATGTCCTTGCCGTCGCCGTGAATCGAGAGACGAAGCTTGTTCCGCCCCATGCGGGACGACAGGCCACCCGCCATGACTATTCCGTACACGATGCCTCCCCGGCGGTACCTCTCAAGAGGATGGGAATGCGCTGATGTCTGGCTCTTTGTATCATATTCTCGGCTGGAGGCAAAACGGTTGCGGAAAAAAGGGCGTGCTCGTGACAAAGGGAACAGACAGGGGCTGGCTAAGTATTTTTTCCAAAAAAGTTTCTTTGGGCAAGGGGCGGAATCCGTTGCGGAGATGGAAATCGGCAAACATCGGCGGACGGGGCAAAGGCTCTTGAGAGCGGATACACCGGCCTTTTCCGAAAAAAGGCGACTTCCCTTTGTGGAAAGCCGCCTTGTCCATAGACGGGAACCCGCTATGGCGGGGGGTTAGTTCAACGTCTTTTCAGCAACGGCCGGAGCCTTGGGATCCTTCTGAGCCTTTTCGTGGCAGGGCAAGCAACCCTTTTGGAACCCTGTGTACTGCTTACGCTTTTTCATATGGCAACCGTAGCAGGAATGATCGCTGTCCTTGGCGTGGAACGCTTTGAAGAGGCTCGGGGCGATGCCGTCGTCGCCACGGGGCACGGAGTGGCATTCCTCGCTCGCGCCGCAGGAGACGTACTTGGCGTCGATGTCGGAAGGCAGCGCGTGGTGGCAGGTCTGGCAACGGACGCGCCGGTGCGACGAGTGGTTGAATACGACATCCATCTTCTGCTTTCCGCCGGTCGCCTCAATGGTGATGGGATTGCGGATAACTTTGCCGACCTCCTTGATATCGCTGACGCCTTTGGGTTCTTCGTCATCGGCGGCGAAAGCGGGGACACACAGGAGACAGGCCACGGCAAGGGTCAAGAGTTCCTTTCTCACGTTTACAACTCCGGGTGCTGAGGACTAAGCCACAGGTCGGCGCAGTTTCGCAAAAAGCTGGCGGCGCGTCATCGGGTTGGCGTCGTTCTGAGCGAATACGGCGAACTTGTGGTACAGATTGGGATCTTCCGCGTACAAGTATATCACGTGTACGATGCCGTTGTCACCCAATACGGCATTGAGAAAACGTTCTTTAACTTCCGCAAGCCGCTGCTCGGCGAGGTTTTCCATATCTTCCCGTTCGCCGAAATTCATGCACCCGGTGGGACAGGACAGGACGCACGCGGGGAGCATACCCTGATGCACCCGGTCGTTGCAGAAGTCGCACTTGTGGATCTGCTTTGTTTGCGGGTCAACACGCGGGATATCATAGGGGCAGGCTTCGCGCACGGCCTGGCCGTCAAGCTGGGCGGTCAGGGGCGTGAACAGTACCGCGCCCGTCTTTTCGTCCTGCACGATGGCGCCGTCGATGGTCGAAGCGGTCATGCACGGGGCCAGTTCGCAATGGCGGCATTGTTCAGGGAAGAACAACATCCTGAAGTCCTTTCCCTTGCCCACTTCGCGCATGTGCACGGTTTTGTAGGTCACGCTGGACAGGTCCGGCGGGTTCGTGTGTCCGCCGCGGTTCGTCGTTTCCTCGGCGGGCAGGTTCTTCCACTGCTTGCACGCGATTTGGCAGCCTCGGCAGCCCGTGCAGCGCGTCAGATCGACAAAAAAGGCTTTCGCCATGATGGACTCCTTTATCGGGGTGGAGGGGAGGGAGCGGTGAACTTGGAGGGGGGAAGGGGACCCCTATCTGAAGAAGGGGTTCCCCTTCCCCCCTCCAAACCTCCCCCTTTTCCCTAGACTTTTATAAACGGGACGGGCGGCGTTTGGGACGGCCCGGCCGGTTTCCCTTGGCGGAAGTTTCCCGGAACCACTGTTTTCTTGTTACGTGGTGGAAGGGCCGTTGCAAAGGATAATGGCTTTTCCGCCCGGCAAAATTTTCGCCACGAACATTTTTTCGGTTGCCCGGAGGGAGATTTACTAGGGAACCTTTGCCTTTCAGCCGTCCGGTCAACGGAACTCCCGTCGCGCCGCCTCCCCACCAGTCAAAGTTTTTGCGGGTGGGGCGGGGGAGGGCGCTTTTAAAAAAACGCCCTCCCCCGGTCTCGTAACCCATCTCAATAACTACTCCGGCAAATCCTGATCAGGCATCTTTTCGATGTTGACCATGAAGGCCTTGGATTCCGGTATGGCGGAGTTGGGGTCGCCCACGGCGGCGGTGAGAAGGTTTGCGCTGTCGCCGCCGCGCTTGGGCACCAGCCAGCCGAAGTGCCAGGGAAGGCCGATCATGTGCACGGTTTTGCCGTTGGCGTTCATGGGCTGGAAGCGGTTGGTCACGATGGCCTTGGCAAGCAGGTTGCCGCGGGCGCTGCTGACGCGCACCACGTCGCCGTTGCCGATGCCGCGTTCCTTGGCAAGCTCCGGATCAAGCTCCGCGAAGACCTGCGGCTCGGCTTCCACCAGCCACGAGCAGCGGCGGGTCATGAGGCCCGTCTGCCAGTGCTCGGTGACGCGGTAGGTCGTGCCGATGAACGGGAAGCGCTCGTCCGCCACGGCCAGCACTTCGCCGATGGCCTTGAACGCCACGGGGTTGCTGCGCTGCGCGGAGAAGGCGTGCTTCTCGAAGGGCGATTCCATCGGTTCGTAGAACTCGGGGAGCGGCCCGTCTTCGCGGCCTGGCCCGAAGAGCGCGCCCTGGCCGTCCTTCTGCATGATGAAGGGGTATTTGGTGCCGGGGTCGCCGCCGCCGTCCACCACGTCGCCGACCCACTTGCCGTCGCGCCACTGGATGACCGGCTTGTTCGGGTTCCACGGGCGGCCCTGCTTGTCCACGGAGGCGCGGTTGTAGATGATGCGGCGGTTCATGGGCCATGCGTAGGACCAGTTCGGGAACAGGCCGATCTTTTCCTGCTCAGGCGTCTGCGTTTTGTCGCGGCGGGCCATCATATTGCCCTCGTCCGTCCACGAGCCCGCGTGCAGCCAGTTGCCGCTGGCGGTGGAGCCGTCGGCCTGCAGCATGGCGAAGGCGGGGACCTGATGCCCGGCCTTGTACAGCTTGCCGCCGATGGTCACGTCGCGCAGGAAGTAGCCGTTCATGACCTTGGCGGTGTTGGCGGGCGAGAACTCGTGCCCTTCCATCCACTTGTCGATGCCGAGGCCAAGGATCGGTTCGGGGAAGACGCCGCCTTGCTCCTTATAGAGCTTGCGGATGGCGAGCATCATTTCGACCATGATGTCGCCGTCGGGCTTGGTTTCGCCGTAACGGTCGGGGCCGGCATAGCGCCACTGCATCCAGCGGCCTGAGTTGGCTATGGAGCCTTCCTTTTCAATGGACGTGCAGCAGGGCAGGAAGAAGACTTCCGTGGCGATCTGGGTCGGGTCCTTGCCGGGGCCGCGCCAGAACGAACCGGTTTCGTTGTCGAACAGGTTGACGTTCACCAGCCACTTGAGCTTTTCCATAGCCCCGCGGCTTTTGTTGGCGTTCGGGCCGGAGCAGGCGGGGTTCATGCCCCAGGCGAACAGGCCGTCGAGCTTGCCTTCGACCATGCGGTCAAAGATGGACATCCACATGTAGTCGGTCCGCTTCTTGTCGGCGTCGAGGCGCGGGACGTAGCTGTAGGCCACATCGGGCGTCACGCCGGGATAGAGCGACATGAGGAAGCTCGCCGTGTACTTGGGCCGGTTGCCCCACCAGTTCACGCTCTTGGGATCGTTGGTCTTGGGCGTGGTGGCGTTGTAGTCCGCGAGGGTCGTCAGCGTGGAAGTGGGCACGGGCAGGTAGCCGGGCCAGATGTCCGCAAGGAGCGCCTGGTCGGTGGAACCCTGCACGTTGGATTCGCCGCGCAGCGCGTTGACGCCGCCGCCCGCCACGCCGATGTTACCGAGCAGAAGCTGGATGATGGACATGGCGCGGATGTTCTGCACACCCACGCTTTTCTGGGTCCAGCCCATAGCGTACATGATGGTCCCGGCCTTGTCGGGCGCACCGGTGGACGCGAAGGTTTCATAGACGCGCAGGAGGTCTTCCTTGGGCGTTCCGGTGGTCTCGGACACCTTGTCGAGCGTGTAGCGGTCGTAGTGCTTCTTGAGAAGCTGCAAGACGCAACGGGGATGCGTGAGCGTCTCGTCGCGCACGGGAACGCCGTTGGCGTCCATTTCGAACGCCCACGTTTTCTTATCGTAGCTCTTCTTGTCGGCGTTGAAGCCGGAGAAGAGGCCGTCGCTGAACCCGAACCGCTCGCCGACGACCGTGGGGCCGTTGGTGCTGTCGATGACGTACTGCTTGAAATATTTGTCGTTGTTCAGGATATAGTTGATCATCCCGCCGAGGAAGGCGATGTCCGTGCCCACGCGAAGCTGGACATAGAAGTCGGCCTTGCTCGAAGAGTGGGTGAAGCGCGGGTCGACGCTGACGACCTTCGCGCCCTTATCCTGAGCCTTGAGCACCCATTTGAAGGAAATGGGATGGTTTTCGGCAGGGTTGCTGCCCATGATGAGGATACAATCACTGTTCGCCAAATCGTTCCAGTGATTCGTCATTGCACCGCGTCCGAACGACTCTGCCAGAGCCGTAACAGTGGCGCTGTGTCAGAGGCGCGCCTGGTGTTCGATATACACCAGGCCGAGGCTGCGGAGGATGGACTGATAGGCCCAGCACTCCTCGTTGTCCATTGCGGCGGAACCGAACGAAGCCATGGCTTCGGTGCGGTTGACGAGCTGGCCCTTGTCGTTCTTTTCCGTGAACGACTTGTCGCGGCTTTCCTTCACGCGCTTGGCGATTTCTTCCATCGCCCATTCCCATTCCACTTCTTTCCATTCGGTGGCGTGGGGGGCGCGGTAAAGTGGCTTCTTGGGGCGCTGATCGTTGACGGTAAGCTGCCACGTGGACGCGCCCTTGGGACAGAGGGAGCCCTCGTTGATCGGGTGATCCGGATCGCCTTCGACGTTGATGGCGCGGCCCTTGCCGAGTGGGTTGTCAGATGTGCTGGTGCTGACGATGAGCCCGCAGCCCACGGCACAGTAACAGCAGATGGATGTGGTCTGTTTCGTCCACTTGAGTTTGAATTCCTTGGCCTGCGCGAAAGCGGGGCGCAAGTTGAATCCGAGCCCGGAAACGGCGCCCGCCAGCGCGGCCCCAAGACCGAACTTCAGAAAGCCTCGGCGTGATACGCTCATGGTGATCCTCCCGATATTGGGCGGAAACGGTGGTTCCGCCGCAGGAATGCCGATATATGCTCATGTAAGCATATATAGTTTAAATCATTGCATGATCTGGTTACAGATACCCTACTGCTAGTCCAGCATAGGCCTTGTGTCAATCCTGTTTCGGAGAAAAAGGGGCTTGTGGAAATATTCCTTTGTAAAGCGGAAAATAAGGGGAAGAAAAAGGCGGTCTTCCCGTAAAGCGGGGAGAGGCGTCTCGGCGAAATGTAATGGGTTCCCTACAGTGAAACGCCCAAGGAGTATGGCCGGAATGGTACGGGCAACATGGATGGCGGACAGGCAAAGCCCAGGCCTTCTCGGTTGCGTAGGGGGGAGTGAATGGCATAGACATGATGGCCAAATCATGGGATGCCTCGCGTCTGAAGGCAAGGTTTTCCCGCCCGGAAGAAAGGCGCTGGAAAGGCTCTGATGGGTCGGCGGGTTTCCGCTGTACGGGCCGGTGTCCGGGAGCCGGTTGCCGAGGTCTGGTGAAAACGGCCCCATATGGCTGGGTCGTGTGCTTGAAGAACATCCCGCCGATGGGGAAAGGAAGGCTGAAGGATGAACCCATTTGAAAATATACTGAGCGCCGTACGGCAAAAAAGGCCGCTGGTGCATTTTATTACCAATTATGTCACAGTCAATGATTGTGCCAACATGACGCTGGCTTTGGGCGGTTCGCCCATCATGGCCGATGATTTGCGTGAAGTGGAGCAGATCGTCGGGCATTGCTCCGCGCTGGTGCTGAACATAGGCACGCTCAGCGAGCGGACGGTACAATCCATGCTGGCGGCAGGGAAGGAGGCCAACAGGCTGGGCCGCCCCGTGGTATTCGATCCCGTGGGCGTGGGGGCTTCCCGTTTTCGCAATGAAACAGCAGCGATGTTACTCCGGGAAGTCCGTTTTGACGTCATTAAGGGCAATATTTCGGAAATCGCGTATCTGGCGGAAGGGATCGGCACAACCAAGGGGGTGGACGCGAACCTTGACGCCCTGAGTACGGAAGGCAATCTGCGCTGGCATACGGATCTTGCCCGGAAGGTCAGTACCCAGACTGGCGCGGCCATCGTGATCAGCGGTCCTATCGATATTGTCGCGGACAGCCATGAAGCATGGGCCATCCGTAACGGGCATCCCATGATGGCCAACATCACGGGGACGGGCTGCATGTCGGCGGGGGTCATCGGCTGCTGCGTGGGAGCCGACCCGCAGGCGCTTTTGCCGTCCTGCGTCTGCGCCATGTCGGCCATGGGGATTTGCGGGGAGCTGGCGTATGAGAAACTGCTGTCCGTGGACGGAGGTTCGGGGACGTACCGTGTCCTTCTGATGGACGCCATGAGCAAGCTGGACGGGGCGACGCTGACCCGCAGGAGCAAGGCGGAACGGTTGCGGATCTGAGGCTGCGCAGAGCAGGGAGGCCCGCTTTGTATCCCGTGGGGAAGCGCAGAGGAAAATGTACAGCCTCCATGCGGCGGTATCCTTCGGGCTGGATCGGTTTTTGCCGTCTGCGCGGCTTCTTATTCCGAATCGGCGATGGGATCGCCCCGCAACTCCTTTTGGGGTGAAAAGGCTTTTTCTTCAAGGAACACTTGAACAATTAGGGAAGGATTGAGCCCTCCGCCGCAGGGAAGGGGGCTTTTTCAGACGCGGGTGAGAAAGAGTTTTTTCGCGCGTACCTGTATATGGCCCATGGTTGGGCGATCCGGGGAAGTTTTGACGAGGCGATCCCGGCTCTTGGATAAAGGAGGGTGCCAAAACGCCTTGCGCTGACACCGTTGGGCCGTTATGGATGAAGTTGATCCGCGGCGGGTGCCTCTCTTGGGCCTCGCTTTTTAGTATGCATTTTTGAGGTGCCGGCCCAGCGCCCGTGCACGGGAGGATAGATGGAAGCGTCGAAGAACGACAGATTGGTGAAGAAGTTCGCCGCACTTGAGGATAAGACGTGGTTTCCGCAGGAACTTTTGGAACTCGTAAAGGACGTATGCCGCCTGCAAGGTGAGGTGAGGGCTTCGTTGGCGGTTTCCGTCGATCCGGCTTTGGTCTGCGGCGATATGGAGCATCGGCATGGGGCGCCGCTGCTGGCCAGGGAGCAATTCCCCGTCGATGCGGAGGGGGCCGAGAAGCTTTTCCGCTCTATCTTGGAAGTGGCGGAATCCCTGCCGCAGCTCCGCACGACTGCGCAGCTTGTCCGGGATAAGCTGATCCGGGGCGACATCCGGCCCGAAGAACTGTTCCGCGCCTACATGCTGGAAAACGCCGAACCCTTTGAGGCATGGGCCAAGGAAGCGCCCGACGCGCCCAATTTGCTGCCGTTCCTTGTGTACAACAGCATGGAGCCGTGGCTCGAAGCCGCGGGCGAGGCGCTTTCCTCCGCCTATCCGCAGAACGACGTTTGGCAGCACGGGCACTGTCCGGTATGCGGGAGCCCGGCTTTCATCGGGCATCTGAGCGGCCCTGAGCCGTCGCGCAACGAGGGCCGGGACATCAACAAGGGCGGAAAGCGGATGCATACGTGTTCGTACTGCCGGACGACGTTCCGGGCCAAGCGCATCCAATGCCCGTTCTGTCTTGAGGAAGATGCCAAGAAACTGGACTATTTCACGACGGAAAACGAACCGGGGTACCAGGTTCATGTCTGCCGCTCGTGCAAGAGCTATATCAAGATAGCCGACTTCCGCGAATTCTTCGGCCGAGAGAGCATCCCCGCGCTGGACGATCTCGAATCCCTCCCCCTCGACATCGCCGCCCAGAACGAAGACTTCCACCGGGTCGCGCCTTCGGAGTGGGGGCTATAAGCACTTTGCGTTTCGCCTCGTGAAATATGGGCCGTCCCATGCCAATAGGCGGGGACGGCTTTTTTTGTTTTAACCGAGTGGCGTATGAAACGGCGCGGGGTGGGCCCGGCCTCCTTGTCCGGAGGCGGTTTCGCGTAGCTCCGTAGCAAGGGCATATCCGTTTCCTGCAGTATTTATTGTAATTATTTACACGAGATAGGCAGTTGGTGCCGGATGGATATCCGGCACGCCGTTGAGTGTGCAGGGGTAGTCCAGGCTTTTCTTAGGATGAGGCCTTGAGAGAGGTACAATCCGCTCTAACGGCGTTTCAAAGTGAATCCGTTTTGACGTTCTATTTTGTGAAAAAAAGAAACTGAGTGTGCTGAAGCGCCGATGTCTTCAGGGTATTCACCAAGATAATGGATGCCACGGGGTTGAACGGCTTCTTTTTATAGAAAAAGAATGTTCGGTTTCAAATAGTTATCTGTTTTAATGGCAATCTGTGTTCTTTTTCACTTGACAATCTTATATAAGACATCTTACAAAAGATTCACAGTGAGAGGGACAATACGCGCCGAACCGGAGCATCTCGGCCTTGAAGGAGGCGGAACGTCCGGATTCGGAAGGAACCACCCGCGAATCTACGGGAAATCATGTTTTCCCGTGAATGGCGTTCTTGAAACTGATACCGCTTCAAGGATGGCCCGCTCAGGGAACGGCGCGTTGTCATACAGCGTCAGGAGTGTTGTATCACCGACAAGTAAGGAGAGCCTCTATGAAACTGTTGTCCTGTTTGCGTACGGCGTTGTGTCTGCTGGGGTTGCTGGCTATGCCCGCAGCGGCGGCCTATCCCGAGAAACCTATTAACATGATCATCGCCTTCACTGCGGGCGGTTCGAGCGACGTGCAGGCTCGGATTATGCAGAAGTACTGGAATAAGTATGCGCCGCAGCCGTGGGTGTTCGTGTACAAGCCCGGTGCGGGAGGCATCATCGGGTTTACGGAAATAGCCAAGGCCCGCCCGGACGGCTACACCATCGGCGGCTTGAACGTCCCCCACATCATCCTCCAGCCGCTGGCGCAGAACGCCCAGTTCACCCCTGACAGCTTCAAGTACATTTGCCAGGTCGTCAACGATCCCCAGTGCATCGCCGTCCGCAAGGACAGCCCCTACCAGTCGACCAGCGAAATCATCGCCGCAGCTCGTAAAAACCCCGGCAAGATTCGCGTCGGCCTCGTCGGCCCTCTGTCGGGCCACCACCTGATGTTCCTCGACTACGGCAAAAAGTATCCCGACGCCAAGCTGACCAGCGTATTCTACAAGGGTGCCGCAGACCAGAACGCGGCGCTGCTCGGCGGGGAAATCGACATGATTTTCGGAAACATCAACGATGTGATGCGTTCCATCGACGAGTTCCGGGTGCTTAATGTCGCCGCCGAAAAGCGCAATGACTTCCTGCCCGACGTCCCGACGCTGCGCGAAGCGGGCATCGACATGGTGTCCGACATCCGCCGCTGTTTTGCCGCGCCCAAGGGCATCAAGCCCGCCGAGCTCGACGCCTTGCGGGTGCTCTTCAAGAAGATTTGCGAAGATCCTGAGTATCTGGCCGATATGAAGAAGGCCGGGCAGCCCGCCGAATACATGGACGGCGAAGCTTTTGCGGCCTACATCGCCGGGCAGCAGGCTCATGCTCAAGAGGCCCTTTCCGCAGCCGGATTGCTCAAGAAATAGTGTTTCCGCTCCCGTTATGGGAGCGGAGCGCTGCACCGCTTCGAAAGGACGTTTCGCATGACAGAATTCATTTTGCCGGCCACTCTCCACCTGTTCGAGCCGCTGAACATCATCCTGATGCTCGCGGGCCTCACAGGCGGGATCATCATTGGGGCGCTTCCGGGGCTCTCCGCCACCATGGGGGTGGCGCTCATGGTCCCGGCCACGTTCGCCATGAACCCGACCAGCGGCCTGATCATGCTCGGCGCGATATACGCTGGGGCCATCTATGGCGGCGCGAACTCGGCCATTCTCATCTGCACGCCGGGCACGCCTTCCTCCGTGGCGACCACGTTCGACGGCTGGCCGCTGTGCCAGAAGGGGAGGGCGGATCTCGGGCTGTACACGTCGCTTCTGTCCTCGGCCTTCGGGGGCATTGTGGGCACGCTGTTCCTGCTCTGCCTTGGCGGCTCGCTGGCGCGGTTCGCGCTCCAGTTCGGCGGGCCGGAAAGTTTTTGGCTGTGTCTCTTCGGGCTCTCCACCATCGCGGTGATGACCCCGGACAACATGGGCAAAGGCATCGTTTCCGGCGCGGTGGGCATCTTGGTTTCCACCATCGGGCTCGACCCCAACACCGGCGCGCCGCGCTTCACCTTCGGGACCTATGACCTCTTGCAGGGCGTGTCCGTGATACCCTGCATGATCGGCCTGTTCTCATTCTCGCAAGTGCTGTACCTCATCGGTACGGACAAGAGCTTCATCGCGGAGTACCACCCTCACAAGGGGGCCTTCGGCAAGGTGTTCCGGTATCTTGCCGCCCATTGCAAGACGATCCTCGTCCGGTCCTCCGTGCTCGGGACGTGGATCGGGATGCTTCCCGGCGCGGGAGGCGAGATCGCTTCGATCATCTCCTACAACGAGTCCAAGCGGTGGGACAAGGACCCTTCCCGCTATGGCAAGGGGAGCCTTGAGGGGGTCGCCGCTTCTGAAAGCGCGAACAATGCGGTCATCAGCGGCTCGCTCATCCCCATGCTGACCCTCGGTATCCCCGGCAGCGCGGTGGCGGCGGTCATCCTCGGGGCGCTCATGGCGCACGGCATCCAACCGGGATTCAAGATATTCACCGCATCCGGCGATCTGGCCTATACGTTCATCATGTCCCAGTTCGCGGTGAACCTGCTGATGATCCCCGTCGGCTTCGTGCTGTGCCAATGTATGGCGCGCCTTCTGAGCATCCGGCTTACGCTGGTCGCCATCGGCATCGTGGTGTTGGCCTTCATCGGGGCCTACGCCATCAGCAACAGCCTGGTGGACATATGGGTAGTGCTCGCCTTCGGGCTCGTCGGGTTCTTTGGCGGCAAGGTGGGCATGGACACCGGTGCAATGGCCCTTGGCGTCATCCTTGGGCCGATGATCGAGGAGAACCTTGGAAAGAGCGTGGACTTGTCCCGTTCGGTGGACGGCGGCCTGATGTCCGTCATGTTCGAAGGCTCGATCAATAAGGTGCTCATTGCCGCGCTGCTCTTGTCGTTGCTGACGCCGTTTCTGCTCAAGCTGCGTAACCGCAAGCACGCCGCTCTGCTTCCTGAAGGCCCCCGTCCCGGCTGGAAGACGGATCTGTTCGCGGGGATTGGTTTCCTCGCCATCGCCGCCGCCTTCCTTGTCCAGTACGAAGGTCTGGAAGGGGTCAGCCGTGTCTTTCCCGAAGTGCTGACTAAGCTGATCGGCGCGGGCGGAGCGTATTTCGTCGGCAAGGGGTTGTGGCGCCGCTCCCGTGAGGCCGCCGAACCCGAAGGCGGTGAGGCTGTGGCGTGGTGCAAGATCGGCATCATCTGCGCGACCTCTTTGTGCTACGCCGTGCTTATCCCGGTGTTCGGCTTCCTCGTCACCACGATGGGGTTCATCGCTGGCTCCACGCTCATCCTCGGCGATCACAGCCGCGGCCTGCCGCGTCTTGCGCGAACGGCGATCGCATTTGCGATTGGCTTCAGCTTGCTGGTATGGGCGGGCTTTACGCTGCTGCTCAACGTTCCGGTACCTGAGGGGATGTTCCTTTAGCCTGCCGTGTGCGTTGCCTGTTTCCGTGAAACATTCATAACCCGTTCTTAACCCCTGGCCTGAAACGTTTTAGAAGATATAGTTTTATCTATATTAAAACGTTCGTCCGGAAAGGATCAGTTGTTTGCTTGACAGTCTTGTATAAGACATAATACAGAAGAATCGCATTTGAACCAAACCTTAGGAGGCAATCATGTCAGTGCAATTTCTGGTTCATGAAGACGGCGACAGCGTCGGCGTCATCACCGTGGAAGGCGTGAAGGCCGGTCAGGAACTGACTGGCTGGATCATGAAAGAGGACAAGACCATTACGTTCAAGGTTCTCGATGACATTCCGATCGGACACAAGATCGCTCTCAAGGATTTGAATGTCGGCGACACCGTCTTCAAGTACGGCACCGATATCGGGAAGGTTGTCAAACCCATCCGTCAGGGCGAGCATCTTCATGTCCACAACGTCAAGACCAAAAGGTGGTAGGTCACATGCAAAAGTCATTTTTCGGTTATCGCCGCGACAACGGCCGCGTGGGCATTCGTAATCATGTGCTGATTTTGCCCCTGGACGACCTTTCCCAGCCCGCTTGCAACGCCGTTGCCAATAACATCGGCGGCACCGTTGCCATCCAGCATCCTTACGGCCGTCTGCAGTTCGGTGCCGACCTTGACCTCCACTTCCGCACCTTGATCGGCGCCGGCAGCAACCCGAACGTTGCCGCCGTCATCGTTATCGGCATCGAAGAAAAGTGGACCCAGGACGTGGTGGACGGCATTGCCAAGACCGGCAAGCCCGTTGCCGGCTTCGGCATCGAACAGCACGGCCAGATCGACACCATCGCCCGCGCTTCCCGCAAGGCGAAGGAATTCGTGCAGTACGCCTCTGCCCTCCAGAAAGTGGAATGCCCCATCTCCGACCTGTGGGTTTCCTGCAAATGCGGCGAATCCGACACCACCTCCGGCCTGGCCTCCTGCCCGACCGTCGGTAACGCGTTCGACAAGCTGTATGAAGAAGGCTGCACGCTGGTGTTCGGTGAAACCACCGAACTCACCGGCGGCGAACATCTGGTGAAGGCCCGTTGCGCCAATGACCGGGTCCGCAGCGAATTCACCGCGTTCTTTGACCGTTACGCCAAGGTGATTGACGATCACAAGACCTCCGACCTTTCCGACTCCCAGCCGACCAAGGGCAACATCGAAGGCGGCTTGACCACCATCGAAGAAAAGGCCCTCGGCAACATCCAGAAGATCGGTACGAAGGCGCCCGTCATCGGCACGCTGGACAAGGCTGTGACGCCTACCGGCCCCGGCCTGTGGTTCATGGACTCCTCCTCCGCCGCCGCTGAAATGATCACCCTCGTGGCCGCCGCCGGCTACGTGGTGCACTTCTTCCCCACCGGCCAGGGCAACATCATCGGCAACCCGATCGTGCCCGTTATCAAACTGTCCGCCAACCCGCGCACCATCCGTACCATGTCCGAACACATGGACGTGGACGTGTCCGGTATCCTGCGCCGCGAAATGAATCTCGACCAGGCTGGCGACAAGCTGCTCGACATGATGTTCCAGACCATCGCCGGTCGCATGACCGCCGCCGAAGCTCTGAAGCAGAACCAGTTCGTTATGACCCGTCTGTACGAAAGCGCCTAATATCGCTGGAATCCCTATAAAAAAGAAGGCGGGAGGGAAACCTCCTGCCTTCAATATATCACTCTAAAGAATCTCCGAAACCCCGCTTCGGGGGCTCAGGGACGGAAGGGGCGCGCTCAGCGCAGGTCGGCGCGGTACACGTGGTTGCCCGTATTGATCCGGCTGATGCGAAATTCGACGGGGCGGTCCTGAAGGTCAAAGGATGTGCGGGTCACCAGCAGCAACGGATGGTTCCGCTCTATGTTAAGCCGCTTGAGGTCTCCGCTGTCCGGCATGGTGACTTCGATCTGTTCCGTGGCGTGGGCCACGGTGATGCCGAAATGGATTTGATAGTGCTCGTAGAGGGTGTTCGGCACTTTATCGAACTCGAAGTTGAAATGGGGAAAACGGGCGGTCGGTAGCGCGACCCGTTCGTTGATGACCGGGAAATCGTTGAGCATACGTACACGGTCGATGTGGATGACTTTGGCGTCCGGAGCAAGCTCGAGAGCCGCCCGTTCGGCGTCCGACGGCGTGGCGAGCCGCACGCCGTAGATTTGTGAAAGCGGGTAGACGCGTTTTCCGTTCCTGTCGCTGAGAAGGAAGAAGGGGAACAGGGAACTGTCTTCGTCGAGTACGGCCACAGCGGTTCCCTTGCCCTGGTAGCGGACCAGCCGTTTTTCGCGGGTAAGCGCATTAAGGGCCTTGCGCAGCGTTCCTTGGCTGACTCCGTATTCTTTAGCGAGTGCGATTTCACTGGGCAGGAAGCTTCCCGGCCCCCATTCTCCGGCAATGATGCGGTTGAGAATGGCCTTTTTCACCTGTTCGTACAGTGGAGCGAATGTGAGTTTCGATGATGGGGTCATGGTTCCTCCGGAGAATCTTTCAGTACTTTTTATCTTATATAATATAGAAGATCAAATGGCTTGAACGCTTTTTCCCCGGAAGGCGGGCGGGCCGGGAGTACGACATGGCAGAAATCGTTATTTCAGAGTTCATGGATGAGGCCGCCGTCGCCGATCTGAGGGCGTCGTTTGATGTTCTTTATGACAAAACCCTCGTGGACAGGCCCGAGGAACTGGCCGCCGCCGCCGCTGGGTGCCGCGCGCTCATCGTCCGCAATCGGACGCAGGTGCGTGGCGCGCTGCTGGAAGGCGCACATCTGCGCGTAGTGGGCCGCCTTGGCGTGGGCCTTGACAATATTGACTGCAAGGCCTGCCGGGAACGGGGCATCGCGGTTATTCCGGCCACAGGCGCGAACAACACGGCGGTGGCCGAATATGTGCTCGCCGGGCTGCTCATGCTCGCCCGAGGCTGCTATTGCGGAACATTCGCTGTCGCCGCCGGGTCATGGCCCAGGGAACGTATGGTGGGCGGCGAGATATCCGGCAAGGTGCTCGGTCTTGTCGGATTCGGAGGGATCGCCCGGGACGTGGCGCTGCGCGCCCGTGCCTGTGGGATGCGGGTCATGGCCTATGATCCTTTTTTGCCGGCGGACGCACCGGATTGGGAAAAGCTGGGCGTGGAGCCGGTGATGCTGGAAACCCTGCTTGCCGAAGCGGATGCCGTGAGCCTGCATGTACCGCTTACGCCTGATACCCGCCAGCTTTTCGACGCGGGACGGCTGGCGCGCATGAAGCCGGGAGCTGTACTGATCAATACGGCCCGGGGCGGCATTGTGGAAGAAGCGGCCCTTGCGGATGCGCTCCGCTCAGGTCGGCTCGCCGGGGCGATGGTCGATGTCTTTGAGAAAGAGCCGCTCCCGGCGGGTTCGCCATTGGCGGACGTTCCCAATTGCCTCTTGACCCCCCATATCGCCGGGGTAACCCGTGAATCCAACGTCCGGGTCAGCGCCGTCGTGGCACGGAAGGTTGCCGAATGCCTGAGAGGTGCCGCATGATTTTGACCCCCGAACAGCTTCAGGATTTGGGCATGGCCGTGTTCAGGGAAGCGGGCGTGCCCGAGGAGTCCTCCGCCAGCGTCGTGGAGGCGCTGGTGCGGGCCGAACTGGATGGGCTCCCCTCACACGGGTTCTCCCGCATTCCCTTTTATGTGGATCAGGCTCTGTCAGGCAAGGTAAAAGCGCGGGCCATTCCGCTGGTGCGTCAGGCTGCTCCTGCGGCCGTGCTGGTGGATGCGGGAAACGGATTCGCTTTTCCGGCCATTCTGGCGGGGCTGGAAAAGGCCATACCTCTGGCGCGCGGCAACGGGGTGTCCGTATTGGGAGTCACCCGGTCGCACCATTGCGGCGTGGTTGGGCTGTATGCGGAACGGATCGCGGAAGCGGGGCTCATATCATTGATTTTTTCCAACACGCCGGCGGCGATGGCTCCGTGGAACGGATCAAAGGCGTCCTTTGGGACGAATCCGCTAGCCTTTGGCTGTCCGAGGGAGGGGAAGCATCCGCTGGTGATCGATATGTCCCTGAGCAAAGTGGCGCGGGGCAAGATCATGGGCGCGAAACAGCGGGGTGAGGCGATCCCCGAAGGTTGGGCTCTGGATGCGGCGGGCCGGGCGACCACGGACCCCGTGGCGGCGCTGGGCGGAACGATGATTCCCGTCGGGGATGCCAAAGGGGCGGCCCTTGCCCTGATGGTGGAAATCCTTTCCGCTACGCTCACGGGTGCCAATCACGCCTATGAAGCCAGCTCGTTCTTTGAGCCCACGGGAAACGCGCCCGGCATCGGACAGACGTTCATCCTGCTGGACCCGAAACCGTTGAATCCTGATTTTTCGGCACGGCTTGAGGCCTTGTGCGGGCACCTGCTCGGACAGGAAGGCGTACGTCTGCCCGGGGAACGGCGTTTCGCGCTGCGGGAACGAAACCGGATTTCAGGCGTGAACCTGCCAGAGGCACTGTATAACGATCTCCGAAAAAGGGCCGGGGTTGCCTAAATCCGACAGAAGTTCGGTGGACCTTTCTTAAAAAAATCAGAACAGATTGATGGAAAGGGTATCCATGCTGGTTACCTTTTCTTTGATAGCCTTGTGGAGAGGCTTCAAACGATACGTTGAAATTGGAGTCCCATACACGAAAGCCTCTCCCGGCGGGCCGTGCCGCTCTCTCCCCCCGAGCGGTGCGGCCCTTTCCGTTGATAGCTGCAGCCGGAAGCGGTGCTTCCGCCATCCCGAGGTTCTTATGTCGGTTGGTTTTCGTATTTTTACTCAACGTCCTCTGCCTGATCCCGAATTGGTCCGGGCCTATGGAGCGTTCGCCACGGCTCCGGTCGCGGATGCCATGCACCGGATGTGCGCCATGACTCCGGATGTGCGTCTGCTCTCGGACCCGGTCGGAACCATGTCGGGTGTGGCCTTGACCGTGAAGGGCCGTCCCGGCGATAGCCTTATGATCCATAAAGCCCTCAACATGGCGGAGGAGGGCGACGTGCTCATCGTGTCTGGTGGGGAATCGGGGCGTTCCCTTATGGGCGAACTCATGTTCCGGTATGCCGCATCCAAAAAACTCGCCGGGATTGTGGTCGACGGCCCGATCCGGGATGCGGATTGCCTGCGCGGTTTTCCGCTGCCCGTGTATGCCTCGGGATTTACGCCGGGCGGACCATACCGCGAAGGCCCGGGCGAAATCAACGTCCCCGTCGTGTGTTGCGGCCAGAGTGTGGAGCCCGGGGACATCATCCTCGGGGACCGCGACGGCGTCATCGTCATCCCGTCGGGAGATGCGGCCAGTCTGTACGACGCGGCGCGGCAATCCCATGAGCGGGATCTGGCGAAGACCGAGAATGCCCGCCGGGGGCTTTTTGATCGTGGATGGGTAGACGGCGCGCTGGAACGGAAGGGCTGTGAGATTGTCGAGGGCCCGTGGCGGTAGCCGGGCACCACGGAAAACCTTTTTCTTGACTCCGTCCGCGCCTCTCGTATCCTTTTGCAGGAACGCCCGCGCCGTTTCGGAACAGGCAGGGGGGAGGGCGTCGTTTTTTGTTATCTTCTTTTCCAAAGGAGCTTTCATGAATATCGCGCTGGTGGCGCACGACAACTGCAAAAAGGATTTGGTCCGGTGGGCGCGGGAGCATGTCAACGAACTGAAAGGCCATCGCCTGACCTGCACGGGGACCACGGGACGTCTTATAGACGCGGCGTTGCGCGAGCTGCTTGGCGACGAGAGCCCGTCGACCCCCGTGGAGTGCCTGAAATCCGGTCCGCTCGGGGGGGATCAGCAGATGGGGTCCCGTATCGCGGAAGGCAGGATCGACGCCCTGATCTTCTTCTGGGACCCCATGCTGGCCCAGCCGCATGACGTGGACGTTAAGGCCCTGCTGCGCATTTCCAATCTGTACAATATCCCTACGGCTTGTAATGTCGCCACAGCAAACTGCCTTGTCTCGTCGCCGGCCTTCTTGCAGGAACATCCTCAATCGACATACGATTTTTCCGAGTATACCGAACGTTCGCTCAGCTAGCGCTGACCTTTCACCGGAACGGCGCGGGCCGCCGGGCTTCCCGTAAGGCGTCTCAGAGGGGTTTCCCTGTGAGGCGCCTCCTTTTTTGCGAGTAACAGGATAGAGCTGGGGTTTCCGGTGTGCCCTTTTCCCTCTGTGGTCCCCGTTCGATGCGAGTAAAAAGCCATCCGTGGGCACGGCCCCTCGCTATGGCCATTGTTTACGCGTTAACGGACTGGTGTTTACAGCCATCCCATTCCAATGCCGGAATCTTCTCTTGGGGGTGTTCCGACATTCTGCCTTTGAGGACTGCATGATTCATTAACGTATGAATATTTAAAAAAGAGTTGTAAAACATCACTGTTTCATTTTTATCTCATAATCATAAATATTATGTTACTTTTTATCCGTACCTCTCAAGCCAAACCTAACCCAAACCACAACAATACAATAACGCATGGCCCTCAACCGGAATGTTCCCCTCATGCCCGCCCTGTACCTACCCCCATCCTATGGGATACCTTGTTCATTGTTGGGGCAACGTCCCGGAGCGTTCAATTGTCCTTTATCGGTTGTAATGGAAGAAAAAATTTTTTCAGTGCGTTCCGTGCCCTGTTTACCCCGAGCGTCCGTGTTCCGATCGGATCCAGAGGCCATTTCCCCTCCCCTTTAAGCTACAATATATTGCCATAAAATACTTTTCGTGGATATTTGCTTTCTCTCCGCTGCGAAACGCCAACAGCGGCGTTGCGGAAAAGGGAGCTTGCCCAGACGGTGGGGAACGTCCTATGTAGTGTGGCAACCCCATGCAATTCCCGTTGTCCCCGTGACGGAGCACGCCGCGCCCACCGGGGCCAGATCACCGATTTTTCCGGCGCACGCCGACAAGGAGCAGGCAATGAATGCAGCAAAACCGGCCCTCACGCCGGAACAGCGTTCTTTTCTCGAAGCGCTTTTCAAGGATGACGCGGCGTTCGAGGAAGACGCGCTGCGGGTATACGCGTCGGACGCCAGCCTCAGGAGAGGCCCCGTGCTGGCGATGGTGCGCCCCCGTACGGTCGAACAGGTGCGGGAACTGATGCGCTGGGCCGAGGTCGAACGCATCCCTATCCATCCACGCGGGCGGGGAACCAGCCTTTCCGGGGGGTGCGTGCCCACCAGGGCGGGGGTGGTTGTGTCCATGCTCGGCATGGATCGCATTTTTGATATTTCCAGTGAAGATTTTGTGGCGGTCATCGAGCCGGGCGTCAATACGCTGGCCTTTCAGCAGGCCTGCGAACAAAAAGGGTTGTTTTACCCGCCCGATCCCGCCAGTGGTAAGGCCACGTCCGTGGGTGGTAACGTGATGACCTGCGCCGGGGGCCTGCGCGCGGTCAAGTACGGGGTCACGCGGGACTACGTGCTCGGCATGGAGGTCGTCCTCCCCGGCGGGAAGCTGCTCAAGCTCGGCGGGCGGACCCACAAGGACGTGATCGGGCTGGATATCTCCCGTATGTTCGTGGGCAGCGAGGGCACGCTCGGCATCGTCACCAAACTGTATTTGAAACTCCTCCCCAAGCCCGAATCCTCGGCGTCGGTCCTTGTCGGCTACCCCTCGCTCGATGCGGCGCTTTCCTCCATGAGCAAGGTCTTCGCTGCGGGCATCCTGCCCTGTGCCGTGGAATTCATGAACGAAACCGTATTGGAAATCCTGTCCAGAACCGGCGACGTGCCGTGGCCGGATACGGTCAGATCGCTGCTGCTATTCCAGGTGGACGGCAGCCGGGAGACGGTGCCGCTGGAAAACGCCCGCCTCGCCGCACAGCTTGACGACGCGCTTTGGAGTATGCAGGGCGTCGGAAAGGAAGAGGAAGATCGGCTCTGGGCATTTCGTCGCCGGGTCAGCTCCTCATCCTATGTGCTCGGCCCGGATCGCATTGGCGGGGATATGGCCGTGCCGCGCGGTTCGCTCCTCAAGGCCGTGCGTCGTTTCGAGGCTATCGCCGCCAGTCACGGCAAGCGCCTCATCGGTTTTGGGCACGCCGGAGACGGCAATATCCACGCCAACCTGCATTACGACGCGTCTGATCCTGACGACGCGCGGCGCACGGCGGCGGCTCATCATGCGCTCGACGACGCAACGCTCGAATTCGGCGGGAGCCTTTCCGGTGAGCACGGAGGCGGCTGCCTCAAGGATGTGGGCAAGCAGCTCGGCGCTGACGAGCTTGAAGCCATGCGTGCGGTCCGCCGCCTGTTCGATCCCCAAGGAATCCTCAATCCCGGGAAGGGCTACTGAGGGCGTACCGACAGTAGGGGTTCCGCAGCGGAAAGGATGCGGGGGCGGGCATCCCTAGACAGTCCGCAGTGATGCAGCGGTACGTTCTGGCCGTGAAGCATTGGTATCAAGTTGTTGAAAGGCTTCTTGCGGAGCCGTTTTTTGGGCACCATTGGGCCGGAAGGGGATCTGTTTTCCTTGCGGGCAGGCCCCGCGTGGGAAGGGGCAACATGTTTCGATTCAACACGGAGCGCACTGCTCCGAAGGATTGCCTATGAAGCGGGGATGTACACAGTGCGGCGATTGTCTGGATGTCTGTCCGATCTTCGCCCTTTACCGCCGGGAGGAATACTCCCCAAAGGGGAAACGTCTGCTTATGGAGCCGCTGGACGGCTGGGGGGCGGGCGAGACGCCCTTGCCCTGGAAGACGATCCGCAGGCTTTCCCGGCTGTGCGCGGGCTGCGGGCGGTGCGCCCGCCGGTGTGCCCGCAAGCTCTCCACCAGCGAGCTGCTGGCAGATTTGCGTTCGCAGCATCCCCATTGGACCCAGTTTGTCTGGGATATCTGGATTCGGCGGGTTGGCCCGCTCTGGCCGCTTGCCGGACGCATCGCCTCGTTGCCTTTTCTGCCGGGCGGTTCGTCGCTGGAAACCGCCCGCGCCCTATTGCCACAGGAGACCGCCGCGCCGTGGGGACGGATCAAGCCCGCCGTGCAGGTGGGGGTGGGGACGCCCGTGGCTGTATTCGCCGGATGCACGGCGCGCAACGCCCGCCCCGGTTGGATTGCGCGGGCTGAGACGCTGTTGCGGCGCTGGGGCTATGTGGTTCTCGACGGCGGCGGATTCACCTGTTGCGGCGGCACGCTCCACCATGCGGGGCTGTTTGCGGCACAGGCCGAAGTCCGGCGGCGGAACATCGAACGCTGGCGGGATATGGGCCGCCCAGTCATAGCCGCGTTTTGCGCCTCGTGCAAACACGGTCTTGACGCCTATGCCGAAGAGGGCGGCATGGAACCCGAAGAGGCCGCGCTGTGGAAACGGCAGGTACGCGGCCTTTCAGCTCTCCTAGCGGCACCTGTCTGTGAGACCGTGCCCGATGCTCCGGCCCGCATTGGCTACCATCAACCCTGTCACTGGGGTGAGGACGACCCTGATTTGCCGTTCCTCAGGCAGGCGTTCCCCCTTATCATGAAAGGTACGGGACTGTGCTGCGGCATGGGCGGTATCCTCAAGATGACCGACGCCGACGTGTCCGCCGCCATTGGCCGCCGATGCGTGGAGGGCTTCGCGGACTGCCGCCATATCATCACCGGATGCAGCGGCTGTACGCTGCAACTGGCTTCCGCAGCCCCTTCCGGCGTGACCGTACGCCATTGGCTCGATGTGGTGGATATTTCAGTATAATACACTATTTTTATTTGTTTTTCGATATATGGTACAGCCCCTTCCCCCATTGGGGAAACGCCGCTGAAACGACACCCGGCGGAAAGGCGCTTTCTCCCCCCAATGGGGTGTTCTACCCCAAAGAAGTGAGGCCTCTATGACAGAAACCCGATGCCCACTGCCCAAGATGGCGCGTATCCGGCAGACCTTCGCCCGTCCGCGCGTTGACGATATGGCAGCGGAAATGCGCGAACAGATGCAGGTGCTCACGCCCCGGATCAGGCCAGGTATGACGGTGGGGCTGACCGTGGGCAGCCGGGGAATCCAGAACATCCTGACCATTCTGGAAGTCGCCGTTCAAGCGGTGCGCGGCTGCGGCGCGTCCCCGGTGCTTCTGGCGGCGATGGGCAGCCACGGCGGCGGTACCCGTCAGGGACAAAAGGACGTGTTGGATAGCCTCGGCATCACGGAGGAACGCCTCGGCGCGCCGGTCATCACCTGTGATGTGACCCGCGCCATTGGGGAAACGCCCGGCGGACTTGTGGCGTACATGCTGGAGTCGGCGTTCGGTGTGGACGCAATCATCCCCATCAACCGGGTGAAAACGCACACGTCGTTCAAGGGCTGCGTGGAGAGCGGGCTGTGCAAGAAGCTCGTGGTGGGCCTTGGCGGGCCGGGCGGGGCAGGCCAGTTCCACAGCCTTGGGCAGGCCGAACTTCCCCGCCTGCTGGTGGAGGTCACCAAGGTGATCCTCGGCAAGATGCCCGTGCTTGGCGGGGTGGCCATCGTCGAAAACGCTTATGAGGAAACCGCGCGCATCAAGGCGATTCCCGCCGAGGCGCTCATCGAGGAAGAAATCCGGCTGCTGGCGTGGTCGAAGTCGCTCATGCCCGCCCTGCCCACGGACAGGCTGCACGGCCTCATCGTGGAGGAAATGGGGAAGAATTTCAGCGGAACCGGAGTCGACACCAATATCATCGGACGGCTGCGCATTACGGGCGAACCGGAAATGGAAAGCCCACGCATCCGGTACGTTTCGGTACTGGACCTTTCGGAAGCCTCGCACGGCAACGCTACGGGCGTGGGCCTTGTGGACTTCGTGACCCGCAGGCTGGTGGACAAGATCGACCGTAAGGCCACGTACTTGAATAACCTCACCACTACGTTCGTCACCCGCGCGTTCACGCCCCTGTGGTTCGATACGGATCGGGAAATGCTGGAAACCATGATGTTTTGCCTGCGGAGCGTCCCGCTCGCCGAAACGCGGCTGATCTTGATCCCCAATACCCTGTACCTTGCGGACTGTTATGTATCCGAAGCCATCCTTCCGGAGCTGGCCGATACCGGACGTTTCGAGGTAGTTGGGCCGTTGCGGGAACTGGCCTTCGACGCGCAGGGAAACCTGATCTCGCGCATTGGCCTGCCCCGCACGAGCTGAGCGGGGCAAGCCGATGGACGGCTTGTATGAACGCTGATGCGAGACATCATGCCGTATCATACGGCACACGGCGAAGGTTGCGGCCTCCTCCATCAGGGCTGTCTCCGGCTGTCCTATCCTTTCCCCTCGGGAGGTACTGCGAGGGCCATCTTCCCTATGCATGGGCTCGGCTCAATTGCCATCTGGTGAGCCGGTTTTGCAATCTGCGGGGATTTCCTTGCCTGTCTGTGTGAGGCCGGATTGCCTTTCCATCGTACAATCCAGCCACGCCCAGCCGCTTTATGCTTCTGCATCGCGGAAACAGCAGGCTGAACGGGCGTGGAGCCTTTCCGTATCGGCAACGAGTGCCCCGTTCACTCTATTGCTGGAAATCTGCCGTGGGAGCCTTCCGATTTTCATATGAAGAGGAAAGGCTTGGCGGCGTCACTCGGCGCCGGTTCCTTGCCGATACGGAGCCGGTATAGGCTGGTGGCCTAACTTTTTGGTATGGTGTGCCTGCGGATCAGGAAGCGTTCCAGCATGTCGGGCTTGAGCGTGACGCCGAGGCCGGGTTCCTTCGGCAGGGACACCCAGCCGTCGTGGATATGATCGGAGAAGGTGGATATGTCCCCCGCGAGGCGGAGTGGGGAGCGGTAGGCGTGCCCGAAGGGCCAGAGGTTGGAGGCCGACGCGCCGAGTTGCAGGCTCGCCGCCTGCGTGACGCCTTCCTCCGCGTTGGAGTTCATGAGGCACAGGATGCCGTGCGCCTCCGCGTAACGCATGATCGCGTGGGCCTTGCGGATGCCGCCGTGTTTGATGACCTTGATGCTGAATACGTCCACGGCCTTTTTCTCGATGAGGTGCCTGGCCTGCGCCAGCGTGTGCACGGATTCGTCGGCAGAGAGCCGCAGCCCAGCCGTGCGGCGTACTTCCGCGAGGCCGTCGATGTCGTCCGGTGGGACGGGCTGTTCCAGCAGCGCAAGGCCGCAATCCTCCACAAGCCGGGCGAAACGTACGGCCCGGAGCACGTCCCAGCCCTGGTTCGCGTCCGCAATGAGGGGGTAGTCCGGGCCGACGGCCTCCCGGATCGCGCGGACGCGCGCCGCATCCTGCTCCACGGTTCCCGCCGCCACCTTGATCATCAGGGATGTGAAGCCCTGCCGCTGCATGGCGGCGGCCTCCTCGGCGTTGGCCTCCGGGGTATCCATGCCCACTGTCCACATGACCGGAAGCCGTTCGTGCACCGCGCCGCCCAGCATGTCCGCGACCCGCAGTCCGCCGCTTTTGCCGAGCAGATCATAGCAGGCCAGATCGATGGCCGCCTTGGGCACGCTCCAGCCTGAAGTGGCGGCGTCCATACGTTGATGGATGTCGTGGAGATTCCGGGGGTCGGCTCCAAGTACGGCGGGGGCAAGGTATTCCCGGATGATATGGATAACCACGGCGGCGTCCTCGCTTGTCAACGGCATGACGGGGTTGGTTTCCCCGATGCCCACCAGCCCATCCTCGGTGATGAGCTTGCATACGATGGGGGTACAGTCCACCAGCGTGCCGATTTTCTTGGAGCGGGTGAAGGGCTTCTTCAGGGGGACGCGCAGTTCGTACAGTTCGATGGAAGCTAGTTTCATGATGGGGTTCCTTGTGTTGAAGGCGCGGGGCCGCCGGGGGAGAGAAGCGGCCCCGCATTCGCCCGGGACGGGTTATTCGGGGAGCCCGTCCTCTGTGCGGGCGAAAAGCGGCGCAAGCCCTCCCGCATTGGCAAGGCGTGCTGGATCGGACAGCGCTTCCGCAACATTTCTGGGCAGGTTTTCGCGTTGCAGCGCCCCGGCATACGGGATTCCCTGTCCGGCTGCCCGCTCGAACACGCGCCGCGCCGCTTCGTCACCGAGCAGACGGCGCAGGAGCAGGTAGCCGGGACGCCACGAGTCGCGGAGGGATTCTCCAGGTTGCGTGCCTTCGATGACCTTAGAGACGAAGAGGGGGATGCCCCGGGCCAGCATTTCGGCGGACTCGTGGAAGGCCCTGCGGATCATTGAGGCGTCGCACCCGCATTCCAGCCCGCCCCCGCAAGCTGCATGGGCAATGCCCGCGTGATTGGCTCCGACTTTGAGGCCGATCTGGGAGAGCATGTCCGGAACCACGGGATTGACCTTGCCGGGCATGATCGAGGAACCGGGCTGCGCGGCGGGGATGCGTACGTCGCCGAGCCCGCATTTGGGGCCGGAGGCCATCAGGATGAGATCGCCGGCGATGCGTCCGACGACAAGGGCGAGCGCTTCAAGGCAGGCATGGGCCAGTACGATGCTCTCGGCGTTTTGTACGGCAAGAAGCCCGTCCCCGCAGGGTATGAGCGTTCTGCCGCAGGCGGCGGACAGATGCTTGCAGGCCAGTTCCCGGAAGCCGGGGGCACAGCCGAATCCCGTCCCGGCAACGGACGCGCCGAGGGCGCACGTGTTCCAACGGGGCAGCTCCTCCTCCAGCCGGAGGCGGGCGCGGCGCACCTGCTTCCCGTAACCTTCAAAGACATGGCTGAGGCTGACGGGCAGGGTATCCCGCAGGGTTTCGCGGCCCATGACGAGTACGTTGCGGAAGGCATCCCCCTTGGCCATAAGCGCGTGCTCAAGGCCGGGCAGGACAGCGAACACCTGTTCCAACGCGTCGTGGATAAAGAGGGTGTCCGCTGTGGCGATGACGTCGCGGCCTCCCTGGGACAGGCCGACATGCCGATCCGGGCATACGTCGGGTACTCCGGAGATGCGGCTGGCCCGTTCCGCAATTGCGGTGTTGAGCATTTCGTCGAGCAACGGATAGGCATCCACAAAGGTGTCCACCGGGAACCGCCCTCCGTCGGCGAGCCCGTCGCAGGCGGAGGCGATGGCGCGCGCCCGTTCGGGATCGAGTGCCCCCGCCTCCGCATTGGCGATGGCGCAGGCTTTCTTGATACGCAGCAGGGAGACGATGTACCCAGGGTAATCGTCATAGGTACGCCTGTTGACCCGCATCCGGTCGGCGAAGCGGGACAGGGCCTGTTGCCGGGCCGAAGGCCCCCCGCGGCTGGTTTCGTGCAGCATGGAGTTGCTCCTTGCGCCGGTCGGCGCGGATCAGATCTTGCGGTATTTGCGGATAAGTCGTTCCATGCGGGGCCTGTCCGTGAGCGTGCGCACGTCGAACAGTTCCCGCGCGGCGTCGGGAGAAAACAGCCCTTCCCGTACGGCGGCCTCCCGGCAGGTCAGCCCCGCACCCCAAGCGGTACGGACAAGCCTTGCCCCGTCGGCGTACCCCCGGACGGCGCTGGCCATCGTCGCCAGCGACATGGATTCCTCGGCATGGCGGCGGCAGCGTTCCTCGTCGGCCTCAAGCCGCTGGACGCAGGCTTCGGCGAGGAGCGGCGCGGCGTTGCGGGTCAGTTCCAGCGATTCCAGCAGCGCGATGAGTTTGATCCCGCCCGAAGGCGCGATATCCGGCTCCCCGGATTGCGCCGCCATGCCTATCGCCCAGTCGTTTGCACCGACCTGATGGGCGATCTGGATGACGAGCTTGCATACATGGAGGGCGTCCGGGTCCGGGAAGCCGGGGCCGAGCCGCAGTTCCCCGATGCCGCACTCCGGGCCGGAAGACAGCAGCAGGCAGTCGCGGGCGATCTTGCCGCAGGCCGCCGCCGCGTTGCGGACGAGCGCGGACAGGGTCATGGCGCCGTCGGAATTTTGCATCCCGTCGAAGGGGTTGGGATTCCGGCGCACGGGGAACCCGGTGATGCTGGACAGGTTGCGGTAGATGCGCTTCATGAAGCCGGGCTGTACGCCGATCCCCGTGCCCACGGCGGTGGCGCCGAGGATGCCCGTGGCGGAACGTTTGCGGAATGCCGCGATCTGGGTTCCGGTGCGCTCAAGCAGGGACGCGTACCCGGACAGGCTCTGTCCGAAGGTGAGCGGCACCGCGTCCTGAAGGCACGTCCTGCCGATGCGGACCACGGGGCCGAGGGCTTCCATGCGCTCCCTGACTGCCGCCTCCAGCGTGGCGAGGGCGTCCAGCAAGCCGCCGGTTTCGCGGTACAGGACAAGGGAGGCCGCCGTGGGAAACACGTCGTTGGAGGATTGGCACATATTGACGTGGGTATTGGGATGGACGCGATCCGCGCCCTTGTGCCCGGTCAGCAGCTCGTTGGCGCGGTTCCCCAGCACCTCGTTGACGTTCATGTTGATGGATGTCCCGCAGCCTCGGAACACGTTGACCGGGAACTGATCGTGGTAGCGTCCGGCGAGCACTTCGTCGCACGCCGTGGCGATGGCGTCCGCAATGTCGGCGGGCAGCGCTCCGATTTCCTTGTTGGTCAGGGCACAGGCCTTCTTGATTTCGGCCATTGCCCGGACGATGTTGGGGTAGTGCGCGAACGTGTTGTCGGAAATGGCGAAGTTTTCCATCGCCCGCAGGGTCTGTATGCCGTAGTAGGCCTCATCGGGGAGCAGGCGCTCCCCAAGGCCGTCCTTTTCTTTTCTCATGGTTCACCCCGGCGTCGGTTTCAGCAGGTTTGCGTTTGCGGGCCGCGTTTCGCCATGCAGCGCTGCACGGCGTATCCGAAGAGGCCCAGCCCCGCGCCGATTCCGTCCGTCAGGTAGCCGGGGATGATCAGCGTGATGGCCGCCGCGAAGAACAGTACCCGAGAGGCGGCGGGGAGCCGCGCTCCAAGGAAATAGCCCTGCAATGCCGATCCGATGAATACCACCCCGGCGAGCGCGGTAACGATGGTGGTGGCGATGGTGAGGGGCGAGCCCTGGAACAGCAATGACGGCGCGTACACGAACATGTACGGTACGATGAACGCGACGAAGCCGAGCCGGACGGCGGTAAAGGCCACGGACATGGGGTTGGAGCGTGCGAGGAACGAGGCCGTGAACGCGGCGAGGGCGACCGGCGGGGTGATTGCGGACAGGCAGGCGAAATAGAAGATGAACAGGTTCGCCGTGAGCACGGGGACGCCGAGCCCGGTGAGCGCGGGCGCGACCACAGCCGCGCAGATGAGATAGGCCGCCGCCGTGGGCAGGCCCATGCCGAGGACGAGCGAGGCACACATGGTCAGGAACAGGGCGACGGGGATGCTCCCCCCTGAGAAGGCGATGACCGCCCCCGCGAATTTGAGCCCCGTACCGGTCATGTTCAGGACGCCGATGATGAGCCCCGCGGTGGCGCAGGCCGAAATAAGCCCCACGGCCTGCTTCGCGCCGTCCGCGATGCCCGCGACGGCCTTGTTGACGGTGATGCGTGTGTCCCGGCGCAGGAACGTGCACAGCACGGTGGCGTAAATCCCGAAAATGGCGGCCTTGACCACCGACGCCTTCATCACGATCATCACGTAGAGCAGTACAAGGATAGGGATGAGCAGGTGCCCCCGCCGGACGATCAGCGAGCGGACGTTGGGCAGGTCTTCGGCCTTGTGCCCCATGAGGCTCAGCTTGAGCGCCTCCAGATCGATCATGTAGTAGATGGAGGTGAAATAGAGGAGGGCCGGGATGACCGTGGCGAGAGCGATGTCCAGATAGGGCGTTCCGGTAAGCTCCGCGATGATGAAGGCCGCCGCGCCGAGGATAGGGGGCGTCATCTGCCCGCCGGTGGAGGCCACGGATTCCACGGCTGCGGAGAAGCGCGGCGAGTATCCGGTCTTGATCATCATCGGGATGGTGAACGTGCCGGAGGCCACCACGTTGGCCGAGGAACTGCCGGAAATCATCCCGAACAGCGCGCTGCCGATGACCGCGACCTTGGCCGGGCCGCCCCGCGTGCCCCCGGCGAGGCCGAGCGCGAGATCGATGAAGAATTGCCCCGCGCCGGTGCTGGCGAGGAAGGAGCTGAACAGGAAAAACAGGAACACGAAGGATGCGGCCGTGGCGAGCGGGGTGCTCAGCATGGCGTCCATGCCCACGAGATAGGAGATCAGCCGCGAGAAGCTGTAGCCCCGGTGCCCGCCGAAGCTGTAGGGCAGGATGTTCCCGTACAGGCCGTAGAGGATGAACAGCACGGCGATGAGCGGGAGCACGAACCCGTTGGTGCGCCGGGTCATTTCCAGCACCAGCAGGATGACGAGGCTCGAAAAGACGAGATCCAGCGGCGTTGGCGACACGCCGATGCGGAACACGATCTCGTTCATAGAAATAATGAAGTAGGCGCACGCCGCCACGGACAGGACGATCAGGCCGATGTCCGCGGCCCCGGGGCGGGAAGCGTTTGACTTTGCGGAGAAAGGATATAAAAGATAGGCGAGTGCCAGCCCGAAGCCGAGGTGCGTGTAATACAGTATCCACGGTTCAAGCGAGCTGTAGCCTAAAAAGTAGATGTGGAACAGGGCCATCACGAGCCCGATGCACAGGAACAGCCGGTAGGTGAAGCCGGTCAGGGTACGGGCGCTGTAGCCCTCCTCCCCGATTTTTTCGGCTTCGCGGACAACGTCGTCACTCATATTCATGTAGGGACTCCTTCTTTACATGATCCTGCGGTGCGGGGGAAAGGTAGCAGCTTTCCCCCGCACCTCCGCTTTTTGGGGCGCGCCGGGACGGGTAGCAGCCGCCCCGGTACGCCGTACTGCTATTTCGCTTCCGGCGGAATCAGCCGGTCGGGGATCTGGATGCCGCGTTCACGGTAGTACCGGATGGCACCCTTGTGCAGGGGGATCGTGGACTTAAGGATGTCCTCAGGCTTCATGTGTTCGATGTCGCGCACGGCGTTGGCAAGCTGTGCCTGCGCCTCGAACCCGGCCTTGGTCAGCGTGTATACAGTGTCCTCGGAGAGCCGCTTGCTGGTGATCGCCACATTCCAGAAGGCTACGGCATCCACATCTTCCGTGGCACTCTTATAGGTTCCCTTCTTGATGACGCCCGCACTCCAGTAGGGCTGCTTGGCAAGCACGGTGTCCATTTCCTGCTTCGTCAGCGGGATGAGGTGCACGGCGTGCGAGGCTTCGAGCTCCATCATGAACGGCGCGGGGACGCCGGTCACGCTGAGCCCCACATCGATGAGCTTATCGCGCATGTTGTTGATCTGCGTGCCGGTGGGGACGCTGTTCAGCTTGGCGGGCTTGATGCCCAGAATGTCGAAAAGCGTTTGGGTGGCGATGCGCCCGCTTGAACCAGCCGCGCCGCTGGACGCGATCTTGCCCTGAATGTCCCCCATGCTTTTGATCGGGCTTTCCGCCAGCGAGTAGATCTGGAGGTAGCTGGGGAACAGGGGCAGGAACGCCCGGATGTCCTCGTGCTTTTTCTTCTGGTCGTTGATGCCGTCGTACATCTCGCCCGTAGCCCATGTCGTGGCGAAGCCGAGGTCGATTTCGCCGTTGGAGAGCAGGGTGATATTGCTGTAGGGGCCGCCGCCCACTTCGACGGATACGTCGAGGTCGGGATAGGTGTCGTTGATGTACTTGGCGTACGTGCCGCCGAGCACGTAGTACGATCCGCCCACGATGGACGAGCCCAGCAGCAGGTGCTGCTTCGCTTGCGCGGGCCGGGCCGCCAGCAGGCAGAACCCCAGCAGGGCGGCGAGGCAGCAGGTCAGGAACGTTTTCATAGGGACTCCTTGGTTTGCTCATTCCCACATGGAAATGAGGATGATTTCCGCTTCGTCTTCCGTAGCCAGCCTGAGTTTTTCTTTCCCTTCGATGCGCGCATGTCCTCCTTTTCGGACGTATTCGTGGTTGATCCGCAACATACCCCCGGTGACGTAGATCAGCCTCCGCTCCCCTTCGCCGACGGAGTCCGGGTATTCCGAGGCGTGGAGGCGCAGGGTATATAGGGTGGCGTTGCTGTTGATGGCGAGGGGCGGGAACTCGTGGAAGGCCCGGAGCAGTTCGGGCGAGCCGCTCACGAGCGGTACGGGCTCCCCGTGCGCGCTGCCGGGGAACAGGGCCCCGGCGTAGCGCGGCGTCATGCGCAGGGCGTTGGGCGTGAACCACGCCGCAAGGTAGCGGCAGGGAGCGTCTCCCCTGTTGCAGGCGTACCGGGCGTAGCCGGAACCGGCGGAAATGGACTGTATGCCTCCGGGTGAGAGCACGCCCTCGTTGCCGAGGCTGTCGGCATGGGAAAGCTGGCCCTCCGTGACGAGGAACACCTGTTCGATGTCCTCATGGGGGTGCATGTTGAAGCCGAAGCCCGGCTGCATGACGTATTCGTTGAAGGCGATGAGGTTGGCGAAGTGGGTATTCCACGGGTCGAAGTAGTTGTTGCATGAGAAGACGCTGTAGACGTCGAGCCATCCCATCCGCTGGATGTAGCGTTTTTCGGCGGGAAAGATCTGTATCATTGAGTTCCCCGGATGCGCCTCAGCGATGAGGCGGTTCCCTGTCTTCAAGCGACAGATGCTCGATGGAGTCGGAAATCGCATTGCCCATGCAGGAGCGCCAGATGCACACGACCTTTCCGATGATGGGCGAGAAACGGATCCGGGTCATGTTCAGGATATATGGGCTGTAGAGGCTGTTTTCGCAGAAAAAGACAAGCAGATTGCCGCGCGAGTAGCATTTTTTGAGCGAGACGCCGACGGCGTCCCCCTCGTGTAGGCGAACGGCGTAGATGTCGCTGGTGGGTGAGCTGGACAGGCAGTTGTGGAAAATGACCATCGGCTGGATGTAGGCCACGTCGCCGGGGAGCAGATAGGGCTTCATGGTGTCGTCCTTCACGAGGATAGCGTAGCATTTCCGGTAGTTGGATGCCTGATGCGGCGTCTCGTGGCGAATCCATCCGAGCGGATTGGACGGGCTGGGCGCTTGCCCGTCCGTGCGGCCCGGATCGGAGGGGGCAGCTGGGGCGGCGTCCGGTTCCGGGGCTTCGTACTGCGATCCGTACAGCGGGATCCAGCAGGACGGATCGGGAGGCTCGCCGCCTGCGCCGCGGCTGGGGATGAAGTCGGGAAACCCGCTCAGGCAGGCCGTCTGCGGCAAGCCCTGATGTTCGGATTTGCCGAGCAGGAAATCGATAGTGGTGTCCAGCGTGTTGGCGATGCGGATGAGTGTGGCGTAGTCGGGTTCGCTGCGCTGGGCGACGTAGTTGTTCATCCGGGATCGGCTGACGCCTATGCGATCCGCGAAGTGCGCCTGCGAAATGTTCCTTTCATCCAGCAACTGCCGCAGACGGTTGCCGAACAGGACGTCAACAACGTTTTCCGGTTTCAAGGCGATCATCCTTTGGCGTTGGGGCGGAGGCCCTTGCGGGTTTCAGACGTTCGGGATTTCGATAGTCAATAGACGATATTCATGTGCCAAACCATGCGTCATGATTGCTAAAATAATCTCTAGCCTTCTCAATTAAGGCCCTACCAAACGCCTCGCTCCGGTGTCAACGGAAACGCGATGAAAAGGAAAAAATCGTATTTTTGGCGATCGAAAATCCCCATTTTTATGACGGAAGGGCTCCGTCTTGCCGGAAAAGAAGGGGTCGACGGAAACAAGGCGGTGGGTGCCTGTTTCACAGGATGCCCCGTCCTGGAAAACTGTACCCGTTCGGTAAATGACGGGGCCGGGACAACGGATGCCCCGGCTCCTTCATGCTTTTAAGAGAGCCTATGGCAATGGGGGCCACTTGGAAGACGAAAGCCGACGCTGCTGGAAGATCTGATGCTACTCCGCATCCCTGTGGTATTTTTCCCAGTTTTTTGTTTTCCTCCATAAGCGCCGTAGCGGAAAGCGAGCAAGGGATGCGCCCTGTCGCATAGTTATGGACTGAGGAGCAAAACCATGCCCGGTTTTGGGATACTGGCGCTGCGGATACGGAGCCTTGCGGCGTGGCGCGACAGGCGGCTCTCTCCGATGGGCTTTGGCGGCGCAGAAACGGGTTCCTGTGCGGCTAATCCTTTCCTCTACCCGCCCCTGGCCCCTTCCCCGTTCCGTGCGATGCCATGCAACGTTCCCGTCTTTTGGGATGATCATTGTGAATATAGAGACATATTCAAAAAGGCGTTGACGTAGCCTGATTTTGTGCTACGTATGGCTTAATGCTCTGTTGTAAGGCCATATGGAGAACTCTTATGGCCTGAAATTACTTCTCTACGCTTCGTTTCGCCTCAGTATAGGGTGAAATTTCCTCTTTTTGCGCTTCATAGCACCTCTTTTTCAGTATTTTTACTCGATTCAGCAAAAGAATCGCCCTCCCAAAGCGATATATACGATATAAGGTATGCGCTCCTGTTCCGTTTTCTTGCGAGAACCCGGAACAGGCCTGAAAAGGTTCCAAGGCCGCCCCTTCCGAAGGAGGCTTGTCTCGGCGGTTCCGCCAGATACCTTGAGCTGTACCGGAATCCCCGCGTCGTTTCTGTGCCCGTACCGCATGGCGGCTTGTCTCCGTGATGGGGAGTCCCCCCATGCCTGCAAATCCCTTTGGAGCCTTTCCTTTTTCCCCGCGTCGGCTGTCAGGCCGTTTTCCGTCAGGCGAACGGGAAACGGGGCGGATTCCGTACCGTTACGGGCAGAGTCGGCGGGGGTGGGGCCTCCCGTCCTCATAGAGGTGTTTCCGCCGCCCTGTTCGGAGCGGAACGGTTACGCTTGCTGGATTTGCCGCAATGGGGAAGAGCCGGACGCAATTCCCGGCTAATGAGGATGCAACTCATGTGTATCATTGGTAAAAACACAAGGTATGGCGGGGGTGGCGAACCCAGCGGATGAAGCCTGTTGCCCGATAGGTGTTCCGCCGGTGCCGACGGTTGGGAATGTGCGGCCTGCGGTCGGAAAGATTCGAGTCGGTTCAGTGCGGCGGCGGTTCCGGAGGGATCGCTGTCAGGGGTACGGGATCTGCAACGGCGGGATGCCGGAGGGCGTCCCAAGGGGTAGGCGTATGAAAGTCCTCATCAATCTGCAATGGTGCAAAGGCTGTGGGGTGTGCGTGGCGTTCTGCCGTTCGGGTGCGCTTTCGCTGGACGGGGACGGGAAACCTGAATATGCCCCCGCGCTGTGCGTGGGCTGCGGCCTGTGTGAGTTGTACTGCCCGGATCTGGCGGTGGAGTGCCTTGGGGAAGACGGACCGGGCGAATCCGGGGAGGGCGCATGAACGGCGAAAAGGGCATTCTGTTTACTCAGGGCAACGAAGCCTGCGTGCGTGGGGCACTCTATGCGGGGCTGCGTTTTTTCGCGGGGTATCCGATCACCCCGTCCACAGAGGTGGCGGAACTGCTGTCCGAGGAGTTGCCGCATGTGGGCGGCAGGTTCATTCAGATGGAGGACGAGATTTCCTCATTATGCGCCGTGTGCGCGGCGTCGGTGGCTGGGGACAAGGCCATGACCGCGACCAGCGGCCCCGGTTTTTCGCTCATGCAGGAGGCCCTCGGCTACGCGATCATGGGGGAAATCCCCTGTGTGGTGACCAGCGTGCAGCGCGGCGGGCCGTCCACGGGCCTGCCCACGAAGGTGGCGCAGGGTGATGTGAATCAGGCCCGGTGGGGGGTGCACGGCGACCATGCGATCATCGTGCTGACCGCTTCTTCGGTGCAGGACGTCTTTGCCATGACGGTGGAAGGCTTCAACATGGCGGAAACCTACCGCACACCGGTGATCCTGCTGTTCGACGAGGTGGTGGGCCACATGCGCGAGCGTCTTGATATGCCGGAACCCGGCGAACTGCCCGTGGTGGAGCGGCTCCGTACCTCGGTGAAGGCCGGGGTCAACTATTACCCGTACCTGCCCCGTGAGGACGGCCGGCTCCCCATGTCCGACTTCGGCGGGGTGCACCGCTACAATGTGACCGGCCTCTACCATGACATCTGGGGTTTTCCCACGGAACAGCCCGAGGCTGTCAACAAGCTCCTTTACCACCTTGTGGACAAGATCGAGGCCAAGGCCGCCGAAATCGCCCGCTGGAAGGAATACTTCCTTGACGATGCGCAGCAGGTGTTCGTTTCTTACGGCAGCGCGGCCCGCAGTGCCCTGCACCTTGTGCATACGCTGCGCGGGAAGGGCATCCGGGCGGGCCTGCTGGAATTGCAGACCCTCTGGCCGTTCCCGGCGGAACTCGTGCGCGACCGCACCGAGGGGGCGCGCAACGTCTACGTGGTGGAAATGAACATGGGGCACATCATGGCGCAGGTCAGGCAGGCGGCCTGGAAGCCGGATAGGGTGTTCCTCGTCAACCGGGTGGACGGGCAGCTCATCACGCCCACCGACATCGGCAAGGTCATGCGCGTGATCGAAGGAAGGGGGTTCTGATATGGCCATCCGCTCGTTGATCCGGGAACGTTTCTTTCCGCACCTGTGGTGCCCCGGCTGCGGCCACGGGCACGTGCTCAACGCCATGCTGCACAGCGTGGACGATCTGGGCTATGATCCCTCGTCCCTCGTCATGGTGTCCGGCATCGGCTGTTCGGCCCGCATAGCGGGGTACGTGGACTTCCACACCATGCACACGCTGCACGGAAGAGCGCTGGCCTTCGCCACGGGCATCAAGATGTCGCGGCCCGACCTGCACGTCATCGTACCGATGGGCGACGGCGACGCGCTGGCCATCGGGGGCAACCATTTCATCCACGCGGCGCGGCGCAATATCAAGCTCACCGCGATCGTCATGAACAACCGCATCTACGGCATGACCGGAGGGCAGTACTCGCCGCTCTCCGGGATCGGGGTGTCCGCGACGACGGCGCCCTACGGCAACATCGACCGCGAGTTCGACACCGTGCGGCTCGCCCTCGGCGCGGGGGCGACCTTCGTGGCGCGGACGACCACCTACCACATGCGCGAGATGATCTCGATCTTCAAGAAGGCGCTCCAGCATGAGGGTTTCGCTGTCGTGGAGGTGCTGAGCCAGTGCCCCACGTACTTCGGGCGCAAGAACAAGCTCGGCGACGCCGTACGGATGATGGAGCGGTACCGCGACCATACGGCTCCGGTGGGCTCCCCGAAGCTGGCGGAAAACCCCACGCTGGTACCGCGCGGCATTTTTACGGATGAGGATCAGCCCGAATACTGCGCCCGCTACGCCTCGATCATCGCCAGCCAGCATCAGGAGTGAGTCATGGAAAACGCGTATGCAGTCTCCCGTTTCCTGTTGTCCGGTTCCGGCGGCCAGGGCGTGATCACCATGGCGATCCTGCTGGCCGAAGCCGCTGTGAAATATGAAGGCCTCGTTGCCGTGCAATCACAATCCTACGGGCCTGAAGCGCGCGGCGGGGCCACGCGTTCGGACGTGATCCTGTCGCACAAGGCTATCTATTACCCCAAGGTGGAGCAGCCGAACATCCTCGTAGCGCTCACCGATGCGGCCTGCGTCAAGTACCTGCCGCTGATCCGCCCCGGCGGGCTGTGCATCTATGATACCGAGCTCGTGCATCCGGGCCGCAAGGTGGAGGCGCAGTTCAAGGGCCTGCCGCTCTGGGGCGCGGTCAGGGAACGCCTCGGTTCGGCGGTTTCGTACAACGTGGCCGTGCTCGGAGCTCTCGTGACGCTGACCGGAGCGGTACGCATCGGCTCGATCGAGATGGTGCTGGCGGAACGTTTCCCGGCGGCACACCACGAGGGCAATTTGCGGGCCCTGCATCTTGGCGTCGAGCTTGCGGAACCGTTGCTCGACTGACGCCGGGCCAGCACGGAGGCGTTCCCCCCTGGCGCCTCCCGCCCCTTCCGCACGGGCCCGGCGGGCGGAAGGGGCACCTCCCCACCCAGCGCGGCGGAGGCATCCGCCGGTTCTCCGCAGGGCGGGGCCGCGGAGGGCAAGGCAGCCCATACGTACAGGGAAAGGCGATGGCGGAACAAGGCTCTCCATACCATAACAGGGGGCATTTCCATGCATATCCACGAATATCAGGCGAAAAGGCTCTTAAGCGCATACGGGGTACCCACGCCGGAGGGACGGCTTGCCGCCACGCCCGGAGAAGCGGAACAGGCCGCACGGGAGCTGCCCGGCCCGGTGTGGGTGGTCAAAGCGCAGATCCATGCCGGGGGCAGGGGCAAGGCTGGCGGCGTGAAGGTGTGCCGCAGCCCGGAAGAGGCACGTGAGGCCGCCGCGTCCCTGCTCGGCGCACGGCTGGTGACGCCCCAGACCGGGCCGGACGGCGAGCGCGTCAATGCCGTGTGGATCGAGCGGGGCACGGCGAGCGCCCGGGAGTGCTATCTGGCGGTAGCTCTTGACAGGGCATCCCAGTGCCTGACCGTCATGGCTTCGCCGGGCGGCGGCATGGACATCGAGGCTGTGGCGGCCTCCTCGCCGGAGCGGGTCTTCACGGCCCGGCTGGACGGAGGCCACTACCTGTGGCCTTTTCAGGCCCGGAACCTGCTGGAGGGCTGGGGGCTGGAGTCCGGCCCGGCGCGGGAACTGGCCTCTCTGGTGCGGAGGCTGGCGGCCCTTGCCACCGAAAAGGATATGACCCAGCTTGAGATCAACCCGCTGGCCCTGAGCGAAGGGGGCGGATTTGTGGCGTTGGACGCCAAGATGAACTTTGACGACAGCGCGCTGAAACGGCATCCCGATATCGCGGCCCTCAGGGATAGGGAGGAGGGCGATCCGCTGGAGCGCGCCGCCGCCGAAAAGGGGCTCACCTATGTTCGGCTGGGCGGTTCCATCGGTACGCTGGTGAACGGGGCCGGGCTTGCGATGGCCACGATGGACGCCATCAAGCAGGCTGGGGCCGAGCCTGCCAACTTCCTTGACGCCGGGGGCGGGGCCAGCGAGGAGACCGTCGCCGCCGGGTTTTCGATCATGCTTTCCGACCCGCATGTCCGGGGCATCCTTATCAATATTTTCGGGGGTATCCTGCGTTGCGACATCGTGGCGCACGGCATCGTGAACGCGGCCCGCAAACTGGACATCGCCGTGCCGCTGGTGGTGCGGCTCGAAGGGACCAACGTGGCGGAAGGGCGGCGCATCCTCCGGGAAAGCGGACTCCGGTTCCACACCGCTTCCTCCATGTCCGAGGCGGCCCGCCTGATCGTCGGGCTCGCGGCGGAATCCCCTCAGGAGGCAGGTGTATGAGTATCCTGATAGACGACGGGAGCCGGGTGCTGGTGCAGGGCATCACCGGCCGGGAAGGGCAGTTCCATACGGAACGGATGATCCGCTACGGGACTCGCGTGGTCGGCGGCGTGACCCCCGGGCGGGGCGGGCAGCCCACGCTCGGCGTGCCGGTGTTCGATTCGGTGAGACAGGCCGTCCGCGGGACAGGGGCCGACGTCAGTGTGGCGTTCGTGCCCGCGGCGCTGGCGGCGGACGCGGCCTGTGAAGCGTCGGAGGCGGGCATCCGGCTCGTGGTGGTCATCGCCGAGCATGTCCCGGTTCTGGATATGGTGCGGGTGAAAGCCTTCTTCAGGGAACGCGGCACGCTGCTCGTGGGCCCCAACTGCCCGGGCATTATCAGCCCCGGCAAGTGCAAGGTCGGGATCATGCCCGGCTACATCCACCGCCCCGGCGTCGTCGGGCTGGTGAGCCGCTCCGGGACGCTGACCTATGAGGCCGTGCACCAGCTCACGGCGGCGGGGCTCGGGCAAAGCTCTTGTGTCGGCATTGGCGGCGACCCCATCCACGGGCTGAGCTTCGTGGACCTGCTCAAGCTGTACGGAGACGACCCGGAAACCGAGGCCGTGTGCCTCATCGGGGAAATCGGCGGCGACGCCGAGGAGCGCGCGGCCGAATATATCCGCTCAAGCCGCTATCCGAAACCGGTATTCGGGTTCATTGCGGGCCTGACCGCCCCACCCGGAAAGCGCATGGGCCATGCCGGGGCCATCATCAGCGGCACGTCGGGCCGGGGCGAGGACAAGATCGCGGCCTTTGAGGAGGCTGGCGTAACCGTTATCCGTGAACTCGGCTCCTTCGGAAGCGTCGTTGCGCAAAAGCTGCTTTGAGCGGCGAACCTTGTCGCCGTCAGCAAGGCTCGGCTTCTTTCCCATTACGCATGGGGGCAAGGCTTCCCGAGCCGCTGGGCCTCCCCGCTCCGTGAAGGGATGGCACTATCCGGGCTTTCATTGTTCCGCTTCTTGCCAACCTTTTCACGGTCGGCACAGGATACGGCTCTCCGTCTGCTGCTTGCCGTTCTTTCCCTGAAATGGAGGAAAGTGTCCATAAACGGCATAGTGTTTTCCAACTGCCTTGGTTTTATGCAAAGAATAAAGTTGTTCATGGATTTGAAGTATGGGTTCTTGAACACATTCATTCAAGACTAAAGATACCTGCCAAAAATATAAAAAGAACCGCAGAAAATATCCATATGATAAGTATCCGGTATGAAAATTTCGGAAAAAGATTTTATTAGTATTCTTTGGCGCGCATTCTTTATGTGATTTTTTTATTCAGATTGATCAAGTGAGCGTTTTACATTAACAATCATTATAAGGAATAATGTCTCTCCAATAATCATTGCAGGAGAGGCAGCGCCTTTCTTTATACCTTTTTATAACGCCCTTTATGCGGCTTTGAGCGGCATTGCGGGACGTTTTCCTTACGGTGCAGGTATCCTGCCCCATTCTGGCCGCAGGGAGGTGAGCTTCCGAGGGTGCCAGCCTCGACAGTTTTTTGTGATCCGACGACATACTTCCCGTTTCAATGCGAAAGGAGTTCTTCATGGATCAGCAGATTGAACAGAAAATCGTAGAGCGTGGGCAAGAATTCTTCAACAGCATCAGCGGAGAGGCCCCTTCCATCTTCAACAAGGGCTGGTGGACTGGAAAAGTCATGGACTGGTCCATGAAAAACGAGGACTTCAAGGTGCAGTTGTTCCGCTTCGTGGACGTGCTGCCCTACCTGAACACCTCGGAATCCCTGCTGCGGCATATCCGCGAGTATTTCGCCTCCAGCGGCTCCGAAGTGCCCTCAGTCCTGCGCTGGGGCGCGGGGAAAGCCGGGCTCGGCGGCGCGCTGACCGCCAAAATCATGGGCGGGGCCATCCGTTCCAACATCGAGAGCATGGGCCGCCAGTTCATCATCGGCCAGAACGTCAAGGAGGCGATGGGAGGGCTGGCCAAACTGCGCAAGGACGGCTTCGCCTTTACCGTCGACCTGCTCGGCGAAGCCTCGGTCAACGAGGAGGAAAGCGACGCCTATGCCGCCGGTTACCATGAGGTACTGGACGCGCTGGCGGAGGAGCAGAAGAAATGGCCCGCCCTGTCTGGGAACGGGCCTGACAACGGGATGGATTGGGGATCCATGCCCAAGGTGAACATCTCCATCAAGCCTTCGGCCCTCTATTCACGGGCGAACCCCGTAGCGCTGGAGGATTCCGTGGAAGGCATCTACCGGCGGCTGGCACCCCTCTACCAGAAAACCATCGATATGGGCGGGTTCATGTGCATCGACATGGAACAGCTCAAATACCGCGAAATCACCGTAGAGCTGTTCAAGCGCCTGCGTTCCGCCCCGGAATTCCGCCATTATCCGCATCTTTGCCTTGTCCAGCAGGCCTATCTGAAGGATACGGAACAGGCTGTCCGTGATCTCATCGCTTGGGCTAGGAAAGAAAAGCTGCCCATCGCCTTGCGGCTGGTCAAGGGGGCGTATTGGGACGCGGAAACCGTGTTCGCGAAGCAGTGCGACTGGCCCGTCCCGGTGTGGACGCACAAGCCCGAAAGCGACTTGGCCCATGAGAAAATTTCCCGCCTCATCCTCGAGAACCACGACATCGTCTATTTCGCGTGCGCATCGCACAACGTGCGCAGCATCGCGGCGGTCATGGAGTATGCGCGGCAGTTGGACGTCCCCGAAGGCCGCTATGAATTTCAGGTGCTCTACGGCATGGCCGAACCCGTACGCAAGGGCCTGCGCAACGTGGCTGGCCGTGTGCGCCTCTATTGCCCCTACGGAAAGCTGATCCCCGGCATGGCCTATCTCGTGCGCCGCCTGCTGGAAAACACCGCCAACGAATCCTTCCTGCGCCAGAGTTTCGCGGACGGCGCGGCGGTGGAGCTGCTGATGGAAAACCCCGCCGTCACGCTGGAACGAGAACTCGCCGCCCGGCAGGAGAAGGCGCCGCCAAATGAGGAAGGGCCCTTCCCGCCGTTCAGGAACGAGCCGCCGGTGGACTTCACCATCCCCGAAAAACGGAAGGCGTACGCGCAGGGCATCGCCGCAGTGCGCGCGGCGGAGGGCCGGACCCTGCCGCTCTACATCGACGGCAAGGATGTGGCCACGGAAACCCTGCTGCCGACGGTCAACCCCGCCGATCCCGGTGAAGTGCTGGCCCAAGTATGCCAGGCGGGCCGGGAAGAGATCGACCGCGCCCTTGCCGGGGCCAAGGCCGCCTTCCCCGCGTGGCGCGACACCCCGCCGCTGGAACGCGCGCAGTACATGCACAAGGCCGCTGCCGTGGCCCGGCGGCGTATCTACGAAATGGCGGCGCTCCAGACGCTGGAGGTCGGCAAGCCTTGGGAACAGGCTTACGGCGACGTGGGCGAGGGCATCGACTTCCTCGAATACTACGCCCGCGACATGCTCCGCCTCAGCGTGCCCCGGCGCATGGGCCGCGCGCCCGGCGAGCACAACGTCCTGTTCTACCAGCCCAAGGGCGTGGCCGCCGTCATCGCGCCGTGGAACTTCCCCTTCGCCATTGCGATGGGCATGGTTTCGGCCGCAATCGTCACCGGTAACCCGGTGGTGTTCAAGCCTTCGTCCCTGTCCTCGGCCATCGGCTACAATCTTGTGGAAATCTTCAAGGAAGTGGGGCTCCCCGCCGGGGTCTTCAACTATTGCCCCGGTCAGAGCTCCGTCATGGGCGACTATCTGGTGGAACACCCGGACATCAGCCTCATCTGCTTTACCGGTTCGATGGACGTGGGCCTGCACATCGTGGAAAAGGCGGCCAAGGTGCAGCCGGGCCAGCGGCAGGTCAAGCGGGTCATCGCGGAAATGGGCGGCAAGAACGCCACCATCGTGGACGACGATGCCGACCTTGACGAAGCCGTGTCGCAGGTCGTGTATTCGGCCTTCGGTTTTCAGGGGCAGAAGTGCTCGGCCTGCTCGCGCGTGATCGTGCTCGACGCCATCTACGACACTTTTGTCCAGCGTCTGGCGTTGGCGGCGCAATCCCTGCGGATCGGCCCCGCCGAGACCCCGGAGAACTTCCTTGGCCCGTTGGCCGACGCTTCCCTGCAAAAGAACGTGCTCGAATACATCAAGATAGCCGAAGCCGAGGGGAAGACGCTCGTCAAGCGCTCCGATCTGCCGGACAAGGGCGCGTATGTGCCGTTGCTGATCGTTGAGGATGTCATGCCGGAACACCGCATTGCGCAGGAAGAGGTCTTCGGCCCGGTGCTCGCCGTGATGCGGGCCAAGGATTTCGACGAGGCCCTTGAGCTCGCCCTGTCCACACGCTTCGCCCTGACCGGGGCCGTGTTCTCGCGTAGCCCTGAAAACCTCGCCAAGGCGCGCGAAAAATTCCGGGTGGGCAACCTTTACCTCAATAAGGGCAGTACCGGCGCGATGGTGGGCCGCCAGCCCTTCGGCGGGTTCAACATGTCGGGCGTCGGCTCGAAGACGGGCGGCCCCGACTACCTGCTCCAGTTCATGGACCCGCGTTGTGTGACGGAAAATACCATCCGGCGCGGCTTCACGCCCATCGCCGAAGACGACGACTGGGTATAGCCGGAAAAGATGCGGGCGTGCCCATGCCGCCTTCAGGGGAGTATGGGCACGCCCCGGAATGGAGCCGAACCGCCGGATCGGGCGGGTAATACTTCCCGCAACAGGGCTAAGGGGCTATAGGCTCGCTTGAACGCGGCACCCTGCAGAGGAAGGGCGGCGGATGCCGGGGCATGGCAGCGCAGGCGGGAAGGGCTCTCGAGGAAGGAATAAGGACTTTTTTGCCTATAAGAAGGTTGCTGGGCAAACTAAAAGCGGAACGCTATAGCGCGTTCCGCTTTTGGTTTCTCCGGTGGGGGCTCAGTTTTCTTGCCCATTTTCCTGCCCGCCGCCAAGGTAGGCCGCCTGCACGTCCGGATTGGCGAGCAGCGCTTCCGAGGCGTCTTCCATGACGACCCTGCCCACTTCGATGACGTAGCCGCGCGAGGCGAGCTTCAGGGCGGCGCGGGCGTTCTGCTCCACGAGGATGACGGTCACGCCCTGGCGGTTGATCTTGCGCACGGAGTCGAAGATCGAGCGCACCAGCAGCGGCGCAAGGCCGAGGGACGGCTCGTCGAGGAGCAGCACCTTGGGGTCGGCCATGAGCGCGCGGGCGATGGCGAGCATCTGCTGTTCGCCGCCGGAGAGGGTTCCGGCAAGCTGCCCTTCCCGTTCCGCGAGGCGGGGGAAGAGGTCGAATATCCATTTCCGTATCTTGGCGGAACGGCCTCTGTCCTTGCTCGTGAAGGCCCCCAGATCGAGGTTTTCCCGTACGGACAGGGTACCGAAGACGCGCCGCCCTTCCGGGGACTGCGTAATGCCCATCCGCACGATTTCATGGCTCGGTATGGTGTGCAGGGGCCTGCCCTGAAAAAGGATGCTTCCTCCGCTCGGTTTCCTCAGCCCGCTGATGGTCGTGAGCGTGGTGGTTTTCCCCGCCCCGTTGGCACCGAGGATGGTGACGATCTCGCCTTGTTCGACGTGTACGCTGATGCCGTGCAGCGCTTCCACTTTGCCGTAGCTCACGCGCAGGTCGCGCAATTCCAGATAGGTGGTGGCCTCGCTCATACGACTCCTTTGGGGCGTCCCCCTGTCCCGCCCGCGGCGGGGGTGGGCCGCGGCGTGCATCCGCCGCCGGTGCGGTTTCGTTTGGGGGCGGCACGCCGGTTCAAAATATGCATACCCCGGGGAAACAGGATGTTCCCTCCGTAGCGTCAACAGCCCCTAGCCTTCCGCGCCGAGGTAGGCCTCGATGACCCTCGGGTTTCTCTTGATCTCGGCGGAAGTGCCTTCGGCGATGAGGGCCCCGTTTTCCAGCACGACGATCTTTTCGCAGACGCGCATGACAAGGTTCATGTCGTGCTCGATCAGCAGGATGGTGATGCCCCGCTTCTGGATGGCCTTGATGAGCAGCATGAGATCCGCCGTTTCCTGATCGTTCATGCCCCCGGCCGGCTCGTCGAGGATGAGGAAGCGCGGTTCCGAGGCCAGCGCCCGCGCGATCTCCAGCAGGCGCTGGTTGCCGTAGGCAAGGTTCCCCGCAAGGTTGGCGTACTGGTCGTCCAGCCCGACGAAGGCAAGCTCGCGCATGGCGCGTTCCACGGCCTGCCGTTCCTCGCTGCGCTGCGCGGGGGTGCGGAAGAGGGAGGGGAACAGCCCCGCCCGCATACGGCAGTGGCATCCCGCCAGCACGTTCTCAAGGACGCTCATGTCCTGAAACAGCCGGATGTTCTGGAACGTCCGGGCGATGCCCAATTCCACGATCTTGTGGGTGGGCCTGCCGGTAATGTCCTTCCGATCGAAGATGACCTCGCCGGAGTCGGGGCGGTAATTGCCGGTGATGATGTTGAACGTCGTGGTCTTCCCGGCCCCGTTGGGGCCGATCAGCCCGACGATGCTGGCTTCGTCCACGCTGAAGGTGACGCTGTTCATCGCCACCAGCCCGCCGAAAGTCTTCAGGAGGTTGCGCAGGATGAGCAGGCTCATAACGCCTCCTCCCTTGCGGGTTCGGCCCGCTGCACGCCTCGGGGGAACCGGCCGACAAGGAACCGGGCGTTGTAGAACCTGCGCCGCGGCGGGAGCAGCCCCTGCGGGCAGATGATCATCATGACCATCATGGCCGCGCCGAAGATGAGCATACGGGCGCTCTCGAACTCCCGGAACACGTCTTGGAGCCCGATGAGCAGGAACGCGCCGAGCACCACGCCCGCGATGCTGCCCGAGCCGCCCAGAATCACGATGGCGAACAGGATGACCGATTCGTAGAAATTGAATGATGTCGGCTCGATGGTCCTGATATTGGCCGCGAACAGCGTGCCGACCATGCCCGCCCAGAACGCGCCCACGGTGAAGGCCATGAGCTTGTACCGGGTCACGTCGATGCCGCAGCCCGATGCCGCGAGATCGTCGTAACGGATGTAGTTGAGCGCCCTGCCGAAGCGGGAATGCTCCAGCACGTAGAACAGGAACATGGTCAGGATGGTGAAGGTCCAGATGAGGTAGAACTGGCGCTTGGGCGACGAGAACACCATCCCGAACAGGGAAGGCCGGGCGATGCCGTAAATGCCGTTCGCCCCTCCCGTCAGCCCGAAGAGGTTGTTCGTCAGGGCGATGCGCACGATTTCCACGATGCCGATGGTGACGATCAGCAGGTAGTCCCCGCGCAGGTGGATGATGGGCTTCGCCAGCACGAAGGCGAAGATCGCGGCCAGCACCCCGGCTATAGGCATGGTGGCGAAGACGGGCCAGTGGTACACGGTGTTGAGGATCGCGGTCGTATACGCTCCCATGGCGAAAAAGGCCGTATGCCCCATGTGGAACAGGCCCGTCTGCCCCAGGATGAGGTTGAGCGAGAGGGCCAGCGCCGCATAGATGCCGATTTTGTTCAGCATGTCGAGCTGGGCGATGCCGCCCCCGCCGAGCCCCGCCAGTTCGAGGATCGTGGGCACGCAGGCCATGACGAGGCAGAAGATGCCGCCCGCCACGGGGTAGAAATACCGTTTTGAAAAAAGAGAGTCGCTCATATCTTCTCAGCCACCCTTTCCCCCAGCAAACCTGTGGGGCGGAAAATGAGGATAAGGATGAGCACAAGGAAGGCTATGGCATCCTTCCACGCGATGGACACGTAGGCCGCGCCCATGGCTTCGAGCACGCCGAGCAGGATGCCCCCCACCATCGCGCCGGGGATGTTGCCTATCCCTCCCATGATGGCCGCCGTGAACGCCTTGAGGCCGAAGCTGAACCCCATGTCATAGGTGATCTGGCCGTAATACAGCCCCATCATGACCCCGGCGGCCCCGCCGAGCGCCGGGCCGATGAGGAAGATCATCGAGATGATGTTGTCCACATTGATGCCCATGAGCTTGGCTGTGTCCTGATCGATGGCGACGGCGCGGATGGCCGTCCCGATGCGGGTATGGTTGATGAACCAGTACAGCAGGAGCATCAGCACCACCGTGCCCACGAACATGACGATGCGCATGAGCGGGATGTCCACGCCAAGCAGGCTGACCGCCACGGAAGGCAGGATGCCGTTCGGGTACACCTGGCTCCGCGCGCCGTAGACCAGCATGATGGCGTTGGAAAAGAAGATGGATGCGCCGAGGGCCGACACCACGGCGGCGAGCCGGTTGGACCCGCGCAGGGGCCGGTAGGCCACCCGTTCCAGCAGGTAGCCCACGACGGCCACCAGCCCCATCGACATGACGATGAGCGCCCCGCCGACGAGGATGCCGCTCATCTTGCCCTGCAGCCCGAGCGAAAACAGGAGGGTCAGGCCGAGGTAGGAGCCCAGCGTGAAGAGATCCCCGTGGGCGAAGTTGATAAGCCGCAATACGCCGTAGACCATAGTATAGCCAAGCGCGATGAGGGCGTAGATGCCCCCGACGGCGAGCCCGTTGGTCAATTGATGAAAAAATTCTTCCATACTGCTGACACCCCCTGAGCTAGAGGTGGCGGAGGGCGCGCGTCCCCCTAGGAGAGAGGGGACGGAGGGGCCTCCGGAAAGGCGACAATGCCCGTGCGGTGGGAAGAAGGCCCGGAAGCTCCGGGCCTTCGGAAGGATGCCTTACTTGGGCTGGAGGATGAATTCGCCCTTGGCGTTCACTTCATAGAGGCGGTAGAGGTCGCCCACGCGGTCGCCCTTTTCGTCAAAGGATATCTGGCCGGTGAAGCAGTCGAGGTTCTTCAGATCGTTGTGGAGGTAGCCCGCAATGGCGGCGGGGTCGGGGCCCTTGGCCTTGATCGCGGCGATGAGCACGTTGTAGGCGTCCCCGGCGAGCACGGACCAGATGGAGCTGGGCAGGCTGTGGTACTTCGCCTCGTACGCCTTGAGGAACGCCTTGGCCATCGGGGTGTCGATGTCCGCGGGCATGATCGGGGAAATGAACCGATACCCGGCGGCCGCGTCCCCGGCGATCTTCACGAGATCCGTGTTGTTGGTGGCGTCGCCGCCGATGATGGGCACGGCCCACTTCATCTCCTGCATCTGGCGCAGCAGCAGGCCCGCTTCGGGGTAGTAGCCCGTGAACAGGATGGCGTCCGGCTTGACGCCCTTTATCTTGGTCAGGATGGCGGAATAGTCCCGCTCGCCCGGTACCAGCGCGTCAAAAAAGACGATGTCCGCACTCTTCTTGTCCAAGATGCGCTGCTTGGCCTCGTCCGCGAGCCCCTTGGCGTAGGCGGAATTGTCGTGCAGGATGGCGACCTTTTTGAAGCCGAACTTCGCCAGCGTGCTCTGGGCCACACGGCCCTGCTCGTCGTCGCGCGGGCAGGTGCGGAAGAAGCGCTTCATTCCCTTGGCGGTGAGCCGGATGGATGTGGAGCCGGTACCGATCTGCACGATCCCCGCTTCGTCGTAAATGTCCTGCGAGGCCTCGGTCACGGCCGAGCCGTACGTCCCGATGGCGGCACACACGTCGGCGGCGACCAGCCTGCTGGCGGCGGTTGCGGCGGAGCGCGGCGTGGAGCCGTCGTCCTCTATGACAAGCTGTACCTTGTTCCCGTTGATGCCTCCGGCCTTGTTCAGCTCTTCCGTCATGAGTTCGCAGATTTTCTGCATGTCCTGCCCTTCGCTGGCGAAGGCCCCGGTAATCGGCGCCATGAGGCCTATTTTGATGGGGGCGGCAAAGGCGAATGAACTGCACAACATCGCGGTAGCCACTGCGGCGACTATACCCATTCGTTTCTTCATGCTGTCCTCCTTGGAGGAAATGTAAAGATGAGCAATGCGGAATACGCAGCCGAGGAACGACCTCCCTTATACAGGTGTTGGAGGGTGAAAAATACGTAAAATCAGGTGAGTGGCACGTCGGATGGTACCAAGTCCGACGAGGATGCTGCCGTGCGGATGCACCGCAGTGGAGAAGGGGATATCCCGAAAGGGAAGATACGTCCCGTAAGATTCCTTGAATGGCCTATGCCAGACAGAGGAATCCTCTCTATGGTAACCTAGTACAATCGAATATCCTGTGCAATAAAAAGAAAAAAATCACATTATGATGAGCATATCGCATCATTTTTACGTTTTACAAAGACGCATTAAAGGATTTTTTTGCCTCTTGTAAACACGGTGCAGTCCGTAATGAACATCCGTTTTCTGATACGGTGCAGGCCCATGCGGAAAAATGGCCTGTAGTGAATTGGCATTGGCAGGACGCTATAACCGCGTACAGGCAGAGACCGAGGTGCGATGGCCTCTGAACAAGAAAAAACGGAAAGCCACACGGTGGGCTAAGGCTTTTGGGCTTGGGGAGGGCGTGTGCATCAGGAAAATAAAACCAGGGGAGAACGATGCGGGGGATAGCCTATGCGGCTCATGCATATACTCACCATTATGAACAGAATATATTGCGGAGCGTGGATAGTTTTATCATCCCTGTTAGGGGTAGGAACGGGAAATGAGAACAAAAAATTGGGTAAGGATTAAGGATTGGAATACAGATAATATATATTGATGGCTTTTAGTAATGATTACACAAAAATATATTTGATATTTATCAATATATACAGCCATCATAATATGTAATTACAATATGTCTTATTTAAGACAGTAAGTATATAAACTGTTATGCGAACCATCACAACTGATATGCAATGAAAGTCTATAAATAATTTCACGAGATAATATATCCATAAGGATTTCTAACTGTTTTTAATATAGAAATCATGCATACAGATAAAAGGCCGTTTTTGTATCACCTGCACTTTCTTGCATTGTCTGTTCTCTCATAACCACGTGAATGGTACTCCCCAAAAACAACAGGCCCCGCACGAACTCATCATGCGGGGCTTGCTGTTTCTACGAGGAATCGGGAGTCAAAGTATACCGGAGAGGCCCACTATCAGGTGGGCGGACTTTCCTGTTTTCGAAAGGATTACCGTTGCCCTCGGGATTTGCGCGGTGCCTTGCTTTTCTTTGCTTTCGTGGGGACGGAACTATCCGGCTGCGGCCTGACGGGGATAACGCCGGGTATAGCGGAAGCTGCGGGGGAAACCGGCGCGTTTGCCCCGAACTCCGCAATGAAAATCTGCCAGACGGTCACGAACAGCACGGCGAGCGTGGGGCCTGTGACGAAGCCGTCCATGCCGAAAAAGACGAATCCCCCCAGCGTGGACAGCAGCACGAGGAAGTCCGGCAGCTTGGTGTCCCGGCCGACGAGAAGCGGGCGGAGGATGTTGTCGGCGAGGCCGATCACGGTGGAACCGTACGCCAACAGGATGCCGCCGTCCCAGTAGTCGCCCGTGAGCAAAAGGTAAACCGCCACAGGCCCCCAGACGAGCGCCGCACCCACAACCGGGATCAGCGCCAGCGCGGTCATGACCACACCCCACAGGAGCGCCGCGTGGATGTCGAGGAGCCAGAAGATGACCCCGCCGAGCGCGCCCTGCGCGGCGGCGACGAGGAGACTGCCTTTCACCGTTGCCCGCGTGACTTCGGCGAACTTGCGGAAGAGCAGCTTTTCGCGGTGATCCCCGAAGGGCAGGGCCTTGATGAGGAGTTCCTGTATCTTGGTGCCGTCCATGAGCAGGAAGAAGGCGATGTAGAGGACGAGAGCCAAGTTGGTCAGGAATCCCAGCGTGTTCTCGCCTAGGGTGACGGTGTTCCTGGCGAGAAAGCTGCTGGCGGAAAGAGCCGCCTTGGTCAGAAGGCTTTTAATGCGCTCAAGGTCGTACCCGGCGTAGTGGAGCCAGTCCTGGAGGAACGGATAGGAATCCTTGATCCGGTCGATGTAGCCGACGAAGGAATTCTGATCGGAGTGCAGCCTTTGATAAAGGAGGGTTGCCTCAACAACACAGTTATAGAGGATGTACGAGAGGGGTATGATGATCAGGACGAGGCAGAGCAGGATGGTTATGAATGCCGATAAGATACGTCCCATTCTCCATTTTTCGGCAATGGTTCTGTAGACGGGATGGAATAGGATGCCGATCGTCGCCGCCCAGAAGATGACGTCGAAGAAGGGCAGCATCATCCAGAGGAAAAGGGCCGTGACGCCGATAAGCAAGGCCAGAAAGGCACAGTCTTCCGTTTTCCGATTGGCTGTCAGCATGGTCTCACAAGGGTTGGGGGGTGGTAGAGGGGGGGGCGGCTGGAAAAACCGCCCGTACGGAGAGAAACCCAAACCATTTTTCTCTATTGCTGGCAACAGGTCAATCCATGAAACGGCAACACACGTCGCAGGATTGTGCCGTATAACGTGCCCCGTTCGGCAACAATGAAAAAGGCTGTGTGCTGAGTATGGGCCATTTTCGCAATGTGACAATTGTTGTGATGCAAATTTGGGTGGTATGGTAAACTTCTGGTTTGTTTTTTCGGTAACATCAAATGAATTATGTAGTCTCAGGGGATAATCTTCTCATACGACAGGTGAACGTGGGAACTTCATCCCTTGCCGGATGCCTGGGCTCTCAATGAGACAGTTGAAGTGCGCGTCATCACACTTTTTAATGAAACCGATATATTAGAAAAATATTGTTTTCCTCTCTTGCCCTTTACCCCTCATGCCTAGGGGATTTTCCGGGCCGCTTTCAGGAAAACCCCCGATACCTTCCATGCCGCCGCTCCGGTAGAACGTCACCATGTGGAAAAAAGAACGTGCCGTTCCGGGCACGCCACGAGGAGCGAGCAATGGACAGAAAGGTATTCTACAACGGAACGATCCTGACCATGCAGGCCGAAGGGCATACGGTTGAGGCCGTATACACCATCGGCGACAGGATCGCCGCAATCGGGAACCGTGACGACGTGTTCCGCCAGATTACGGACGACACCGAACGCGTTGACCTTGAGGGCAAGACCCTCATCCCCGGCTTCATCGAATCCCACGCGCACGTCACCGACTGGGCGGAATGCGAATTTCTCCAGTTCACCTGCTACCATATCAAGAACATCGCCGAGCTTCAGGACATGATCCGCGAGAACGCCAAGACCAAGAAGGCGGGCGAATGGGTCATCGGGTACGGTTATAACGACAGCATGGTCGCCGAGATGCGACACCTGGAGCGCGCGGACATCGACGTAGCCTGTGCCGACCATCCGGTCTTCGTCATGCACGGCAGCGGGCACCTCGCCTATGTCAACTCGAAGGCGCTGGAAATCTGCAACATCAATGCGGATACGCCGATCCCCGCAGGCGGGCAGGGCGAAATCCACCTCGGCGCGGACGGCCTCCCGAGCGGCCTGCTCATCGGGCAGGCGTACAATCTCGCCCTGAGCGTCATCCCCAAGTACACCGTCGAAGAATACAAGGGCGCATTCCGCAAGGGCATCGCCGCCGCCAACACCAAGGGCGTATGCAGCATCGGGGACGGCTCCATCGGCTACATGGGCAACCAGTGGCAGCTCCTCCGGGCTTTTCATGAGCTGGAAAAGGAAGGCGGCCTCAATCTGCGCTTCTACCTCGTGATCATGGATTACGGATACATCCCCTTTATGGAAGGCGGTCTGGTGACCGGGTTCGGTTCGGAAAGCCTTCAACTCGGCTCCATCAAGCTGCTGCTCGACGGCTCGATTCAGGGCCGCACCGCCAGCGTCAAGGAACCCTACCTCGGCACCGACGAAAAGGGGCTCCTTCACCATACCCCGGAAGATTTGCAGGCCCGCGTGGAGCGATACCACCGGGGCGGATGCCAAATCGCCATCCATACCAACGGCGACAACGCCATCGAGGAAGCCATCAACGCCATAGAGAAGGCGCAGGCGGCCTATCCCCGCCCGGACGCCCGGCACATGCTCATCCATTGCCAGATGGCGTCCGAGGAACAGCTCGACCGCATGGCGAAGCTCGGCATCATCGCCAACTTCTTTGTCGGGCATGTGCATGTGTGGGGCGACCTGCACCGTGACAGATTCATCGGCGAACGCGCGTTGCGCATGGACCCGGTCGCCAGCGCCAAGAAGCGGAATATGCCGTTCTGCCTCCACACCGACCTCCCGGTGACGCCCCTTGATCCCATCCTCAGCATGTACGCCGCGACCGCCCGCCGCACCAAGAGCGGGAAGATCCTCGGCGAAGATCAGCGTGTTTCCGTTTACGACGCCCTGCGTGCATGGACCGTAAACGCCGCGCATTCGATGTTTGGTGAAACGGTGAAGGGGAGTATCCGCGAAGGCTACCTCGCCGACCTCGTCATCCTGTCCCAAAATCCGCTGGAAACGGCCCCTGACGACCTGCTGGACGTGCAGGTTGTGCAGACCGTCGTCGGCGGCAAGACCGTATACCGCGCCTAACCCATTCAGGAGCCCATCATGTCGAATTTACTCAAGTACATGCGCCTGTTCGCGCTCGGCATCACCTTCTCGTCGTCCATGGCTCTGCCGTATGTGCAGATCAAGTTTTACGACGTGTTCCGCGAAGCCACCCAAGCCAGCAACAACGAACTCGGCCTGCTCATGACCATCTTTACCGCGGTCAGCATGGCTCTCTATATCCCCGGCGGGGTGCTCGCGGACCGCGGGTCTCCAAAGAAGCTCCTGCTCCTTTCGTTGATCATGATGTGCGGCCTGAACGCCTACTTTGCCTTCCATACTTCCTACGGCGCTGCACAGCTCATCTGGGCGTTGCTCGCCATTGCCGCGAACACGGTTCAGTGGCCTACGCTGATCAAGGCCATCCGCGACACCGGCAGCAGTGAGGAACAGGGCCGCATGTTCGGCACCTTCTACGGCACCACCGGCATCTTCTCTTCCATTATCGGATTCGTAGGTGCTTGGATTTACTCCAATGGTTCGAGCAACATCGAAGGCTTCCACCTCATGCTCCTCGGGCAGTCCGCCTTCTGCGCCGTCGCCGCCGTCGCCGTCGGCTTCTTCGTGGAAGACAAGACCCCGTACAACAACAATGTCCCCGCACCGAAGGAGAACCCCTTCAAGAGCGCGCTTACTGTCATGAAGCTTCCCGCCGTGTGGATGATGGTCGTCCTGATCTTCTGCGGCTACGGCATGTACATCGGCATCACCTACATGACCCCCTACACCACCAACGTCCTCGGCGCGTCCATCGCCTTCGGCGCCGTGCTCGGGACCATCCGCGCCTTTGGCCTGCGCGTCCTGACCGGACCCTTCAGCGGCTATATTTCCGACAAGATGGGCTCGGCCGCAAAGATTCTCGCCATCTGCTTCGTGGTCATCATCGGGATGCTGTTCGTCATCCTCTCCCTGCCCAAGGGCACGTCCAACGCCGTGATCATCCTGCTCACCATGATGTTCAGCTTCTTCGGCCTCGTCATCTACACGACCATGTTCGCCTGCATGGAAGAAGTCAGCATCCCGCCCCAGTACACCGGCATCGCGGTCAGCGTCATCAGCCTCCTCGGCTACCTGCCTGACGGCCTGTTCCCCCCCCTGTTCGGCCACTGGCTCGACGTGTACGGCAATCAGGGCTACTCGGTCATCTTCTACTTCCTCGCCGGCATCAGCCTTCTCGGGTGCTGCGTCGCCATCGTCATCTACCGCAAGGGACGCGCGCTCCGTTCCGGTCAGGTTGAAGTCGAAGCAGAGAACGAAGCTCAGGTTACGGCCTGAAAAAATGAACCGAGGGAGGGGGAAGGTGACCCTTTAAAAAGATCATCTTCCCCCTCCCCGAACCTCCTCAATCTTTTTATCGAACCCCTGACAACAGTCGTTTTTTCAAATTATTACAATTAAATAGAATATTTTGCCAAGAAAATACGGAAATTCCCCATAACATAAACGCCCGGATGCATTCTCCCCCTTGCATCCGGGCGTTTATGTTATGGCTGACGGAACTGAAAAAATTTGTCGTGGCAGTGAAAGGAATCCTTCAACCGTTAATTGAAGTATCATCCCTCCTCCGTACAACCAGCACATCTGACGCAATCGGAGCGCTCTTGATCCGGCAAAGGCCGGAGAGCGAAGCGACCGGCCTTTGCCGGATCAAGAGCGCCCTGAGGGGGTACGGGGGGACTAATTCCACCCGGGCGGGTCAAGGGCGGCAGCCCTTGCCGCCGGAGGCATCTACCCGCGCAACGCGGCAGCGTCCCAAACAACGGCGATGATGGTCCCCCTGCCAAGCTCCGATCCGATGGTCAAAACGCCGGAACTGAGCTGTGCACGCTCGCGGAGGCTCTTGAGGCCAAGGCCGGACTTCACGCTCACGTCGGCGAGCTTTTCCGCGACCGAAAAGCCCTTTCCGTCATCGCTGATGACGAGCCGGAGGGCGTCGCCGTCCATGCCGAGGGAAACGGAGGCGCGGGTCGCCCCGCTGTGCTTGACGATGTTGCTGAGGGCTTCCTGAATGATGCGGAAGATCACGATGGGCAGATTCGGCGGCAGTTTCTCCTCGTCGAGCGCAATGGAAAGCTCAATCGGCATATGCGCGAAAACGCGCTCATACTCTTCGCAGAAATCCGCGATGGTGGCCTCAAGCCCAAGCTCAAGCTGAGGCGGACGAAGCTCGTTCTGGATGCGGCGGAGATGGGTCGCCAGTTTCTTGACCAATGAAACCGAGGTCGAAAGCGTGTCGCAGATGTCCGGCTGGAGTTCGTGCTCGGGCAAGGAACGGATGGAACGAAGGGAACGCTCCATGCCGAACTTGATCGCGCCGAGCGTGGCCCCGATGTTGTCGTGCAGCTCGGAGGCGAGCTTGAACCGTTCGCTCTCCTGCGCCATGAGCAACTTTTCGGAAAGCGCCTTGAGTTCGCACGTGCGTTCGGCAACCTGTTTTTCCAGGTTTTCGTGGGAGTGGAGCAGTTCCTGTTCGTGCTTCTCGATCTCCGATGTGAAGTACCGTACCGATGAGGTCATTTCCGCCAGCTCGTAGCGCACGGATTCGGGGAATGGCGTCGGGATACGGTTCACCCGGTCAAGCATGCAATTGTTCAGCCGCTTGATGGGGTCCACCACGTTGCGGACGATGGAGCGGTAGATAAACAGCGCGAGGAACACGGCAAGGAAAAAGGTCACCCCCACAGTGGCCACGATGACAGCGTAGCGCTCCGCGAGCGTCTTTTTGGATGCCTGAATGCTCGTCCATGACTGCTGGGAAACGGCGTTGGCCGACTCGATGAGGCTGTTTGAGGTATATTGATGGGTGATCTTGAGGGCATCCAGTGTGCTTTCCAGCGCCGTGTATTCCTCATACAGAGCAAGAAGGCCGTCTTCCGCGAGGGCCATTGTGGCCGCATCGCTGGAGAGTTTTTTCAGGCGCCCGGAAAAGGGGCTGGCCTCCGCCGAGCGCAGCAGCCGTTTGACGTCGGTGCGGATTTCACTTTTGAGGCGCAGGGAATAGGGCCGGTCATGGTGCATGGACAGCAGGAGCATGGCGGTGAGCACGTCGGAATAGGCGGTCTTCCAGACGTTGAAGCCCGGATCGCCCGGCTTCATGCCCGAGGCGTACAGCTCCCGCTCAAGCTGCGGCAAGTCCGCGTTGAGGGTGCGGATACGCTTTACGAGCCGTTCCGTGTTGCGCAGGTTGTCGATGCGTTGGGCGACGGCCTGGTTCGTGCCCGCAAGGATTCCGTTCAATTCATTCAAGTTGTTCTTTATCTTTTCTTTGACCCCAGGATCGACGGCAAGCGCTTCGAGGCTTTCCAGCACGTTTTCGGGAAAACGCCGGGCCTCGATTTCCTGCACGACTCCGAGGTGGACGAAACGGTCGCGGCACAGGATGCTGTCGTGGAGGATGCCCTTCGCCCACTCGCTCTCCTTGCTGATGTAGGAAGCGATGGCCATGTTGGGCAAAGCGACGTTGACGGTTTCGTCCGCCTCTTCGGACAGCATCTTGAGGAGCTGGAGCAGCGAAATGAGGAACGCGCACAGCACGAGGCAGAACAGCCCGAGCAGCAGGGCGATGCGGGAGGCGATGCTCTTGTCCATGATGCTCATGGGCGTTTCCAACAGGCTTCGTCCAGCGGTGAAAGGACGCCGAAAGGCTGATCCGCGACGTGCAGGACGTTGCGGTTGCGGATCGTGGCGTAGGGGATGGTGCAGAGCCAGAGGGCGACGTGCTCGCGGGAAAGGCGCTCCTGAAGCGCGGCGTACAGCGCCTTGCGCCCTTCCGGGTCCTTTTCGGCTGAGGCGGAGCGGAAGAGGGCATCCACTTCGGGGTTGCTGTAATGGCTCATGTTGGACCACAGGATCGCCGCCGTGTTGGTCGCGTAGATGCGCTCAATGCCGATGGCGGGGTCGTGCCAGCCGTACAGCTCGTCCATCGTCACGTCGAACGCGCCGCTTGTGACGCGGTCCGCCCATGAACCCGGGTCTTCCGCCGTGCGTATCCGGAAATAGACGCCGATGGTCCGGATGAACTGGCTTTGCAAGTATTTGAGGATGGACAGCGAAAACTGGGCGGAAGGCTCATAATCGATTTCCACGGTAAAGCGGATGCCGTTTTCGTTACGCGGATACCCCGCGCGGTCGAGGATACGGTTGGCCTCATCGGGATCGTAGGGCGTGGATACGGGCGAATGCCACTCCGAGCCGGGCGGGATGGGGCCGTACATGGGCCGGACCCCGCCGGGCACGGCTTGAGCCAGCGCCTTATTGTCGATGCTCATGGCGAGGGCCTTGCGGACTTCGGGCGAGCGGAAAATCGGGTTGCGCACGTTGAAGGTCAGCAGGGCGAAGGGATGGAGCAGGGAGAACTCGTCCCGGGTGACTTCAATGGCCGGATTGGAGCGGAAGATGCGCTCTTCATCCGACAGGGAAGAGAAGGCGTAGAGATCGGCCTCGCCCTGCATGATCGCAAGCGGGATTTCGTTTTGGTCCCAATAGACGCGGAAGGTGATCCGGTCGAGGCGCGGCTTGCCGGGGAGGAAAAAGCCTTTGTAACGTTCGAGGACGATGGTTTTCCCTTTTTCCAGCGAGGCAAGGCGGAACGGGCCGGAGCCTACGGCCCGCAGGTTGGCGGGGTGGGTGTCGATGGGCGTGCCGTCCCCATAGATGTGGGCGGGCAGGACAGGGACCAGCGCGGGGATGAAGCACTTGAGCAGGGCGGGCTGTGGGATGGACGTCTCCAGATCGAGCGTCAGGTCGTCTACCGGGACGACCTTGTCCACGGCTTCGAGCATGGAGCGGAAAGGATGGTGCCGTTGCGCCGCCCGGATGGAAAAGGCCACGTCATTGGCCGTGATCGGGGTGCCGTCATGAAAGGTCGCGCCTTTGCGGAGATGAAACCGGAACCGTTTGGCTTGGGAATCGATTTCCCATGACTCCGCGAGATAGGGTATGGGGCCGTCCTTTCCGGTACGGACCAGCCCGGCGAACAGCTGCGCCCCGATTTGGCTGGTCAGGCTGCCGCTGGCTACGGCGGGGTTGAAACCGGGCGGAAAACGTTCCAGCGCCACAATGAGGCTGTTGTCTTCCGGAGAGGCGGAGGCCGGAGCCGCGTACAGGGCGAGAAGCAGCAGGGCCGCGGACAAGAAGGCCATCAGGTATGCATGGCCCGTGCGGACGGGGCGTCCCGTTCCGGGCGGGAACGGAGAGGCCGCCGAAAGGCGCGGGGCGGCGCGGCGGAGTCGCTTAGTCAATGCCGTCACCTACAAGCCCGTTCTGCATGGCGAAGCGCGTAACTTCGCGGACATTATGCAGATCAAGCTTTTTCATAAAGCTGGTGCGGTGGGTGTCGATGGTCTTGACCGACAGGTTCAGCTTGGCGGCGATGTCTTTGTTGCTGTTGCCCTCGGCAATGAGTTTCAGCACCATTTTTTCCTTTGGCGTCAGGGTGTCGGCTTTCGAGGCGGCTTCGGCGTTGCCGTCCACGTATGAAATAATCATGGACCCGGTGAGCTCAGTGCTGATGTACTTCCTTCCCTTGAGCAGGGCCCGGATGGCGACGAGGAACTCGTCCTCGTCCGCCGTTTTGAGCAGGTAGCCGTCGGCTCCGGCTTTCAGGGCCGCGCGTACATGCCCGGCTGTGGCGTGCATGGAAACGATAAGGATGCGCGCTCCCGGCGCAACCTCCCTGATACGGGGTATGGCCTCCACGCCGCTGAGTTCGGGCATGGAAATATCCAGCAGGATGAGATCGGGCCGGAGCGACTGCGCGAGCCGGATGCCTGCGAGCCCGTCCCCCGCCTCGCCCGCGACCGTCAGGCCGGGCTCGATGCCGATGAGCTGTTTCAGGCCGCTGCGGAACAGGGCGTGATCTTCGACTATCAATACAGATGGCACGTCGTTTCTCCGTGTGCGGACGCTTTGCGTCCGGGATGCGCCGGTGCCGAAATGCCACGGCTTTTTTGAGTATAATGCAGTGCCGCAAAAAGGAAAAGGAGGCGCAGCCTCTATAGGCTGAGAGATACGGGCATTCCTGCGGCAGGCTTCCCTCCGCGTGGTATCGGCAAGGCCGCCCCCATTTTTTTCGCTGATCATGATGAAGTTTATCCGTTGTCCAGGGAGACGGCCGCCCCGCGCCTTTCGCCTCGGGACCGGTATATCCGAGCGGCTCTCGCTTGCCGGGAGGGGGGCATTGTGACATCCTAATACTCATGAAGATGAGGAAGCATACCGCCTGGTTCCCTTTCTTTTCCGGCAACGAACCGAATCCGTACGCATCCCTCTGCCATCTTCGATCCCGCTCCGGCTGAGGAGCGCGTACGGGAGGAAGCATGACATCTCAGTTACGAAAAATAAACAACGTCATTGAACAATTTTTGCTGCCGTTGGCGGAAGCCGTTTCCGGCTGGTCCACGCTGGCGGCGATCCGATCCGCGCTCATCGTCACCCTGCCGCTCATGTTCCTCGGCTCTCTTGCCGAGCTGATGATCAGTTTCCCGTTGGATGCCTACAAGGAATTCATGTTCCGGCAGTTCGGCCCCGAGTGGCGGATGTTTGGGCAAATCCTGAAAGACGCCACCTTTTCCGTGATGTCCCTCATCATGGTTTTCTCCATCGGCCACCATCTGACGGACCAGTTCAACCATGACAATCCGGTCCTGCGTGCCAATCCGGTCATCGCGGGTCTTGTGGCCTTTACGGCGTTCTTCTGCCTGCTCCAGCAGGACGGGGACGCGCTCAACCGGCGTTGGCTCGGCGTCGCCGGGCTGTTTGTGGCGATCCTCGTCGGCGTGTTCGCCACCCGGCTGTTCCTGTATTTCTTTTCCATCAAACGGCTGCACCTGCATTTGCCGGGGGGGACTCCCGATATCGCCATCCCGCAGGCCTTCAACGCCTTCATCCCCGGCATGTTGACCGTGCTCGTGTTCGCGGCGCTTGGCGCGGCCATGCAGACATTTGTGGGCATGTCTCTGCATGAGGCGCTGTATCAGATCATCCGGATGCCTTTTGACGCCATCGGGGAAGGGCTCGGGCGGGGCATGTTGTATATCCTTTCGCTCCATGTCCTTTGGTTCGCGGGCATCCACGGGGCCAACGTCCTTGATCCGATCACCCACGACATCTACGGCGCGGCGATGCTCGCCAACGAAGTGGCGGCGGCGGCCGGGGAGCCCCTGCCGCACATTATGACCAAGACGTTCATGGACACCTTCGTATTCATGGGCGGGGCCGGGACAGGCATCAGCCTTGCCGGAGCGCTGATCCTGTTCGGCAAGACGCAGGCCAGCCGTAAAATCGGGATTTTTTCGCTTGTGCCGGGCCTGTTCAATATCAACGAAGTACTGCTGTTCGGCCTGCCTATCGTGCTCAATCCGCTTATGCTGATCCCTTTTCTGCTCACGCCGGTCCTGCTGGCGGCGATCAGCTACGTCGCGGTCGCTACGGGGCTGGTCCCGGGGACCAACGTGGCGACGGAGTGGACCACCCCCATCCTGCTCAACGGCTACCTGTCCACGGGTTCTCTGAGCGGTTCGGCGTTGCAGCTGGCGAATCTCGTGGTGGGCGTGCTCATCTATGCGCCGTTTGTCCTTATAGCCAATAAAATCAAGGTAAAACAAATCAACGATGCCTTTAGGAGCCTGCTCCGCCGCTCCTGCGCCACAGCGGACTCTTCCCGGCGCTGCCTTGACCACAACGACGATGCGGGGTCCCTTGCCCGGAGCTTGATTACGGATCTTGAGTACGACTACCGGCATGGCGAAGGGCTGTTCCTCGAATTTCAGCCGCAGATCTGTTCCCGAACCGGCAGGGTTGTGGGCGTGGAATCGCTTATCCGCTGGAAGCACCCGTCCTATGGGCTGATCCCGGCTCCCATTACCGTGGCGCTGGCCGAGGATTCCGGGCTCATCCGGCCCATCGGGCTGTGGGTCTTCGAGACGGCCTGTCAGGTGCGCAAGAGCTGGCTCGACGCAGGAATCACGGATCTCACGATGGCGGTCAACGTTTCGGCCCTCCAGCTGGAGCGTTCCTTCCCGAAGCAGCTTCTTGACATCGCGGCCCGTTACGATTTGCCGCCCTCTTTGATGGAAGTGGAAGTTACGGAGTCGAGCGCGCTGGATTCCGATAAGCCGGAAAGCCATATCCTCTCCCGTGTCTACGACACGGGGTTCCCCGTGGCCATCGACGATTTCGGCATGGGGCACAGTTCCCTCAAGTATTTGAAGCAATTCCCCGTCAGCGTGGTCAAGATCGACGGCGCGATCAGCCGGGAAGTGGTCACGAACTCGATCTGTTCGGATATCGTGGCTTCGATCACCCGCCTCTGCCGGGCGCGGAACATGCTCAGTGTGGCGGAGTTCGTCGAGAATGAGGAACAGGCCGCACTCCTCCGCGAACTCGGCTGCGACGTGTTCCAAGGTTACCTGTACAGCAAGTCGCTCCTGCCTTCCGATTGCCTCCAGTTCATCCAAAAGAGGAACGGCGGCAACGGTGCGTAAGGTCGGCCTGAAGCAACGTGTTTCTCGAGGGGACATCCTGCGGGCGGACCTAACGTGGGGGGGGCAATCCGGCTCTCCCCTCGCAACCCCCTTTGGGCGGGGGGCGCAATCTCTCAAGTTTTTCTTGAAGTTTTTGTTTCGGCTGACCGGGCGCGCCCCATCATGCCTTTCCGTCCGGGTGCCCCGTCCGCCTGCTTTTTCGGCTGGCCGGGAAATCGGAACGCTTGTTGCCGGAGTCATGACGCGTCTGCGCCTCTTCTTTGTGGCGGTTGCGTACACACTGCTGGCTGTCCTGACCGGTGTTCCCGCTGCGGCGAACGAAGATCTCGCGCCTGAAACGCAAGGGCTGGACTCGCGGGAAGCCTTCCGCACCGGGACGCGCTTTTTCGATGAAGCGGAGGTTTCGGGCGGCCTGTATTTCTTCCGGCGCGACCGCAGGCGTTACGACGTAGACAAAGGCCGGTACGGGACGAACCTCAATCACGCCTCGGTGCAAGCGAACGCGGATTTTGTCTCCGGATTCGCGGGCGGCTGGCTCGGATTCGATTTCGGCGTGTTCGGCTCGCACGATCTCATGAACAAGGGAGCGGTGGATCACGAAATGGGCTTCGAGCCGTGGGGCGATCCGTGGCACCCCGACTGGAGCAAGCGCCGCACCGACGACGGCGTATCCGTGTACAAGGCCGCGCTCAAGGCCAAGGCCGGTCCCGCATGGGCCAAGGCGGGATGGTTCCAGCCCACGGGGCCGGGCGTGCTTGGGGTCAACTGGTCCATCATGCCGGGCACCTACAGGGGCGTGAACGCCGGGGCCGACTTTGGGCGGCTGTCGCTGGCGGCGGCGTGGGCCGACGAATACAAATCCCCGTGGTTCGTCAACATGAACCGTTTCCGCAAGAACGACGGCGAAACGTCCGTACCGTGGCTGTGGAGCGCCGGGGTACGGTACGCCTTCGAAAGCGGACTGACGCTTGAACTTGGATACGGCGCATCCAAAGATCACCTGCAAAACGCGCATTTCAAAAGCAGCTATCGAACGGGAGGCGGCGCGGGCCCCCTTACCGTGGGTTACCATGCCTATTTCATGAACGACAGCGACGATTCAGGAAAAAGCGAGAACGACAATTTCGACGGCCTCGCCTCGCTGCATTATCTGTTCGGAAAATACGAGGTTCCGCCGTGGACTTTCCGGCTGGAGGGCACCTACGTCCGCGCTCCCATGTCCGGGCCTCAGAGCCAGGGGCAATTCGCGTACCGCCTGACCGACCGCAGCGGAAGCTCCAGCGGCGCGTTCGACGTGTGGTGGGATGCCCGTTCCGACTGGAATGCCGACAACGAAAAGGCCGCCTATTGCGGCGCAATGCGAACCCTCGACGATCTGCTTCCCATAGCCGGCTTTTCGGCGGGCGCGGGCGCGGCTTTCGGTTTCGACGGCAGAGGCTACGGTACGGCGGAGCACCTCAAGGAATGGGCTTTCACCTTCGATCTCAATTATGTGAAACCCGACGGCCCGCTTGAAGGGGCTTTCGTCAAGCTGCATTACACCGAATACCGCAACGGTACGGCCCAGCCGAGCTGGGGCACATACCGGAACGCCTTCCAGTCCGAACGCGATCTCAAGCTGCTTATAGGGATCCCTTTTTCGCTGTGAGCCTTGTAATCCCGAAAAAAGCAGCGGCTCTGCCGGAACCGCCCGCTTCCGGGAACGCGGCGAACAGGGATTCGATAAAAGTGAAAGCCGTTGAAGGGGGAGAGGGGAAATGTTTTTGAGCGTTTCCCCTCTCCCCCTTCCCAAATGTTTTCTCCGCTCAGTCCGTGCGTCTGTTGAGCGAGACAAGCAGGAAGGCGGCCACTGTGCCGATGACGGCTACAATGGTCATGCTCTGGATGGCGCGGGGCAGGCCGTAGCCGTCGGCGATCCAGCCGAGGAGCGGGGCGACGATGCCGCCCATGCTGGTGGCGAGCCCGAGGGTGACGCCGGAAGCGAAACCAATGTTCTTCGCCAGATATTTCTGCCCGAGCACGACCATTGAGCTGAAGGGCGCGTACAAGGAAAAGCCGAGGGGCAGCAGGAGCGCGAAAGCGGCATAGAGATTGTCCACCAGGCCGAAGAGGACGATGGAGGGGATCAGGACCACGTAGGAGAGCCGGATGATCCGCAGGTAGCCGAAACGGTCCGAGAGCATCCCGCCGATGAAGTTGCTGATGACGCCGAACGTGCAGAAGCAGGTCAGAGCCGCGGCCCCGGCAGCTTTGGACTGGCCGAAGTTATGAATCCAGTAGAGCGGGATGAAGGTGTTACAGCCCACAAACAGGACGGACCGGGAAATGATCGCCAGCGTCAGCTTGGAGAATTCCTTCCAATTGTTTTTCACCTCTTCGGTTTCCCCGGCAGCTTTCGCGCTTTCGGTTTCGGTCTTCTTCATGCCCGAGAGGTGCGAGATCTGGTAGAGCAGGATGACCGACATGACGAGGGCTATGAGGCCGAAAACGGACGTGCCGGGCATACCGAACGCGCCGATGGCCGCTACCGCGAGCATGGGGCCGAATACGAAACCGCTGTTGCCGCCTATGGAAAAGAGGCTCAAGCCTGTGCCCTTGGAAGCGCCGGAAACCTTATTGGCGAAACGCGCGCCCTCGGGATGGAACAGGGCCGCGCCCACGCCGCTGAGGGCAATGGCCGCGAAGATGGCCCAGTAGCTGTGCAGGAAGCCGATGGAAGCCAGCCCGCCCCCGGCCAGCAGGACGCCCACGGGAATGAACCACGGCTTGGAAAGCTTGTCGGACAGATAGCCGAAGGCTGGTTGAATAATCGAGGAGAGGCAGGAGAAGGCGAACATCAACCCGGCGGCGGCCTGATAGTCGAAACCGTACGCGGTGATCAAAAAGGGCAGGATGGCGGGCAACGCGCCGCCGTTTATGTCGCACGACAGATGCCCGAGCGACACAAGGAAAATTTTCTTTTTGTCCATGACGATGACCTTTGTCCGCAGGCGGGGACGGATGAGGGGAAGCGGGCGTTCCCGGCGGCGCGAAGGGCCGACGCGGCAGCCACGGCACAGTGGATAGTGGGAAATCTCAGACGAAAAAGCAAGGCTCTTTCTGGTAAAAAACAAAGGTGCGCCGGGGGATTATGGAAGGGCGAAAGGGGTGATAGCGTCTATTGTGCCGGAGTGACGCCTTGTTGCGTGCTCTTCTGGACGTTCTGGCCCCACGAAAAGAGTAGGGGATAGGGAAGGCGCGGGGGCCTGAGAAGGCTAGTCAGGGTGCGAAGCTCACCGCTCCCGCGCGTTGTGGGGCGGCTATGGAGGGGGGCGTCCTTTCCCTCTTCATCAGTGAAAACCGCCTCCCGGATAAATCCTGGAGGCGGTTTTCGTGCCGGGCCGCGTGGAGGCCCGTTTATGGAAGGAAGATTACGGCCTGCTCATGTCGAGCCGTTCAAAGGTATGGGAACCATCCGTACCAACGCGGATCTGCATGTCGAGGATGAGCGGCAACGCCGGATCGGACGTGATGTCCACGAGGACGGAGCCGTCCTGCTGTTCCTTGGCGGAAACGGAGAAATTGCCGTGCTCGCTGAACTCCACGCCGGGGAAGCATGTACTGAGGACACGGGGCATGATCAGCGGCGCTTGCGAGAAACACTGCATGACCCGGGCAAGCTGCCCTTCGGAGTGGGTCATGCCGCGCACCCGGCCGATGATCTCCGTGAAATGCGGGTTTTCCGATGTATTTTCCTCATCGGAGATGCTGAACGGGCTGGTGGCGAAGCCGTTCCCGTTGCGATCCTCGAATTGCATGACTGTATTCTTGCCCCGGCGACGGAAGTCCGTCACGAGGCCATACGCCGTTTCCTCATCAATGCCGCTCAGGGATCCCATACCCGTAGCCACGGAGATGTCTTTCAGAGAGATATGCGCATGGGGGCGGGTCAAGGCGATGAGCTTTTTGGGGCTCAGGCCGAAACTGCTGCTGTTCATAAGTGCGGCGTCCATTACCGGCTGAGGCATATCCGGTGCCGCGGCCTGGAGCAGGCCCACATACATTTTGGAAACGGACTTGATGAGATCCGCGCCGAAGTGTTCGGCGCTGATGCCCCTGGGCATGGGGCCGCCGACCATGGCATCCCAGATCTGCCGGTTGGAAAGCGGCTTGCCGCGGTTGGCCTCCAGAGCGGCGAGCAGGTCGGAAACCGAGGATTCCACCCAGTACGGAAGCAGGAAATCCTGCGCGCCCTGAGCTGTCTGGGCAAGCTGCGTATGGATGCCGCGAAGCTGTTCCCACTGCTGCGGCGTGAGCCGTTCGGCATGGCGATTCATCTGGACGTCGAAATCGGTGATGACGCCGGGGGCAAACCGGCCGAGACGGCTGAGAGGGGATTCCGCGTCACCGGGCATCTCGCACAGATGATTGATTTCGTCGTTAAAATACATGGGATCGACCTGCGGATTGTGCCCGAGCCGGTATTCGGCGTTCTGGCGCAGGTTGTTCATGATCTGCGTCGCGCCCATCAGCGGGGCGGTATCACGCGGGGCTCTCGGGTGCCCCACAATATGGAGGCAGGCCCCGGCGAGCTTGTGTGCCATGTCGGACTGCATGTTGGCGGAGACATTGGCGAGTTCGTCCGGCGTCATGCCTTCGAGGATGAAGTCGCACATCATGGGGAGCAGATCTTCGGATCCGGGCAGTTGCGCATAACGCTCATGAAACGCGCAGAACCGTTCGGATACGTCCATGACGGCCTGCGTGAAGCGCCCCGGAGTTTGATCGAGCCGCGCCAGATTGACGAGCCCGGTCGGCACGGGCAGTTCCTTCGCCGCCGTGAAGACCTCGGCTATGGCTCCGGCATCGCGCACGCCGTAGCGCTGGGCGATCTCCTTCATGACATCCTTGTCCGCATCGCTGAACCGTTCGGCGGGCAGCGCGCCGATGTCGTCCAACGTGTCCTTGAGGCCCAAGAGTTCGGCTCCGATGACGTCTCCGGCGAGCTGGCGCAGTTGTGCCGCGTCGACGGCGTTCCCTTCCTCATTGGCCGCGTTGAGCAGGGGTGTAAGGGCCTGACTGACGCCCTGATAGAACGGCCTCGGATTGATGGCGTCGGGCCTCAGGCCCGCGAGCGCGCCATCTTCGTTGATCGAATTGAAAACGGCCCGGAAGGCGTCCGTGTTGGCCTCGACGACGTGTCCCTGCTCGGGGATGAGCTCGTCCAGGACGGCGTTGAAGGTTTCCCGGTTGGCGCCGGACAGGGCGCTGTGCTGCGTAGTGCTGAGCCGGGGGATGTCAAGGCCGTGCGCGCGGGCGAACTCCCGCAGCATAACGGGGATTTGTTCCGTATCTCCAAATACCTCGAACTTTGATTCGAGGAATTCGCTCAAGAGCTCCCCATCCTGCCGTTGGATTTCTTCGGACTGCGGATCGACGTCACCGGGCGTTGCGATCCCCATGTCGACTTTCTGTTCGCGGGACATGAGGCTGATGAGCGCTCTGGCGTGTCCTTCGAGGCTGCGGAACTGGGTCATGCCTTCCTTGAGGAATTCCAAGCCCCGCATTCCGCCGAGGCCGCGTTGGATGGCCCCGTTGAGCGTGGCGAACTGGTTGGCGAGAGGTCCGAACTTGTCCACCGCGTTTTTCATGAGATCGGGGAGCATGTCCTGTGTGACCCCGCGTCGGGCCAACAGCATGGAGACGGAGTTGCGGAGCACGGCGGCGATGTCGTCCGCGCCGTAATCGCCCTTGAAGCTGTGAGCCGCCGAGTTAAGCGCGTCGGCATGGTCGGCGATGCGTTCGAGGAAGGCGGCATCCATAGGCACGCTGTCGTTGAGGAGCTGCTCCACCATCACGTCGCCCGCGAGCATGGCGTTGATGTAACGGGGCATGGTTTCCGCAGTGACCGGCGGATTCAGGTCGCCCGGCGGGTCCTGCGCCATGAGCGCGAACTCGCGGAGCAGGGGCAGGTTGTCTTCCACAAAGACTTGTACGGCGATGTCCATCGCCTCGGCCACACGCTCTTGAGACGGATAGACGCCGGGTCCGGGATTGTCGTTGAGCAGCGCCGTGCAATGTTTGATCACGGCAGGGTTGTTGGCGAGGGCGGAGCTGAAGTTCTGGGGCAATCCGGCGAGGGTCATGGCTTGGCGTATGCCCTCCGCCTTCCCGGCTGTCCGCATCATGAAGCCGCGCACGGCATCCTGCCGTTCGGCGGGCGTCGCAAGCGTGGGCATGTTTGTGGCGAAGCTCATGGCCAGCCCCTGCATGTTGTCCCGCCCGAGCGTGGGAAGAGCCTCTTTGAGCGTGGCGATCATGTCCTTGCCGTTGGGAAGCTGCGGCAACAGGCCCACCATATCGTCTTTCAGAGAGGACAGGATGTCGATGGTTGCCGCGTTGGCGTCGCGGTAGGCCGTCTGGAGCCGGGTAAAGGCCCCGTCGGTTCCGTGGGCTTCCATGTCGGCCCGCAACTGGTGGGCGAAGAAGCCGTTGGCCCCCGTGAACGGCTGGTTGAGCCGGGCGAGGGCCGTGGTTATGGCCGCTCCGTGCTCCCCAAGGCCCGGCAGCTGGGTGAGCGGGCCGAGGTTCTGCCGGATGACTTTTTCGTTGAGGTAGGCCTGCACGGCATCCCTCTGCCCCCCGGGGGTGGAGATGTCCATGTTGCGTACCACGGCGAACTGGGCGAAGGAGGTGGCGTGCCCGGCAGGAAGCGCGTTGCCGTCGGCGAGCTGGCGGCCTGCGGCAAGAGCTTCGTCATACAGGACTGAATCGCGCACGAGTTTGACGTCTTCCGCAGTGAGGGGCTTGCCCCCTTCAAGCTTCGCGTTGAGCATTCCCCGTATATCGGCGTTGATGTTGCGGAACTGAGGGGATTGATCAAGGGCGTTCAAGAATGCCGTGACCGTGGCACGGTTTTCTTCGGCCTTGGCGCTGCGGGAAAGCTTATGGATTCCGTGCAGCGAGGAAGTATCGCCGACGGATTCACCACCGTTTTGAAGAAAAAGAGACGCGGAATCGCCAACCGTGTTGGCACTATTGAAGAACTGCTGAAGGGAAACAGGCATACGGCCTCCTATAGCTGAAACAAGATGCGGTGTCCGGTACGAAGCCGAGAGCGGTTACCTTTGAAATGCGCGCCGTTTTATGGCTTTCCTGCATCAATATCGTTTTCGGCTGAATGCACGCCATATTGCGGCGCACCGGAGATTCCGGCGTTGGGGCACTTCTGAAACGCTCTAGACGCGGAGGAATTGCCCGGCGGTGAAAGACGGCTCCGGGGCTTCCCCTCCTTCGAGGACGGCTTGCTGCGCCTGTTCCGTAAGGGCTTCCTGTTCTTTGTTCATGGCGTCGAGGCGGGCTTTCCATGTTTCCGAGAACAGGACGATGTTGTTGACGGTTTTGAGGAAATCCCCGGTGTCGAGCCCATAGGCCGGGATCGGGAAGTTCAGCCCCACCATGCCGGTGGCGTCGTTATAGCTGAGCGCGCCGCCTTGCGTGTCCGCGAGGAGGAAGTTCGAGGCCAGCAGCAGACGGCAGATTTCGCCGTTGCGCCAGCCGCCGAGAGCGCCGACTTCAACATATACGATGAAGGAGTGCGTCGCTTCGATCCATTGGATCAGCAGGTTCCGCCCTCCGAGCGAAAGGGCGGCGGCCCCGGATGCGGACAAGGTGATGTCCATGCCCGTTTCTTTGCCTAGTGCCTCAATGTACGGCGTCGCGTTCATGGCTTCTCCTAAACGGTGAGAGTACGGCATTCTGGGATGCCAATAATGTTGATGAACGTATCCTTATGAAAGGGAATTAGCAAAAAGCGATCCAGAAAATCGGAGGAAGCCGCTGCAGCGCAGAAATTTTGTTTGAGGGGATACCGGTTCCGGGCTGCGGAGAAGTGTTCACGGATCGCCACGTGATTATGCCTGTTTTTGGGATGGACGTGAAGGGCCGGGGAGTGGCGGCGGCTTTATCGGAGGAGAGGGCCTCCGCCGCACCGGGACAGGCTTCTGGCCCCTTGCCGCGGCTGCCGGCCCTGTGGAGGCCCGTCGCGGGAGCATTACGGAAACGGCCCGCCACCACGGAACGGGCCGATGCAGGTTGGGCTCCGGATCAGGAGCCGATGACATACCTTGAGCGGCGGCCGAGCAGTTTTTTGATGCCCATGATCAGGAGGAGGCAGAGGGCCACTTCGCAGAAAAACGTGAACAGGGACACGAAGAACAGGCTTTCCGGCAGGAGGATGCCGAAAAAGGAGAACAACAGGTTCTGGAACGTAAACAGGATGAAGTCGTGCAGGAAGTACAGGGCGAAACTGTACGTGGCGATGAGATCGAGGAGCGTGATCCGGATGTGTTTGATCTTTTCGAGAAAGTGGACCACGCACGCGCCGATGGCTATTTTCTGCATGTAATAGGCGGCCTCGATGTTCGGCAGGATTTCCTCATAGGCATTGATGCCGAGGAGTGCGGTGAAGACGAGCGAGAAGGCGACGAGGATTTTGATATGCTTGGCGATGAACGCGAGGATCAGGTCCCGGTTCATGGAGTAGAACATGCCGAGCAGGTATGCGGGAAAGAAGAATGCGTAGTTGTGGAAGAAACTTGTCAATTCCGTCCGGGGGATGAGCAGGGGGATCCAGACGGTGAACAGCGTGAGCAGGGCGAACCGTTCCTCACTGAGGCGCAACAGAAGCGGGCTCACGAGGAATATCGTGGCGATGAACGGGATGTACCAATAGGTCAGGACCACGTCGCCGTACAGCAGCGCTTGGAAAAATTCCCGGCATCCCGTCGCCAGCTTGGTGAAACGGGGCACCTCTCCCGTATAGGAATACCAAAAGAAGGCGTATCCTGTGAAAAAAACGGACAGGATCACATACGGAACAATGACGTTGAGCAGTTTTTTTCTGTAGTATGTCCGTAAGTCGAATTTCCTTTGAGCCAAAAAATGAAACAAATAACCTGAAATGAAGACAAAATACAACGTGCTCGAATGAAACAGGACGCCACGGAGCATATCCAGAAAACGGCTCATGGATTCGTGGCCTTCAAGAGGCGGCACGATCCACATATGAACGCTTATAACGGAAAAGATGGCGAACGCCCTGAAATAGTGCATCGCCAGATCGAAGCCTTGTTTTTCCATAAAGAGCTCTCCTGTATACCGTGAAGCCCTTTGTTGCACAGGGCTTTGATTGGTACACCATATACTGGAGAGGGTCCCCGTGTAAACAAGGGAAACGGTCGGGTTTCACGGCGGATTTTCGGGGAAAAAAGCGCATCGGCCAGAGGCTGAATGCCCGCCGGTACGTGTGTTCAGAGAGGGGGAAAGGTTCGAGCCGTGGAGAGCCCCGTTCCATCCTTTTTGATGCGTATCGGAACGCCCCGGAGTCAGTTCCCCACCATTCGGAACCAGTTGGAAAAGAAGGAGGCCGGGGGAAGGGATAACCTGGGCGGGTGTTCCCCGCTCTCAGAGTTTCCCTTTCCCCGGCCCGCCGCATCTTCAATACTGTGCGGAGCAGGAAGGATCAGCCGGAAATCCCGAGCAGCTCGGCGGCGTTGTCGTACAGGGAGCGCTGGAGGGATTCAGGTTCGAGCCCGGCGTTTTTCCAGTCTTCAATGGCCTGCGCGAATCCCCGGATGGGATAGCTGGTGGAGAAGAGGAAGCGGTATTTGAGGAACGAATTCGCAGCATTGGCGTATTCGTGGCGCATGGGCATGTTGCGCAGGAAGAAATAGCAGTCTGGGGCAAGGTAGAGGTTCGGGCAGAGCAGGGCCACGCCCACGGCCTCCTGCACCTTGGGCCAGCAGCCGTGGGGGATGACCACGTTGACCTTGGGGAACTTGCGGAGCATGGGCACAAGCGGCGTGGGATCGCAATAGCTGAGATCCGGGCCGCCGTAGGCGCTCATGGTAATGCTGACGAACACGCCGAGCTGCTGGCAGAGGTCAAGGATGGGCTCGATCTTGGGATCGGTGGCGTACATGGCGGGGCTGCACCAGCCGGGATCAAGGGCCACGCCCTTAAAGCCCCAGTCGCGGACGCAATGCTCGATCTCCTCAAGGGCGTCCGGCGCGTTGGGGGAGATGCCTGCGAGGGCTACGAACAGGCCCGGATAGCGGAGCAGCAGCTCGTTGACCTCGGCGTTGCTCACGTCGCCGTAACGGGCGTTGCCGGTGTGCCGCCCGTGCAGCACGCCTTTGGTGATCCCGGCGGCCTTCATTTCGTCGACCAGCATGTCCACGGAGGCGTGCTCCATCGAAGGGACGGGGAGGCGTTCAAACCCGGTGGGGCGCATCTTGCGGGGATCGTCGGGCACGGACTGCCAGTTCCTGACGATGCCGAGGTTCATGAAGCCTTTGTACGGAGGGCGGATACGGAAATCGATGACCATGATGTCGTCCTTTTGCGGTGGTAGGCCCGGCGGAAAGCCGCTGGACACGGGAGCGTTGCCGGATGCTTTCGGAAGCGTTTCCCGATCAAGCGGGTTCGGATGTGCGCCGGGTTTTCGTTGATTCGGGAAGGGATTCCCGACCCGTGGGAACAACGGGCCGGGAAAGGGGATCGGGCGAGGGGGCTACTTGATGATGCCGGCCTCACGGTAATACTTTTCCGCGCCGGGATGCAGGGGGAGGGCGAGGTTATCCGCCATGTGTTCGGGGACCAGCGTCTTCCACGTGGGCTGGACGGCGTGCAGTTCCTCAAAACCTTCCACGATAGCCTTGGTGATCTTGTAGACATCGGCGTCCGGCATATTCTTGCGGACGAGCATGACCGTGGAGTCGGTAATGCAGGGAATGTCCCTGCCCACCGCGCCGCCGTAGAAGTCGGCGGGGATGACGCCGATGGACTGCCCGGTCTTGGCGGTGACGCTCTTGAGCACCTTGTCGGATACGGGGAGCCACTTCACCTTGGCGTTGAGCACGAGTTCCTGAATGTGGGACTGCTGGCCGGGGCCGAGGGTCAGGTAGGCGTTCAGGGTGCCGTCCTGGAACATACCCACGCGGTCGTTGGCGGAAACGGCGGTGTGTGCGCCGCCCCATTTCGTGATGTCGTCGTAGGTGTACCCGTATTCGGCCAGCAGCATGGCGCCGACCACGTTGTGCAGGGTGCCCTTGGCCCCGCGATCGAGGCGGACGGGCAGTTTCTTTTCCATGAGTTCGTCGAACGTGTTCACCGGAAGATCGGCGGAGACGATGATGGACAGGCGCGAAGTGTCGTTCATGTTGGCGAGCGAGGCCACATTTTTGAGGGGCTTCTTGTACGGGGCCTTGCCGTCGCGGGCCGCCACGGTGTTGAAGGTCTGGGTCAGGGTGACGTCGGCGGCGTTCTGTTCAAGGCGGAGGGGGTTGCTGACCGAAGCGCCCTGCAGCACGTTGATGGCGCTGCCGGGATAGCGGTCGTTGACCAGCTTGCCGACCCCGGTGAGGCCGACATTCCATGTGCCGCCGAGCACCGCGCCGCCCACGGCCCGGAAGTTGATGGGTTTGGCGTCGTCAGCCGCGGCTGGGGCGGCGAAGGCGAGCGTGAGGCCGATGGCGCAAGCGCCGGAAAGCGTTATGGCCTTGTGCAGGAGGGACATGATGGACTCCTCTGGGTATGTGGGCCGTGGCCCGGTGGAAGGTTTGCGGGCAAGAGCCCGGAAGCTGGGGCGGATCAGGCGGCGCAGAGCCGCTTCTTGCGTGCGATCTGGATGAAAAAGACGAGGCTGGCCGTGCCGAAGCCGATGAGGTCGGTGAGGAGGCCGGGGTACACGAGCACGATCCCGGCCACGAACATCATGACCCGCTCGGCGGGCGAGGATTCGGTGAACAGCCATCCCTGCATACTGGAGGCGAGGCAGACGACGCCGAGCACGGCGGTGAACACGGCCTGCAGGATGGTGGCCCAGTCGCCCATGAGCAGGAGCGCGGGCTCGAAGATGAAGATGAAGGGGACGATGAAGGCGGCGATGCCGAGCTTGAAGGCGGTGAAGCCCGTCTTCATGGGCGGCGCGTCGGCAATGGCGGCCCCGGCGTAAGCCACGAGGCATACGGGCGGGGTGATGCCGGACGAGATGGCGAAGTACATGACGAACAGGTGGGCGGCGAGCACTGGGACCCCGGCCTGCACCAGCGCGGGCGCGCCGAAGGTGGCGACGAGGATGTAAGCGGGCAGGGAGGGCAGGCCCATGCCGAAGATCACGCACGTCCCGGCGAGCACCAGCAGGAAGATCCCGATATGCACCTGCGCGAGCGAGCCCATGAGGTTGACGAAACTGAAGCCGAACCCGGTCATGGTCACGACGCCGATGACGATGCCCACGCAGGCGCAGCACGCCGCGATCATGAGCAGGTTCGCCGCCGCGTTTTCCATGGCGGCGAGGAAACGGGCCGGGGTGAGGCGTGTTTCGGGGCTCAGGAAAGACAGGGCAACCACGGCGGCGCAGGCGAGCAGGGCCGAGAAGATGATGCTCCTTCCGGCGATCATGAGGACGATGAGCAGGGCCAGGGGCGCGAGGTAGTAGAGCTTGCGCTTGATGGAGCGCAGTTCGGGGATGAGATCGGGCGGCGTGCCGCCGAGCCCGTGCCGGAGCGCCTCAAAGTGGATCATGGTGAACAGGGATAGGTAATAGAGCACGGCGGGCAGGAGCGCGGCCTTGCAGATGCTCAGGTAGCTGATGCCGGTGTATTCGGCCATGACGAAGGCGATGCTGCCCATGACCGGGGGCATGATCAGGCCGCCGGAGGAGGCGACCGCCTCGACCGCGCCCGAGAATTCGGGCCGGTAGCCCACGCGCTTCATGAGCGGGATGGTGAAGGTGCCGGTGGCGTAGACGTTGGCCGCCGCGCTGCCGGAAACGCTGCCGAAGAGGGCGCTGCCGAAGATGGCCGCCTTGGCCGGGCCGCCCTTGGCGTTGCGGGTGACGAGGCAGGCGAGTTCGAGGAACACGCTGGCCATATTGGTCTTTTCGAGCAGTGCGCCGAACAGGATGAACACGTAGATGATCGTGGCCGAAGCGCCGATGGAGGACCCCCAGATGCCGTCGTTGAGCAGGTACAGCGATTCGATGATCTGGTTGGGGGCGAGGTAGAGGTGCCCCATGTTGCCGGGCAGGAGGTGCCCGAAGAAGGCGTACAGCAGCGCGATGCCGGACACGATCACAAGGGCGAGGCCCGCCACGCGCCGAGTGGCCTCAAGGATGGCGATGATGAGCCCGGCACCCCAGAACAGATCCCATGCCGTCAGCTCGTCGATGTGCGGCATCCTGTCCTGAATGTAGGAGAAGTTTGTGATGATGTACGCCGCAGCCCCGGCGCTCATGGCGATCATGAGGATGTCGAACAGGAACGACCATGCCGGTTCGGGCCGGGGGTTCTTGCGCAAGGCCCGGTTGGACGAGCGCCACAGGAACAGCATGGAGAGCACAAGCCCCACATGCGTTGCCCGGACGATCAGCGGATCGAGCAGCCACATGCCCGTGCAGGTCGTGAGCTGGAACGCGCAGAGGGCTATGGCGAGGGCGAGGATGAGCGGGCGCAGTTTCCTGCGGTCGAAAACGGGAACCATGATGACCTCCTCCGGTCCGCGGAGCGGCTACAGGTTATAGGCTGCGGTGTAGGCCTCGTGCATGGCGTCGAGCACCTTGCCCACGCGGCGGCAGTCGCCGATGGCGGTGAAGGGCACGCCCGCCAGCGAAAGCTCCGCGCACAGGGCGTTCGACGGGCGGTAGCCGAGGGCGAGGACGAGGGTGTCGAAAGGCGGGAGTTCACGCTGGGAGCCGTAGGCGTCCTTCACGGCGACGCGCCCATCCGGCCCGACGGAAACCAGCTCCGTGGATGTGAGCGCCTTGACCTTATGCTCCCTGAGGCTTTCGAGGAGGAAGCTCCGGGCACGGGCCTGCATGTCCGCCGCAAGATCGGGCCTCAGTTCAAGGATGGTGACGTCCCCGCCCTTGAGCGCGAGGTATTCGGCGGTTTCGCTGCCCACCATGCCCCCGCCCACGACGAGCACACGCTGTCCGGCCTTGGCCTTGCCGGTGAGGATGTCTTCGGCGGTAACGGCGTTGGCGATGCCTTCGCAGAAACGGGGGATGACGTGTACGCTTCCCGTGGCGACGATGAGCGTGTCGGGTTTGAGTTCGGCGAGATCCGCGACGGAGGGCGCGGTCCCGAGGAAGACCTTGACCCCGGAAGCGATCAGCCGTTCGCTAAAGCGGTTCACGAGCACGGCATACAGATCCTTATGCGGCGGCAGGGCGGCGATATTGGCCAGCCCGCCGAGGCGGGTCCGTTTTTCAAAAAGGGTTACCCGATGCCCCCGTTCGGCGGCGACAAGCGCGGCCTGCATCCCGGCGGGCCCGCCGCCCACGATGACCACATGCTTGGAAACGGCGGCGGGGGTGCGGGGATACATGCCTTCGCAGCCGGTGCGGGGATTCACGGCGCAGGCGACGGCCTTGCGCTCGCGCAGCCGGGCCACGCAACCCTCATTGCAGCCCACGCATGGGATGACCGCATCGTCACGGTTCGCGGCGAGCTTATTAGGCAGGTCCGGGTCGGCGATGAGCGCCCGCCCCATGACCACAAGGTCGGCCTTGCCGGAATTGAGGACGGCGTCGGCGGATTCCCGGTCGATAATGCGCCCGGCCACGCCCACAAGGGCGCGATCTCCGAGGGCTTCCTTGATCGCGGCGGCGCGGTCGGCATTCCAGCCCTTGGGCAGGCAGGGCGGCGGGCCGGTGAAACGGTTGGTCTCGCCAAGCCCCACGCTGACGTTGAACAGATCGATGCCGTTGTCCGCCACTGTGCGGGCGATGTCGCGGGCCAGCTCCAACGTGATGCCGCCGGGCAGGTACTCCTCGACGCTGCACCGGAAGAACAGGGGAAAATCCGGTCCAAGACGCTTCCTGATGCCCCGGATGACTTCCACTGGCACGCGCATCCGCTTTTCGAAGTTGCCTCCATAGGCGTCCTCGCGGCGGTTGAAGAGCGGGGACATGAACTGCGAGAGGAGGTAGCCGTGCGCACCGTGGATTTCGATGACGTCGAACCCGGCCTCGGCGGCGCGTTCGGCTGCGGAACAGAAGCTGCCGATGACGCGTTCGATGTCGTCCTCGTCCATGACGTGGATGTCGTCGTAGGTGGTGAGTCCGGGGATATAGGAAACGAGCTGGCGGGGGTGCCCGGAAACGGCGGGCTGGGCCAGACGCCCGGCGTGGTTGAGCTGGATGCCCGCCTTGCCGCCGTGGGCGTGGATGGCGTCCGTGAGCCGGCGAAGGCCTTTGATGAAGTGAGCGGAAGCGATGCTCACGCCGGGCCAGTAGCTTTTGCCCGTGTCGTCCACGCTGGTGGATTCGAGCATGTTGAGCCCCACGCCGCCGTAGGCGCGCTCGGCGTGGTAGGCGATGAGGCGCTCGCTGACTTCGCCGTTGACCGCGCAGTAGTGCGTGACCATTGAGGGCAGCATGATGCGGTTTCTAAGGGTTGTCTTTCTGATGGTCAGAGGTGAGAGCAGGACGGAAGAGGACATAGACGCTCCGGGGGTGAAAGTACGGATCTGGCCTTTTTGTTCTTTTTTATGCAAGAGATAAGGCAATGATTGTGCCAAATCATACAAAAAAGCCTTGTTTTACATTTATTCATTTATTTAAAATGATTAATTGAAAAATCCCTTTCCATGTCTTTTCCTATATGTTCAAAAAAATGACATGCGCTCATGACATGTCATTGATTTATACCACACCGGAAAGGACGGCAAAGCTTTTTTTGATTACGGGATATTACAGATGAATAGATATCTGATAAGGTGTCCATAAAGGGAAACAGCCCTGTTCCGGCTATCCGGAGCAGGGCTGTTTCATGGGGTTTTAAACCGATTGACTGTCTTTTTATGTCTTATTTTTCACCAAGAAGCCTGGCGGCGTTGTCGTAGAGCGTATTCTGAAGGGCTTCGTCGGTGAAGCCGCGCGACTTCCAACCCCGGAGGCACTGGCTGAGGCTGCGCACCGGGTAGGAGCTGGCGTAGAGGATGCGGTATTTCAGGTAGGTGTTCGCGGCCTTGATGTACTCGTCGGACAGCGCGAACCCATCGATATAAATGTAACAGTCAGGCATAAGATACACGTTGGGGCAACGGATCGCCACGGCAAGGGCGGCGTGGACATGCGGCCAGCAGCCGTGCGGCACGACTATCTTCATGTTTGGGTATTTCATGGCGACGCGCTGGATGGCGCAGGGCTCGGAGTAGCTCAGATCCGGGCCGAGCATGAAACTGGAGGTCAGGGAGACGATCATGCCGAGTTCCTGACATTTCGCATAAATGGGATCAAAAACCGGATCGTCGTGGTAGAGCGGGCGGCGCAGCCATCCGGCGTCGATGCCCACGCCCCGGAAACCCATCGCGGCGACGCGTTCGATTTCCTCTACCTGTCCGGGAAGGTTCGGGTTGACGCCTGCGAAGGGGATGAAGCGGCCCGGATAGGCGCGGGCGAGTTCGTCGATTTCGTCATTGTCCACGGAACCATACTCGTCGGCCTTGCGGCCCATGATCACGGCGCGTTCGGTTTCGGTCTCGTCCATTTCCTGCATGAACAGTTCGATGGAGCGCGCTTCCGCAGAGGGGACGCGTTCCTTGCCGATCAGGAAAATCGACTGCTTGGTGGGATCGGGGGACGGCGCGGGCTTGTTGTAGAGCGATGTGGTCAGATTGGTCTTGTACGGGGGGCGTACGCGGAAATCGATGAGCATGGCGGATTCTCCTTGGTGATGACGCGGGCGGTGCGTGGGGACGGCGGCTCCGCGAGTGTATACGGCTGCGCCCGGTGCGCGGACAACAGTCTGCGGACAGCAAGAAGCGATCCAGCACGCGCCATTTGAGCCCGATCCGCATACCACTTATGAAAAAAGGAACAATAATCTCCCGATTCGCCAGAAAAGGCTTGCTTTCGTGTCACAATCTATGACATGTACAATTGACATATACACAAATGTCACATGCGCGGCGTCCGCGTCTCACGGGGACGACGCAGGAGCCTTCCCATGACGGACACCCATGATTCGTATCTCCAGTCCGACGCCCGGCAGGAGGCCATTTCGGCCCAGAAGGAGCTTTTCCTCCGTGGCCTGCCCGTGGATACCACCGTGGTCAGCGATTTCGTCCTGCGCTCGTGGCAGCGCAGCCGCCTTGCCGGGGTCGATCCCGAAACCACGGTGCGCAAGAAGGTGGACGAGACCATTTTCCGGCATATCCTTGCCGCCAATGCCGATCTTCTCGAGTCCTCCCGCGTGATTATGAAGGAATTGTTCTCGTCGCTGGTTTCCGGAGCGGGGTCCATGATCCTTTCCACCGCCGAATGCATCAGCCTGCATATGGAAACCAGCGGAAGGGACGGCGACACCTACCCCAGTTCCAAGCCCGGCATGATCACCACCGAACAGCTCCGGGGAACCAACGGCATCGGGACGTGTGTGGCGGAGCGCAGGCCCATCGAGATCATCGGCGCGGAGCATTACCTGACCGTGGGGCACCGTTGGAGCTGTTCGGCGGCGCCGATTTTCGACAGCAAGAACCAGCTCATCGCCGTGCTCAACGTGAGCCAGCTCCGCGAGAAGTACCACTCCCACACCCTCGGCATGGTGCGGGCGGCGGCCTACGCCATTTCGGAACAGCTCCGCCTCCGCGCCCTGCTCCAGCAGCAACAGGCCATCATCGAACTGCTCGACGAGGGGGTCATCGTGGTGTCCCGTTCCGGCGAGGTGAAGCTCATGAACAGCAAAGCCGCCTCCATGCTCGGGCTTCCGGCCCCGCAGCAGGGCGAAAACATCTACAAGTTCATGCGGCCTTCGCAGATGCTCGACAACATCCTCACGGGCGATCCCCATATCATGGATCAGGAGGCGCAGTTCCCCTTGGAATCCGGTTCGCTGTCCTGTTTCTTTTCGGCCATGTCCCTGACCAGAGAGGCCTGCGTGGTGCTCACGTTCCGGGAGGCCCGGCGTATGCGGGGATTCGCGGCACGCGTCGCCGGGTCGAAGGCCGTGTACACGTTTGACCGCATCCTTGGTGATTCGCCCCCGCTCATGGAGGTCATCGATCAGGCCAAAACCATCGCGCGGGGCAACACCACGGTGCTCATCCTCGGCGAAAGCGGCACGGGCAAGGAACTCTTCGCGCAGTCGATCCATAACGCGAGCCCTCGGGCATCGCGCCCTTTTGTGGCGGTGAACTGTGGAGCGTTGCCGCGGAATCTCGTGGAGAGCGAGCTTTTCGGCTATGAGGACGGGGCGTTCACCGGGGCGAGCCGGACCGGGAAGCCGGGGAAATTCGAGCTTGCGGACGGCGGGACCATTTTTCTCGACGAGCTCGGCGAGATGCCGATGGATGCGCAAGTTTCGCTCCTGCGCCTGCTCCAGAACGGCGAGGTGACCCGCATCGGCGGCAAGTCGAGCCGTACGGTGTCGGTGCGCGTCATCGCCGCGACGAACAAGAACCTTGAGGAAGCCGTGCGCCAGCACACCTTCCGCGAGGATCTCTACTATCGGCTCAACGTCTTCACTCTCGTATTGCCGCCGTTGCGCAGCCGGATGTCGGACATTGAGCTTTTGGCCGAGCATTTTCTGCTGAAATTCGCGGGCAGCCTCGGCAAGGACGTGCGGGGTTTCACGCCCGGCGCGCTGGCGCTGCTCCGGCGCTACCAGTGGCCCGGCAACATCCGTGAGCTTGAAAACGTGATGGAACGGCTCGCCAATATCGTACGGCATCCTCTCGTTTCCGAGGAGGATCTGCCGCCTCAGATGGTGACGGTTCGCCAGCCCGCCAGCCCGCAAGGCCTCTTGCACAGCAAAGAGGCCGAGACCATCCTTGAGACGCTCCGGCAGACCGGAGGCAACATCCGGGCGGCGGCCGCACTGCTCGGGGTGTCGAGGGGCGGCCTGTACGTCAAGCTGAGGCGGCTGGGGATCGATGTGGAAAGCTGCCGCGGCGGTGAAGGATGAATGGAGAGAGGGGCTGGCATCCGGGGGAGAAATTTTTCTAGAGAAAAGTTTCTCCCCCGAACCCCATTTTCCAAAGGCTTTCGACTGGTGGGGAGGCCGCGCGGAGGGAGTTCGTTCCGATATGAGAGGAACCTTTATGGGTGGCCTTCAAGTAGGCTTCATTTATGGGACGCTGCGGACAGGGATGCGATAAGCGTAAAAGCCTTACAGATCCATCAGCCGGCCAGGGAGGAAGTTGCATACGCCGATGGCTCGGATCTTGCCGTTTTCGTAGAGTTCCCCCATCGCTCTCCATGAACCGTAATAGTCCCCCAAAGGCATGTGGATCAGGTATAAATCCGGAGTGTCGAGCCCCAGACGGCTCAAGGACGCTTCAAAGGCTTTCTTCGTTTTCTCATAGCCAGCCTCTTGAATCCATACTTTGGTGGTGATGATGAACAATTCCTTGCGGGGGATTCCGCTCTCGCGGACGACGGCTCCCACGGCTTCCTCATTCCGATAGACCGAAGCCGTATCGATAAGCCGATAACCTGCCGCCAGAGCCTCCGAGAGGGCTTGTTCTCACAGGGTGGCATCCGGCACCTGAAAGACGCCGAAACCTTCCAGCGGCATTTCGATTCCATTACGCAATATCGTGGTCTGCATGGGTATTCCTCTTGAGATGTAGGGAGGGCGGCAAACTTCCATGTTATCTCCGTGTGTGTTTTGAGCAGCCATGTGAGGTTTTTTATTCCGCCCGCTCGAAGGCAATCGAAAAGTCGCCGTGCATGGCAGCCAGCTTTTCTATGCCCGAAGTGATGCGTCCAAAACGGACCAGTCCTCTGGACAGGCGAAACTCCCGGTAAAAGATGGCGATGTTGCCCCACGGGGCATAGAACGTCAGATCTCCCGCCGAAGGCTCAATGCTGTCCGGCATATCTTCCGTGGAAATCACGCGCGGCGGGTTGCCGATTTTTTCCGTCCCGTTGTAGTCCTTCACCGTCAGGGTGAGCGGGAGCATACTCAAGAAATCACGGCCTGCGGGATTGTCTTCCAGTACGGCGGGAAGGGTTTCCCCGTCTACGATCAAGCGTATGCGCATGGGTTCACCTGCCGGAGAGGAATGGGGGAGAAGTGCCGCCAGTGCCGTCAGGAGGAGGGCCGCCATAGGCAACAGGCAGTGCTTCAGGGGCAGCCGGCGGCCTTGCCGCATGGTTTGTTTCGCGTTCATGGGCTTACGCCTTGTTGCCCAGTTCAAAGGCGGACTTCAGGGCGGCGGGAACCTGCAGGATCGTCCCGGCTCCGTCGGCACCCGTACCCCGCACAACGCCCCTCAGCGCGGCCTTTTCAAAACAGGCGATCCAGCCCTCCAAGCCTTTGACGGCCCCGTCCATTGAGCTCTCCGCGCTGTCCGCCGCCGTTGCCAGCAGATAAATGTCCCTGAACGCATAGTCCGACGGGAACAAAGGATTGGAGCGATCGAGCAGGGTCTTCATCTGGCCGCACATCTCATAAAAATAGATGGGGGTGGCGAATGCGATTACCTCGGCGTCCTTCATTTTTCGGACGATGGCGTCGGCATCGTCATGGATGACGCATCGCTGCGTTTTCTGGCAGGCCAGACAGCCTTTGCAAAAGCCGATGGTTTTGTCGTGCAGGCTGAGCAGTTCCACGTTATGTCCAGCTTCCTCCGCGCCTCTGGCAAATTCACGGGCCAGCATTTCGGAGTTGCCGTTCTTGCGGGGGCTGGTCGAAAGGATCAGGATGTTTTTCTTCATGGAAATCGTTCTCCTTCTATATTCATTGTGGACGGTTGGGCCGTTCCGCCCTCCATATGGAGGTGACGCGGATTGCGGCCACCGAAATGGGCTCAGGCCTTGTGCCCCGTGTCTCTGGCGAAGAGGGAAAAACTGACCGCGATCAGCAGGGCCGCCATGACGCTGATGCCTGCCGCCGCCAGAAAGATGCCATTGATGCCGAGGTTGTCATAGGTGAACCCGCCCACGGCGGCGGCAAGGCCAATGGCGAATTGCGTCGCCGCGACGGTGAGCCCTCCGGCAAGCTCCGCCTTGTCGGAGAGGGTGCGGGCGATCCATGTGGACCAGCCTACCGGGGTAAAGCCGAACGCGAATCCCCAGAAAACAGCCAGCGCGATGCCGATGTCCGCGTGCCCTTGGGAGAGAAGCAAGGCGAGCGCGGCGGCTGTGAAGGCCAGATGGACCAGAATCATGGTTGACCGGAAGTGATTCCCGAGGAGCGCGCCCGCAATGAAGGTGCCGAGGACGTTCGCCACTCCGAAGACCAGCAGGATCACGGAAAGCGTATTGGCTCCCAAGGCGAGATCCAGCTCCAGAAAGGGCCGCAGGTATGTGAAGAAAATATGGTATCCGCCGAAACTCAGGATGTTCCCGCCGATACCCGCCAGAATCCATGTGCGCCGGAGCAGGGCGGACATGTCCCGGAAACCGCTGCCCGTGCGGGCCGGGAGAGAGGGCAGGGCGCGGTATTGCCAGACGAACCCGAAAGCGGCCATGAGCGCGCCGAGGAAAAAGACATTTCGCCAGCCGATCAGATGGCCGATCCAGCTCGCCACGGGCAGGGCGATGATCGTCGCTACGGAAACCCCGGCGTAGACGATGCTCAGGGCGCGGGGGACGTCCTTCGTGGGGACGAGCTGCAGGGTGACGGCGGAGGCCAGCGACCAGAAGCCGCCCACGCAGATGCCGAGTATCGCACGCCCGATGAGCATGATCGAATAGGTCGGAGCCATGCCGATCAGCATGTAGGACGCGACAAGCATGGCGGAAAAAGCCAGCAGGATGCGCCGCCTGTCGGTGTTTCCCGTCAGCGGGGCCAGCAGGAGGCTGGTCAGCACGGCGAGCACGCCTACGGCGGTGACCGTCTGCCCGGCCATGCCCTCGGAGACGGCAAGATCTCGGGCAATGGGCGTCAGCAGGCTTACGGGGATGAATTCGGCTGCAATCAGGGCCATGACGCCCATAAATAAGGAAAAGACCGCCGACCAGCGGGGATTGCCGGTCTGAAAGACACCGTTCTGCATACTATGCCCTTTGGGATGGGGGCGGTGCCCTCAACTGAGGCCCCGCCCTTCCCGGAATGTTACTTCAGGTTTTTCGTAAAGAAGTCGGTGAGCTTGCCGAAGGGGATAAGGCTTGCCCTGTCATACAGATCCACATGCCCGGCTCCGGGGACGATATACAGTTCCTTCGGTTCCGCCGCGAGCCTGTACGCGTCTTCGCTGAACTCGATGGAGTGCGCCTTTTCGCCCGCGATGAACAGCATGGGGCGCGGGGAAATCGTCTCGATGTCCGAGAACGGGTAGAAGTTCATGAACTTGACGTTGCTGGTGAACGTCGGGTGCGTGGTGAGCTGCGGGGAGGAGCCTTCCGGAGTGAATTCCCCTCTCGGCGTCCGGTAGAATGCGTAGAATTCCCGCTCGATGGGCGTGGACGTTTCCGTCAGTTCATGGACGGTGCCGCTGGTGTACCGGGTTTCGCCGCCCGTGAATTCCGCATAGCGCTGTTCCGCCGCTTCCCTGAGGATCTGCTTCCGCTGTTCCAAGGTCATGCCATGCCGGAGGCCGTTCCGGTTGGCCGCGCCCATGTCGTACATGCTGATTGTCGCTATGGCCTTCAGGCGGGGATCGATCTTGGCGGCGCTGATGGCGAAACTGCCGCTGCCGCAGATGCCGATGACCCCGATCCGTTCACGGTCCACAAGAGGGTTCGTGCCGAGGAAGTCCGCGGCGGCGCTGAAGGTTTCGGCATACAGGTCCGGTGAAACGGCATTGCGCGGCTGGCCTTCGCTTCCGCCCCAGAACGCCAGATCCACGGAAAGGGTGACGAATCCCTGTTCCGCCATTTTGACGGCGTACAGGTTTGCGCTCTGTTCCTTCACCGCGCCCATGGGATGCCCGACGATGATCGCGGCGTGTTTCGTCTTCTGATCCAGATTCTTGGGCAGAAAGAGGTTCCCGGCGATGTTCATGTTGTACTGGTTCGGAAATGTGACCTGCCGCACGGTTACGCTTTCGCTCTTGTAGAAATTGCTGGCGTCGGCGGGGATTTCCTGAGCCAGAACCGGGGCGGCGGACATTGCGCCGATAATGGCGGCGGTCATACCGAGCTGTTTCATTGCGCGCATCATGTTGTCTCCTTTGAGGTTTGAGTATCCTTGATCGGACTGGGGATTGAAAGGAACGCGGCAGGACTGTTTCAGCATCCCTTTTTCAGTTGAAAAAGAAGGTAATCAAGGCAATCCAGCTTGTTCTGATCCTTATGGAGGTCTTCAAGAAGCAGATTCCGCTGTTTTACAAGAATATGCATTTGGCAAAATATGTTCCCTTCCTTCCTGCTCTGCATGAATTGCTCGATGATCTGTTGTGAGCATCCGGCATCATGCAGGTTTTGGATCAGCGGATCGTCTTGTTTGGGGTTACCTTTCATAGTTGCTTTCTCCTGTGACATGCATATAAGAGCGGGGGCATTGAATAGCAAATACTTATATTGAATTCTTTACCATGCCTAATAAGCATGGTATGGATCGCCATATCAAAGAGTTTTCTCAGGCTGGCAAGCGACGTCATCACATGTCACCCGGATTCGGGGAAGACATGCGGGCGAACGGCGCGCGGCGGTCTGTAATAAGCGGAGATGAGCTATGGAACTGAGGGTGCTTCGCTATTTCCTTGCCGTGGCAAGGGAGGAAAGCATATCCGGGGCGGCGGAAGCCCTGCACGTCACCCAGCCCACGCTGTCGCGGCAGATGATGGAGCTTGAGGAGGAACTGGGGAAAACGTTGTTCCTGCGCGGGAAAAGGAAGATTTCCCTGACGGAGGAAGGCATGTTCCTCCGCAAGAGGGCGCAGGAGATCGTCACGTTGGTGGAAAAGACGGAATCCGAGTTCAGCGCGGCGGAAGAAACCATCAGCGGTGATGTCCATATCGGAGGCGGCGAGACCGACGCCATGCGGCTGATTGCCCGCGCGGCGCACAGGCTCCAGTCGGCGTACCCCCACATTGCGTACCACCTGTTCAGCGGCAATGCGGATGACGTCACGGAACGGCTGGACAGGGGGCTTGTGGATTTCGGCGTCTTCATCGAACCGGCGGATCTGTCGAAGTACGACTTCATCAAGCTGCCGGTGACGGACATTTGGGGCGTGCTGATGCGAAAAGACTGCCCTCTCGCGGCAAGGGCAACGATAAGGCCGCAGGATCTGCTGGGCCTTCCGCTCCTCGCTTCCAACCAGCATCTGGTGAAAAACGAATTTTCAGGATGGTTCGGAGAAGGTTATGAGAAGCTGAACATCATCACGACATACAATCTGCTGTACAACGCCTCGATCATGGTGGAGGAAGGCATGGGATACGCCCTGTGTCTGGACAAGATCGTCAGGACATCCGGCGGCAGCCCGCTGTGCTTCAGGCCGCTGGAGCCGAAGCTGGAAGTGGGGTTGCATATCGCCTGGAAAAAGTACCAGTTTTTCTCGAAGGCCGCTGAAAAATTTCTGGAATGCCTGCAACGCGAGATCGCGGATCGGCGGGAGGCGGATAGCCCAGCGTAACAATAGAACCACAGGCAAGCGGACGCAAAAGGGGAAGAGGGGCTTTTCTGGAAAAGCCCCTCTTCCCCTCTGGTCTATTCTTCTTTTGCCTACAGATTACATCCGATCCGGCGTCCGTCTTCAATGGCGTTCACGATGAGGCTGCCGACCTGCGCGCCGTTGACCGAGCCCGCGCAGAGCACCTCCTTGACCGAGCCCTTGAGCGCTTCGAGCAGGCTGGTGTCGGGTTCCTGCGAAAGGAGCACCATCACCGTGTCGGCTTCGATGAGTTTGCGCTGTTTGTCCTTTGTGGTGATCACCACGCCCTGATCTGTGATCTGGTCGCAGGTCACGCCGCCGAGCAATTGGACGTCCTTCTTGGCGAGCCAGGGCTTGAGCCGATCAAGATAGCGGGGCGGGATGCCTTTGCCGAACGTCTCGGAAGGTTCCAGTACCGTCACCTCACGGCCGCGCTTGCGGAGGAAGACCGCGCCTTGCAGCCCTTCGATTTGCCCGCCGATGATCGCTACGCGCTTGCCGATGGGCAGGAACAGTTTGGTCAGCTTGTTCAAAAGCTCGGGCCCGAAAACAAGCAACGGCAGCTTGACCTGTTTCGACAGGCTGTTGACGCCCGCGACATTGCGGTTTTCGACGCCCTTGAGCGAGGGCAGTCTGTACAGGCCTCCCGTGGCGATGACCACGGCGTCCGGCTTTTCGGCAAGGATCTTGGATACGGTGGCTTCCTCGCCAAGCCTGACCTTGATGTTCAACTTGCCGACCTGCGTGGTCAGATAGCTGATGACGGGGCGCACGTCCTCGACTTCCACGCCCTTGATCATTGCCGCGAGGGGCAACTTCCCGCCGAGCCGCGAGCTTTTTTCAAACAGCGTCACGTCATGCCCGCGCAGGGCGGCGACGCGGGCCGTCTCCATTCCGGCGGGGCCGCCGCCGATGACCACAACCTTCTTTTTCTTTTCGGCGGGCCGGATGGCGAAAAGGCTTTCCCGGCCCATGGCGGGGTTGACCCGGCAGCGGCGCGGGCGGCCCACCGGCGGATCTTCACAGGTTCCGCAGCGCGTGCAGCGCACGATATCCTCAATGCGGCCTTCCGCGACCTTGCGGGGGAATTCCGGGTCGGCCCAGAGAACACGCCCGAAGGCCACGAGATCCGCCTTGCCTTCTTCAAGGATCTTTTCGGCCTTGGCCTCGTCAAGACGGCCTACGGCGATGACCGGAATGTTCACAGCCTGCTTGATGGCGGCAGCGGCGGGGATGAGCAGGCCGTCGCCCATGAAATCCTTCAAGTAGGGCTTCATGTGTTCTTCCGGCTCGGGATAGGGCCAGTAGTCGGGCAGATAGCGGAACGGCAGCGGCCCGAAGCCGTAGCCGGACACGCTGATGTACCGCACGCCCGCGCCCTCGAAAATCTTGGCGATGGCCACGGTTTCCGCGATGGTCAGCCCCTTGTCGGCACCCCACTCCTGACCGTTCATGCGCAGGCCGAGGGGATAGTCCGCGCCGAGACGCTCGCGCAGCCCGGCGATGATTTCGAGAGGCAGGCGGGTACGGTTTTCGAGGCTCTGGGGGCCATACTGGTCGTCGCGGCGGTTCCAGACCCGGCTCACGAAGCTTTCCAGATAGTAGCCGTGCGCGCAGTGGACTTCGATGCCGTCAAACCCGGCGGCTTTGGCGCGTTCGGCGGCCTTGAAATAGAGTTCCTTGTCCTCCGCGATTTCTTCGGCGGTGAGGCCTCGCGTGGGCTTGCCCACCGGCGGGGGACAGGGGATTTCATCCGGCCCGAGATCGGAGGGGCCGATGGGCAGGCCGCCGCCGTGTCCGGTCATGGCCGAGGCCCCGGAGTGGTGGAGCTGGCAGAACACGGGGCAGCCGTGCGCGTGGCAGCGTTCCACGAGGCGCTTCATGCCGGGGAGGAACCGGTCGTCGTGGAGCGCGCCGTAAGCCCCGGCGGGATGGTCGGAACGCCATGTGATGGCGGATACGATCACAAGCCCGACCCCGCCGGCGGCGATGGCTTCGTAAAAGTCAATGACCCTGTCCCCGGCCGAGCCGTCGTCCTCAAAAAACCAGCTTGACTGGGGGGCCTTGATCATCCTGTTTTTCAGGGTGAGGCCGCTTCCGAGCGAAAGCGGTGACAGGAGCTTATGGAATTGTCCGGTGCTCATGCCGTCTCCTTGCGTGTGTAGAATGTATGGTTGACCCGCGTTGGGCGGGATTTCGGGCAAAGTGAGGGCTCCGGCGGAGGAAGGGCCGCCGGAGCCGTGGGAATGACGGGAATCCGCTAGAAGGAGTAGAGAACGCAGACCGCGCCCTTGAAGTTGTTCTTCTTGGATTCGTAGTCTTTCCAGACGTTGGAATCGAGATCCATACGGATGTAGCCGAGTTCGAGGAACAGGCTGAGGTTTTTGTAAATCTTGTATTCCGAATCGACGTTCACTTCCCACGCCTTGTCGGCGGTGGTCATGTAGTACATGGAGGAAACCGTTTCGGAGGGCTTCGTGATCATCTTCTGGCGGACATTTTCGGTATTGTTGGTACCCCGATAGAAGGCCACGCGGAGGGTGTGGCTGAGGTCTTCAAAGAAAGAAATGTCCTTCAAGTGGCCCACGATGCCGAACGTGCCGTCGACGCTGGTGCCGAGGACCTGCTGGGCGCGGCAGAAGTTCGTGCCGTCGAAGCCGTAGGAAGTCACCTTCACGTCGGGGTTGATGGTGGGCAGGCGCTCGGAACCGTTGTTGACGTTGGCGTCGTCGCCGGAGGAATACCATGCCGTGAGGCCGGGCGTGACGGATTCCATCTTGTATTCGGCAAGGGCGGACACGATCCAGCCTTCGCGTTTGACGTCGATCTTCTTGCCTTTGGTGCTGAGGCCTTCGCCGAGATCGACACGGCCATAGGTGGCGTCGAGGGCGAAGCGGAAGGGATCAAGCACCTTCAGTTCTGTCGTGAACCCGGCCCACCACGCGTCGCCGTGGCGATCGGTCAGGCTGTTGCCCGTCAGGGTCTTGTTGCTCACGCCGAGAGGCAGCAGGCCCTGCAACAGTTTCTTCTGGTCACCGGAGGCCCCGGCGTTTTCAAAGCTGTCGCGGCCCACAAAACCATACATGGCCCACGGGGTCACCTTCACGCCGTCGAACTTGAGGGGCAGGGTGATGCCCGTGAAGTCCATGGCGTCGCTGTAGTGGTATTGCTTGCCATAGTCGGTGGCGCTGTCGGTGTTGTCGTTTTCGGCGCGCAGCCAGAAGAGGGTGGCTCCGATGTTCTTGGTGAACTGGGTGGACAGGGTGATGCCCGCGCCGTCCGCGCCGCCGCCGCCGAGGATGACGTTCGGAAGGGCGAATCCGGGCAGGCTGAAGTTCTGGAGGCCCATACGGACCTTGGCGTCCGTCTGGGGGATGACCCAGTCAACGTAGTTGTAGCGGACCTTGACCACCTTGCCGTCAGTGCCGAGGGACGCGCCGTCCGCGCCCTTGCCCCAGTTCTGGGGCCCGATTTCAAAATAGACGACACCCTTGAGGCTTTCCGACGCGATGACGTCGATCTGCGTACGGATACGGGTGGCATTCTGCATCTTGTCGGAGCCGTTGTGTTTTTCAAAATTACGGTCCGCGAAGGACATGGCATTGTGCCATAGGCCCTTGGCTTTGATGTCCACGGCGTTGGCGGCGGATGCGGCGCCGATGACCAGACCGGCGGCAAGCAGCAGGGTAATCACTTTCTTCATGGGATTCTCCTCAGTTTCTCCTCAAGCGTTTTGGATTGGTGCAACCGTTTGTGTCTTTTCGCTCAATCGGAGGGGCTGCTGCCCGCCACGCGGACTGTCCCACGACGCAACCACAGCGAAAGATTGAAAAGAATCTGATCCCCCACGGAAAGCCGTTTCTCTCCAGGATGGGGACCGGATTGCCCCTGTAACGGTATCCTGCCTATGAGAACAGCAAAGAGTGGGCCAATATCAGCATGTTACACGGATGTACGGAAAAGAAGAATCATTTTGCAACATTAGAAAGGCATATCGTGAAAAGTGTCTTCAATGCTGTTCATATTGAAACCATGTGTATATGAACATGTCTTTTTTATGGACACAGCTTGAGGAGGCCATTTATGGGAGAAATGGCCGCAAGGGACGACCTGGAAGGTCAGGGGGAAGGGATTATGGATGAAGAACGCGATACCGGCATGGCCGCCATGAGCCGGAAGGATCGCAGAGAGCATACTTCCGGTCACATCCGGAGGCGTCAGGCGTTATGGCTAGCGGTATTCGTCGGGGTTGAGGCCGAGTTTTTTGAGCTTCACGTAGAAGCCGCCGCGTGAGATGCCGAGGAGTTTGGCGGCTTCGCGGACATTGCCCGCCGTCCGTTCGAGCGCGGCGAGCAGGCGTTTCGCTTCGTGGCCGGGCAGCGGTTTTCCTGTGGGTACGGAAACCTCGGCCGCGGAGATCCGGGCGTGAAGATCGGAAAGCCCGATGACGTCGCCTTCGGCAAGGGCCACGGCCCGCTCCAGAACGGTTTCCAGCTCCCGGACATTGCCGGGCCACGAATACCTGAGCAGAGCCTCCATAGCTTCGGGGGCGATGGGCTTCGGCTGTTTGCCGAGGGCCTGCGCGAACCGGGAAGCGCAACGGGCGGCAAGAGCCTCAATGTCCGAACGCCTTTCACGCAGCGGTGGAACCGTTATGGTGTATTCCCGTAAAAGTTCATGCAGTTCTTTAAGAAAAAGCCCTTCGCGCACGGCTTCGGAAAGCCCCGGGCCTGCCCCGGCGATAAGGCGGACGTTCACTGTGCGGCCTTGCCCTCCGCCGACGCGGGCGGTTTCTCCGCCGCGCAGCAGGCGCACGATCCCCATCTGTGCCGTCAGGGGGAGGGCTTCCACGCCGTCGAGGAACAGCGTGCCGCCATCCGCCAGCTCGCATTTGCCGGGCCTGCCGCCTTCCCCATCGAATCCAAACAGTTCGCTGCGCATAAGGCTGCGCGGGATGCCTCCGCAGTGCACGGCGACGAAGGGGGCCTCCCGGCGGCGTCCCGTGTTGTGGATGGCCTGAGCGAAGCCGTGCCGCTCCGTCCCTTCCTCACCCGTGAGCAGGACCGGAGCGTCATGCCGCGCGGCGCGGCGGAGCGCCTCCCGTGCCTGGGCAATGGCGGGGGAATCGCCCGGAATATCGTCAAGCGCGTAGACCGCCCCGGCCCCGATGGTGCGGGCCGCGAACCCGCACAGGCGGCGCGATTCGCGCAGGGCCAACACGCCGCCCTTGCCCATACCGAGCGGCGCGAAGGAAAGCACGCACGGGAGCGTGCCGTTCGCGGTATGCAGCAGGGCTTCCCGATCCTGAAAGGCATTGTGTTCGTCAAGGATGTCGCGGCGCACTGCCTCGGAAAGCACCGTGTCCCGCAAGTGGAGATGGGGCGGCAACGCCTCCAGCCCGAGCATGGATAGCCCGCGCCCATTGGCGGAATGGATTTCACCCGAGGCGCCGACTTCAAGGATGCCCTCGTCCAGCACTTCCATGATCGCACGCTGCCTGCCGAGAGCGGCCCGCAGGTGGAGCTGTTCCGCGATGGCGTGGGCCGAAGCCTCCACCATGCCCCGCGTATGCAGATGATAGGATTCCCGGGCGATGGAAACATTGAGGACGCCTGCAAGCGTGCCGTCTTCGTAGCGGATGGGGGATGCGGTGCAGCTCCAGACATGATGCCGGGCGCAATAGTGCTGTGCGCCGATGATGGTCACGGTCTCCCGTTCGACAAGGCAAGTCCCGATGCCGTTGGTGCCGGATACGGCTTCCGTGGCGATCTGGCCGGGAAGCACGTCGGGCCCGTCGCCCTCACTCCGCAGGGTGTGCAGTACGAGCCCTGAGCCGTCTGTCAGCGAAATGCTGCACCGCGTGGCGCGCACCACGGAAAACAGTTTGTCCATGATGGAACGGGCGCTGCACAGCAGATCGCTGTTGAGGCGCTGGGCCTGCTCAAGGAGCAGCGCGTCCACACGTACAATGCTGTTGGCTTCCGTGGTAATGCCGGATTCCCGGCAGCGCTCCCAGGAGGCGAGGATGAACGGGGGGATATATTCGGGATCCACGGGGGCGGTCCCGTCGCGGAATTTTTGCCATTCCGCATACAAGGCTGCGTGCAGGGCTGGGGACGCCTGATCCGGCGCCTGAATCATGAGTGCGGGCATGGAGTGACCATCCGGAGAAAAACCTACTAGCCTGAACACTGCGAAAAAAACAGATTATCGCCTTTTACATACTAGAAAGTGATACCGGAAAAGCCTCCGCCGGGCAAACGGAAAATGCCCGAGTCCCGCTGGGGCTCCGCTTCGTGCTTTACTGGGAGGCTTTGCCCCCCTGACCCTGCAAGAGGTTCCCCCGTCAGTGCGGGCGCGCCGGAGTCGGCACAAGTGGGAGCGGGTGAATTCCCGCTGGCACGCGGGTTGTGCTTTGAGCTTATGCGTATTTCCCTCGGCGGCATTGCCGCTCAACGGAAAACGTGGTGGGGGTAAATGAAAGGCATCGTGGGCGGCATTTCGCCTATGGGAAAAAGCATGGGGAAAGGCATTCCGCGCAAACCTGAATGAATTCCCCGCGCGCCGTTTTCCCATCAGCGAAGCCTAGTAGGGAAGTGGAGGGGCCGGAGGAGGCATACCCCGTGTGGGCTCTCACATTAAAGGGGGTCCTCCCTCCGGTGCCGTCCAAGGTGGCTGGAAACTCAGGCGCTCTTGGTTTCGCCTTCGCCCATTGGGGAAAAGACATCCGTCGCATTGCCCCGGCTCTTGCCGAGGCCGAGCAGGGTTGCGGAAAAGGCGGTCACGAACATGGCCATGAACAGGATGAACATGGAGGCGTATTGTCCGATGCCGTAGGCCGCCTGACCGGGGGCCTGCGCTTCCATGATCCACCCGCTGGCGAGCTGAAGCAGGGCCGTCCCGATATAGGAGTAGATGTTGATCATCCCGGTGGCCGTGCCCACGATTTCGGGTGGGAAGTCCTCTTGTACCTTGGTGAGGGCGATGCCGCCGAACCCGCCGCAGAAGATGCCGAAGGCGAGGCTCCAGACCGGGAGCAGGGAGGCGGGGAGCACGGGATGATCCGCAAGCAGCGGCGCGGCGAGCAGGATGGTGACGCCGCTGGCGGCGAGGAGCAAGACACCCTTGGACCACCGGACCCACGTCACGACGACCCCCACCAGCGACGGGCCGACCACCGCGCCGAGGGCCATGCAGAAAAGGATGCCGCCCGCCGTGCCCTTGTCGAGGCCGTAGCCTTGAATGAAATACGGCCCGGCCCAGAGTCCGGTCATGGCGTAGAACGACCCGTACATGCAGAAGAACCACGTGGATACGCTCCAATAGGTGCGGCTGCGGACGATGCGGAGCATGGTTTCACGCAAGGGCGGGGCGGGGTGTTTGCGGGGAGCGATGGAAACCCATGCCGGGGCGTACCCGGCCTCTTCGGGGCGGTTGCGTACCCACAGCCATGTGGCGCCGGCCACAAGCACGGTCGCCGCCGTAGCCGCGAACATACTGCCGCGCCAGCCCACGGCCTGCGAGAGCAGCATGAGCGGATAGGTGGCGAGGAGCATACCGCCCGTGCCGAGGGAAAGGATCAAGCCCGTGCCGAGGGCGTGCCGTGCCGGAGGGAACCAGTACAGGATCACCCGCAAGGCGGGCACGAAGACCATGCCCATGCCGACGCCGATGAGCACGCGGCCGGCCGTCGCCGCCGTTACCGAGCCGGAAAGGGCGAACAGGAGCGACCCCGCCGCCCCGATGAGGAGGAACGAGGCGATGGTGTTGCGCGAACCCCAGCGGTCCGAAAGGATGCCCGCCGGGATCTGCATGAACCCGTATGGGTAAAAATAGGCGGAGCTCATGACCGACATGAGCCCGCCGCCGACGGCGAATTCGCGCATGATGTCCACGGCGAGGGTGCTCGTGGATGTCCGAAAGAAACTGACGAGCGCATAGCAGATGGTCAAAATGGAAAAAATAAACCATGCATGTCGGGTCATGGCTTTGGATGAATGGGGGGACATAGGGCCTCCGTGAAAGCCGCGCCCGCCGGACGGGAGGGCGCAGCAAAGCCTTCCGGCGGAAATGCTTTCCGTCGTCGGCTTTTTCGGGAATAAGGGGGGACGTGCGTCCGGCGGGACGCCCTCAACAGGGGCTGAAAGCGTCCCGCCGAGGGATTATTCCCCGCACGGGATATCGAGCTTGAGCGCCTTGATCGCGTTGCGGTACAGCAGGTTGGGCAAGACTTCAGGCTTGAAGGGCAGAGCCTTGAACTGCTCCACGCCTTCGCGGAAGCCGATGAACGGATAGGCCGTGCCGAACAGAAAACGCTCGGAGAGGAAGGTATTGGCGGCCATGACGTAATCGCTCACGCCGGGCATATTGTACATGTACATGTCAGGGCAGAGGTACAGGTTGGGGCGCTTGAAGGCCACGAACAGGATTTCCGTAACCCACGGGTAGCCGCCGTGCGTGTTGATCACGGTCATTTCGGGGAAGTCGCCGCACACCCGGTCGATGATGATCGGGTTGCTGTGGCTGAGATCCGGGCCGTTGCCCCCGCCGCCCATGAGCAGCACCGGGATGCCGTGCTCGGCGCAGTATTCGTATATGGGGTAGATGCGGCGGTCATCGGCATACATGGGGCTGGCCAGCACGCCGGGCTCCATGCCCACGGCCTTGAGCGGCCCGTTCACCACGAAACGCTCGATCTCCTCCAGCGCCTTGGGGCGGTTCGTCGGATCGATCCCGGCGACGCCGATGAATTTTCCCGGGTAATCCGCGACGATGGCGGCGATGTCCTCGTTGGGCACGTTACCCATGAAGGCGTTGGCCTGACGGCCCGGCACGACACCCAGCGTCACGCCGCCTTCCTCCATTTCCTTGAGCATCAGCTCCATGTCGCCCTGTTTGGCGGACGGCGGGGGAACCATGCCGAGCTTGCCGCTCCAGCTGGCGATGCGTTCCTGATTGCGGAAGATGTGCATATTCAGAAAACCGCGCGTGGCGGGACGGAGCCTGAAATCAATGATCATGATATTTCTCCCGGCCCTTGCGGGCCTGTTGGGGCGGTGCGTCCGCAGCGGGCGCTTACTTGATGGAACACCCGGCCTGAAAACCGGACTCGATGGCGGTCAGGATTTTGCCGACGGAGGCGCAATCCCCCACGCGGACGCAGGGGCAGCCCATCTCTTCAAGCTCGGCGGCAAGGGCGTTTTCGGCCCGGTAGCCCACGGCGATCACGAGCGTGTCAAAGTCGTCAAGCCAGCGTTCCGAGCCGGAAGGGAATTTGGCTTTCACCTTGCCTTCTTCGGTGACTTCAAGCACCTGCGTACTGGTAAGGAAGCGCGTGCCGTACTCCCTGAGGCGCTGCATCAGATAACGGCGGGTACGTGATTCCATATCCTTCGCCAATTCGGGCTGAAGTTCGAGGATGGTCACATCCGAACCCTGCGCGGCGAGGAACTCGGCGGTTTCACAGCCGATAAGCCCGCCGCCGATGACGAGCGCCTTTTCCCCGGCTTTGGCTTCACCGGAGAGGATGCTCTGGGCTACCACTGCGTTCCGGGCCTTGCGGCAAAAGCCGGGGAATACCGGGGAGCTGCCCGTGGCGGCGATCACGGCGTCCGCGCCGAGATCCCGTACCGCTTCGGGCGTGAGGGCGGCCCCGAGGTGCAGCCCGACGCCCGCCCGCTTCAACTGTCGCTCGAACCAGCCCGTGACATGGCCCAGATCTTCCTTGTGCGGGGGCTTGCAAGCCACGTTGAGCAGACCGCCGAGGCGATCCGATTTTTCATACAGATCCACCGTATGCCCCCGAAACCGGGCGGCAAGGGCGGCCTGCATCCCGGCGGGGCCGCCGCCGATGACTGCGACTTTCTTGGGGGACGCCACGGGATCGAGATCATACTTGCCTTCCGCACCGGACAACGGGTTCAGGGCGCACCCGACGCCCGTTCCCCGCGCGGATCCGGCTACGCAGCCCTCGTTGCAGCCCACGCACCGGATGATGTCTCCGGTCTCGCCCGCCGCGACCTTGGCGGGCAGGAACGGATCGGCAATGAGCGCACGGCCCATCGCCACCATGTCCGCATCCCCGCGATCGATGATGCCCTGAGCCGTCTGCTCGTCGGCTACGCGGCCCGCCACGATGACGGGCACGGCGGCCTCAATGCCGTCGCGCACGGCGCGGGAAAGGGGCGCGTTCCAGCCCTTCTCCACGCAGGCGGGCGGGGAAACCATGAAATTTGTCTCGCGCAGCCCCACGGAAACGTGCAAAGCGTCGATGCCGTCGGCTACCAACCGCTTGGCGAGGGCGACGGAATCCTCCAGCGTGGTGCCGCCGGGAAGCCCTTCAACGGCGCTCATGCGGTAGGTGACCGGGAAATCCGGCCCCACGGACTCGCGGACTTTGCGGCAGACCTCAAGGGCGAAGCGCATACGGTTTTCCAGCGAACCGCCGTATCCGTCGGTGCGCCGGTTGGTATAGGGGGAAAGGAACTGGCTGATGAGATAGCCGTGCGCCCCGTGGATTTCCACGGCGTCAAACCCGGCTTCGCGGGCACGGATGGCGGCCTTGCCCCAGCATTCCACGAGGCGGGCGATTTCCTCTTCGCTAAGGATCACGCTGTTGTCGTAGGGGGTCACGCCGGGGATGGCGGAGACGAGAGGCACGGCATGGCCCGAAAATTGGGGGAGCGCGGCGCGCCCGCCGTGCTGGAGCTGGATGGAGATGCGCGCCCCGTGCCGTTTCACGCGGCGGGCCAGATCGGTGAGGCCGGGCAGGCGCGCGTCGTCCGCGATGCTCAGGCCACGGGAGAAGGAGTTGCCGGTGGGATCGACGGATGTGGCCTCAATGGTGACAAGCCCGGCCCCGCCCTTGGCACGCTCTTCATAGTAGCGGAGCATACGCTCCGTGACGCCGCCGTCCGGCGCGGCGTATTTCGTACACATGGCGGGGAAGACAATCCGGTTTTTGATCAACAGCGTGTTGATGCGGATTGGATTGGTGCAACAAGATGTGTTCATGGAACCTCCAGATGAAAAAGACATCTTGTCTGCGGCAATGCAAGCCATGTGCCATCTTTCCGGCGGATGAGGCGTGCCGCGCCGGGCCGTTTCCGCCTTTTTCCTGACCCCCGGAATTCATTCCGATACAGTGGGCGGCTCTGAATATCCCCGGTGTTCCCGTATCTTCGCTTCCCCGTCCAGAGAGTGTGCCCGGTGTGCAAAATGTGGGCATGTATTTGTAGACATGTTCATAGAATATGATTTATAATAGACATACGTAAACACGCTTTGTGCGGAGAGGAACATGGAAGAGCATATCGAGCGGAACAAAAGGGTCCTTGAACAGTGGGAGCGCTTCCACAGGCAAGAGCCCGTGGACGAATCCGCCGTCCGGCCCCTGATCCTGCGTTCATGGAAGCGCTGCCGCCTTCAGGGGGTCAGGCCGGACAACGCCTCCAAAGTGTCCCTCAGCCCCGCCGCGCTGGAAAAGCTGCTCGATCGGAACGCGGATCTTGTAGCGGTGGCCAAAAGCATCATGGAAAAGCTGTATAACCCCATCAGCACTTCGCGCAGCTTCATTTCCCTGTCCGACGCGCAGGGGATCGTCCTGCACGCGCTCTGGGACAATACCGGCAGCTACCCTATCCCGCACCTCGCGCCGGGCAACCTCGCGGCGGAAAGCGCCTCGGGGACCAATGCCATCGGGACGTGCCTCGTGGAACATACGCCTGTGGAGACGCTGGCTTCGGAACATTACTGCCGCTCGTTCCACGGCTGGTTCTGCTCGGCGGCCCCCATCAGGGACAGCCGGAACGCCATCGTCGGCGTACTCAATGTGACGCTCCCGAGCGCCCTGTACCATCACCATACCCGGGGTATGATGGAAGCGGCGGCCCACGCCATCGCGGAACAGCTCCGCCTGCGGCTGCTCCTTCAGGAACAGAAGGCCATCATTGAAATGTTGGATGAAGGGGTGGTCGTGCTGGAAGGCGACGGCACGATACGGACGCTGAACAACAAGGCGCAAGCCATGCTCGACCTGCCGCCGGACGCTGTGCACGGCAACATTCAGGACATCATCTTTTCCAGCGACATCATCCGGGCGATCCTCTCGGAAAGCGGCCAATTCAGCGATCAGGAAGCGTTCCTCCAGCTCAAGGGCGGTTCGCTCAACTGCATGCTTTCGCTCACCCGCTTGGAATCGGGGAAAGGCCGGGTGCTGACCCTGCGCGAGACCAAAAGGATCAAGGAATCCGCCGTGCGCGTCACCGGGGCCAAGGCCGTCTATACTTTCGATCACATTGTCGGCAACGCGCCCGCCACGCAGGAGGTCGTACGCATGGCCCGCATGGCGGCCCAGAGCGATGTGACCACCCTCATCCTCGGGGAAAGCGGCACGGGCAAGGAACTTTTCGCGCAGTCCATCCACAACGGGGGCAGGAGGGCCAACGCGCCTTTCGTCGTGGTGAACTGCGGGGCACTGCCGCGCAACCTCGTGCAGAGCGAGCTTTTCGGCTATGATGAAGGCTCTTTTACGGGCGCGAGCCGCCTTGGGAAGCCCGGCAAATTCGAGCTGGCGGACAACGGGACCATTTTTCTTGATGAAATCGGGGAGATGCCCCTTGAAGCGCAGGTCAGCCTGCTCCGTCTGCTCCAGAACGGCGAAGTGACCCGCGTGGGAGGCAAACACACCCGCCTCGTCAACGTGCGGGTGCTCGCCGCCACGAACCGCAATCTTGAAAACGCCATCCGTCAGAACGCCTTCCGCGAGGATCTCTACTATCGCTTGAACGTCTTCACCCTCAACGTGCCTCCCCTGCGCGAACGCAGTTCGGACATCGCGCTTCTGATCAACCATTTCCTCGATCACTTCGTCGCCTCCCTCGGGCGCGGCCCCTTGCGGGTTACGGATCGGGCTATGGATGTGCTCCTCGGTTACCCGTGGCCCGGCAACATCCGTGAGCTTGAAAACGTCATAGAAAGGATGGTGCATATGTCGCAAGGGGTGCCCTCCATCGACATTGACGTGTTGCCCGCGAACATCCTCAATCACGAGGGCATACCGGGGGGCGCGCCGCGTCCCGCCGTCCCTCGCGGGCTCCTTTCGCATCAGGAGAAGGAGACCATCGTCCGGGCGCTTCAGGAGGCCGGGGGCAACATCCGGGCGACCGCGAAGGCCCTCGGCATTTCCCGGAGCGGCCTGTACGTCAAGATGCGCCGTTTCGGCCTGTCGCCGGACGAGTGCCGGTAGGGTCAGGGAGGAAGGGCGTTGGGAAATTTGGAGGGGGAGGGGAAACTTTCTAGAGAAAGTTTCCCCTCCCCCTCCAAGCCTCCCCCTCCTCTTCAAAGATTTTCGAATGGTGGGGAGGCTGTGCAACAGGAGTTCGTTCCGGCGAATAGAGAATAAGCGAAGCAAGCAGGCCGACAGTTCGTTTCACTTAAAGAAAGACGCGAGGCACTGCCGCGCGTCTTTCTTTTTGACACAGGGAAAGATTGAAAACATTCCCCACCCTCCATCCGGGGGTGCAGGGGAATCATTCCCCTGCCGGGGGAGTCTGAGGGGCGAGGAGCCCCTCAGTCTTTCAGTTTTCTACAGCCAGCCTTTTTCCTTGTAGTATTTTGCCGCGCCGGGATGCAGCGGCAGAGCGAGCCCCTGACCCGCCTTCTCGGGCATGAAGGATTTCCAGAACGGGCTGGCGATCACGATGTCGTCGCGCTTTTCGCACATGGCCTTGACCATCTTGTAGGCGATGTCCTCGGAGACGTTCTTGTTGATCATGAGTTCGGTGCTGGCGGATACGGTGACGATGTCCTTGCCGAACTTGCCGCCGTAGAACGACGCCGGGATCACGTCGCGCTGGAGGCCGTACTTCTCACCCACGGCCTTGATGACGTTCTCGTCCACGGGCAGGATATCGAGGTCCACGCTGTTCATCATGTCCTGCACAATAAAGGCTTCGCCGGGTCCGATCCACAGGGCCACGTCAAGCTGGCCGTCCTTCATCATGCTGGCGGCGTCGTTGGTGGAAGGCGTGTAGATCTTGCCGCCCCACGCGGTGATGTCCTGCTGGCTGATGCCGTATTCCTCAAGGATCCACTTGCCGAACAGATAGGAGTTTCCGGCGGTATGGGACATGGAGATGCGGATGGGCATCTTCTTTTCCTTGATCTGGGCGAGGGACGTAATGCCGGAAGCCTTGTTCACGATGAAGTGCATCCGGGTTGAGTCGTGCAGGTTGAGAAGGCCCATGACGTTTTCCGTGGGCTTCTTGTAGGGATCGATGCCCTTGGCCGCCGCGAAGATGACGCTGTGCGCGGCGATGCCGAAGTCGCTCGCGCCCTTCTCGACGTGCATGACGTTGGCGAGCCCGCCGCCGGGGAAGAGGGAGACGTCAAGCTCGGGATACATGGTGGAAATGGCTTTGCCCATCGCGCCCATGCCGACGTACCACGCGCCGCCGGCGGGCGATGCCGCGGCCTTGAGTTCGGTAAAGTTCTTGGCGAGGGCGGGAGCGGCACCCACGGCGAGGGAAAGGACAAGGGCTACGGCCTTGAAGAAATGCTTGCAGGTCATGATTTATGCCTCCTCGGGCAGTTCGATGTTCAGAAGCTTTGCCGCGTTCTTATAGAGGAGCTTGGGTAGGACTTCAGGCTTGAAAAGCCCCTTGAAATGGCTCACGCAGTCCACGATGGGCATCAGCGGGTAGGCCGTGCCGAACAGGAAGCGATCCTGCATGAAGTTGTTCGCCGCCATGATGTAATCCGCCGCGCCCGAGCAGTTGAAGAGATACATGTCTGGGCACAGATAGATGTTTTTCTGGAAGAAGCACACGCCGAGGATCTGCTGCACCCACGGCCAGCCGCCGTGCGAAATGATGAAGTTGGTCTTCGGGAAGTCGGCGGCGATGCGGTTGATGATCTTGGGATCGCTGTAGGTGATGTCCGGCCCGGCCCGGCCTCCGAGCATCAGGATGACCGGGATGCGGTGCTGTTCGCACAGATCATAAATGGGATAGATGCGCGGGTCGTCGGCGTACATGGGCTTGTCCAGAGCGCCGGGCTCCATGCAGATGCCCTTGAGGGGGCCGTTCAGCACGGTGCGGTGGATTTCTTCCAGCGACTCTTCCCTTTTGGAGGCGTTGAGCCCGGCCATGCCCACGAAACGGCCCGGAAAATCACCCAGCAGGCTGATGATGTCGTCGTTGGAGATGGACCCCTTGAAGTGGCCGTTGCGGCCCGGGATGACGCCCATCGTCACCCCGGCGGTGTCCATTTCCTGAAGCATCAGTTCGGGGGATTTCTGAGCGACGGACGGGGCCTGTTTCATGGAAAAGCATTCGGTGAGCTTTGCGGTGCGGGCCACGTCGTCGTAGACGCCGATGTTCAGGAACCCCCTTGCCGGGGGCCGCATACGGAAATCGATGATCATCTTAAAACTCCTTGAAGCTGTTTATGTGAAATGATTGTGGGACCGAAACAGCCTTCCCGCGGGCGGGATGCCGGGTGGACCACCCGCAGGAAGGGCTCCTGCCGGAGCGGGGTTATGCGGCGATGGGTGCTCTCCTGCGGCGGAGCATCTGGACGACGCCTACGGAGAAGAGGAGCCCGAAGCCGATGATGTCGGTGGAGAGGCCGGGATAGATGAGCGTCAGCCCGCCGATGAGCAGGAAGGCGCGTTCCCATGCGGAGGTCGAGCACAGAAGCCAGCTCTGCATACCGCCCGCGATGCCGATGACGCCGATGATGGCTGTGATGGCGGCCCAGATGATTTCGGGCGTTTCGCCGATGCCGAGGAGCGCGGGCTGATAGACGAACATGTAGGGCACGATGAAGGCCACGATGCCGAGCTTGAGGGCGATAAAGCCCGTCTCCATGGCCTTGCTTTCGGCGATGGCAGCCCCCGCGAAGGCCGCGACGCACACGGGCGGGGTGATGAAGGACAGGATCGCATAGTAGAACACGAACATGTGGGCGACGAGCTGCGGGGCCCCGGCCTTGATGAGCGCGGGTGCGCCGAGGGTGGCGACGACGATGTAGGCGGGTGTGGTCGGGATGCCCATGCCGAGCACGAAGCTGGTCAGCATGAGGTAGACCATGAGCAGGAACAGGCTGTCCCCGGCGAGGATGGTGATCAGGTTGATGAACTTGTAGCCGATGCCGGTAAGCGAAAGCACGCCCACGATGAGGCCGGAGCAGGCGCAGCAGGCCGAAACCATCAGGGCCCCGCGCGAGGAGGCGACGAGCGCTTCAATGAAGGATTTGAAGGTGAAACGGGTCTCGGCCTTGAGCATGGCGAGCAGGACGATGCTCAGCGTGGCGATGTTGGCGCAGAAGACCACGCTCCGGCCCATGCCGAGCAGCAGGATCAGCACGGCGATGGGTACGAGGTAGTAGAGGCGGCTGACCACGGACTTGGTTTCGGGGACCATGTCGGGCGAGAGCTTGCCAAGGTCATTCTTGACCGCTTCAAAGTGGATCATGACGAGCAGAGCGAGATAATAGAGGATCGCCGGGAGCAGGGCGGCTTTGGCGACGTTGAGGTAACCCGCGCCGGACAGATCCGCCATCAGGAAGGCGGCGGTCCCCATGACCGGGGGCATGAGCTGCCCGCCGGTGGAGGCGACGGCTTCCACCGCGCCGGCGAAGGGGGCGCGGTAGCCGACCTTCTTCATGAGCGGGATGGTGAAGGTGCCGGTCCCATAGACGTTGGCGGCGGCGCTTCCCGAGATGGTCCCGAACAGGGCCGAGGCGAAAATGGCGACCTTGGCGGGCCCGCCCTGCGAGTTGCGGGTGAGCAGGCAGGCGAGATCCATAAAGATGGAACTCATCTTGGAGCGTTCGAGGAACGCCCCGAACATGATGAACCCGAACAGGGTCGACGTCGCCACGCCGATCGGGATGCCGTACACGCCTTCATTGAGCAGGAAAAGATGTTCGACGATGACGTCGAAGGTGAAGCCCGTATGCTTGACGGCGCGGGGCAGCATGTCTCCGAAGAAGGCGTACAGGATAAGCGTCGAGGCCACGATGACCAGCGCCCAGCCCGTGGTGCGGCGGGTAATTTCGAGGACGAGCAGGACCGTTGCGGCGGCGAAGAATTTGGCCGCCGGGGTTACGTCGTCGATGTAGCGCATACGGGTGGTGATTTCGGTCAGATGCAGGGCGAAGTAGACCGCCGTGGCGATGGCGAGACCCGCGCAGCACAGGTCGATAAGCAGAAACAGCGTGGGTTCTTTCTCGTTTTCCTTGTATTTACGGCAAGGTATGAACATAAAAACGAGTACTGTGATAAACGACACAAACATGACACGCATCATGGAGCCGTCAAGCACCCCAAAACCCGTGGTAAACCAGATCTGGAAGAGGGCCAAAGCCAGCGCAAACCCCTTTGCAACCGGCTTTATCCCTTCCCGTGTCAATGCGAATGACATGGTGATCCCCTTCTTCACGCAGGCCGTGCGGCCTGTCCAAATGTTCAACCTCTGATGAAGCCTCGGACTATCATGCTGAAGGGAAAGCAATAATTGGGCCGGGCCGTATCTTGGGCGCCGTATTGTGAAAAAGGGAATAAAAGAGGGTGAGAAATCGGGATGTTCTCGGGAGAGAAGACGAAAAACGGCGTGTTCACGCTTGTAGAAAAAAAGAACATGTCCATAGACATGTATAAAATCTGATTATAACGCGACATTCCTCATTCTGGGTGATGGCCGGGCCTGTCGACATTCAGATTCTTCTCCATGAGGCCGGAACGGAAAAAGCCCCGCGGATAATGCGCGGGGCTTTTGTATGGAAAGAAGGTGTTGGCTGGAAGTGCTGAAGCCACTGTGGAGCACAAGGTACGATGCAGAGGGCCGCATCCTTCTTTCAGAAGCGGGCCTTGTTATCGGGGAAGTCCCGAACTGCCTTTATTTCATGATACGTCAATGGTGAGGCCTTCCCACGCCACATTGCGCAAGTCGGCTTCCCAGGCCGGGGTCCGCTGCGAGCGGGGGGTGTAGTCCAGACACCACCGGGCGAGGCTGAGGGGAAGGACCGCTTCAAGCGGGAGATCGGCAAGGCGTTGCAGGTCCGCCCTGCTGATGCCTCCGGAGGTGAGCAGTTCCAGCATACCCGCTGGGAAAAGCCTCCCGGTTTCTCGGGCTTGCATGGAAATGGCGAAAGCCGCCAGCATCGTCCGGCCCGGGAGAGGCGGGAGCGGTTCGCCGCACTCCATGAATAGATCACGTACGGCGTGGAGCATGGTCGGAAGATAGCGCACGAGGAAAATCCCGCCGTGGCAGCAAAGCCCGTGCTCAAGTGCAAGCGTCATGTAGGAAACGAACAGCCCCGGATAGATGTTCCGGTCGCGCAGGGCTCCGATGACGGCTTCCGGCACAAGCGGCAGATGGAAGCCCGGAAATTCGAACGCGCCGTTGTCCGGCGACAGGCGCAGAGGATGCCGCCGCCCGCGCCCGTCTACGCCCCAGAAAAAGGCCGTGCCGTTCCCGGCTGTCCGGGGCAGCTCGCCGCCGGAAGCTACGCAGGGGCTCCAACAGCCGCGCACGCCGGCCAGACGCCGTAAAAGCCCCTCGCGCAGGACCGGCGTAAACAGCGCCCTGTGCAATACCGAATCGGGCCGGGCAAGATCGCCGATCAGCAGCTCCCGGGCGATTTCCTCCAATTCGAGATAGGCGACTACGGGCCGGGCATCCGGAAACAGGGCGGCGTACAGCTTCGCGTTGACCCGCGCGGCCTGTTCCCCAAACCGTTTGAGCGCGAGCGTGTCCGGGTCAAGCAAATGGTGCAGCACCGTCCCAAGCCCGCGCTCCTCATAGGCCCTGGTCGGCCTCCAGTGGGCGGCACTTGAACGTACGTCCTTTGCGGCCAAGGCGGGAGCATTCAGTTCCACGGTATCCTGCCAGGAACTCCGGAACAGCGGGAACCGTGCCGGGGCGTCCGTGTGGAAGGATTGCAGCCCGCGCGGGTATGCCGAACTTTGCAGGGACACGCCGCCGCAGGACAGCACGGGGATTACGGCCCCCGGTGTGCCGCCGGCCAGACGGTCAAGGCCGAAGAACGGCACGGCCTGCACCATTTCAGGCAGGCAGTCGATGCCGTGCAGATTCGCCGACAGGACGGCGCTGTTCCGGGAAAAATACCGCTTGACCGCTTGGCCAACATCGTTGCCGAGGCTTCGTGCCGCGTGTTTCGCCATGCAGTCCACGATGGCGTCGGAAGGCCGACGTTCCCCGTCCGCCGTCGCGTAGGCCGAAGCGGATATTTCACCGAGGCTCATGCCGCGCCATGCCGCAAAACAGCCGGGAAGATAGGGAAAGGCCTCCCAAAGAGGCTTGAAGATGGGCATAGCCAGCGGATCAATCATGTGTGCTCCTTTGCAAGGCGGCATCCAGCGGTGCCAACACTATTGCGCATCGTTGTCTCTTGCAAGGAACAAAGCAAAAAGCGGGCCGGAAAGGAACCCTCCCGCGTGAAATGCCATACTGCGGCGCACGGAGGAGGATCGGAGGAGGCGCTTTGCGGAAAACATGTGGCGTCTATGCAAAAAGCGGAAGCTGGTCCCCTCAAGGGGAGGGCGGCAATCCGTCATGCGCCAGCCTTGGCCAAGCGCCCGGTCAGGGCGAAAAGGATGTTCAGGACGGCGAGGACCGCCGCCATCCCGAGCAGTCCCGAATTCACGCCCCACAGGGCGATCACCTGCCCGAGAGCTACCGGGCCGAGCATTTGGCCGAGCCGTTCGGTGATATTGTAGATCCCCACCGTCCTGCCGGATCCGACCTGCCGGGAAACCGGGATTTCGAGCGCATAGGTTCCCTGCGCACTGGCGACGATGGCATTGCACAGGGCGAGCAGCGCCACGCAGGCGAAAGCCGCCGCGAGCCCGTCGAGAAGGAGCAGGGCAATGATGCCGCCGATGCACAGGAACCCGCCGCCCACGAGCCAGACGAGCTTGTTGGGCGACTTGTCCACGGCCCTCCCGAAGAAGGGGCCGAGGTAGATGATCACGAGGCAGAACAGCAGGAACACCCGCCCGATGCCCGCCGGGCTGACCCCGGCCTGACTGAGCGACACGGGAAGGAAGAATTGGAACAGGCACACGGTCACAAAGGCGCAGGGGAAGATGTTGCCCAGCAGCAGGCCCGCCATCTTGATGTCCGAGAAAAAGGCTCCGAGCCCGCGCAGGGAGATGCGCCCTGAGGCGGACGGTTCGGGAGTCCACGCCTCGCGGGGCAGCGCGAAATGGAGGAAGATCCCGATGATGGCCATCAATCCCGCCGAAACGAGGAAGGCCGACGCATACCCGAGGTTATCCGCGATGAGCCCGCCGAAGGCGCTGCCGCACAGGAACCCGGCGTACAGGCCCGCGACGAGCGCGGAGAGGTTCCCGGCCCGGTGCTCGGGCGAGGAGTGCGACACGACGAAGACCTGCCCGGCGAGGTTGATGAGGCCGTAGCCGAACCCCGCGCCGCCTCTGGAGAGGATATAGGCGAGGGAATCCGAGACAAGGCCGCTTGCGACGTTGCCGAGCGCCACCAGCAGCGCCCCCCACAGCAGAAGGGGCCGCCAGCCGCTCTTTTGGCTCCAAAAACTGCCTATGAGGATGCCTATGCCCACCGCGCACATTTCAAACGACAGCGGGAGGCCCATCACCACATCGGGCGGGAGCCCAAGCAGGCCGAGATCCATTTCCGCTATCCGCAGAGGGATAAAGGAAGCGGGCAGATCGATGGCGAACATGCACAGAAAAATGATCGGGCGCATGATGCGCGGCGGCAGGGGGGCACCGGCGGACGGCGCGGCGGCCTGCCCCACGCCCTGCAGGGGCACAAGCTCCAGCATGAACAGCATGGCGATGATCATGATGGTCAGGGTGTCGTAGACGATGGAGCGGAAGGCTTCCCATACCGTGCTCTCGTCAATGCCCACGGTCACGGAAACCGGGCTGTCGGCGGACAGGGGCACGCCCGCTTGGAGGGGCGTCCTCGGGTTCCCCGCCGTAAAGGTGGTCCCGCCGGCGTCGCTGACGGTGATGGACTGCGCCCAGGGCAAGCTTTGGCGTATGTGGTCCAGATACGTCCTGACGGAAGGCACAGCCGCCAGCTTCAACCCGAGATCGTTGATGTGCGCGACATCATGCCCAATGTAGCGGGCAAGCTGCGTTCCGGCGTCTCGGGCGTTTTCCTCCAAAAAGGAAACGACCGGGCCCCGGAGGAAAAAAAGGAAAGCGATCTGGCTGACGAGCAGGGGGATGATGAGGCATCCTTTTCCGAGCCTGGGGAAAGGGGGCTTGCCTTCCCGCAATACCAGCAGGATAAACAAAGAGCCACCCAGTACGGCCACCCCGAGGAACAGGAGCGCGTGCATGGAGGCGGCTTTGCCGACAAGCGCGGTCATGCCCGCCTCGTCGAACCCGGCGAGCACGCTCCCCACATCGGCTCCGGTCCGGTTCCTGATGGGCTGGACGATCCAGACCTTCCCGTCGGCGTCGAAGGTCTTCACCTCGCCGTGCAGCGTTTTGAGCTTGTTTTCGTCCTGAGGGACGGGCGGGGCCTCCGATGCGTCGGAGGGCCAGGCGGCGATGCTCCGCCCTTTTCCGTCCAGTACGGCAAGGCGGCTGACGCCCGCGATTTCGCAAAAACGGCGCACGCGCTCGGCCATGTCCTCCACGCGTTCGGGATCTTTGCCGAAACGGGCCAGACGCGAGAGATCGAGGCTGAACTTTTCGCTGGCAATGGCCTGCACCGAAACAAGGGAAGTCTTATAGGATTTGTACAGGGTAGCCAGCGTGAGGATGCCATACAGGCACTGCGCGGCGAGAAGCGTTGCCAGACCGCCGATGAGCAAACGCCTACGGGATGATTCCATGTTTACTCGCCCGCGTTTTTGATGTCCTGATAGATCGCGTCCGCCGCCAGCAGGATCTCGAAAGGCGGGTCCCAATAGATGAGCCGCGCCATTTCCAGATTGATGGCAAGCCCTATTGCGCTGTCGAATACCTGCCCGACATCTCTGGGGCGTATACCGTCCATGACTTTGACGATGGCTTCGGCCCCGAAGCGGCCTTCACTGGAAAAACTGCTTTGGGACAGGCTCATCAGGACGCCGAGCTTCGTTTCCTCGATGCCGCTCTGGGAAAAGGAGGGGACGCCCGCTTCAATGAGCGGCTGGAGCAGTTCCCGCATCCGGTTCCACTGCATACCCGAGTTGGTGGTGAGGTACACGGCGTCAGAGGTTTTCGCCAGTTGGGAAACACACTGCTTGAGATTGGCGAAGCTCTGATCCGGAGGCACGTTCAGCGCCGTGGTGCAGCGCACAAGCTCGATGCCAAGCTCATCGGCGGCGGATTCGATGGCGGCCAGCGAGACGTCGGAACGGCCTTCCGGCGTATCCTCATAAGGGATGCCCATTTTCTTGAAACCAAAAATATCATGGAAAACGGCGATCTGGCGCTTGTAGCGCTCGGGGTCGATCTGTGCGTGCAGGTTGTCGCGCCCGGAGTCCTTCAACGATTTGGCGATACCCGCCTGTACGGCGTCGGTGACCGACATGGAGAACACCGGAACGGAAATATCGGCTGTGGCCATGTCCAGCCCGGCCCATGTGCCGAAGGCGAAAATCATGTCCACGTCGCCCTTTTCACGGATACGGTCGAGCAGGGCCTTTCTGTTGGCGGCACGTTGCGCCGCGTCCCAGTTGGCGGAATAGTAGCCGTCTTTCAAAAACACCAGCCGATCGCCGCCCGCATGTTCGGCGAGCCAGTCCCAAATGGGCCGGGTGTCGTCCGTCTTCTCCGGGATGGGCACATCGCCATCGGCAATGACCCCAAGTTCGGCAAGCCCCTTGGCCGTTGCGGCAAGGATACGCTGATAGTCCGTGTACCCGCCGCCCTCAATGTAGGCCACCCGCCATTTTTTTGCGGGATGGGCGGGAGTTTTTTCCTGAACAGCTTGGGTTCCGTCGCCGGCGGACGCGGGAACGGCGGCAAAGAGCAGACCGCCGCACATCAGCATAAAGAGGAACAAACGACAAAAGCGATTCATGGCGACTCTGTTTTTCACAAGGTTAGACAGGCGGCCGTTCAAGCCGCGTTCCCGGAGGAGCGTGCACGCCGGGACATCCGTATGCTCCCGAATCGTAAGACGTCAGGAGATGATTTCGCTTTTACGTGCATTCTCAAATACATTCAAGGCCAGCACATGTCCGGAAAGCCTTTCACCGCGAACCAGGGGCAGGGCTCTCTCCGCATCAGTCGTTTCCATGAAATGCGCTATGGGCGATAATGCAATGAATATCAGCATACTAGAAGGTTATCCCTTCTGTGCAAAGCTTCCGGCGGAACACCCTTGCTCAAGCGTATGCCCGCGCGGAGGCGGGATACTCTCCGGAGCCTTTCTCCATATCGGCACTGCCAGCCTTGATGACAAAGGGGCTCCTTGCGGCTACTGTACCAACGAAAGCGCCTGGCGTACCGCGTGCCTGATGCATACGCCCCGAACATGCCTGTGAGCGGCGTTCCGTGGGCAACAGAGGTTGAATCCAGCCCGCATCCCGGCAGCGGCGAGTGTGCCGAGGACTTCAATAACAGCTTGACAAGCAAGGAGACTGCCATGAAGACCGTGATTTCCACTTCCAAGGCTCCCGCAGCCATCGGCCCCTATTCGCAGGCTATCCGTAAAGGCGACACCCTGTATCTTTCCGGCCAGATCGGTATGGTCCCGGCCACGGGTGAACTCGTTTCCGATGATGTGAAGGAGCAGACCGCGCAGGCCCTCGCCAATATGAAGGCCATCCTTGCGGAAGCCGGAGCCACGCCCGCGGATGTGACCAAAGTGACCGTGTTCATCGTGGACATGGCCGAATTCCAGATCGTGAACGGCGTATACAGTGAAACCTTCGGCGCCGATGCCCCTGCCCGCTCCTGCGTCGCCGTCGCTGCCCTGCCCAAAGGCGCGCGCGTGGAAATCGAAGCCATCGCCGTCCTGTAAATGTTTCGTTTCCGCTTTTACATCTAATCGGTTTTTTTCCCTCTTTTCCTAACCCTCGGTCCGCCGAGGGTTTTGCGTATGGGGAGGTCGGGCCTTCTCCTTCCTGAGCGCTTGTCAGGGCAAAAACGGGAAGGGAAAGCCGCGTGCCCCTGTACCCTACAAGGGAACCTATCGGAGCTTCGGCTAGAGACAAAAAGCCCCGCACGGGGCAGGGCTTTTATTCAGTGGGGAAATGGGCGCGGCGCTGGGAGCGGGCTGTCTTGGGTTTTTGTTCCGCTTCGCAGATTTGGGCCAGCCGTTCGGCGGAATCGGCATAATGCGCCCGCACGGCTTCTTCGATGGTGTACGGATTGCGCGTAAGAAACGCCTCATACATGCTGTTGTGCCGCTGAAAAAGTTCTTCGGTCGTGTACAGCGTACGCCATTGCTGAAACATGAGGTACTTGGAAATCACCCGGCAGGAGCTGCGGGCAATGGCGATAAGCAGGGGGTTGCTGGCCCTTTCGAGGATTGTTTCATGGAAGGCCGTTCCGAGCGCCGCGTGATCCTCGAAGGACGTACCGGAAAGCACGCCCTGCTTCATGCGATCAAGCAGCGCTTCCAATTCCTCCCACGGGCCTTTGGGCAGACTCAAGACTACATTAGCGGCGGCGGCCCCTTCGAGAAGCCCGCACAGTTCGTAGCGGTGGCGGATGCCGTCGCCCGTGAGCAGGGTTACGCATTTGCCCCGCTTCGGATGGGACATCAGAAACCCTTCCGTTTCAAGCTGATAAAGCGCCTCACGGACGGGAGCCCGGCTGATGCCGCATTCCTCGGCTATGCTCGCCTCGCTGATCCGATCCCCGCTGCGGAGTTTTCCGTTACGGATGCGCTGGCGGATGAGGTTGACGACCTGTTCGCTGTATGTCGGTTTATTAAGCTGTTGCATCGCTCACCATAGTTCGTTGGCGACGTCCGATTGTGAACGCCGTATCTTATGTATCTGACACCAAATAGCCTCTCCCCATACACGTCGTCAAGGGCTATCGCCGGGATCCGCCACTCAGAATGTCTCCGGCTACGGCCCCGGAAAGCCGCAGGGCCTCGGGCCGGATGACGGCGATGACGCCGCGTTCGCCCGCATTGATGTACAACATCCCGAGATTGAAAAGGGATATCTGCGCGAACACCGGAAGCGGCGAGGGGAGCCCGAACGGGCAGATCCCGCCGGGTTTGTATCCGGTCAGCCGTTCGGCGTTTTCCGGCGAACTCGGCTGGAGATGCGGCACGCCCGAAAGCCGCTGGAGCTTGTGCAGGGATACGCGCTCGTCGCCGTGCATGAGCGCCATGACTGCCTGCCCTCCCTTCCCGTCGTCGAACACAAGGCTTTTTACGATGTCGTGTTCGCACAGCCCAAGCTGCCGGGCCGCGTCCTTCGTGCCGCCCCGTTCGACAAAACGATATTCCAAACGCCCCACGTCCTCACCCGCTTCTTCCAGAATACGGATGGCTGGTGCCTCTCCTTTCCCGTGCATTCCTCTCCTCCAGGTTCGTCGTACCGGCAGGAGATACCTTATATCCCGCTTACTGTCGACTGCTTTAGTCGACTGTTGCCGCTTCCGCTTTTCTCCTCTGATGCCTGCCGATGTTTCTTTGATACCCGGTTAGAGCGTTTCCCGACAGGGATACTCCCGAAGGCATAAGGAAATACGGGGAACCACGCCCGGGTGACGGCGAAGTTTCTTTGTTCGAAAATAAGTCGACGGTATACTGTTGACCATTTTGCGTGTCCGAGGTATTGTGCTTTCAGCAACAAGCTCAACCCTGACGACAAAGGAGAACCACATGGCTACAGTTACCGCAAAATACCTTGGCGATCTGCGTGTCGAATGCACCCATGTCGCGAGCGGGACCAAACTGGTGAGCGATGCCCCCGTGGACAACAATGGCAAGGGCGAAGCCTTTTCCCCCACAGACCTCTGCGTGACCGCCCTCGCGTCCTGCGCCATGACGATCATCGGCATTTACGGCAAGATGCACAACGTGGACGTTGTCGGAACGGAAATCGAAGTCGCTAAGACTATGAGCGCCAACCCGCGCCGCATCGGCAAGATCGAGGTGACCTTCATCATGCCCGATCGAGAATACACCGACAAGCAGAAGACCATGATCGAACGTGCCGCACATACCTGCCCGGTCCACCTGAGCCTGCATCCCGATGTCGAGCAGGTGTTCACCTTTAAATGGGCGAACTAACGCAAACAAGGAAAACGCCATGAAAACCGTGATTTCCACTCCCAAAGCCCCCGCCGCCATCGGCCCCTACTCGCAGGCTATCCGTAAAGGCGACACCCTGTATCTTTCCGGCCAGATCGGTATGGTCCCGGCCACGGGTGAACTCGT
>ENA-UEPH01000017-UEPH01000017.1-human-gut-metagenome-genome-assembly--contig:-NODE-17-length-179028-cov-8.426273_pt1 | contig 179028 bp, 165 predicted proteins | sample MGYA00242891_ERZ507898 | MGnify/ENA primary metagenome ERZ507898 (study PRJEB26167, sample SAMN06115411) | human gut metagenome | host: Homo sapiens | place: China:Guizhou | collected 2014-10-15...
GGGATGGGGTTTGGGGAAGGGGGGAGAAACCTTTCTTCAGAAAGGTTTCTCCCCCCTTCCCCAATCTTCATACAAAACAAAGCAATGCGAATTAATATACTGACTCTGTTCCCGGAATGGTTTGCATCCCCGCTGGATACGGCGCTGCTCGGCAAGGCGCGCGAGGCGGGGCTTGTCGAATTCGATATCCTGAACCCCCGCGACAGGACGGAAGACCGTCACCATATCGTGGACGACCGTCCTTATGGCGGCGGGCCCGGCATGGTCATGATGCTGGAACCGCTGGTAAAGACCTTGCGGGAACTGGAAACGGAGCGGGGCGGAGCGGGGCGGATCATCATGCTCGCCGCCGCCGGTAAGCCGCTCACGCAGTCGCTGGCCCGCGAGCTGGCGCGGGAAGAGACGCTGACGCTGGTGTGCGGCCGGTATGAAGGCATCGACGCCCGGCTCATGGACATTTTGCCGGTCGAGCAGGTCAGCGTGGGCGAGGCTGTGCTCAACGGCGGGGAGGCCGCCGCCATGATGCTGGTGGAGGCCGCGACCAGGCTCATCCCCGGCTTCATGGGAAAAGAGGAATCCGGAGACGACGAAAGTTTTTCGGCGGGCCTGCTGGAGTATCCGCACTTCACGCGGCCAGAGGTCTTTGAGGATGTGCCCGTGCCGGATGTGCTGCGTTCGGGCGATCATGGCCGTATTGCCAAGTGGCGGCGCGAGCAGTCGCTGCGGACGACGCTGCGGGTCCGGCCCGACATGCTGGACGGGGCGCCGCTGACGTCGGACGACATGGAGTACCTGCGGGAAACGGTGGAGGCCGCTGGACGGCTCCGCCTTGGCCGCAACCTCCATTGTGCGCTGGTGCATTATCCCGTTTTCCTTGGCGATCGCAAAACCGGCGCAACCTCTTTGACAAACCTCGACGTTCACGATATAGCACGGTGTTCTCGCACATATGGACTGGGGAGTTTCACGGTTGTAACCCCCCTGAAGGATCAGCAGACCATTCTGGAAACGCTGGTCCGCCATTGGACGGAAGGGCCCGGCGGCGTCTCCAACCCGGATCGCGCCGAAGCGTTCAGCCTCGTCCGTATGGCTTCCGATGTGCAGGGAGCCATTGATCTTGTGGAAGCACGCACGGGACAGCGCCCGGTTCTGCTGGGAACCAGCGCGCGGGACAACGGCGTCATGACGCCTCAGGCTGTGCGGGATCTGCTTGTGGACCGTCCGGTCCTGCTCCTTTTCGGGACAGGGCACGGGATGGCCCCGGAGATTCTGGATGCCTGCGACGGCATACTGAGGCCGCTGCGGTGGATGGATGCGTACAACCATCTCCCGGTGCGTGGGGCGGTCGCCATTACCCTTGATCGGGTGCTCGGCGACTGCTGTTAGAGCCTCTTCACGGCCGCGCCTTTGCGGTACGGTGCAATGCTCTGTGTTGATACCTCCCCCGGCGACGGGGCGAGAGAGCGCAAGCGACAGCCCGTTTCGGGAGTCACCGACAAACGAAGCGACATAACTTCAGGTTGCCCGTCAGACGGGGCAACGACTTCTTTGAGGAGAAGGACATGACCATCATCGAAAAGATCGAACGCGAACAGATGCGCCTTGATATTCCCGCTTTCAAGCCCGGCGACGCCGTGAAAGTGCACTTCCGTATCGTCGAAGGTGAAAAGGAACGTATCCAGGTGTTCCAGGGCAACGTGATCCGTATGCACCGCGGCACCGTGGGCGCTACCGTGACCGTTCGTAAGGTCTCCGACGGCGTGGGCGTGGAACGTATCTTCCCCCTGCACTCCCCCTTCATCGACCACATCGAGCTGGTGACCGAAGGTTCCGTGCGCCGCAGCCGTCTGTACTACCTCCGCGATCTCAAGGGTAAGGCTGCCCGTATCAAGCCCAAGAAGCGCTACTAGTTCCCCATCAGGGAAGAGGGGAGTTTTTCCCCGCAGTGAGGCGTTTCCCGCCCGGCGACGGGCGTTCTGGAAAAAGGGATCTTTCCTGCAAAGATCCCTTTTTCCCTTTTTGGTCTTTTGTTACGGAGAGTGTATGGCTGGCCGCAAAAAATCCGTATCCGTGCAGGAAGAGCTGCTTCTGTGCCCTTCCGCGAAGCCGGGCGACTGGTTCCCCGGCATACCCGTTTCGGCGGTTGCCGGGATCGATGAAGCCGGGCGGGGCTGCCTTGCCGGTCCCGTGGTTGCGGCGGCGGTGATTTTGCCCGAAGGCGCGGTTATTCCCGGCCTTGCGGACTCCAAGGTGTTGTCGCCTACCCGCCGGGACGGTCTGGCCGCCGAGATCGGGGCCGTGGCGCTGGCTTGGGGGCTTGGCGTCGTCTGGCCTCCCGAAATCGATCGTATCAATATTTTGCAGGCGACGCTCAAGGCCATGTGCCACGCCGCCAGCGTGTTGAAAGTCCGGCCCAAAGGGTTGCTCATCGACGGCAACCAGACGATCCCCGAGCCGCTGTTCCGGCAGCGCGCGGCGTGCTGGCCATCGTCCCCGCGCCAGAAATCCATTGTGGACGGCGACGCGCTGGTCCCGGTCATTTCGGCGGCGTCCATCATCGCCAAAACATTCCGTGACATGCTCATGGATAAGCTCGACCACCGCTATCCCGGCTATGGTTTTGCCAAGCACAAGGGCTACGGTTCCAAAGAGCATTTTGCCGCCCTGCGCGAGCTTGGGCCGTGCCCCATGCACCGGAAGACGTTCCGGGGCGTTTTGCCCGAACAGCAGACGGCGCGGCAGGGCTCGCTTTTGTGACCTTGCGGCAGGAAAAGGGGCGCGCCGGAGAGGATGCCGCCGCGGATTGGCTGGAAAAGGCCGGGATGCGGATACTCGCCCGCAATTGGCGCAGCGGTTCGTATGAACTGGATCTTGTCTGCCGGGACGGGGACGAACTGGTTTTTGTCGAAGTCCGTCTGCGCGGCAAGGGGAGCCTTGCTTCGCCCGAGGCGAGCATGACGCCCGCCAAATGCCGCAGCGTGGTCAAAGCCGCCCGAGCCTACTTGTCCGCAAGCGGGGAATGGGATGTTCCCTGCCGATTCGATCTTGTCTGCGTCCGTGACGCGGGCGCAACCTTCGAACTGGATTATTACCGCCATGTCTTTGACATCTCCGAAATTATGGGTAGTGGCGACGCCGCTTGGCAACCCTGGTGATCTTTCTCCCCGTGCGCGGGAAGTGCTGGAAGGCGCGGATATGGTCCTTGCGGAAGATACCCGCCGGGCGGGGCTGCTGTGCCAGCGCTGTGGGGTGAAAGCCAAGCGGTTCATGAGTTTTCATGACCATAACGAAGAGAGCAAGCTGGACGAAGTGCTGGGCCTGTTGAATGGAGGCCGGACGCTTGCGCTTATTTCCGACGCCGGGCTGCCGTTGGTGGCTGACCCCGGCTACCGGCTGGTCCGGGCCTGCCGCGCGGCGGGGATTCCCGTATCGGTGGTTCCGGGGCCGAGTGCGCCCGTGACGGCGCTCGCCGGGAGCGGCATCGCGCCGCAGCCGTTCGCGTTTTTTGGGTTCCTTCCCCGCAGCCGCTCGGATCAGGAAAAGACGCTGGCGCCCTTTGCCAATCTGGCATTGACGCTTATCTTCTTTGAACGTAAGGACCGATTGAGCGAAACGCTCTCTGTTGCCCATGCCGTGCTCGGCCCACGGGAACTTTGCATTGCCCGCGAACTGACCAAAACGCATGAGGAATACCTTCTCGGGCGGCTGGAGGACGGCGTCCCGGCGGGCGTTGAGTTGCTTGGCGAGATCACGGTGGTGGTCGGACCGGCGGAGGCCGGAGGCGTGACGGACAGGGAAGAGGTGTTTCGCCTCATCGCCGAGGAGCGGGAACTGGGCGGTTCGCCCCGGGACGTTGCGCGCCGGGTGCAGACCCGGACGGCCGGATGGACGGTCAAGAGCATTTACGCGCTGCTGTCCGCAAGGAGGTAAGCTATGAGCGCCAAAAAATCGGGCGGCCCCCTTATTGGGGATAACCGTAAAGCCCGTCATATTTATGAATATCTGGAAACCATTGAAGCGGGTATTTCCTTGACCGGGCCCGAGGTGAAAAGCCTTCGTGCCGGGCAGGTGAACTTTACGGACAGCTATGTGGAGTTCAGGCGCGGCGAAGCGTGGCTGATCGGCCTGCACATTGCCCCGTATACGAATGCCGGGTACGTGGAGCAAAACGCGGACAGGCCCCGCAAACTGCTGATGCACGCACAGGAAATCGCGTCGTTTGCTGCGAAAGTGGAACAGAAGGGCCTGACCGTGGTTCCGTCGAAGCTGTATCTCAAACACGGGAAGATCAAGGTGGAGTTGGCTCTTGGACGGGGCCGCAAGCTGCACGATCACCGCGTGGAACTGAAGCGCCGTGCCGAGACCCGGGATATGCAGCGCGAATTGCGCGGATAACGGCGCCATCGGGAAGCATGACGGGAAGGGACGCTTTCGGAGCGCTTCGACAGCCGTGTTCCCTTTGGGATGTTCACGGGATGGAGGGGCATACGATGGAGGCGGCGTTTGGGAAAGCCCCGCTCATTTCTCGCAAAGGGAAAAATACGGATGCCCTGGGCCGTTTTGCTTGACAGCGTGAGAGTGATCCCGTATAGAGATTCCCGTTGCTACGGCGACCTTTGGGGATGTAGCTCAGCTGGGAGAGCGCAGCGTTCGCATCGCTGAGGCCAGGGGTTCAATCCCCCTCATCTCCACCAGATTTTTGTCTCTAGTAGACGCATAAAGCCTCAAACCACTTGAAAACAAAGGGTTTGGGGCTTTTTGTTTGTCCTATGTAGTCTCACCACACATATGGACATACCGTCATTTTGTCGGTATTTTTGACGGTATTCTAGGGTTCACCAATTCGGATACCGTCATTTCCTAAAGGCTCTGTCCCGTAAGGTTTTCCTGTCGTCTGACGGTATTTTCATGAACCTGCCAGTGTTCCCGATACCGTCAACCGGGAGATACCGCCATGAAGTTATCTGACGTCACGCTGCGGCGTGTGAAGGCTACTGACAAGCCGCAAAAATTTGCGGACGGCGGTGGCCTTTACTTGTATGTGGCTCCTACAGGGGGAAAGCTCTGGCGGATGGACTATCGCTTTGAAGGAAAGCGCAAGACGTTGAGCTTTGGAGCGTACCCCGCCGTCGGGCTGAAGGATGCCCGTGCCCGCCGTGAGGAGGCCAAGGGACAGATTGCTGCGGGGATAGATCCCGGAGCCCACAAAAAGGCCGCCAAAGAAGCCGCCCGGGCAGATACCGACAGTGCATTTGAGATCGTTGCGCGAGAATGGTTCGATCGTCAGAAGGATGGTTGGGCTGAAAGCCACGCCGGGAAGATTATGGCGCGGCTTGAGAGAGATATTTTTCCGGTAGTTGGCGGTCGACCTGTCCGGGACATAACCGCGCCCATGCTACTGGAAGCGTTGCGCCGTATTGAGAGCCGCGGTGCCGTTGATACGGCGCATAGGGCATTGCAGACCTGTGGACAGGTGTTTCGATACGCTATTGCGACGGGCCGCGCCGAGCACAATATCGCGGCCGATTTGAAAGGCGCGTTGCCTCCGGTGCGGGGCGGTCACTTCGCCAGCGTGAAGGAACCCGCCGCCGTGGGTGGCCTGCTTCGGGCCATTGATGCCTATACCGGCAACGTCATTGTCCGGGCCGCCCTTCGTATTGCTCCTTATGTGCTGGTACGTCCAGTGGAGCTGCGTCGCGCCGAATGGGCGGAGTTCAACTTTGACGCCGATGAATGGCGTATCCCCGCTACGCGCATGAAAATGAGGGAACTGCATATTGTTCCACTTGCCCGGCAGGTAAGGGGAATCCTTGCCGAACTCCAACAGTACACCGGGGGAGGGCGCTACCTGTTCCCTTCCATGAGGGCGAACACCGCTACCATTTCGGACGTAACGCTTTTGGCTGCGCTTCGTCGTTTGGGATATGGCAAGGATGAAATGACCGTACACGGTTTCCGATCCATGGCGTCGACACTGCTCAATGAAAAAGGCTACAATCGGGACTGGATCGAAAAACAGCTTGCGCATGGCGAACGGGATACCGTACGCGCTTCCTACAACTTTGCCCAATATTTGCCGGAGCGGAGGAAGATGATGCAGGAGTGGGCGGATTATTTGGACAGCCTAAGAGTGGGAGAATAGCCGCCGTAACAGGCATAGACCTTTCCCCAGCTAGGTGCGGAGTAATTAAACGCGCCGAAAAGATGGAAGCACCACCTCCCTACCATCTGCTGAGGGGTTCTTTTATGGGGAGGGTGTGGGGAGAGGTGAGTATGAATGAATATAAAGAAATAAGGTTGGGGAGTAGAGCTATTTCAGTTCCTTTGCATATCTGGCAGGTTACAGAAGCGACAAAAGAATGTGATGATATTATTTCATCACAAAATAACGATGCTACTATATTAAGTAATGAAGAAAGAGAGTGGTATCTTTTCTTAAGGAAAGAGATATATAATCACCTAGAAACGTGCTGTAAAGGATATATTGCATATTGTGATTCATGCAAAAATAGCGATAAGAATGGACTGGTATTATCAAAATATGAATTGCAAATGGCTTTATGCTTTATCATAATCTCAAGATGTTCAAATATAATTGATAATGATTCTGCATGTAAAAAAATATATGATATGAAAATAGATATGCAAGCATTTATAGAAGGATCAAGGTTGAATAGTTCCGAAGCCGATGCAACGATAAACAATCTTAAGCAACGTGCCGAAGCCGCCGAACAGGCTCTTGCCGATACCAAGGCTGAACTTGCCGACATTAATGATTGTTATGATAAAGCATTAGATGATGTGGCCAATATTGGAGCCGATTTTGTCGCCACCCTGCACGAGGCTGAAGACCTGAAGCAGGCACTTGCCGAAGCTCGAGAGCAACTAGCCGCCGCACCGCAAGAGGTGGTCACTGTAAACGCCGCCCTCTGGGAAGAGTCATGCAAAGCCGCGTGCGTCGTGACGGAACAGATTGCCAAGAATCGTGAGCGGGGGATAACCAAAGCCGCGTTTCTGGGCAGAATGAAAGCCGTCACTCCGAACAAAGTAACCTGTTCTGGTGCTGACAGGGCGGCATGGAAGGCACTTCCAGACGAATACAAGAACGGGCCGGGTTGCCCCAAAAAGTAATCGTCAAAAAACCTGAACACGAATAAAAACAGACTGTTCAGGGTTTTTAGGGTTTTTCTTGTTCCCGGCAGGGTGAAAGGGCCGACGCACCAGAAAATGCGTCCAGAATAACAAGTAATTCCAGACTGTTCAGGGTTATTAGGGTTTTTGAGGGGGAAACTATTTAGGGTTTTCCCCCTTTTTTTGTGCAACGATGCCGCTATCCTCCAAGCAAATCTACTTGGAGGTTTTTTTATGCCGAACACTCTCATTACCCCCTACGGTGCGGGCGCGATGCGTGCCCATGATGCGGCGAAGTTTCTTGGTGTCGCGGTCTCGACGTTCTGGCGTTGGGTGAAGGAAGGACGTTTGCCCAAGGGACGGCGGCTATCCTCTCGCTGCACGGTTTGGCTGCGGGCTGATATTGAGCGTTTTCTTGAAGAAGGCGGGGAGGCGTAGTTCATGCCCAGAGTACAGAAAGACCCGTCTGGCGGATCGAACTTCCAGACCGCCTACCCTTGCCTATCGTGCCCCCACTTTGCCGTGGTTAAGTTCAGCCGCTCCAAGTTTCGGAATATGTGCGGGCGATCCGGCGCGTGGCTCGACAGCTGCGGCGTGATCCGGTGTCCACTGCGCCGGGAAGGGGGAAACCATGACGATGCCGCCTAGTCTCTTATCTGTGCCCGCTCAGGGTTATGCCTTGTCCGTGTCTTCCGCCTTTTTTTCCTCATATAGCTGTGTGGTCTTCATACCGAGTGCATCCGCGATTTTTCCAAGAGTGGAAAGACGGCATTCGGTTATCCCCTCATCTGTACGAGCGGTCAAAACTGTTTGTTTTGATAGATTTGCTTGCTTTGCAATTGTTCGGACGGTTACTTTTTTTTCTTCCATTAATTTCTTTATGTTACTCATAAACACAGGCATAAACGTACTCCTTTTTGTACCAGTACACTTGACCATATTGTACCAGTATAGTATACCTTACCTAACGAAAGAGCAACACGAAGACAGCCCGGAAGGAAGCGGCAACTTCCAAACCGGGCCTAACCACCAACTCACAGCTGAGGTATGAATCATGGCTGAATTCAGTCTGTCTTATGGCGCGTCCTGCGTCAACCGTCTCCACGCTCACCAGACAGTGCGGCGTGTCTTGTTCTTCCTTTCCCTCTGCCGGGCCGTGTCCCGCTCCATCCATAAGGCCGCCGTGGTGATTCTGTTCGGCCTTCTGCTGGCCGTTTCTCTCCTTCCTGAACTCTTCATTATGGGAGGTGCGAAGTGAGCGTGATCGAAATCGCCTTGAAGAGCATCAACGGAAAGGACGTTCCCGCCGTGACCTCGTTGCAGGTAGCGGAACACTTTCAGAAGAACCACAAAGACGTTTTGAGAGATATTCGTGTAACTATTGAAAAATGTTCACATGGGTTTAACGAGCGCAACTTTGCGCCCGTTGAATACACGGACGCCAAGGGCGAAACGTCCACAATGTTCATGGGGGTGCATCATGTCTAATCTTCCCATTTTTTCTCATCCCTCATTCGGTACCGTCCGCATCGTAGAACGCAACGACGAACCTTGGTTTGTGGCGAAGGACGTTGCGAAGGCCCTTGGCTATGCCAGCACGAACATGACGACAATTTTTCAGGCTGTCCCGGAGGAATGGAAGGGTAGTAATCCGATTACTACCCTTGGTGGTGAACAGGAAATGCTCATCATTTCCGAGCAGGGGCTCTATTTCTTTCTCGGTCGTTCTGACAAGCCTGTCGCCCTTCCTTTTCAGAAATGGCTGGCTGGCGACGTTATTCCTTCCATTCGTAAACACGGTTTGTACGCTACGGAAGAGGTCGTGGATCGCATTCTTGATGATCCCGATTTCGGGATCACGTTGCTCCAACGGTACAAATTCGAGCGTGAACAACGCCAGTTTGCCGAATCCCAGAGGGACGAGGCCATCCGTACCAAGGCATGGATCAGCGACAGGAAGACGGCCTCAGCAATGGCCACCGCTTCCGTCGCCGTCCGTAAGGCCGCAGCCCTTGAGAACGAACTTGGGCGGGGCAGGGACTACAAGGCCGTGAAGGGCATCCCGTGGTTCCTTGAAGTGTTCTCGAATACTCCCGCCGCGTACTCGGTCGCGGGCCGCAAGCTCTCCGAACTTTCGCGCCGCATGGGGTATGAAATCTTGGAAGTAGAGGACAGCCGCTTCGGAAGCGTCAAGGCGTACCACATCGACGTGATCGAGTCCCTCCGGCTGGCCCTGAGAAACGACCTGAACATGCTGGGCAAATACCGTTCCCGCCGCAGCGCCAAAGGATTCGTTGTGGGAGGTGTGAAATGAGCCAGAACGTCGTTTCTCTCCCCGCTAGCGGCAATGGGGGAACCAGCCGCGCCGACTCCCGTAAGGCCGAACTGTTGGCGGCGCTTGAAGCTCAACAGGCCGGGCTCACGGAACTGTACTCCGAATGGTGCGCCTTCACTGCGGAAACCCGACAAAAAGCGAGCGAGCTTGAGGGCAGATACCGCCGATTGACCGGGGGGCTGTATCCCGCCTTGCTGGACGTCGTGAGTTCGCGTCCCAACCTTTCCCGTGATCACCTGTTGGGTGCGTTGCACGGGGCGTCATATGATTCCCGGACTTGGCTTGACGAAGGGCTTTCCCGAATGAAGACAGCCTTGTTGATGGCAGGCCAGTCAAGCCGCTTGCTTGAGGATTTCATACAGCGGCAGGAAGAAGGAGGGCTGAAATGAGCCAGAGCAATACCCCAAACTCCACCCCTTACGTCAAGCCCGGATCTGTCCCCCAATGTTTACGGCATACGATGCCCTGCGTGCCTCTTGAAGAGGCCGCTTGGATTGCCGAGTTTCTGGGGGCCGCGTGCGAAGCGTTGCTCACATCGGACGAATCCGTAAACGCGGAGGCCGCAGCCGGGTTCCGCCTGTGCAACTCCCTGTTATTGGACAAGATCGCTATTGCATCTGGAGAGTTGCCTTTCCCGCTTGTGGATATGTTCAACAAGACGGACGACGTGTTGTGGAGCCCGGAACCGAAGGAGGCCGCCCATGCTGACGCCTGAGCAGAAGGAGATGTGGCGGCGGCTCGACAGCCTGACAAGCGGCCTTGCCGACTTGCTGCAATGGAATGCGGCGGACGGCAATGGCGTTACCTCTGAGGACGCGGATCGGGCCTCCTGTTATCTCGCCATTGTGGGAGAAGTGCGCCGCGCCATGTTCAAGCTGTGCCCTGCGGAAGAAATGTATGACGTGAATCAGGGGGGTGCGGCATGACCGGGATTCCCCAGACTCAAGAAGAAATCCGCGCCGCCGTGGAAGCCCGCGCCGCCGAGATTGAAGGTACGGCGGAGACGGGAACCACGCCGCAGCTTCGACGCCCTTTGCAGGTGGATCTCTCGCAGTTTTCCGGGACTCGCTATCTGCGGGAATATCCTCCCGCGTTTGACTGGCTACTGGATAAGAGCTTTCGGCTGAACTGCTTGGGGGCCATTGTCGGGCCTCCCGGCGCGGGCAAGGGGAGCCTTGCGATCCAGCTTTGCGTCGCCGTGGCAAGCGGGACTTCCCTTGTGGACGCGTGGCATACCGCCGCCCCTGAGCCCGTGGTCTACCTGAGCGCGGAAGACGACGCGCTGACCATCCACAGACGGGTGCATCACGCGCTGGAACAACTGCCGGAAGACTTGCGGGAGCAGGCGGCCGCCAACTTCTACGGGATCCCCGTACACGGCGGGGTGAACCTGTGCCGCGCCATCGGCGGTACCGTGGAATCCACGGCTAATTACGAAGACCTGAGGAATATTCTGGATGCCATCCGTCCCCGTTTGCTGGTGCTGGACACGCTGGCCCGCTTCTCAGGCGTCGATGAGAACGACAACCCGGCCATGACCGCTTTTTGCGGACTGCTGGAAGGGCTGATCGACGCCTACGGGTGCAACATCATTTTGCTGCACCACTCCAACAAGACCAGCGGCGATCTCATCGAAGACCCCAAGGAACTCGCCAAGGCATTGACCCAGACGGCCATGCGCGGGGCATCCGCCCTTGCCGGGTGCATCCGGTGGGGGATGCTGGTTGCGCCTCTGGGGGCGGCCCTCGCCCAGAAGCGGATCGGTGAATCCGCCACCGGGAAATACGACGGAGCGTTTCTCGCCGTGCGCGTCGGCAAGAAGAACAGCGGCGGCCCGGAGCCCCGCTATTACCTCGGGCGTAATGAGCACGGCTTGCTCTATCGTGTAGACCCCGATGCGCGGCAGGAAGAGAACGACGTGATTTGGGATGCCCACCAGCTTGCGGAGGAGGTGGAGCGTCGGCAACGCGCCGGAGAAAAGCCGTTGAGTGTCTCTCGTGGTGGGCAAGAGGCTTTTGGCTGGGGAGTCTCTCGCTCCAGAAAGGCTCGTGAGAAAGCCGTAGAGTTGGGATTGCTGATCGAAATGGATCTTCCCGGCAGGAAGGCCAAGCATCTTTATCCTCCCGCCCAATGTTCCGATGTTCCGCAATGTTCCACTTTGGTCGGAACATTGGACTAAGCTAATAATTTCAATGGAATAATATAATGTTCCGGGGAATTTGTTCCAAAGTCCCGGAACATGGAAAAAAGATCAATTATTTCACCAATGTTCCGATGTTCCGATTGTTACCCCTAAAGGGGGGAGAAGTGGAACAGAACATTCCACTGTTCTCCCACTTCTCCCCTTATCCTTTGGGGCGACGGACCGGAACAAAGAGGAGTCCATCATGGATGTGTTGACCCTCTATCAAAGCCTTTCCCCGGCAGGTGAGATCAAGAGCAAGGGCAACGGCGAATACTGCGGGCCATGCCCCTCATGCGGCGGACGGGATCGTTTTCTGCTCTGGCCGGAACATAAGAGCGGCGCAGCGGGCGGACGGTTCCTGTGCCGTGGTTGCGGCGCACAAGGGGATGCCGTGGAGTTTCTGCGGGTATTCCAGAACCTGACCTACCGTGAAGCCTGTGAAGCCCTGCAGCTGGAACCCCGCCGCGCCGTTCGTCACACCGCCGGAAAGGGCACGGCAAGGGAATGGATGCCCGAACCCGAACGCCTTCCCGCTGCCGAGTGGATGGAGCGGGCGGCCCATTTCGTCGCAACCTGTACCGGGGGCATTGAGTCCGGGCCCGCACTGGAAACGCTGCAAGGCCGTGGCCTGTCCCCTGAAACGGCCCGTGCTTTGGGCATCGGCTGGAACCCTGCGGACAGGTACGACCGCCGCGCCGATTGGGGGCTTGATGAAGAGGCGAACCCGGAGACGGGCCGTCCACGCAAGGTATGGCTTCCCCGTGGGCTGGTGCTTCCGATTCGCCGCAAGGCCGGAGTGACGGCATTGCTTATTCGCCGGGCCGACTGGAAACCGAAAGACGACCTCCCCAAGTATTGGCAGGTCAAAGGTTCCGGGAATGGCTGTTACGTCATCGGCAAGCCGGGCCTTCCGGTGGTGCTGGTGGAATCCGTTCTTGACGCCGTGTTGATCTGGCAGGAGGCACGCGACCTCGTTGCGGCGGTGGCCCTTACCGGGTCCACGAAGAAGCCCGATGCCCAGACGACGGACTTTTTGAGAAACTCCCCCGGCATTCTATGGGCACTGGACTTTGACGAGGCCGGGCGCAAGGCGTCGTCGTGGTGGCGCGAACACTTCCCCGGCATGAGGACATGGCCTTGCGCCGCGGGTAAAGACCCCGGCGAAATGCTCAAGGTGGGCATCCCCATCCGTCCGTGGCTTGAAGCCGTCCTCCTGTGTGAACCTGCGCCCTGCCGAGAAACGCACAAAAACGCCCCTCAGAGTGCCGAAAGGCAAAAACATGGCTCAGGGCTCATGCCACAATTGGAACCGTCCGCAAACGACACGTTGGAACGTTTGGCGGCTCTCGATACCAACATAGCCGCACTGGTGGGTTGGGAGGTGGCGCCACACCTTCAGGACGGGGAACTTGTCATTGATGGTCTGGACAGGCTGGACGCCGAAAACCGGGCCGGACTGGAACGTTGGTTTGCCCATAAGGGGCCGAACGGCGAACCGCGCCGGGAACGTGTGATTCGTGCCCTGCGGACGGGAAGGAGGGCGGCATGTTGATTGTGGTGGACAGCCGGGAGCAATGCCCGTTCCCCTTTACCCATGAGCGGTACGAAGCGAAGACGAAGCAAGGCGCGCTGACCGTGGGTGACTACTCCCTTGCCGGTCTTGAGGACAAGGTGGCGGTTGAACGTAAGAGCCTTCCCGACTTGGTGGCCTGTTTGGGCCGGGAGCGGGAACGGTTCGAGCGTGAGTTGATGCGCGGGGCGGCGCTGGATGCCTTCGCCGTGGTTGTAGAAGCTGACTGGCTGATGTTGGCCCGTGGCGAGTACCGCAGCCAGTTGAAGCCGCACGCGGCCTGTCAGAGCGTGCTGGCGTTCACGGCGCGGTATCGGGTGCCCTTCCTGTTTGCCGGAACCCGTGGGGCGGCGGAGTACATGACGTGGGGATTCCTGCGCCAGTATCTCGAATCCGCCCGGAAGCGGTGGCGGGCCATAGCTAAGGCGCAGGGCGACGATGCGGCATAACCCCCACACGGGGCGAGTGTGAAATGCCAAGCGATAAAAGGAGAATGGATATGCAGCAGGAAGACAAGGCTTGTTTCGTACAGGGCGGCAGGGAGCTTGCCGAAGCCGCTTACAAGACCGGATTCGATGACGGATTTGAGGCGGCGGTGTACTCGCTCATGACCATATCGGACGGACTGAAAGAGCGAGACGGCGCAGGCCTCCCCTCTGAGATCATCGTGGCTCTCGGCAAATGCAGGGCGAAAGCCTTTGAGTGCTTTGGGCGGGATCGGTTCGAGGTGCGAACGGTGCCCCCGATGGGCGGAGAGCAGTAGCTTGGATTGAACCGAGAATAAACTGAGAAGAATACGGAGATACCATCATGGGAAAGGTTGAAACCCACGCCAACGGCAAGGATATTCTGGTGCACCCCCTCAGGCTTGAGGATGTGATTGAAGAAATGGACAGGCTGACGGTGGCGGCATGGCAGACGCGGGACGAACGCCCGGAACTTCGGGACGAGTTCACGCAACGGAGTCTGGTTTTCGGTTCAGCATTGTTCCACTTGAAGAAGTTCTCTGAACTGCTGGAAGTCGTGCGGGACGTGGCTTGTGATATGCCCGCGGTAGGGACGGAGCAATAACGGCGTCCCATTGGGCAGTGAAGTTTTGGGGGAATAACCTATGCTCGGAATTCGTCGGTTTCTCAAAGGCGGTATCGTTATTGCGGCATGCCACGGGGTGATTGGGCCGGGAACGGTGCATCGGCTTCTGTCATTTTTCAGGCTGATTCATGTTTAATGCTTCCGTTGCTGCGAAGTTTTTGGCATGGGAACTTATCATAAAGAACAACAGGATGCGCCAATATTGGCACTCATCGGGAAAGGAGGCGAGAGTATGTTTTTCTGGGTAGTCTTTTTACGTGGAACAACCGTAGACGTGACGGAGTGCTGGCGGGCCATGTATGACGAGATAAAGGTTTTGGGGAAGGGTATGAACAAAGAACGATGCGAGGTGCTGGTATGACTGTGGCCGTATCATACATCCCTACACTGCTCTTTGGTTTGGGTGCCATTGCCGATGCATTCCGTGTCAGCCCCGAACGTGTGAAGCGATGGATAGAACAGGGAGCGCCGGTTGTCGTTGACGGTGAGGGCGGGAGTCGGCGCTACACTGCTGAACTTGCCGCCTTGCAGGCTTGGCGGGTTCAGATGAGTGCGGCCAAGGAGGAGTGAGCCGCTTTTCGGCGGCTTTTACAAAAAACGTCAACCTCCCCTCGCACCTCCCCGTATACCCCCCTTTATACCTCCCCCTGTTGTCGGGATATGAAAAATCCTCTGTGCTACGCTCCTGCCATCTTTCAATGCGGGAGCGTTTTTTTATGCCGAACCAACAGGAAGTCTTTGAAGCCGCCCATGCCCATGTCGCCAAGTGGGAGGGAGGATACTTTGACCATCCGGATGATCCGGGCGGCGTCACCATGTACGGCGTCAGCCTCATGTTCCTGAAGGAGCTTGATCTCTGGGAAGGGGACATTGACGGCGACGGGGATATTGATCGGGACGATGTGCTGGCCGTCACCAAGGATACGGCCCGGGACATCTTCAAGCGTCACTTCTGGGACAGGCCGCGTGCCGGGGAAATGCCCCCGCTGGTCGCGGTGTGCTTCTATGACTTCGCCGTCAATGCGGGTGTCCCGCGTGCGGCGAGGATGCTGCAAGGGCTCCTGCGCGTTGGGGTGGACGGCATCGTCGGGCGGAACACGCTGACGGCTGCGGCGTCCTGCAATCAGCGCGAGCTGGCATCCTTCATGCTCTTGGAGCGTGAGCGGTGGTACCGCGGACTCGTGGCGAAGAAGCCGAAGTCCGCGGCGTTCCTGCGCGGCTGGCTCAACCGTACCTCTGATTGCCGGGCGCTGGTCGAACGGCTGGCGGCGCGGTGGGGGATTGCGGAATGAATCGGCGGGCGGTGTTGGCCGGGGCGCTGTGCCTCTTCGCTATTGGGCTTGGTGTGTACGTCCTCACATTACGAACGGAACGCGACACGGCCCGGACGGAAGCGCAGGAAGCCCGGCAGGACGCCGTTACATGGAAGGCCGCAGCGCAGGCCGGAGAATCCGCAGTCAGGGAACTGGCGGCGGCGAAGGCCACGGCGGAAGCTGCGGCGGCGGAACGGGACGCCACGATCAAGGCGCTCACGCGGGACAGGGACGAACAGCGGCGCAAGCTGCGGGAGGCAATGCGGCATGACGAAGAGGCTGGCGATTGGGGTGCTACTCCTTTGCCTCCCGCTGTTCTCGGGCTGTTCCGGTAGGCGGGAAGTGGCGGCGGTTCCGTTGGTCATACGGGAGGAAGTACCCGTGTATCTGACCGAGCCGACGCCCGCGCCCGTGCTGGCCGGGGATACGAACCTCGACCTTGTGGGGCATGTGTTTGACTGGCAAGCCGCGCTCGGCGCGTGCAATGCGGACAAGGCGGCGATACGGGCCGCAACCGGGAAGGAATGATGATGCAGCCGCCCGCCCCGATGGAGGGGCTTGCCTACTACACACAAAGCCTGCTGGCCCTGTGGCCTGAGAAGGCCGTCATAGGTTCGTGCGTCGCCGGCGTCGTCTCGCTGTTCGGCGGGGACGCCTATCTGTTGTGGATGCTTGGGGCCATGCTGGTGGCCGACTTTGCCTTTGGGCTGGCGGACGCCGTGCGGCGCAGGCATTTCCGTTGCCGGATGCTGGCGCACGGGGCGCTCAAGTTCCCGGCCTACTGCCTTTACTTGCTGATTGTCGGCGTGGTCAACGCCAGCCTTTCCCGGTCTTTCGGCGGGTTCGACATGCCGTTGCTGAATCTTTTCATTGCCTACCTGATCATCACGGACGCCGTATCCGTCATTGCCCACATGCAGCGGCTCGGCATCCCCGTGCCGGACCTGTTGCGGCGGGTGCTCCTTCGCAGCAAGCGGAAGGTGGAGCGGCGGGTGGATGAGGCCGTGGGCGGGGACGACGATGCCTCCTAGACCGCTCAAGGTGTGCCGCCATGCCGGATGCCATGAGCTTACCCGTGATCCGTCCGGGTACTGCCCGAAGCACAAGGACGCGGCGGAAGCGCGGGCGAGGAAGTGGAAGGCCGAGCAGGACAGCCAGCGGGAGAGCGCATACCGGCGCGGGTACGGGGCTCGGTGGCGGAAGCTGCGGGCGCAGATCCTTATGGATGAACCGTTGTGCCGGGAGTGCCGCAAGGCCGGGCGCATCGTGCCGGCGACGGATGTTGACCACATAGTGGCCAGAGCCGACGGCGGGACGGATGACCGGAGCAACCTGCAACCCCTCTGCCATGCCTGCCACAGCCGCAAGACCGTCCGGGAGAACGGCGGGCGTGCGGTGACACGATGAGGGGGGGATCAAATGTTTGGTGCTACCATCCGAAGACCGCATAGGGCAGGTGGATTTTTGTTCGTGCAAAATGGGGGGAGGGGGTCAACCGGGATATGGCGGGACGTAAGCCATTGCCGACGCATTTGAAAATGGTTCGCGGGACGCTGCAGAAATGCCGGATGAACCCGGATGAGCCAACCCCGGCCCCGGAAATCCCCGACGCGCCGCCGCACCTGTCGCCGGAAGCGCGGGAGGAATGGGAACGGCTGGCGCTCGAACTGTATGAACTCGGCATCCTGTCCACCATCGACCGGGCGGCACTGGCGGCCTACTGCCAGGCCTATGGACGGTGGGTCGAGGCGGAAGAGCAACTCCGCAACATCGACGGCACCATGAAGCTCACGGAAACGACCTCAAACGGCAATATCATCCAGAACCCTCTGGTGGGTATCGCTAACAAGTCGCTGGAACTGATGCACAAGTATTTGACCGAGTTCGGCATGTCCCCGAGCAGCCGTACCCGTGTCAGCGCAAAGAAAAAGACGGGCGAGAAAAAGGGCTTCGCGGCCCTGTAGGAAACATCATGGCAAAGGAACCGACATATCCCCACGTTGAAGCCGCGCTTCAGTACGCCCGCGATGTTGTTGCCGGGCGGATTTTGGCGTGCCAGTGGGTGATCCTCGCCTGCAAGCGCCAGCTCGACGATCTGGGAAGGTGGGACGGCGTTGACGGCGCTCCGTATTTCTTTGACCGCGCCGCAGCCGAGCGGGTGATCAAGTTTGAGGAGATGATGCCCCACGTCAAAGGGGAATGGGCGCGCAAGCGCATGACCCTGAAACTTGAGCCGTGGCAGAAGTTCATCCTTTCAACGCTGTTCGGCTGGAAGCGCGCCAAGGACGGGCTGCGGAGATTCCGGGAAGCCTATATTGAAGTGCCGCGCAAGAACGGCAAGTCCTGCTTCGTGGCTCCGATGGGCCTTTACATGCTCGTTGCGGACGGCGAAGAGGGCGCGGAAGTGTACTCCGGCGCCACTACGGAAAAACAGGCGTGGGAAGTGTACGGCCCCGCGCAGATCATGGCCAAGCGCGCCGAAGGCTTCATGGAGCACTACGGCGTGGACGTCCGCGCCAAGAATATGAACCTCATCGGTTCCGCGTCCAGATTCGAGCCGTTGATCGGTGATCCCGGCGACGGCGCGTCGCCGCACTGCGCCATCGTTGACGAATACCACGAGCACGACAGCCCGCGCCTGTACGACACCATGATCACCGGCATGGGCGCACGCCGCCAGCCTTTGATCATCGTCATCACCACGGCGGGCTTCAACCTTGGCGGCCCCTGCTATGACATGCGGCTCCGCGCCGGGAAGGTTCTTGATCGCACGCTTCAGGATGAGGAACTGTTTGCCGTCGTCTACACCATCGACGCCGAGGACGACTGGAAGAGCCCCGAGGCACTGCGGAAGGCGAACCCGAATTTCGGTGTTTCCGTCATGGAAGACTACCTGCTGGCGCAGCAGTTGAAGGCCATCCAGAACCCCTCGAAGCAGAACACGTTCAAGACCAAGCACCTGAACGTGTGGTGCAACGCCCGCGCCGCCGCGTTCAACATGACGAACTGGGAGAAGTGCGCCGATCCCGGCCTGTCGCGGGGACGCTTCGCCGGGAAGCCCTGTTTCATGGGCCTTGACCTCGCCAGCAAGGGCGATTTGAACGCCGCTGTGTACCTCTTCCCGGAAGACGGCGGGACGTATGCGCTGTTTGCCGATTTTTTCCTTCCCGAAGACGCGCTTGAATCCACCCAGAATGCGGACATCTACCGGGGGTGGGCTTCCGAAGGCTGGATCACGCTCACCCCCGGCGGGATGGTCGATTACGACACCATTGAGGAACATATCCTTGAGCAGGCCAAGCGTTTTGAGGTGCGGGAGTGCCCCTATGACCCGTATCAGGCGGCGCAGCTTGTGACGCATCTGGCGGATTCCAGCCTGACGATGGTGGAGTTCGGGGCCACGGTGAAAAATTTCTCCGATCCTTTCAAAACGCTGATCGCGTTGGTGGATGCCGGGAAGATTCGCCATGACGGAAATCCCGTCCTGACGTGGTGCATGTCCAATACGGTCTGTTTCACGGACGCCAAGGACAACATCTATCCCCGGAAAGACCGTTACGAATACAAGATCGACGGCGCGGTGGCCGCGATCATGGCGCTTGGTCGGGCGCAGGCCGTGCCGGAAGAAGGATCCGGCGCTGTCATCACGCAAGGTTTCGTTGACCTGTGGGGGGATCTGTAATGGCGGGCATGAGAAGGAATCCCCTTGCCACACGCCGCACCGGGCGGCCTCAGAATGCCAGCGTATCCGGCGGGGCCTCTTTTTCCGACTTCTCCGAACTGTTCGGCATGGGCGCGCCGGTGGCTTCCGGGCAGGTTGTGACGCCCGAGTCCGCCATGCGCTTCTCGGCGGTGTTCGCCTGCGTCCGACTGCTCGGCGGCGCGGTGGCTTCGGCTCCGGTGAAGGTCTACCTGCGGGAAGGCACGGAACAGCGCCAGCTTGCCCACGGGCACCCGCTGGCGGACGTGCTGCGCCTGCGGCCCAACCGATTCATGACGTCCACCACGTTCTGGAAAACCTTTGTCGCCCACAAGGTGCTTCAGGGGAACGGCTACGCCCACATCATCCGGGCGCGTTCCGGCGAACCCGTGGGGCTGTATCCCCTGAACCCGCGCAACGTGGTTGTCTATTGGGCGTGGGAACTCGGGCTTGATCAGCGGCTCGGCGTGGAGCGGAACAGGCTGTTCTACCGGGTGACGTTCGAGGACGGGCAGGCGCGGCTCTACGATCAGGACGACATGCTGCACGTCCCCAATGTCGGTTGGGACGGCAAGCGCGGCCTGTCCACCATCTCGGCGGCGGGGCAGGGGATTGGCCTCGGGCTGGCGGCGGAAGAGTCCAGCGCCCGTTTTTTCAGCAACGGGATGTTGTCGAAAATCGCCCTGACTTATCCGGGCAAGCTCGATCCTAAAGTAGCCGACGACCTGCGGGAGTTTTTCGACGCCCGGTATACGGGCACGGCCAACCACCACCGCCCTTTACTTCTCACTGAAGGCGGCGAGGCCAAGACGTTGAGCATGTCCGCGGAAGACGCGCAGCTTATCGAATCCCGGCAGTTCTCGGTCATCGACATTTGCCGTTTCTTCGGCGTTCCCCCGGTCATGATCGGGGAGACGGAAAAGACCTCATCGTGGGGGAGCGGCGTCGAGCAAATGGCCCGCTGGTTCACAACCTTCACACTGAACGATCATTTGACGGCCATTGAACAGGAGCTTGAGGCCAAGCTGTTCCGGGACGGCTTCTTTGCCGAGTTCGACGAATCCGAGCTGACCCGTGGCGACACCAAGACGCGGGGCGAGTTCTACCGTATCGCCCGAGGCTCCATGCAGGAGCCGGGCTTTATGACCACAAACGAGATCCGGGCCGCCGAGGGCCTGCCGCCCATCGATGGCGGCGACGAACTGCAACACCCGGTGAAAAAGGATGAAAATGGACAGACTGTTGAAACTCCTACGCGACAACGCCCGGAACAGGACGGCGGCAGGCATCCCAAAAGCTGAGGAGTCCGGGGAATCCACCCTGTACCTGTACGACGTGATTGTGAGCGACGACTATTGGGGCGGCATTTCCGCCGAGAAGTTCGTCAAAGAATTGAACGCTCTTGATGCGCCGACCATCCACCTGCGGATCAATTCCCCGGGCGGGGAGGTGTTCGCGGCGCGGGCCATTGAAGCGGCCATACGGAACCATCCGGCGCGGATTGTCGCCCATGTGGACGGGTACGCGGCAAGCGCGGCTTCCTTCGTGGCCGTGGCCTGTGACGAGGTGGAGATCGCGCCCGGCGGGTTCTTCATGATCCACAAGGCATGGACGTTCACGGCGGGCAACGCCGACGATCTCCTGCACACGGCGGAAATGCTGGAAAAGCTCGACGCCTCGCTGGTGGACACCTACGCGAAAAAGACGGGGTGCGCTCCGGAAGCGATCGCCGGATGGATGAAGGCCGAAACGTGGTTTTCCGCCGGAGAATCCGTTGAACACGGTTTTGCCGACCGCGTGGCCGAAGCCGCTCCGAAGGCACAGGCCGACTGGAACCTTTCCGTCTACGCCAACGCTCCGGTTGTTCCGGCTGCGGCGGCTTCCGTCAACCCTCAGAACCGCGAACGGTACGAGCGTACCGCCCGCCTGTTTGCCGTGACCCGGCACTAGGAGATTTTCATGAGCAGCATTCAGGAACTGCGCGAGAAGCGCACGGCCAAGGCCCGCGAGTACCGGAACCTTCTTGACAGGCATCCCGAAAGTATCCCGGAGGAAGCGGCCAACCAGTTTGACGCGCTGGAAACCGAGATTTCCGCCCTTGATGATGCCATTGCCCGCCATGAAAAGGCGCTGGCCATGGAAGCCGACCGTCTGACGGGGGAACCCCGCGACGAACGGGAAAACACGACGAACGCCATTTATGACAAGTGGATGCGGAACGGCCCGCAGGCGTTGACGCCCGATGATTGGGCCGCCGTCCGCAATACCATGAGCACCGGGACGGATGCGCAGGGCGGGTATACCGTACCCACGGAAGTCTCCGGTACCATCATCGAGGCGTTGAAGGCGTTCGGCGGGATGCGTTCCGTGGCTACCGTGATCAGCACGGCCACCGGCGTGCCCATGACCATGCCCACCAGCGACGGCACCACCGAAGAAGGGGAAATCCTCGGCGAAAACACGGCGGCGACAGCTGCCGATCCCTCGTTCGGCGTCGTGAATCTCGGGGTGCACAAGTACAGTTCCAAGACGGTCGCGGTGCCCATCGAACTGCTTCAGGACTCCAACGCGGACATTGAGGCCTTCGTGAACAACCGTCTGATCACCCGCTTGGGGCGCATCACGAACAAGCACTTTACTGTTGGAACGGGCAGTTCTCAGCCTTCCGGCGTGCTGACCGGCGCCACGCTCGGCGTCACCGGCGCGAAGGCGCAGGTCGATTCCGTGACCTACGACGATCTGGTGGAACTGGAGCACAGCCTTGATCCCGCTTACCGCGAAGGGGGGCGGTGTTCCTTCATGTTTGCCGACACCACCCTGAAGGCGATCAAGAAGCTGAAGGACGGGCAAGGCCGACCCCTGTGGCTTCCCGGCATCGATGTGAAGGAACCCGCGAGCATTCTTGGCTATCGGTATGTCATCAACCAGTCCGTCCCGGCAATGGCGGCGACGGCCAAGTCCGTGCTGTTCGGCGATTTCTCCAAGTACATCATCCGCGACGCCATGGGCATCACCATGTACCGTTTTGCGGATTCCGCGTTTGCACAGAAGGGGCAGGTGGGGTTCCTCGCCTTCATGCGCTCGGGCGGCGTCCTGACGGATGCGCAGGCCGTGAAGTTCTTCCAGCACGGCGCGGCGGCCTAGCCATGACTGTACGCCTGATCACGCCGCCCGCAGCGGAACCCGTCACGCTTGAAATGGCCAGGCTGCACACCCGCGCCGAAGCCGTGGAGGATGATGCCCTGTTGACGGTGTTGATCACGGCGGCGCGCCAGCAGGGGGAGGGCGTCACCCGCCGCGTATTCGGAGAATCCGTCTGGGAGGTCGAAACAGGCCCCCTGACGGCCCCGCTCCGGCTTCCCCTCGTTCCCTGCATGGCGGTGGAGTCCGTGACCGTGGGCGGCGAGGCGGTGGATGCCGGACTGTACGGCTTCACGCCGTCCGGCCTGTCGCCGCAGGAATCGCCGCTGCGGGCGGCCTTCATCCCCGGCCCGGATTTTCCGCAGGGGGAAACCGTGCTGACGGTGAGGGCGGGCTATCCCGCCGAGAGGTTCCCGGAACCGATCCGCCAGTGGATGCTGGTGCGGATCGGGACGCTGTACGAACAGCGGGAGAGCTTCGCCGTGGGGTCGAACTTCAATGAGTTCGGGCGGTCATTTGTGGACTGCCTGCTTGATCCGTATGTCGTCGCGGGGGGCTTCTGATGCGTGCCGGAATGCTTCGCCACCGCGTGACCATCCAGCGGCAGGAACTCGTTTTTGGGAAATTTGGAGCCCCGCTACATGACAAGGTCTGGGAAAACGTGGCGACGGTCTGGGCTTCGCTGGAAGCCATGAGCGGGCGGGAGTTTTTCGCCAGCCAACAGGCACAGTCCGAAGTCACGCAGCGCATCCGCATCCGGTATAGGCCGGACGTGACGGCGGACATGCGCGTCATCCACAACGGGAAGGTGTTCAACATCGTTGCCCCGTTGCCGGACAACCGGGGCCGAGAACTGGTGTTGATGTGCCGGGAGGTAAGCTGTGAGCAATGACGTCGTGGTGGACATCCCCATCGAAGACATCCGGGCGGGCGTCCGGGCGGAGATTGATTCCGATTTGGGAGGCATTGCCGCGCAGGTCTTTGAGAAGGCCAAAAGCTCCACGGCGTTCAGGGACAAGACGGGGAGGCTGCGGCAATCCATCTGGATCTACCGCTCCAAGTACAAGGACGGCGGCTATGTGGTCTATGTGAAGGCCCCGCACAGCCACCTTGTGGAGTTCGGGCACGCCGTGGTGACCAAAGACGGGAAAGTCCTTGAACACCGGGTGCCGGGCAAGTTCTTCCTGCGCAAGGCCCGCAACGCCGTCCGCCGGAAGGTTGATGCGATGCTTCAGGAAATGATGGGGGATGCCCACTATGGCAAACGGCGTTGATTTTGAAAGTGTCCTGCTGCGGATGTTGCAGGAGGATGCGGGCTTGTCCGCATTGGTCGGTAGCAAGGTTTTCCCCTTGTTCATTCCGTCCGGGAATTATCTTCCCTGCGTCACGTTCCAGCGGCTCGGCGGGAGGCCCGCCAACACGCTGTCCGGGGCGTCCGGTCTGGAGGAAATCGACCTTCAGATCGACGTGTGGGCACGGGACTATGACGAGGCAAAAGCCATTGCCAAGGCCGTGCGTTCCGCCATGCCGCCAAGCGGCCCGCGGTTCAGCGCGCACCTGATCGAGGATCAGGATTTGTACGAGGACGGGACGAATTACTTCCGCGTGAACATGGAGTTCAAGGTCTGGTTCCTCGAAACCGAATAGGAGATTGAAACATGCCCAACAAACAGATTGCGGTCGGCGCCAGAACCAAAGTCCTGATGGACGTGGAAACGTCCTACGGCGTGGCTCCGACCACGCCGGGGGGTGTCCTCCTCCCCATCAACTCGTTTTCCCTGAAGCCGTCCCGCGCCAAGAACACCCCGGGGACGCTGACGGGCCGCTATGACCCGGCGGAACCCTTTGACGGGAACCTTGAAGTGTCCGGCGGCGTTGTCGTCCCGGTTGACGCACGGGCTTTCGGCCACTGGCTCAGGGCCATGTTCGGCGCTCCGGCCACGACCGGGACGGGAGAGCCCGCCGCCGCGCCGTTTACCCATGTCTGGAAATCCAATGCCGACATGCCGTCTCTGCTCATGCAGGCAACCTACGGCAACGTGTTCGGGAAGTTTTCCGGTTGCCGTGTTTCCTCGCTGTCCCTGTCTGCGGGCGGCGATGGCGAACTGACCGCCACCGTGAACATGAACGGGCGCGATACGGACTATGCGGATGCGAACTACAACGCCAACGCCGAAGCCATGGCCTTGAAGCGGTTCAGCAACTTTCAAGGGGCGCTCACGAGCGGCGGCCAGCCGCTCGGCGTAGTCACGGATTGCAGTCTGGAAATCAATTTCGGGCTTGATTCCAGTGTCCGGGCAATGGGCGATCAGGGGCGCGTCTACGATTTGCTTCAGAGCACCATGTCCGTCACCGGAAACCTGACGGTTTTCTTTACCGACAAGACGCTGATCACCAAGGCCAAGGCAGGCGAAGAGCTTTCGTTGGAGCTTGCCTTCACCATCGACGCCGCAAACAGCCTGACCTTCAAGCTGCCGGAAGTCCAGTTGGGCTACGATGGGCCGACCGTTGACGGGCCGACGGGCATCAAAATGCAGCACAACTTCACGGCCTACTACAACGACAGTGCGGATGACGCCTCTGTCGTCGTTACCCTCGTCAATGACGTGGAATCCTATTAACCAGCAAACTCAAAAGGAAAACACCATGCGTACCATTACTCTTTCCGGTCAGGACTTCATCGTGAACCCGCTCAAAGGCAAGGACATCAAGGCGCTCAAGGCGCAGGGCTTCGACCTCATGGGCGGCGGGTATTCGATTTCCGAGGGCATGGACGCCGTGTTCACCGTCGCCGGGTTCGATGCGGCCCAGACGGACGAACTGCCCTTCCCCGACATCCTCGCCCTGCACAAGGCCATCGTGAACGAAACCTTCGGCGTGGCGGAAGAAGAAAAAAACTAGCGGCGGTCTGGGAGTGGCTTTCCGGTGAGGGCGCGGAATACTGCGCCACCTGCCGGAAGGCCTCCCGGAACCGCGACGATCTGGATTGTGAAGAGTGCGAGGGGCGTTGCCCGGATCTCATGCCCGACAACGCCGCCGCATGGGAACTGCTCCAGGCGGGCGCTACCCAACTCCGCATGTCAGGCATGGGCGGCCCTGTGGGGTTCGACTACAACGCGCTGGCGCTGGTGGCGGAAGCTTTCGGCATCGATCTGACGCCCGGCATGTGGCGGAAGGTGCAGGCCGTGGAAACGGTCATCCGCCGCAACGCCGCGAAACAAGCTGAAAAAACGCAACAGGCTTCCGCATCCACGCGGTGAGCGGTTCATTGACAACGGCATAGCGATTTTTGCGGATGGAATGGGCCGGGATGTGGGGTCCCGGCCCGGTTTGTTTAGTGGAGCTTGCGGACGGTTTCGGCCATCCACAGGATTTCATGTTTTGTGGCTTGCCCCATGAAGAGGAAGGGCAGGGCGTTACGGGTGAGGTGGAAGAAGCGTTGCCGGTTCCCGGCGGCATCGATGCGGGCGTCTGGGATGAAGACCGATGCCGCGAAGTCCGGCGGGAGGATGGAGCGGAGCCGATCTATGTCCCGCAGGAGCTTGGCGTACCTGCGCTGCATACCTCTGGCGGCGTCGAGGGTGGTGAGCATGGCTGACCTCTCACCGTGCGTTCATGGTGCGGGCGCAAGCCAGCAAGAGCATTGCGGGGTTGTGCCTGTCGGGAAGTAGTTCGGCGAGCGAAGACAGGCTTTCGAGTAGGCGCTCCGAAAGGAACCTGTCGAACTGCCCTCGGATAGCCATGTCCGAGAAGGGCGCCGTTCCCTGCCCCAGTGCGGCCCGCTGTTCAAGCTGGACAAGAACAGGGGTACCAAGCCGGTAGAGTCGACCCCAAAAAAGCTGATAGCTACGGCGGTAGGTCTGTTGGGCACGGCGGATATCTTCCGCCAGTTCGAGCAAGGGGGCTTCATCAAACAGCGGCTCGGCGGCGGGCAGGGCGGCCTTCGGCTTTTGGTTCAATTCGTCAATTTTGCTTTGCACCCATGCGAGGGCATCTGGGAGCCAATTGGTGGGCAGGTCGTCGATGCGGCCAAGCTGGAAGCGGGCGCGCACCTGCGGCCACAGGTTTGAAGGGTGCACGCCGGAGAGCCTTGCCCAGACGTTGACCATATCGCGCAGGGGCTTTCGGTCGTCAGGCGTGGAAGGGGCGAGGGGAGTGGGGCATTCAACAGGCACCCTGTCGCCGTACTGTTCGATGACATCGAGGCACCACTTGCGGAACGCCTTGGCGACGGGCGTACGGGCGAACATGGCGAGGGCGTAGCAGCCGCGTAGGGAGAAGATGCGGGCACGGACGGTCAAATTGACCGTGTGGAGGTTTTCAACCACTTGCGTCATGTTTTCGGTGAATTCATCGGCGTTGCGTTCGTAGATGCGCCGAACAGAATTTTCATCCTTGTAACCAAGCGCGCGGGCAAGTTCTGATGACTTGAACCAAGGCTGGCTGTCACGGATGACGGGCGAGAAGGTGAACTCATTGAAGCAGAGAGAAGCGGTCATAATGACCTCCTACAGAGTTGGGATAAAAACAAAAAAAAGGCGATCACAACGCTCCCCAGCTCTGTAAGCTGCCGGGGCCTCACGGACACCCGGACGTTGTGATCGCCAATATCTGCCTGTGTATAGCAGTAGGCTTCTTGATGTTTAATCTACATAGCCTCGGCCTTGGGAGCAGAGACAGGCGGTAGACAACGCCTTACAGAGTAGGGAACCTCAGAAAACACAAAACGCGGGCTAGTGTCAAGGCATGGTCTTTTTCGTAATTTCAAAACCCCATCGTTCATTTGATATTGTATTTATAATGTAAACTTTGAATGTTTTTTCTGGAATTCCATTTGGAATATCACAGACCAGTATGTTTTCCCATCCATTGTATCCGTCACTATGTGCAACACCAACAGGACCATTCCGTCTTGATATTATGTTGCCAATATTATCTTGAACGATAATTTCCCATCCACCATAGCTAACTGAATTTATGCTTATGTCATATATATGTGCATAAATGTACGAACTTCCGACGGCATCTTTTAGCTCTTCTATTTCTTTTTTTGATAAAAGTCTTGCTTTTCCATGTGTTTCGATATCGTTTTTTTGTTTTTCAGGATCTTCAATTTTATATATATTTATGTTTAGATCAGGATTTTCACATGCAACGACTCTATAATCACCAATAAATTTATCGAAGGCGGCGGCTTTTTCTGCCGCTTCTCGTTGATTGTAACGATCAACAGCAGACATATACCCATCAGGGTATCCGCATCCAACCATCCCTCCACACACCACCACAGCCAACGCCAAAATAAGTTTTCGCATAATCTAATCCTCCTACCTTCCCCACACCACAGGGTAGCGGGAAAGTCAAGGCGCGATACGAAAGAAGGCGGCTCCGAAGAACCGCCTTCTTATCAGCATTATGCTGAAACAGCCCGCAATTTTACATTAAGGCCCGCCAAGATTTTGGCGATGGTTTCATAACGCGGCTTCGCACCGGGGCGAAGCGTCTTGTATAGGCTCTCGCGGCCTAGTCCCGTGCTTTCCGCCAACTTCGCCATGCCTCTGGCGCGGGCGACCGTGGCGAGAGCTTCCAAAAGGACATCGGGGTTGGGGTCCTGCATGGCCTCGGAAATGTATTCGGCAATAGCCTCTTCGCTGTCGAGGTATTCGGCGGCGTCAAAAAGCTGGAATTTGCTTTCGTCCATGTTTATTCCTCCATCATCTTTCTGGCTTTGGCGATGTCTTGTTGTTGGGTGGACTTGTCGCCGCCTACAAGCAGGAAATATACGATTTCACCTTCCCGCGTGTAGTAAAGCCGATAACCGGGGCCGTAATGGATTTTCATTTCCGACAGTCCACCGCCCAACGCCTTGGCATCACCGAAGTTGTCGCGTCTGGCATTGTCAATACGTGAGAGGATTTTGATTTTCCCCTTGGTGTCGCGTAGCTTTTTGAGCCATTCGTCAAAGTCTTCGGAGCGTTTGATGATGTTCATGTGTAGAGTGTATCCATAGGGATACAGAAAGTCAACCTCCATCCGCAAAAATCGCCGTGCCGCATCAAACAGGAAGTGAAGCATGGCAAGAAAAACACCCGGCATTTATATAGCGATCCGTGGTGATTACTCGGCGTTTAACACCGACATGCTTAAGGTAAAGCAGCTTGCCAAAGCGCAAGCTGAAGACATTGCCAAAAGCATCAATAACGCGGTTTCGGCGGCGGATCTCTCTAGCGGAATTTACAAGATCACGCGGGAATTGAAGACGGCGCAGGCCGCCTTGTCTGCCGGTGCGTTCAAGGGGCAAGTTTCAGGGTTGGAAGAGATTGCCAAGGCCGCCGGGGTCAGCTCGAAGCAGCTTGAGGGCCTGACCAACTCCATGCTCAAGTCTCAGGCCGCCGCGACTGCGAACCGGGCTTTCGAGTATTTGCAGAAGAACGCCGGGCTATCCACGCTTGAGCTTGCTAAATTGCGGGTGCAGTTGGGCGATACATCCGGGGCTATGTCTACGCTTTGGAGCGGCGCGAAGGCCGCCGCCGTTCCGGTCATGGCCATCGGCGCAGCGGCGATTTATGCCGGAAAAGCTTGTTTTGACGCCTCGCTGCAAATGGACAGGCTAGTCAAATCATACACCACCATTGAAGGCTCCACCTCAGGGGCCGTCTCCCAACTCGATTACATCTATGAGATCAGCAACAAGCTCGGGCTCGAATTCCAGTCGACAGCAGAAGCGGCCAAGGGGTTCTTTGCCGCAGGGAAGGGGAGTGCGCTCCAAAAAGATCTGAACGGCATTTTTGAAGGCGTATCCCAAGCCGGCGCCGCTTTGTCCCTGAGCACAGAACAGATGGACGGCGTATTCCTCGCGTTGGGGCAGATGATCAGCAAAGGGAAGGTACAGGCTGAGGAACTGCGCGGGCAGTTGGGTGAACGCCTTCCCGGTGCTTTCAATCTTGCGGCCAGGGCAATGGGCGTCACCACCGCACAGCTCGACGATATGCTCAAGAAAGGGCAGGTCACTGCGGAAGATATGCTTCCCAAGCTAGCCGCCGTTCTGAAGGATGAGTTCGGGCCAGCGGCGGAACAGGCCGCACAAGGTGCACAGGGGGCGGTGAACCGCCTGAGCACGGAATGGAATTTGTTCAAAGCGACGGTGATGGACAACGGCCCTATCATCACGGCTATTAATGCTATTACAGATGCTATGGGTAAGGCCAATGCCGCACAACGAGAACAAGAGCTTGAGAAAAGGATGGAGGCTGCGGGCTGGGAAAAGGCTACGACAATGCCCATGTGGGGTGTCCCATTTGGTGAAACAGTTAAAAAGTATACTGAAGAACAGAAAGAAATATTCAGAGAATACGAAAAAGTTGTTTTAGCAGATGCCCAAAAAATGAAATCAGTACAGGAGGAAGCGAATAAAATTCTTGCAGAAGGGGAGGCTAGGACGGCAGATTTTCTTAAGAATACTACTGAAAGTAAAATCGCCGCATTGAATAAAGATTATGACGAAACGGTGTTAGCTCTTACCAAAAAAATGATTTTGTACCAGCAACAGGGACAGGATTTTTCTGGTCTTCAAAAAGAGCTTTTGAAGGTTGACGCAGAATATGATCGTCAGCTCGAAGCGTTGAACAAGAAAGGCATGAAATCCGCTGAAGATGCCGCGAAAAAAGCGGCATTGTCGGCCACCAATCTTGATGAGCTGCGGAAATCCGTAGAGGCGTTGGAGGCCGCGAATATCCCTGCCGCCAAGTCCTTTGACCAGATGGCGGAGAAAATCCGGGAGCAATCCAAGCAAACTCAAATTGCCATTGAAGCCGATGCCGCCCGCATGGTGGCCACCAAGAAACTCACCGTTGCGCAGGCGGAAGAGTGGAAGGGCCTCAAGTTTCGTGAGGACGCCGCAAAGACGACTCAGAAGCTGGCTGAGGTGGAAGCCAAGCGCGGCGAACAGGATAAAAAATATGCCGATCTCCGTCTCGACTTCGAGAAGCGATATGCCGACATGGAGGGCCTGTCGTCTGAAGCCGTGTCAAAATCCATCTCGAAGCAGGCGGAAGAGTACCGGAAGGCCATAGAAGCCGGAGAGAACGCCGCCGAGGAGCTGGTACGCCTTGAAGAATGGAAGCGTGACCAGATCCAGCGTGCCAGCCGCGAGGCGATGGACGGCGCACGGGTGGCCTTGCGCGACTATCAGGTCGAGGCCTCGAATCAGGCCAAGTCCATGAACGACGCTTTCCGTGGCCTGTTCTCCGGCATGGATTCCGGCTGGAAGTCGGCATGGGAGCAGATGATCGAGACTGGCAAGGTGTCCCTGTCTTCATTCCGTTCCGTGTTCGCGTCGTTCCTTGCGGATTTGATGCATATGGCGATCACCCGGCCCATCACGGTTCAGATTGCGGGCGTGGTGTCCGGTATGCTCGGCACGGGCGGCGTGGCGTATGCGGCGGGGGGCAATGGTGGCTCCGGTGGAATAGGGCTCGGCAATTTGCCGTTCTCCAGCCTTTTGCCCGATTCGTGGACATCGGGGGTTTCCAGTTTCTTGAGTTACGAGCTTCCCGGTACGGCCCCCGGCATTTCCGGCTTGTATGGCCCAACTATGGGCGGCGGCAATCTCGCCAGTGGCCTTTCCCTCGGTTCCGCGCTCATGTACGGGGGCCTCGGTTCGCTCGGGTATTCTCTGCTCGGCGGGGCGTTGGGGCTTCCCCAGAACAAGTACAGCGGCATTACCAGCGGCCTTGGAGCGGGGCTTGGCGCATGGGGCGCCAGCGCCGCGTTGTCCGGTACGGCCCTTGGCGCGACGCTCGGCAGCGCAGTGCCTGTGGTTGGCACGGTCATCGGCGCGGCTCTTGGCGGGCTGGCATCGTCTTTGTTCGGCGGCGGGAAGAAAACACATCCTTCCGTCTACACCAATGTTGTCGACGCCAGTCTGTTTAGCTCGGACTGGGAAGCCCTCATGACGCAAGGGGCATGGACTGACCGGGCCAGCGTTTCCGATGCGGCCGGGATTTTCAAGGGGCTTGGCGAGGTGGCCAACACCACGGCCAGCTCAATCATGGGGTTCGCGCAAGCGTTGCCGGAAGAGTATCAGGCGCAGGTCCTTGCCCGGCTCAACGCCGAGACGGTCAGCTTCGGTCGCGGCTCCACGGCGGGACGTAAGGGCGTCACCGACTACGGGCCGAGCACGTGGAATTTCCAGTTCCATGACGAGGAACAGCTTCAGGAGGTCATCAATACCGCCGGGGAAGATATCCAGCGCGTTATGCTGAACGCGCTCCAGCGGGCAATGGTCGGAACGGATTTGTCCTCGATGCTGGCCGTGGATCTGTCGTCCACGGAAGGTCTGGATAAGGCGATTCAGGCCATCAACGCCATCAATACGGTAACGGAAGCCACGGCGAACATTAAAGAACCGTTATCGGAGATGGAGCAGCAGGCGAAGGCGGCACGGGCGCAACTGGACGAATGGACGGAGTCCATGCGGTCGCTTGGTGTGAATGCCGATTACGCCGGGAAGCTCATGGAGGACTACAGGCACGCCTACATCGACAACGTGATCGAGTCACTGGACGAGTCCTTGCACCCGCTTTCGGCCTACGCGCAGGCGGTGAAGGCGGCGAATGAGGCCGTGGACCAGCGCAAGAAGGCGCTTGAAATCATCGGGGCGACGGAATCGCAGCTTGCGCAGGTTGAGGCCATGCGCGCGGAGGTGGTGAAACAGGCCACGGAGGAAATGCTGCGGTCGTTCGACCAGTCCGTCGGGCAACGGTGGGCGGCTGTGAACGGCAACAGTGATGAGGTGGGCCGGGCTATCTCACAGGCCAACGAGCTGCGCGAGACGATCCAGCAGTTCGGGGAAGGTTCGGCGCAGGTGGCGGAACTTTTGAAGCTGCACGCGGCGGAGACGGCCAAGGCCGCGCAGGATGCCGCGGAATCCTTCCGGCAAACCTACGCACAGCGGTACGCGACGCTCACGGGTGACACGAACGGCCTTGCGAACCTCCAGCAGCAGGCGTCGTTCTCGTCCGAGCTTGCGGAAATCGAAAAGACGTGGGGGAAGGATTCGGAGCAGTACAGGCAGATGCAGGCGTTGCATGATGCCGAGGCCGCGAAACAGCGGCTTGAGCAGGCGCAGGCGGCCTATGACGCCCTGCAAGCGCAGCTTGAGAAGCAGCAGGCCGAGCTGAAGCAGCTTGAGCAGCAGGCCGTCCAGCTCCAGATCGAGGAAATCCAGAAGCTGCAGACAGCCTCGAAAGAGCGGATTGCGGCTCTGGAAAAAGAGCTGTCCGCCGCGCAGAAGCTCCATGACACATGGGAGGACGTGTTCGCCACGGCCTACGCCAAGCGTGTGGACCTTTATCAGGGCACCACAAACCTCGACGTCTTCGGGCGGCTGGACACGGCACAGGGCGAGTTTGATCGCCTGTACGGGCTTGCCATCGGCGGGGATGCCGATGCCGCCAAGGAAATGGCGGGCGTCGCGTCCGAGCTTCTGGGGCTGCGCGGGGAAACCACGGCAAATCGGGACGACTACCTCGACGCTTTCTATGACGTTGATAAAAAACTCAAGGAAGTCAGCGCCTACGCCGACGCGCAGGTATCGGACGCCCAGAAGCAGATCGACACGTTGCAGGCGCAGCTTGAAGCTGAGAACGCGCAGTATTCCATACTCGTTTCCCAGCTCTCGGCGCAACAGGCCGCGCTGTCGGCGCTGAACGGGCAGACGCAGACGCTTGCGAGCATTCAGGCGCAGATTGCCAAGCTCAAGACGGAAATCAACATCACGATTGACGGCAAGAATGTGGCGTCCTCAACCGTGGGGAGCGCACAGGGCGACTACGACGACGCCAAGGACAAGGTTGATCAGACCAAGCCAACGGCCGGCATTTACGGCAGCAAGTACGCGACGGAGTACGATTTGCTGCTTGCCAAGGCAAAGGCGTTGAACCGCGGCGAAAACCTTGCGGATCACCAAACCGCAGGCGGCTGGACCGTCTCCAGTGTGCGTAGCGAAATCTACAACATGGGGCTGTCGTCAGTAAAAGAGTGGTATGACCGCTACGGCAAGGCGGAAGGCTTCGAGCGCGGCGGGCTTGCCATACCCGGCGGTCCCAAGATGTTCGGCGAGCGCGGGATCGAGTACGGCGACGTCGAGCAGCCGACGCGCATCTATGACGCCACGAAGACTCGGCTCATGCTTGAGGGCGGGCACGAGTACGCCCAGGAAGCCTACAAGGGCATGGCCGAGTTTTCCCGGATGCTGGCACGGGCTTCCGGGGCGCGCGGCGACGGAAACAAGGAAGAAACCGCCGCGCTGCGGAAGGAAGTCCGGGAGCTGCGGGGGATGCTCAAGGCGATGCTCACGTCCGTCGTCAAAAACACGAAGGACGCCAGAGATTTCCTTGAAGAATTCGAAGAAACGGGCCTGCCGCCTCAGAGGGTGAACGCATGAAGATAGTGATACCGAACGCCATCGATCTGGTCAGCTCAACCGTGCCGGAAAATGACGAGGCCGTATGGGTGCAGGGGCAGTCATACGGAGAAGGGGACAAGGTTTTGCGCCAGCATGACATCTACGAATCGTTGCAGGCGTCCAACACTTCGGACCCTTTGTCCTCCTCTTCGGGTATTTCCGCGGCATGGCGCAAGCTCGGGGCCTCGAACCAGTGGGCCATGTTTGACGACGCGATTTCCACGCAGACGGTCGTGGCTGCGGGAACGGACGAGCTGACGGTGACCGTGCGTTTCGACTACTGTACCTGTTTCGCCCTGCTCAACATCGTTGGGGAATCGATCACGGCGTCCATCAAAGACGATGGGGCAACCGAACCGTACTGGACGCGGACGCTGAACCTCGTGTCGGACGTGGACAACGAGTTCGACTATGAGTTTTTGCCCATTTCCTACGTCGATACGGTGGTCAACGATTTTTCGGACGCGGTGTTCGACGACGTGCCCGTGTGCATTAACGGCACGCTGACCGTCACCGTCCGCAAGACCGGAGGCGGGGCGGCTGTGGGCCACATGATCGTTGGGCTGTCCCGCCAGCCGGGGGCCACGCTGTACGGCGTGAAGTCCAGCAGCCGGACATTCTCCAAGATCATCGAGGATGACTACGGCAACACGACGATGATCAAGGGGCGGGTTGCCAAGACATTCGAGGGCAACATTATCGTGAAGCCCAGCGAGGCGGACAAGGTGCAGCGTCTGCTCGACAGCATTGATGCGACGCCCACGCTGTTCATCGGGGACAACCGTGACAGTCTGAACGGCGGGCACCAGTCGCTGACGTTGTACGGACTTATGAAGACGTATGACATGAACTACGACGAGCCGAACAAGAACAATCTCGCCGTGACGATTTACGGGATGGTGTAGGCATGGCAACAGAAACGCAACAGGAGATTGTACTGCTGCCGGAACTCCCCCCGGTTCCCAGCCGGACGGAAGACGAACAGGCAACATACAATACGAAAGCGTTCAACTTCCGCGCCGCGGAACGCGAGCTGCAACAGAAGTTCAACATCAACGTCCCGTTGCTGAATACGGTTCTGAAATCATCAACGGATATCCTCCCCAACATGGACGCCATCGAGAATGTGTCTGGCAACATGGTCAACATTACGGCGGTTGCCGCGCACAGTTCGGACATCACTACGGTTGCCGTCAATATGCCAGCCGTGCTCGACGCTCCGAATGCGGCGACGGCGGCGGGGAAGAGCGCACAGGATGCGGCAGCAAGCGCGGGGCAGGCCGCAACCTCGGCATCGGACGCGGCAACAAGTTCGGATGCGGCCGCGCAGTCATCTGTAAAGGCGCGGGAATGGGCCGAGAAGGCCGAGGATACACCCGTCGAGACGGGGAAATATTCCGCGCTGCACTGGGCGGAGAAATCCCGCAGCGCCGCCCTTACCGCCCTTGGCGGCATCCCGCTGATTGAGGCCGGGGATGACGGCAAAGCATTGGTAGCGGACGGTGAAACGCTGGCGTGGATGAAAGGCCCCTCTTTTACGGCGACTCCGGCGGCTGGGGCCGTGCCGAAAGCCGATGCTTCAGGAAAGATCGCTGCGGGTTGGATTCCTCCGGTTGCGCCTGCCGCCCACCACACATCACACGAGCCGGGGGGCAATGACGCGCTGACCCGTTTCAGCGGGTTGCTCACCGAAAAGGTGCAGAACCTCGGTGTGATTTCCGGGACCGTGACCATAAACCTCGCTTCCGGGCACTATGTCGTCGCCACCGTCGGGGGCGCCGTCACCATCAATGTGAGCGGTGCCGAACCGGGAGTATGCACGGCAGTCATGCTTGAGCTGGACAATGCCGGGAGCGCCGCAGTGACGTGGGGCATGACGCCGACATGGGCCGGTGGCGTCGCCCCGAGCCTGACGGCGTCCGGCAAGGACTACGTGGGACTGTGTTCTCGTGGGGAAGGATGGGCCGGAGTGCTTGTTTCTTCCGATGCGAAGTAGGGGGGAGTCATGTCTTTAAGATGGCTTCTTCCGCAGGCGAACCCTGACGTCATTCGGTTCACGGTGACGCCGACGGCATCGGCAAAAACCGTGACGCTGGAGAACCTCACGGCTCCGTGCAACTGCTTTATCGACTGGGGCGACGGCGAACGGTCGGCGCAGATTGTCAGTGCTACAAGTATTTCGCATGACTATGCGGATACGACTCCCCGGCAGATTACGATACATGGCGTGCTCGGCGGGTTCTGGAATTCGACGGTGAGCAGTGCGGGCAAGACGTTGGTCACGTCCGTGGACGAGATCAACTCGCGTTCACTGGTGTCGCTGGCACATACGTTCCGGGGCTGTACGGCGCTGGCGACGCTGCCCGCAACCCTCGACGCGCCGAACATCGTGGATTTCAGCTACGCCTTTTACCAGTGCCGCAGCGTCACGTCAGCTTTGCCCGCGCTGTGGCTCTCGCATCCGAATGCGGCCCATGCCTCATGTTTTACGAATTGCTTCAAGTCGTTTTATGGACAGTATGGAACGGGATGTTCCTATCGACAGTATGTACCGGCCGTCTCCGGGCAGACATACTATCAGAAATACGGACAAAGCGGTTGCCCGGCGTCAGCAGAGCATACGACCAGTAAAAAAACATACTATCAGCAGTACGGTGGGAAGACGTCGTGTCCCCGGTACATAAGCTCGTGGAGTGCTTCAAGGTGCAGATGTCCAAGCTGCCTGAAGTGGACGTCATGCGTTGAAAAATTAGACATCGGGGGGTGCCGAGATTCTTCCGGATCATATAACCATTGGGGGAATACCACTAGGGCGCTTACATGCCAGAGCTGCGGACACGTCGGCACCTTTCAGCAAACAGCTCCCCAATGCGACAGCACGTGCAGAAAAGTGTATTCGAACGCATCCGTTTACTATTCATGTTCATATTATGGCACGAATTGCAAAGGTTCCGGCTGCACCCGGACATATACATCAGGTCAGTCCGCCTATTACAAATGCACAAAAAGCAATGCAACGTGTCCGACAACCAATTGCCCCTATCCCTGCGCTAATGAAGCCGATGTCAACGCGGCAAAAGCGGCGGGATGGGCATAGGAGAAAAGCCCATGCCTACATACAGCTATGAAAATAAAACGTACACGCTTTCCGAACTCCGTTTTCTCTTCCCAACAGTTTCTTTTCCGGCCTTTCCGTCCGAGGCCGACCTTGCTCCTTTTGGGGTGACGCTCGTGCCGGACCCCGAGCCCACGCCGGAAGAGATGCTTGCCGGCGCCCGTGCTGAAAAGCTCGTGCAGCTTGGCGACGCCTTCGAGCATGTGCAACAGTTCGGACACTTCGGCAGTTCTCTCGGCTTCGAGGTGGACGCGAATGAGCGGGCCAACCGCGACGTGGCGGGGCTCGTGACCATGCTTGAAGCAACCTGCGAAAAGGAGACGGTATTTTGCGACTACGGCAACGTCATGCGGCACGTAACGCTTGGGCAGCTCCAAAGCCTGCAACTGGAACTGATCGCCTATGGCCGGATGCTCTACGCCCGGAAGTGGGAATTGCGGGAGGCCGTCAATGCGGCGCAAACGCCCGAGGCCGTGGCCGCAATCGAGATCAACTTCGACGATCTGCCCGCACCGGTCGTATCGGTGGCCGCCGCATGACCTACGGAAAGCGAACCCTGATTGCCGTCGACCAGCTCCTCAATACGCTTCTTGGTGGCTGGCCGGACGAAACCCTGTCCTCGCGCTGTTACCGCTGGGCGCGAGACGGGGTGAGGGCATGGCCCCGGCGCGTGGTGGACGGGCTGTTCTTCTGGCAGAGGGAACACTGCAAGAGCAGTTATGAGAGCGAGAGGGAGGGCAGGCAGTCGCCGCCGGAGTTGCGTCGCGTGACCCCGGAAGCGTAACCCGTTATAATCTTTTCAGGCAGAGGCGGGGGAGATTGGACCCTCCCCCACCGGCCCGGTGTACGACCACAGGACCACGGCCCCACACGATGATTGCAGCATCGTGCAAGGTTTCCGCCTGCGTTTATGGCTCACAGTCAGACCGCGAGCGCGTAAACGCATATCAGGACGGATGCGGGGGCGCAAGGGAAGGACAATCAAAAAATGAAGGGAGCACACGACAACGAGATCAGGTGCGGACATTGCAACAAGATGCTTGCTAGAGGGACGGCCCTTGATCTGAGCATCAAATGCCCCCGATGCGGAACCATCAACACCATGAGGGCCATGCGCCCCGGCTCCGAGCCGCACGACGGCCACAGGAGCTTGAACAATGAAGAAATTGACCGTCGGTAGCCTGTTCTCAGGCGTCGGGCTCTGTGACCTCGGCCTTTCGTGGGCAGGGATGCGGCACGCCTTTTTTTGTGAGGTCGATCCGTTTTGTCGTTCTGTCTTGGCAAAGCACTGGTCGGACGTACCCATATATAATGATGTAAGGTCGCTCAACGGTGCAGACCTGCCGCACATAGACATCCTGTGTGGCGGATTTCCCTGTCAGGATGTGAGTTCGGGAGGCAAGCGTGCAGGTATCAAAGAAGGGACGCGGAGCGGTCTGTGGTACGAGTACTCAAGGCTTATCGGGGAAATCCGCCCTCGTTACGCCATCATCGAAAATGTCCGGGGCCTGCTCTCCTGCGGAATTGAGATCGTCATGCGGGACTTGGCCGCGCTCGGGTACGATGCTGAATGGGAAGTGCTCCCCGCAGCCGCCCTTGGTGCCCCGCACCATCGTGAAAGGGTGTTCATTGTTGCCTACCCCCACAGTCAGCGGGCTGACGGAAGGGCTCGGCTTCTTGCTCCGCTCGAACGAATCATGGGAGAGCACCAGCAATCTGTCCGCGTATCTGATTGGCTTGGAATACGGTTTGACCGGGCGCGAAAAGCGTCAGCACGGGAAGCATATCGCGGACCCGTCGTTCATCGAGTGGATGATGGGAGCGCCGGAAGGCTGGACAGACCCGGCAGCGTGAAGCTACTTCCCCGTGAGCTGGTACCGATCTGGACGCAACGCCTCAAGGCCCTCGGTAACGGTATCGTACCGCAACAGTCATATGCGATCGCCAAGTGTATCTTAGAATATGACGGTGTGGCAGTACCTAGGTGATCGGAAAGGGTATTCATAAAATAGAAGACGGGGATTCTCTCCCCGCCTTCTGAAATTTTGTTGCCAGATTCTGTAATTCAATTTTTGTATAAATCATCAAGTTGTTATCTGATGGGTTTATCATGCCGTGCATCAAGAGACAGGGGAGATTGAGGTGTTGGGGTGTCGGGGCTGTGAGGGGAGCGATTGGGATTTTACTGTTGCAATTTGTCGGTATTTTTGACGGTACTTTGAAAATATGTTTTTAAAAATGTATTTAAAACAATATATTAACGATAACATTGGTAGCCCTCATCACCAGAAAGACTTCTCAAGAACTCCCGTGAGTGCTCATAAGTGCTCACGGGAGTTCTTCTTTTGTCCTTTTCCCGTGCTCAAATGCGCTCATGTTTTCTCGATTGGAACCATTGCAGCTCACATTTTTTTGGGGCAACAATGTCCCTGACAGATACGCGCATCAAGACTGCGAAGCCCGCTGAGAAAATCTACAAGATATACGATACCGATGGGTTCCACAGGCCGTATATTCACAAGAAAGAAAAATAAAAATGGTACGTGGTCGCCTTGGTCGTCAGTTATCACTGACTCTCAGATTGGCGACGGCATCACTAACACCAACGGCATCATCCCCGTCCCCGAAGTCATTTCTTCCGGCACACAGTTACTCCCGCTTTTGGGGGCTCCTTGCGGGGAGCCTGATGCGTGTGTGTTTGCACCGTCTGTGGACTCACACTGGTTGCTTTCTGTGAATGCAAGCCGATCGCGCACAGGCAAAGGCCCCTTTCCGTTGTCGAACGGGAAGGGGCCTTTGCCTGTTTATGGATATTCCGGAGTGTGGTGGTAACGCTAGGCGTCGTTTCGTGGCCCTTGGGGCATGAGAGGCATCCCTTTGCCACCCGAGGGCAGGGCCTTTGTTTCCGTTTCTGGCACTTCCCCGTACACGGCGAAGTGACCGCGCCCGGTGTTTTTGATCTGGTACAAGGCGGCGTCGGCCTTGGCGAACAGTTCGGCGTAGGTCTTGCCGTCACGCGGGAACAGGCTGATGCCGATGCTTGCCGAGATGACATAATCCTGCCCGAGGGAGACATGGGCGAGCTCGACGGAGAGCCGCCTGCATTTGGCTTTGAGGGTTTCGAGCCCATCGGAAAGGGAAATGTCCTTGGCGAGCACGACGAATTCGTCCCCGCCCGTGCGCCCGACGATGTCCGTGGCGCGGAACGTCGCGCGCAGGGTAGCCGCCACCGCCTTGATCACCGAGTCCCCGAACAAGTGCCCGAACGTATCGTTTGCGTATTTGAACTTGTCGAGATCCACAACGATGAGCGCGTGGTTCCTCCCTTCCTGCAACTCAAGGGAGACAAGGTGTTCCGTAGTGATCTTGTTGTAGATCTGCGTGAGCAGATCCGTGCTTGCTTCGTGGCGGAGGCGGTCTTCCTCAAGCTTCTGGTGGTGGATGTTCGTGAGCTGCCCGATGAGCTTGATGGTGCGCCCGGTTTCGTCACGGATGCTGCGGAAGCGGATCGAGTACCACTGATAGCCTGCTTCCGGCTGAAGCAGGCGGAGGGTGAGGGCATAGGAATCGACCCCCTGCTCAATGCGGCGATAGGCCTCCTGAAGCGTTTTCGCGTCCTCGGGCAGGAGCATGTTGAGCAGGTTGTCCTGATGCCGCCTGTAATCAGGGATGACCCGGGGCTTATGGAAAATGGTTTCGTAGCGTTCCGAGCACGTCATCTCGTCGGTGTCGTAGTCGTATTCGAAGATGATGTCGTTGGTCAGCTCCGCGACGATGCGGTTCCGCTGCTGTTCCAGCTCCAATGCCCGCATGGTGTTTTTCTGCTTGCTGACGTCCACGAACACGCCCTGAAATACGGGCACGCCGTCGCGGTGTCCCACGAGGCTGGCTTGGAGATAGATCCAGACGACACCGCCGTCCCTGCGCAGGATGCGGTATTCGGTATGCACCGGGATGTTGCTTGCGAGGCTGGAACGGAACGCGCCGAGCAGGTGTGCCCGGTCGTCGGGGTGCACCACAAGCAGGGCTTCGTCGTGCACGTCCTGCTCATATTCCGCGTGGCTTCTCCCGGCAAGCGCGTAAAAACCGGCGTTTGCCCAGAGCACACGGAGGTTGTCCGTGAGTTCGAGCCGCGCCACCCCGCCTCTGACGCCGTTGATGACGGCTTCAAGCTCCTGCGAGGTTTCAGTCGCCCGGGCGCTGGCCTCTTCGGCCTCCCGTGCCCGTTCTTCCGCTATGCTGAAGCTTGCCTTGAGCCGCTGGACCATCGTGTTGAGGGCGCGGGCCAGCTTGCCGAGTTCATCCTCGCGCCGGATGTTTAGGGAACGATCGAGATCGCCCGAGGCTACGCGCTCGGCGAACTCCACCCCCTCTTGAAGGACACCGGTGACTTTACGCAGGATGAGGTAGATGAGCAGGGTGACGAGCAGCAGCGCGCCCACGCAGCTCAGGATGATGTCGCTGCGGAGGTTGCGTACCCCGGCGAGCATGGCTTCCTTGGATGCGGCGGCCACAATGATCCACCCGTTGGGCAGGGCCGTATAGGCGCTGTACATGATCTGCCCCTGCGGGTTCCTGTATTCCAGAAACCGATCTTTGTCCGCGGTGGCTTCCTTGATGAAGCGCTGTTCGGAGACATTGTCGGCGAACATCTTGTTACGGTCCCTGTGCATGATGACCGAGCCGCCCGGCGTGCAGACGAAAACGTACCCCATGCCGTTGAGGGTGACGGGATCGACGATAAGGCGCGTGAGGTGCTCCATGTTGATCGCGCCGACGAGCACGCCGGATACTTTGCCCCTGTCATAGATGGGGGTGGAGATGATGAACGCCTTTTCCTGCGTATAGGGAAGGACAAGCGGACCGTCGAGGGTTTGTGCGCCTTGCAGCGCCTTATGGAAATAGGAGGAGGTTTTCCGGCTGGTGGCGTTCTCGCCCGGATTGACGCTGGCGATCACGGTCCCCCTGCTATTGAGGACGGCCAGCCCGTCGATGCTTGGGAAGTCGAGCACGGCCCGCCGCAAATGACGGGTAAGGAGCTTGCTCCGTTCGCCCTCGGGGGATTCATCAGGGTTGCGGAGCAGCTCGATGATGGCGATGCGATCCGCCACTGTGAGCAAATGCTGGCGGGTGAGGTTCATGACGGTGGTGAGTTCGCGCCCCACGGCGTCGAGCGTGGAAATTTCAAGGATGCGGGTAGCCTCGGCCACGGAATCCCGGGCGTCGCTGTATGCCTTCCATCCGATGAAGGACGTGGCGAGCGTCACAATGACGCTGATGGGAATGATCATGCGCGCGATAAGTGACATCGTATCTTTCTCGTGTTCAAAACCAGTAGGGGGGAGGAGCCCTGAAGGGCGAAGAGGGGGTTCGAGAGAAGATACGCGGGGAAAAGGAAATGTAAACTATAATCCGGGCGGAAGCGTTGCGGGGGCGAGGGATGGCCGCCGGATCGGAGCGGCTAGGGGCGGAGAGGCCGTTTTGCTGAAAGGCGGTGTCCGGGCACCGGATCGGCCCGCAGGGGAGCGGGTGAAACGAAAGCCCCGAAAGCCGGGCTTTCGGGGCGAACCTATCCGCGCGTCTTGCGCCAGCCGTCAAAACGTTCCTGAAATATTTTTGAATCTTGCCTGGTCCGTGTGGATACCATCCAGAGGAAGACGCAGATTGTGAGGGCCACAAGGCCCACAAGGGCGAGCAGGATGTATACGATAACCGTCAGAATGGCAAAAATCGTTTCCATAGGGTTGCCTCCATGTCCAATCTTAGCAGAGAACGGCTCCGCGTCAAAGAGGGCACAAGGGTGCGGGCGGGGAAGGCGTAAGGGGGAAGGTTCCGGACATGCAGCCGACGGGATGGGGGACGGCCCGCCATACTGCGGCGTGCCCCAACATCCTTGACTTTAGCGTGTTCAGAGCTATTGTGGAGACAGAGGAAAAGGCGTTTCCTATCACTTCATTACGGAGGCATCATCTATGGAAGTGAAGAAGATTCTCTGTGCGGTGGACTTGGAAGACACAATTGCCCCTTCCGTTGAATATGCGAAGATGATGGCGTCCATGACCGGGGCCTCCATTTTGGTTGCCTATGTCATCCCGGCTCACACGCCGTATGAGGATGTGTATCTTTCCGTCAACAACCAGCCGAATGAAGTGAACAATCCCAACGAAACCATCCAGAAGTCCATGAACGCCCTCTTGGCGGAACAGTTCGCCGGGATGGATGCCACGGGCGTCATTCTTGTGGGGCGGCCTTCCGAAGAGCTGGTAAAGCTGGCTGAAGAGAAGGGAGCCAACCTCATCGTCATGGGCACGCACGGGCGGGCGGGGTTTGACCGCCTGCTGTTCGGGTCCGTCGCCCATGAAGTGGTGCGGGCAGCGCCATGCCCGGTGATGACCGTCCGGCCCCTCATGCCGAAGAAGTAAGCGATAAGGGTGCCCTTCCGATTGGGGAAGGGCGCTTTTTTTACGCCCTGAGCCCATCCGGTCAATCGTTCTCCCCGGAAGGGGGCGCCTCCCGGCGCCTTGCCTGGGCGCTTCCGGAAAGGCGGGCTTTTTCCTGCTGCTTCAGTTTACGGTTTTCCGCGAATTGATTGACGATCATGGCGACGATGACCAGTGAGTACATGTACGCGATCAAGGCCACGAGGATGGTGGCGTTCTTGGCGACCCATGTATGGGGCGTGATGTCGCCGTAGCCGATGGTCAGGATGGTCACGTAGCTGAAATAGAACAGATCACGGAAACCCTGCCCGCCGGGCGTGAGCCCGGAAAACGAGCCCGGTTGATGGAACTCCACGGCGACGAAGACGAAAAAACCGCAGTAGCCGATGAGGAGCAGGCCGCACAGCGCCGCGAGCACGCTTTCCCGGTCCACCAGCGGGGCCGTGTAGATCTGCCGGAAGAGTTCGAGCGTCACCCACCCAAAGAACACGACATAGGCGAATACAAGATACTCTCGCAGATTCAGGGGCGTGAAGCTGTCCAGCAGGCGCCCGACGATGAGCAGGCCGCCGAGGAAGAGCAACAGGGTCAAGAGGTATCCCTTCCGCCGGATATCGAAGAGGGTGATCCCCGCGATGAGCTGGATCGGCAGGTAGATGGTCTGCGCGATGCCGTCGTAGATGTCTTCGGGGAAGAAAATGTTGACGACGATCGTGCACAGGAGTGAAGCGAAGAGGAGGTCGAAACGGTACTTGTAGGCTTCCGATCGGATGTGGTGCGGATGCTCGGGCATGGGCGGCGATCCCTCGTTGTAGGATTGAGCGGGTGTGCTTCCGTTCTTAGGAGAAAAATGCGCGGCGGTATAGGGGGATATCCGGAGATCCGCCGTGAAAATGAAGCAGGTATAAAAGAGGTTGCGGCGCGGCCATTTGAACGTGATGAAAAGGGGAAGGGAGGCGTCCATAACCCCAGGGGCATGGCGGCGTTCCTCCGGTGGCCGGAAGCGCGGGGCGGCGGAAAAGTTGAAAAGTATGGCGGGAACATTTGCGAAATGCCGACTGGGCAGGTATGCTCCCACTGCGTCTGAGCGCGCCGGGGAGAGGCGCTTTCCTTGGCGCTGTGGGGATGTGATACGGGCGGTTCCGGGGGAGATCCGCCAGACAACGGAGGGGAATGGTGAGAGCGGTCCGCACCTTTCGGGGGAGAAACGTCTACGTTTTGTGCCTCCTTGGCATTTTTGCGCTTTCGGTTCTGGTCGCGCTCTCCTTCCTGGAGTTCAGGAGCGAAAACCGGGAACGTATCCAGGCCGTCAACAACGCCTATCTTGAAGAGATTGCCCGCCAGTCCAATCTCCGCATCTCCATCAGGATGAATGCCGCCATTGCCTATACGGCCATGTTCGCGGAGCTTTTTTCATCGGTTGAGCGCCTGACCGGGCCGGATGCCGCGGCTTTGCTGCAAAACATGGCGGGCCATTACGACTTCCACGATGTCCGCGTGTTCACGCCCGATGGGAAAGGCCGCGATTTGGAAGGTTCCGTCCGCGTGGAGCCCGGCGAGCCGTGGTTCCAGGACGTGCTGCGCGGCAATCACGACGTGCGTTTCATCCGTAACGGGCATGGCCCGGACAATCTGCTCTTTTATTCGCCCATCATCAGGGACGGGGAGATCGTCGGCGCGGTAGCCGGCGTGTATGATATGTCCATCCTCTCCCGGATCATGGATATGAGCTACTTCCACGAGCGCGGCTACAGCAATATCCTGACGTCCAGCGGCGAGTCGGTCACGACCTCGCGCCACACGTCGAACATCATCGGCGGCAGTGAAAACGGGCTGGAAGCGTTTGAAGCCAACGCCGTAATGCTGGACGGCTATACCTTTGAAGGGCACAGGACGATGCTCCGTGACGGGACGTCGGGTTTCATCCGGTTCTCCGTGGGCGGATACGGGCGCACGGCCTATATCACGCCGCTGGGCATCAACGATTGGCGCCTTGTGACCATCGTGCCCGACGCCGTCACCGAGGACATCTGCGATCCGATCAACCGGGGCGCGTTGTCGTTCTCCATCAAACTTTTCCTTGCTTTTGTGATGAGCGCCATGCTCATCAGTTTCATCATCTTCCGTACCCGGCGGGAGGTGGAGGGCGTGAATCAGGAAAGGGACTCGATGGCCGACATTTCACCGGGCGGCATCGTAAAGTGTACGCGCGATGATTTCCGGATGCTCTATATCAACCAGGGATGCCTGGAGCTTGCGGGCTATTCGCGTGAAGAGCTGGAAGACAGGTTCCAGAACGTGTTTCTTGGGGTCGTGTACCCTGAAGACCGGGATCGGCTTACCGCTCTGATGCGGGAATGCGGTTCGGAGCCGCTGCAATGCGAATACCGCATCGTGACGCGTTCCGGCGAAGTGCGGTGGATTCTGCACCGTATGCGCCTTGCGGTGGAACAGCGCGGCGAGGCGTGCCTCTATTGCAGCATGACCGACATCACGGACGCCAAGGAAGCGGAGTTGAAGCTCCGCATGAGCAACGAGCGTTTCCTGATCGCCATTTCCCATACCGACGACATGCTGTTTGAATATGTATACGCTACGGGGCGGATCATGCGCATAGCCGGGAAGGGGGCCTCCCTGACGGAAACGTCGCTGCACGAAGCGATGGATGAGATCGGCATGGACGAAGAGAGCAGGAAGGCCATGGAGGGCGTCCTGGAGACATTGCGGTCCGGGGAAGCCTCGGCCTCCGTGGTGATGCGCTCCGGAAACGGCTGCAGCCGATGGTTCCGCGTCACGCTGACCAATCTTTTCGATGACGAGGGCCGCCCATACTCCGCGCTCGGCACGCAGGAAGACATTACCGAACTGAAGGAAGCCGAGCTCCGTTTTGCCCGTGAGGAGCGGTACCGGGAGGCCATGCTGTCCAAGACGATAGCGTCTTATACCGTGAACCTGACGCGGGACAGGCTGCTGTCCCGGTACGCGGATGGTGAAGAGCTGGGCGTGGAAGAGCCGGACGCGTCAGCCGCCGCACGGTTCCGCAAGGCTGTGGAGGTGTCCGTACACCCCGAAGATCAGCAGGGCGTCCTGCGTTTCTATGCCACGGAATCCCTGTTGCAGCTGTACGCGGCGGGGCAGGGGGAAACGTCGCTGGAGTACCGCACGCTGCGCGGCGACACCTTCATCTGGGTGTCCGCCTCCATTAACCTGTTGAAAGATCCGGCCTCCGGGGATCTGCTGGCTTTTGGTTACCTGACGGACATCACGGAACGGCGGCAGCGCGAGGCTGAATTGGTCTATAAGTCCGAGCGGGACTTCCTGACGAAGCTGTATAACCGGTCCGCTGTGGAAAAACGGTTTTCCGAGTATGCTGCTTCGGCCTCTGGGGACGGATTGCTTGCCTTCTTCAGCATGGATTTGGACGGGTTCAAGAATGTCAACGATACGCTGGGGCATCTTGAGGGCGACACGCTGCTGCAATTGGTCGCACGTGAGCTGGAGTCGTGTTTCCGTGTGGACGACATTGTGGGCCGCTTGGGCGGGGATGAGTTCATTGCGCTCATGTATGGCGTCTCAACCCGGGAAATCATTGAGCGCAAGGCTGAGGAGCTGTGTGCGCGCATCCGGTCCATCCGCATGGCGCACCCCCGTTACAGCGGGGTTTCGGTAAGCATCGGCGTGGCCATTGCCCCGGAACACGGGGATTCGTTCGAAGAGCTGTATGCCAAGGCTGATGTCGCCTTGTACCACGCGAAGCAGGGCGGGCGGGATCGCTTCGTCATATACGGCGGGGAATAAGGCCCGGATTCCGCAAAGAAGGCGGGCACGGGCTGTTGACAGGAGTGCCGTGAGCATGGAAAATCGGTTGTCTGATGGGTGCCGCCGTCCGAGGGCTGGCGGACCGAATGATTTGTATTGCCGGGAGACAGGATGTTGACGCTGGAAGAGATTCGTGCACATTTTCGACGGCATGACCCCGTGTCCTCCTCGTTGGGGATTGAGGTGCTGGACGTGGGAAGGGAGTACAGCCTTGTCGAGATGCCGCCGCATGGATGCCAGCTCAACGGCATGGGAGCGGTGCACGACGGAGCCGTTTTCGTTCTGGCGGATGTGGCGTTTGCGGCGCTTTCCAATGCGAACGGCCTGTACTGCACGAATGCCCAGACCTCCATTTCGTTTGTGCGTTCCGGCCGCGTGGGGCCCCTGCGTGGGGAAGCGCGCGTGCTCCGTTCGGGAAAGCTGCTTTCCACATACGAGGTCCGGGTAACCGATGCCGAAGGGGGCCTTGTGGCCGTGGCGACCATAACAGGCTATGGCGTCGGCGCGCGGCTTCCTCTGGGGGATGCATAGCGTTTGCGGGTTCCGCATCGGGTGTTTCCGTTGCGGGGTGTACTCAAAGAAGGAGGAGGGTGCCGTGTCTGTCGCCGCCATGTGGTTTATTCTGGGCATAATCTTGCTGGCCGTGGAGCTGGTGTCTCCCGTGTTCGTGCTGTTTTTTTTCGGCCTTGGCGCGTGGGCGGCGGGGGTGACGGCGCTGTTCGTGGACGATCTAGCCATTGAAGTGGTCGTCTTCGGAGCCTCGTCCGTTGTGTTTCTCCTTTCGCTGCGTCGGTTGTTTGTCCGCAGCTTTCGCGGAAAGACGCAGATTTCATCGGATGCCGCGTCGGTGGGGCTGCCGAATCTGCACGCCGGGAAAATGGGGACGGTAACCCGGCCCATTCCGGCAAACGGGGTAGGGGAGATTTCGGTGGGCGGCAGTTTTTGGCGCGCGGTGTCCCCGGAAGCGCAGCCGGAGGGGGCGCAGGTGCGTGTCTTGGGGCATATCCCCGATGACGAACTGACGCTTGAAGTGGTTTCCGGTGGGGAAAACTCCCGGAATCCTGCGTAGCTATTCAAACATGGAGAGCATAATATGCTTGATTTGATCGGTTCTTCGTTGACGGTTTTCGTTTTCTTGGCGTTGCTGGTTATTTTCGTCCTGTTCAAGACGGCGCTTGTCGTGCCGAACCAGCAGGCGGTGGTGGTCGAGCGGCTCGGCAAGTTCCACGCCGTTCTGTTCGCGGGCTTCCATATCCTCATCCCCTTCATTGACGCCGTGGCCTACCGCCGCTCCCTGAAAGAAGACGTTCTGGACGTGCCCAAACAGACCTGCATCACGAAAGACAACGTGAGCGTGGATATCGACGGCGTGCTTTACCTTCAGGTGGTGAACCCCGAGAAATCCGCCTACGGCATCAGCGATTACATGTTCGGTTCCGTGCAGCTTGCCCAGACGGCTTTGCGTTCCGCCATCGGCAAGCTGGAATTGGACAGGACTTTTGAGGAGCGCAGCACCATCAATCAGGAAGTCATCTCCGCGCTGGACGCCGCCACCGCGCCGTGGGGCATCAAGGTGCTGCGGTACGAGATCCGTGACATCACGCCGCCTTCCGGGGTCATGCAGGCGATGGAAAAGCAGATGCGCGCCGAACGTGAAAAGCGCGCGCTCATCGCGCAGTCCGAGGGCGAGATGCAGGCCCGGATCAATATGGCGGAAGGCGCTAAGGCCGCCGCCATCGCCGAATCCGAAGGCAAGTTGCAGGCGATGAAAAATCAGGCCGAAGGCGACGCCGTACTGATCCGGGCGGTTGCGCAGGCCACCGCCGACGGCCTTGCCACCGTCGCCGACCAGATGGAAAAGCCGGGCGGTACGCAGGCGGCGAACCTGCGCGTTGCGGAAAACTATCTGGAACAGTTCGGCAAGCTCGCCAAGGAGGGCAACACCATGATCCTGCCCACGGATCTGGCGAACATTTCCGGGCTCGTCAGCAGCCTCACTTCGGTGATCAAGCAAGCCAAGGCGTAAGAAAGAAATCACGAACAGGGCGGCTTCGGCCGCCTTTTTTGTTGTCTCCACGGGGGGCGGCGCGTAGGTGCGGGCGAGGCTTCGCGGGGCTCACCGGGCCTGCATGGTGGAGCCGTGAGCCTGGAACGGCGGTATTGTTTTGATTATAGCCCTTTATACTAAAAGGTTTTTTCCGTGCCCCATGCTACGGTCCTTCCATACCAAAGCATTGGAGGCTTATTATGCAGAATAAATGGCATGAACACTCCGTTGGCAACATCGTGGTGAATTTCCCTCTGTCTTCCGCCATATTCCGTGCTGCGGGCATCGACTACTGTTGCGGCGGTGGGCGTCTGCTCGGCGAAGTCATCAAGGAACAGCGCCTTGTCGACAGCAATATTTATAAAGCGCTGGATGAGCTTGCCGCCCGTACGGAAAAGCCCGCTGAGCCTTTTTCCGAAATGAGCGCCGAACGGCTCGTGGAGTTTATCCTGACGAAGCACCACAGCTATCTGTGGGGAGCGCTTCCGGAAGCGCATGAACTGATTGTGAACGTGCTCAAGGCCCACGGAAGGCGCCATCCCGAGCTGTACGACGTGTATAAACTGTTTGGCCAGTTGTCGCATGAGATGGAACCGCACCTGATCCGTGAAGAAACGGAACTCTTCCCGGCCATCGCCAACAGTGAGGCGAAGGAACACTGCCAAGCTCTGGTGCATATCCTGGAAGAGGAGCACGAAGCCGCGGGGACTCTGCTCAAAAAGCTCCGCTATGCCACAAACGACTACAGCGTCCCCTGCGACGGATGCGATACCTTCCGAGAACTGTACAAGAAACTTACTGAAATCGAAGAAGATACCTTGCAGCACTACCATCTTGAAAACAACATCCTCTTCAAGAAAATTCTTGCGTAGTCCGTTGGAATCGTAAGAGGTTTACTCCTGTGGCGGACAGTCCGCCCGTCCGGAGTCTTCGCCGTGACTCAGAGGATGGCGTCTCCAGTTACGGGGTGGCGCTGAACCGAAGTCGGGCGGGAAAACGGAAGGGAGAGTGGTTTTCGCTGAAATTTCTTCCGAAAGGGCGTTTTTTCGCTTGCCAGCTCTGAATGTTTTGGGTATACCTCCTTTTCATGCCGAAGTGGTGGAATTGGTAGACACGCTAGGTTCAGGGTCTAGTGAAGGTTCCTTCATGGGAGTTCGAGTCTCCCCTTCGGCACCATAAGAAAGCAAGCGGGCTGACAGAGCAATCTGTCGGCCCGTTTTTGTTGCGAGGTATCCTACTTGTACTTGGACAAAAGAATCTTGTTGCAAGTATAGAATCGAAGTAGCTTGCTCTCTTTGCAGTTTTCCAACTGTGCAAGCAGATCTTTCCCGATGCCTTTCGGAGAACGCCTAATCTCCTCACGCGCGAACAATTCTTTCACACGGAGAGACAATGCAGAAGCTATTTTTTCCAAGGTTGATAAAGTCGGATCGCTGAGGTCTCGTTCGATAGATTTGATGTGCCGCAAGGACAAACCGGATTTTTCCGTAATTGTTCCTGTTTCAATTTTCGTGAGAGACGCAGCAAACGAATCGTTATCCCAAAAGATTTTTGACAGTTACCCATAGGCTCCTCCAATGGAGGAGAATAGCCTTGACCTGATAAGATTGTTAGCAACTACACTAGGTTTAACAGTCAAAAATAGAAAATATACATTCTATTCTCTCATTCATACCATGCCGTTCTTGAGTTTTGCCTTGCCGGGAAAGTTTCAATTCTTCCCCTGAGAAGCTTCTCAAAGGATTGACGGCTTTTCAGGATCGGGCTATTTTCATGCATATACATGGAGTTTCTATGGAGTCCCTCACGAAGGAATACGCTTCTCCTGTCTGCGTCTGTATGCAGCTCCGCAAAGCCGGGCGTGTTGTTACGCAGATTTACGATCGCTGCCTGTGTCCCGTGGGCATCCGGGGAACACAGTTTGCGCTGCTGAAACGGATCGCCTGTATGCGTCGTCCGTTCATCACGGATATCGGCAAGGTGCTGTGCATGGATCAGACCACGGCGACCCGGAATATCGGGCTGTTGGAGCGGGCGGGGTTTGTTGCCGTTGGCGTGCATCCTGACGATGCCCGGAAGAAGGTGGTGGAACTGACGCCGGAAGGGCAGGCCAAGCTGGAGGAAGCCTTTCCCCTGTGGGAAGAGGCGCAACGGGAAATCAGGGAATACCTCGGCGACGACAGACTGGGCAATCTGTGCTCCCTGCTTCAGGTTCTGAGCGATTTCTCCAGCGAATGAAGTTTCTCGCTCCATGTACATCCTCAATAAAGGATAAAGGAGGCTTTTTATGAACGTACTGCTCATCAACGGCAGCCCGCACAAGAAGGGCTGCACCTACACCGCTCTCAGCGAAGTGGCAGGACAGCTTGAGAAAAACGGCATCGGCTCGAATATCGTGCACATCGGCTCGAAGCCCATTCGGGGCTGTATCGCGTGCGGCGCTTGCCGGGAAACCGGGCTGTGCGTGTTTGACGACGATCCGGTCAACGAGTGCTCAGGGCTCTTGAAGGCGGCGGATGGCCTTATCGTGGGGTCGCCCGTCTACTATGCGGCTCCCAACGGCGCGCTGTGCGCTTTCTTGGATCGCCTGTTCTATATGAAAAGCGGAGCCTACGCCTACAAGCCCGCTGCCGCCGTGGTCAGCTGCCGCCGTGGCGGGGCCAGCGCGGCTTTTGATCGCCTGAACAAATATTTTACCATTTCCTGTATGCCCATCGTGTCCTCGCAGTACTGGAACTCCGTGCACGGCAACACGCCGGAGGAAGTGAGGCAGGACAAGGAGGGTTTGCAGATCATGCGGACCCTGGGCGACAACATGGCGTGGCTGCTCAAGTGCATTGAGGCCGCCAAGGGGACCGTGCCCTATCCGGTGCGGGAGCCGTGGACACCCACGAATTTCATCCGTTAGGCTAAACAGCAAACACGACGACGGGTTCGCGCAAGCGGATCTTCGATACGGGCCCGCATTCCTCGGAGTGCGGGCTCTGCCGTCATGAAAGCGAAACAGAGGTATGCTTTTGTGGCTCCCGGCTGGAATAGAATGCCGTCCTCTGCGGGATGATGATTTTTCGGGAGCACGGCGGACAAATGGCGAGGCGGATTGGAGCGCTTCTCAAGATATCGTTTGCCGTCTGGGGAAAAGAACGCTACTGGATTCTAACACGTCAACGTTACGATTCTGTGACAATGCCGGTATGATAGGTTCCCCTAGGGGAACCGCCCGGGACAAGAGGGAAAGGGGCGGCACATGGCGGAGAAAGAACGCGCTTCTCGGCAGGTCATCGTTATTTCATTGATCACGGCGGCCTGTTTGATCGGCGACTCGATGCTGTACATCGTGCTGCCCATCTGTTTCGCTCAGGCCGGGCTGTCCTCCTTATGGGAAGTGGGGATTATCCTGTCGGTCAACCGGCTGGTGCGGCTCCCGCTCAATCCGATGGTAGGCTGGCTGTACCGCCATATCAGTGATCGGACCGGCATTTTCATCGCCACGGTACTCGCCACCATCACCACCTTCAGTTACGCCTTTGCGGACGGCTTTGCCGTCTGGCTTCTTCTGCGCTGCCTGTGGGGTATCGCATGGACACTGTTGCGGCTTGGCGGCTTCTATTGCATCCTGAATGTATCGTCCGACGATAATCGCGGCTATTTCATGGGGTTGTATAACGGCCTGTACCGGATCGGCAGTCTGGTGGGGATGCTCCTCGGCGGGATTTTCGCGGACTGGCTCGGTTTTTCCGTGACGTGCATGTTATTCGGCGCGTGTACCGCCGCGACTATTGTTCTCGGGTTCATCTGTGTGCCGCGCGGAAACAGCGGCGTCCCGGCCGGAACGCAAGCCGAGGAGCGGTCTTTGACGTGGCTGTGGAAGGACGGCACGGTCCTGTGGGTCATGGCGACGGGGCTTGTCGTGGCGCTTATCTATCAAGGCCTGTACGCCTCCACGCTCAGCGAGCTCATCCGTATCCATTTCGGGAGCAGCGTTACCCTGCTTGGCGGGGTGGCCGTGGGCGCGGCAACGCTCGGGGGCGTCCTGCAAGCTATCCGCTGGGGGTGGGAGCCGTGGCTGGCCCCTGGGATCGGCGTATTGTCCGATCGCCGCTTCGGTCGGCGATCCATGATGGTGGTCTCGCTGGCGTTCGGGGTGGTCGTGTTCGGGCTCGTCGCCTTGCGCTTGCCCCTGCCGCTGTGGCTTGCCGTGTTGATCGGCATCCAGCTCACGGGGACGTCACTGACTACGATAGCCGATTCCGTGGCTTCGGATACGGCGTCCGTGCGGGGAGGGCGGGTATTTATGATGTGGTACTCGTTCGCCGTGGATCTCGGCGCGGCCCTCGGGCCGATCCTCGCCTACCTGCTCAATGACATGTGGGGGATGGATACGGCTTATGCGGGCACGGCGGTCCTTCTGCTGATCCTTGCCGTGAAGTGGTACTGGTCGGCTCCGCTGCTCAAACCCTTTGTCCGGCGCTCTACCTGACGGGAAATGCGCCTTCCGGCGCGCGGCCGTTTTCATGGTTTTAGGGCTCGGCGCTTCCCGTGAAATCCCTTTCTTGCCGATAGATTCCACTGCCTATCAATAATATACAATCCCGCTTCCGGTTTGTCCGGAGCGGGATTTTTTGTATGCGTTTGGGGCGCGTACATTGTTATTATTTAGGATTTATTACTTTTTTCTGTTTTGTAGCACAATCTCCGCACAACCGTCTCTCCTTTTCTCCACGATCGACAAAAAGCGGACACGCCCGCGTCACACGGCTCCTCCACTATGCGCCCAACGACAAGTGAGGAGTTCAACATGATCCACATAGATACTCTCAGCAAAACGTTTTCAGGCGGGAAGGGGCTTGACCGGGTCAGCCTGCACATCAAGCCCGGCGAAATGGTCGCGCTCATCGGCTCGTCCGGTTCCGGAAAATCGACCCTGATGCGCCATATCGCGGGGCTCATGCCCGGCGACGCCGACGGCGGGCGGATCGAGGTCGCGCAGCACCTCATCCAGGACAGGGGCGTGATCAGCCGCGACATCCGAACCATGCGGGCGGAAATCGGCATGGTCTTCCAGCAGTTCAATCTGGTGGATCGCATGTCCGTTTTGCGCAACGTCATGCTCGGCGCGCTGTCGCGCACGGCGCTGTGGCGCAGCCTGCTGGGCTTCTTCCATGAAGAGGACGCCCGGCTTGCCTACAAGGCGCTGGCCCGCGTCGGCATCATGGAAAAGGCGCATCAGCGTACCTCCAACCTCTCCGGCGGGCAGCAGCAGCGCGCCGCCATTGCCCGCGCCCTTGTGCAGCGCGCCCGCGTCCTGCTGGCGGACGAGCCCATTGCCTCGCTCGATCCGGAATCGTCCCGCAACGTTATGGAAACGCTGCGCGATCTGAACCAGAAGGACGGGCTCACCGTGCTCGTGACCCTGCATCAGGTCGACTACGCGCTGTCCTTCTGCCCCCGAACCATCGCCTTGAAGCATGGCCGGGTCGTGTACGACGGGCCGAGCGCGGAACTGACCCCCGCCTTCCTCAAGCGGCTCTACGGTACGGAATGCGACTCCCTGTTCGCCCGCCAGGAAAGCGACATCCGGCGGAATCCGCCCCTGACGCAGGTTCAAGTGGCCTAACCCTCAACAACAAGGATTTGCCATGTTTTCACGTTTCCTGATCGCCGTTGCGGCGGCGGCCGTCGTCCTTGGCGGTTCCGTTTGTGCCAAGGCTGCGGAAGTCCTGAACTTCGGCATCATCTCCACGGAATCCTCCCAGAACCTCAAACAGTTGTGGGACCCCTTCCTCGCCGACATGGAAAAGGCCACCGGCTTCAAGGTCAAGGCGTTCTTCGCTTCGGACTACGCCGGGATCATTGAGGGGATGCGCTTCAAAAAGGTCGATCTCTGCTGGATCGGCAACAAGGGCGCCATCCAGATGGTGGACCGTTCCGACGGTTCCGTTTTCGCCCAGACCACGGCGGCGGACGGTACGGACGGCTACTACTCCTTGCTTGTGGTGAACAAGGAGAGTCCGCTCAAGAGCGTGGACGACGTGCTCAAGAACGCGGCTGGGCTTCGTTTCAGCAACGGCGATCCCAACTCTACCTCCGGGTTCCTCGTGCCCGGCTACTACGTGTTCGCCAAGAACAACGTCGACCCGAAGAAAATTTTCAAGAACGTGGTTGCCGCCAACCATGAGTCCAACGCGCTCGCCGTCGCCAACAGGCAGGTGGATGTGGCGACTTGCAACAACGAAGCCATCGGCCGCCTCGAAATCGCCCACCCTGAAAAGGCCGCGCAGATCCGCGAAATCTGGCGCTCGCCGCTCATCCCGAGCGATCCGCTGGTGTGGCGCAACAGCCTTCCCGAAAGCACGAAAAAGAAGATCGCCGATTTCATCTTCGGGTACGGCGTGAAGGGTGATGTGGCCCACGCCAAGGCCCTCCCCGAAAAGCTCCAGTGGGGGCCGTTCAAGCCTTCGACCAACGCCCAGCTGGTTCCTCTCCGTCAGCTCGAACTGTTCCGCGAAAAGAGCAAGCTGCAGGCCAATGCCGAGATGCCTGCGGCGGAAAAGGCCGAGCGCATCAAGAAGATAGACGAAGCCCTCGACAGGTTGTCCCTGTAATACGCCTCGGCGGCGCGGAGGTTCCCGCGCCGCTTTTTCCCGGCGGGCCCGTACCGCCGGTTTTCCGAAAGGATTGCCATGAGTTCCGAATTTGCTCTGTCCCCTCCGCGCAAACGCCCTATGGAACTGCTGCGCCTCGTGGGTTGGGCCGTCGCGCTGGCGTTTCTCGTCTGGGCGTGGCGGGGGGCGGAAATGCGCCCCATGACCCTGATTACCGAGTCGGGCAACATCCTCACGCTGATTAAAGACTTCTTCCCGCCCGACTTCACGGACTGGCGGCTGTACGCCACGGAAATGGTCGTCACCCTGCAAGTCGCCATCTGGGGCACGCTGCTCGCCGTGGTCTGTGCCGTGCCGCTCGGCATCCTGTCTTCCGACAACATCGTGCCGTGGTGGGTCTACCATCCCGTGCGCCGCCTCATGGACGCCGCCCGCGCCATCAATGAAATGGTGTTCGCCATGCTGTTCGTGGTCGCCGTGGGCCTTGGCCCCTTCGCGGGCGTGCTGGCGCTGTGGGTACATACCACGGGCGTCCTCGCCAAGCTGTTCTCCGAGGCCGTGGAAGCCATCGAGCCGAGCCCGGTCGAAGGCGTGCGCTCCACGGGGGCCTCCTTCCTTGAGGAAGTCGTATACGGCGTCATCCCGCAGGTTTTCCCGCTGTGGATCTCCTATTCGCTGTACCGCTTCGAGTCCAACGTGCGCTCCGCCACCGTCGTGGGCATGGTCGGCGCGGGCGGCATCGGCATGGTGCTGTGGGAGCTGATCCGCAGCTTCGCCTTTGAGCAGACCTGCGCCGTCATGGCCCTCATCGTGCTGGTCGTGGTGGTCTTCGACATGCTCTCGCAGCAGCTGCGGAAGAGGGTGCTGTAATGCCCGCCCGCTATGCCGTGTACTACGCGCCTTCGGCGGGCGATGCCCTGCATCAGGCGGTGACCCCGCTGCTGGGCCGTGATGCCCTCGGGGGCCTGAATGTGCCGCAGGCGGCGCCTCCGGGTGTGGATCCCGTTTTCTGGAAGGCGGTCACCCGCGTTCCCGCCCATTACGGATTGCACGCGACGCTCAAGGCGCCTTTCGAACTCCGCCATTCGGGAATGGACAGCCAGCTGTTGCGCTCCACGGGTGAAGTGGCGTCCCGCTTCCTTCCCTTTGCAATTCCGTCCCTGTCCCTCGCCTATCTGGGCAAGGAGGAAAAAGGCTTTTATGCGCTCGTTCCCTCGACGAAATGCTCTCTGCTATCCTTTCTGGAGCGCGCCTGTGTGATGGATCTGGATGTCTTCCGGGCTCCCCTGAAAACCGAGGATGTGGCCCGGCGCGGCCATCTGTCCCTTGAGGAACGCAGCAACCTGTATATGTGGGGCTACCACCGCGTCCTTGATTCGTTCCAGTTCCACATCACGCTGACCGACGGCATTGCCGACGCGGGATTGCGTGCGCTTGTGGGCGCGGGCCTGCGCAAGGCGCTGGAAGGCGTGCTGGACGCTCCGCTCCGTATCGATGCCCTGACCCTTTTCAAACAGGAAAACCGCAACCGGCCCTTTTCCGCCGTGGCGCGGCTTCCGTTCGCCAACGTACAGACTGCACAGGAAACAGCATGATGTCTCTCACCGTTCGACAAGAAAGGATGCGGCTGTTGGCCCTCGCATCCGTGGAGCGTCTCGAAGCGGGGCTCTCCGTCATTACGCCGCCGGATTACGAGGTAGTCCGCGGGCCGGAAACCGGGCTGGTCATGATCCGGGGCCGCGTGGGCAACACCGGCGACGCCTTCAATATGGGCGAAGCGCTTGCGACGCGCTGCGTGGTCTCGTTGAAGGACGGCTGCCTCGGGTATGCGTGGATTCTGGGCGAGGATGCCCGCCGCGCCGAGCTTGCCGCCCTGTACGACGCCCTCTGGCAGCGGGACGGCTATGCGGAACCCCTTGATCGGGAACTGCTCCCCGCGCTGGAAGCGGAACGCGCTCGCCGGGTGCGGGAGGATGCCGCCGCCGTCGAGCCTACCCGCGTTGATTTCTTTACGCTTGTCCGAGGAGAAGACTGATGCCGGCCTTTTCCCAACCCGTATTCGATATGCAGCGGGTGTTCCGCGTTGTGCTCGATGCCATGTCCCGTCCCGCGCGGCTTTGCCGCCTGCCCGTATTTCCGCAGTCCGTGCCGGACGGCCTTTCGCCCGTGCTGGCGGATCTCGCCCTGACCCTGTGCGACGGCGAATCTCCGCTCTGGCTTTCTCCGGGCCTGCGGAAGGATGAAACGACAACGTGGCTCCGTTTCCACTGCTGCTGTCCGATCGTCGAAGAGGCGGACAAGGCGGCCTTCGCGCTGGTGGCGGACGCTTCCGAACTGCCGCCCCTGTCCGCTTTCGCGCAGGGCGTTCCCGCCTACCCCGACCGTTCCGCAACCGTCTTGCTTGCCGGTCTGGCCTTTGATGCGGGAACCCGTTTCCGTGGTTCCGGCCCCGGCATCTGCGGGGAAAGTACCTTCACCTGCACGTTGCCCGAAGATTTTGCGGAGCGGTGGCGCGGGAATACGTCGGGCTTCCCGCTCGGCGTGGACATGCTGCTGTGCGGCGCCGACGGCGTGGCCGGTCTGCCGCGCACCACGCGCCTTGAACGTCTGCCTCAGGAGAGTGCGTCATGTATGTAGCGGTCAAAGGTGGGGAAAAGGCCATTTCCGCCGCCCATGAACTCCTCCGCCGGGAAGGGCGGGGCGACCCCTCCGTCCCCGATCTGGGGATCGAACAGCTGATCGGGCAGTTGCGGCTTGCCGTGGACCGGGTCATGGCCGAAGGCTCACTGTATGACCGGGATCTCGCCGCGCTGGCCATCAAGCAGGCGCAGGGCGACTTGCTCGAAGCCGTATTCCTCGTCCGTGCCTACCGGACCACGCTTCCCCGGTTCGGCAGTTCGCTTGCCGTGGACACGTCAGCCATGCGCGTGCTGCGGCGCATTTCCGCCACATGGAAGGATCTCCCCGGCGGACAGATCCTTGGTGCGACGTTCGACTACACGCACCGCCTGCTGGATCGCACCCTCTCCCGCGCTGAAGCCGGAGCCGCCGGATCTTCTCCTCTTCCAGTAGAACCCGATACGGATTCCCCGCTCGGCGGGCCGTTGCCGCGTGCGCTCGACGCGCTGGTTGCGGAAGGGCTGCTCGAACGGCCCGAGCCGTCGGAGGGCGATGCCTGCCGCGACATCACCCGCCATCCTCTGGAACTGCCCGCCGATGCCCCGGCGGATCGCGGCGTGCGCCTTCAGGCGCTGGCCCGCGCCGACGAAGGGTTTCTGCTCGGCATGGCCTACTCCACGCAGCGCGGCTTCGGCGCTGTGCATCCCTTCACCGGAGAACTGCGCCGGGGATGGGTGGAAGTGTCCTTTTTCTCCGAAGAGCTCGGCTTTGATGTCGTTATCGGCGAAATCGAGCTGACCGAATGCGAAACCGTGAGCCGCTACACCGGGACGGCCCGCCCGCCGTGCTTCACGCGGGGCTACGGGCTGGTTTTCGGCAACAACGAGCGCAAGGCGCTGTCCATGTCCATCACGGATCGCGCCCTCCGTGCCAAGGAACTGGACGAACCCGTCGTCGGCCCGGCGCAGAATCCCGAATTCGTGCTCCTGCACGGCGACAACGTGGACGCCTCGGGTTTTGTCCAGCACATCAAGCTGCCGCATTATGTGGACTTTCAGGCCGATCTTTCCCTTATCCGCGGCTTGCGCGCCAAGCGGCAGAACGACAAGGATATCTAGATGCCACAGACCGACGTTTGCGCGGACGCGCCGCTTGAGGGCTATGCGTTCGCCTATCTTGACGAAACGACCAAACGCATGATCCGGCGGGGGCTCCTCAAGGCCGTTGCCATCCCCGGCTATCAGGTGCCGTTCGCCAGCCGCGAGATGCCCATGCCCTGCGGATGGGGGACCGGCGGGATTCAGGTTACCGCGAGCATCCTCGGCAGGGACGACGTGCTCAAGGTCATCGATCAGGGCTCCGACGACACCACCAACGCCGTGTCCATCCGGGATTTCTTCCGCAAGACCACCGGCGTCGCCACCACGACCCATACGGACGAGGCCACCATCATCCAGACCCGACACCGCATCCCCGAGCAGCCGCTCACCGAGTCGCAGATCATGGTGTATCAGGTGCCGCTGCCGGAGCCTCTGCGCTGGCTTGAGCCGAGAGAGCAGGAAACCCGCACCCTCCACGCGCTGGAGGAATACGGGATCATGAACGTCAAGCTGTACGAGGACATCGTGCGCCACGGGACCATCGCCACGGGCTTCGATTACCCCGTGCGCGTGGCCGGGCGGTACATCATGAGCCCTTCGCCCATCCCGCGTTTCGACAACCCCAAGATGCACCAGTGCCCGGCGTTGCAGCTCTTCGGGGCTGGGCGCGAAAAGCGGCTGTACGCCATCCCGCCGTATACCGACGTGGAAAGCCTCGATTTCGAGGATTACCCCTTTACCGTGCAGTCGTGGGACGAGGCCTGCGCCATCTGCGGCTCCACGGACACCTATCTGGATGAAGTCATCCTCGACGATCAGGGGAACCGCATGTTCGTATGTTCCGATACCGACTGTTGCGCCCGCCGCGCCGCCGTGCGGGACGGGCAGGGAGGCGCGCAATGAAAGACTGGAACGCCGCCCCCATCCTGTCGGCCCGGAACCTGACCCGCCGTTACGGGGAGCATATCGGCTGCCGTAACGTCTCCTTCGACCTCTGGCCCGGCGAAGTGCTCGGCATCGTGGGCGAATCCGGGTCGGGCAAAAGCACGCTCCTGAACATGCTTTCGGGACGCATGGAACCGACCTCCGGAACGATCGCCTACCGCGACGCCGCCGGGCGTGAGCGGAACATCCACGCGCTGCCGGAAGGCGAAAAGCGCCGCCTCCTGCGCTCCGAACTCGGATTTGTGCACCAGCGCCCCTCGGACGGCCTGCGTATGCAGGTCAGCGCCGGGGCGAACATCGGCGAACGGCTGATGGCCGAAGGTGCGCGACATTACGGCACGTTGCGCGGCAGGGCCCTGCAATGGCTGGAGCGGGTGGAGATCGACGCCGGGCGCATCGACGACAAGCCCGCCCTCTATTCCGGGGGAATGCAGCAGCGCCTGCAAATCGCCCGGAACCTCGTCACGTCGCCGCGTCTGGTGTTCATGGACGAGCCCACCGGCGGCCTTGACGTGTCCGTACAGGCCCGTCTGCTCGACCTCTTGCGCCATCTCGTGCTGGACATGGATCTGGCGGTCATCCTCGTCACCCACGATCTCGCCGTGGCCCGCCTGCTCTCGCACCGGCTCATGGTCATGTACCGGGGGGAGGTCGTGGAAACGGGGCTCACCGATCAGGTGCTCGACGATCCGCATCACGCCTACACGCAACTCCTCGTCTCTTCCATCCTGCAAGGGTAAGCCATGAACACTCCCATCATCGAAGTCCGAAACCTGAGCAAGACCTTTGTGCTGCACCAGCAGGGCGGGGTGGCGATCGAGGCCCTTTCCGGGATCAGCTTTTCCGTGGACGCGGGCGAGTGCGTCGCCCTGCACGGGCCGTCCGGCGCGGGCAAGTCCACGCTCCTGCGCGCCCTCTACGGCAACTACCTCCCCACGGGCGGCTCCATCCGGGTCCGCTGCGGCGGGGAGGATGTGGACATCACCAGCGCCGCTCCCCGGACCGTCATCCGGCTGCGGCGGGGCTGCATCAGTTATGTCAGCCAGTTCCTGCGGGTTATCCCCCGCGTGAGCACGCTGGATCTGGTCGCGGAGCCGCTGCTTGAGGCGGGCGAAGGGCAGGCCGCCGCCCGCAGCCGCGCCGAAGGGCTGCTTGCCCGGCTGAACCTGCCCGAACGCCTGTGGCATATTGCACCCGCCACGTTTTCCGGCGGCGAGCAGCAGCGGGTGAACATCGCGCGCGGCTTCATCCGCCCGTCCCCCATTCTCCTGCTCGACGAGCCCACGGCCTCGCTGGACGGCGCGAACCGGCAGGTGGTCATCGATCTGATCCGCGAAGCGCGCGGGAACGGGGCCGCCATCGTGGGCATTTTCCACGACGACGTGGCCCGCGAAGCCGTGGCCGACCGCACCATCCCCGTCAGGCGCCCGTAACCTTTTTCATCAAGAGCATACAGCCATGAACGAAACCGTATTCACCAACGCCAGGCTGATCACCCCCGACGCGGTTGTCGAAGGCACCCTCGCCGTCCGCGACGGGCGCATCGTCTCTCTCGACAACGGCGCGAGCTCGCTCGCGGAACGCATCGATCTGGAAGGCGACTACCTGATGCCCGGCCTTGTGGAGCTTCACACCGACAACCTCGAAAAGCATTTCATCCCGCGCCCCAAAGTGCTCTGGCCTCAGGGCGTGCCCGCCTTTTTCGCCCACGACGCCCAGATCGTCGCGTCCGGGATCACGACCGTTTTTGATGCCCTGTCCGTGGGCGAGTACCACGACAAAGGCCGTATCGCCATGCTCGGCAAGGCCGTAGGCGCGCTGAACAGTTGCCGCTCCACCGGGAAGCTCCGGTCCGAACACCTGCTGCACCTGCGCTGTGAAGTGGCCGATCCCCGGATGCAGGATCTTTTTTTCCCGCTGTCCGATACGCCCGCGCTCAGCCTCGTGTCGCTCATGGACCACACGCCGGGCCAGCGCCAGTGGCGCGATACCTCTTCCTACCGCACCTATTACAGCAACATCGCCTCGTGGACGGATGAGGAGTTCGAGCAGGTCGTCGAACGCCTTCAGACCGCGCGCGACGGCTGCGCGGAGGACAATGCCGCGTCCGTTATGGCTTTCTGCCGGGAGCGAGGCCTGCCGATGGCGAGCCACGACGACACGCTTGTGGAACACGTTGAAGAAGCCCTCGGCAACGGCATCGCCATCAGCGAGTTCCCCACGACGATGGAGGCGGCGCGCCATGCCTCCGAAAACGGTATGCTCGTGCTCATGGGAGCGCCCAACGTGGTGCGCGGCGGGTCGCACTCGGGGAATATCTCCGCGCTGGAGATCGCGCAGGCGGGGTATCTGGGGAGCCTCTCCTCGGACTATGTGCCCGTCAGCCTTCTTGAAGCGGCGTTTGCCCTCAGCGAAGGCGGGTATATGTCCCTTCCGGCTGCGGTGGGGCTCGTGACCGCCAATCCCGCCGAAGCCGTGGGCCTCACGGATCGCGGCAGCCTCGAAGTGGGGCGGCGGGCGGATCTCGTGCGCGTGAGCATGGTTGAGGGGCAGCCCGTGGTTCGGAATGTCTGGCGGGAAGGCGCGGAGGTTTTCTGATGCGGCAGGGCCAGCTTGTTTACGTCATGGGCGCTTCGGGCTCGGGCAAGGACAGCCTGCTGCAGGCTTTGCGTCCCCGTTTGCGGGGGGTCCCGGTGGCCTTCGCCCGGCGGTACATCACGCGGCCCCTCTCTGCTAAGGGCGAACGCCATATCGCCGTTTCCCCGGAACGGTTCGAGGCTATGGCGGCGTCCGGGGAGTTCGTGATGGACTGGCGAAGCCACGGCCTCCGGTACGGCATCGGGAAAGGCGTAGAAACAACTCTCGCCCACGGAGGCGTGGTGCTTATGAACGGCTCGCGGGAGTATCTGCCCGAAGCGCTCCGGCGTTTTCCTGATCTCGTTCCCGTGCTTGTGGAAGTGGACGCTTCCGTACTTCGGGCGCGTCTGCTGGCGCGGGGCCGGGAGCAGGGCGGGGATATTGAGGAGCGCATTGCCCGGGCTTCGATGCCTGCCGAATATCCGGACGGGGTGCTCCGTATCGATAACTCCGGTGAACTCGCGGAGTCGACGGCGGCTTTTTACCGGATGGTTGCGCGGTTGATTGAAGAAAAAACGGATTTTCGTCAGTAAAACGGATCGGGAATCCTATCCCGGCAATCCATATTGTTACCGGACGGAAAAGGAAGCGGCAGCTTCCTTTTTTCTTTCGATGCAACGGAACTCCTTTCGTGTAACCACCCCACCAGTCGAAGTTTTCGCGGGTGGGGCGTGGGGGAGGGAGCCTTTTTCAAAAGGAGCCCTCCCCCACATTTTTACATCCCTACCGGAACCGTTCCGGCCATGATGCCGCACCCCTGAGGAAGATCCAGCGGGAGGCGGCGGATGTCTTCAAGCCCCGCGTTCCGCATGAATCCCGCAAGCTCCTGCCTTGTATAGGACTGCCCGTCAGGCGTTCCGACAAGCATGTTGAGATCGAACAGAGCCGGATGCTGCGGTCCGCTGCGGTTGTCGTCGAGGATGAATTCCTGAATGAGCAGGAGGCCGCCCGGAACGAGCGACTGCGCGGCCTTCCGCACGATGTTGGCGGACTCGTCAAAGCCCGCGCCGTGCAGGATCTGGGAGAGCCACGCCACGTCGAATCCGCCGGGAAGGTCTTCGGTGGTAAAATCCCCGCCCGCGAAGGAGATCCGGTCGGCCATGCCGGAGTCGGCGATGACGCGTTCCGCAAAGGGACGGGTTGTGGGGAGATCGAAAACCGTGGCGCTCAAGCCGGGGTTGCGGCGGCAGAAGTGGATGGCATAGGCCCCGGTCGCGCCGCCGAGATCAAGCAGGTGGGAACGGCCGGAAAGGTCGATGTGCGGAACGCTGCGTTCCGCCTGTGCGTTGGCGATGTTGTACATCCCCATGAGGAAACTTTCCCGCTCGCCCGTATCTTCGGTATCGACGGAAGAACGGTGGCGGGTCGGCCTGTTCTCGCGGACGGACTCGTCCAGCTTGGACCAGCCGGGCATAAGATGGCGGTGATGTTCCACTATATGCCCGAGATAACCGGGATTGCCCCGGCACAGGTGATCCCGCGAGAAGGGCGGCAGTTCGCAGGTTTCGCCTTGACGGATCAACAGGCCCATTGCACACAGGGCGGTTAGAAGGCGGTCGAGGCTTTGGGGGACGCACCCTGTCCGATCGGCGAGTTCCGTCACGGTCATCGGCCCGCCGGACAGAGGGGTGAACACGTCCAGATGCACGGCGGCGTGGATGGCGCAGCTTTCCCAATACATCCCGGAAGCGTGGAGCAAGGCGGAAGGGGTCCAGTCTTTCATAACGCACCTCCTGTGTTTCTTTGGAGTAGCATCCCTCGCACTTTGCCACAACCGCCGAGATTCGATGAAAGCGGCAGCCTGAACCGGAACGGACCAGTGCCGGCAGGCAAACGCCGATGCCCTGTGCGTGGCGTGGCCGGGCTTTCTTGTGGGGGAACACCGTTGCCGTTGATTGGGGCGTGCTCCGCCTTTGTGCGGATCGGTCGGCTACGCTTTTTTCTCGGCTCCCCATACCTGCCGACAGGAGCTGCTCGAGCTGCCATAGTGCGTGAAGTATGTCCATGACGGCATCTTCCCACGTCCCGTGTGTGGGGAGATGCGCGTTGCTGAAGTCGGCGGGAGAGCCGTTATCTTTTTTTGTCGCATTAGTATGTTTTTATCCGTCATTTAAAACTGCTAAAAAGCATGTTGTTTCTTTATTTGACTGATTTTGGTTTGAATGGCCTTTTTTAAAAAACAGATAACCGTGTTTTTGCACAAGGAGTGTTCTCTGAAAACACTATGATTTCTTTGAGAAAACATATAGGGTACATATAAGATCCGGCAGCGTTCCGGAAGGTCAGAGCCAAACGGCATGTTCGGGCATGTCGCTTCACATAACACTAGAGGCAAGGAACAAGGTCGGAGCATGAGAAGGCATGGATACGGGATATCCGTTTTCGGGGCGATCGTCTTGTGCTGCTTGTTCTTTTGCTTTCCCGCGCAGTCAGACGACAACGCCGTTTCCATCCGGGTGGGGTACTATGAGGACGGGGACTACATGTCCCGTAGCCGGTCCGCTGAATATATCGGTTTCAATATCGAATTTTTGCAGAAGCTCGCCAAGGTCGGCGGGATGCGTTATGAAATGCTGGATGAGGGCAGCTGGGAGAACGCATGGCATCAGCTTTTGGAAGGGCACATAGACATGATCCCCGCCGTGTTCCGCACGGAAGAACGGGAAAAAGAGGTTCTGTTCTCCAACCTGCCCATGGGTACGCTTTATGTTACCCTCAATGTCAGAGTTGACGACAAACGGTACGGTTACGAAGATTTCAGCTCCTTTCAAGGGATGCGGGTCGGCATCATCCGGGGCAGCAGCGACGGAGAGCGTTTCCAGCGTTATTGCGAGAAGTTCGGCGTCAAACCGATCATCGTTCCCTATGCCGAGACGCAGGCATTATTGAGTGCCCTTGAGGACGGGACGCTTGACGGCGTCGCCATCACCCACCTTGGCCGCAGCAGCACGTTCCGGAGCGTTGCCCAGTTCTCTCCGGAGCCGGTGTATATCGCTGTGGCGAAGAACAGGCCGGATTTGCTCGCCCGTCTTGATGCGGCGATGAATGCCATCGTGCTGCGCGATCCCAACTATATGATGCGGCTGTACGACAAATATTTTGCCGTCAGCATGGCGCAACAGCCGGTCTTCACCAAGGAAGAGGAAGCGTTCCTCAAACAGGCGGATGTGGTTGTCGCGGCGTATGATCCTTCGTGGGCGCCGCTGGAATATACCGATACGGAAACCGGGATGTTCTCCGGCGTCACATCGGATCTGCTGTCCACTTTTTCAAGGTACACAGGGTTGCGTTTCCGTTTTGAGCCGATAGATCAGGCCGAAGCGCTGGAAAAGGTCAAGAAAGGGCTCATTGATATGGTCTGCTCCGTAACGGGGGATTACCTCTGGGACGAGCGCAACAAGATGTATACCACCCGTTACTATCTGCGGGCGCCCACCATGCTTGTGCGGACCAAGCAGCCGCACGCCATCGAACGGATTGCCCTGCAAGGAGGCTACTGGTTCTCGGAGCATGTGGCGGCGGATCACCCAGGCAAGGAAATCATTTTTTACAAGAACGTACGGGAATGTTTCGATGCGCTGCTCAAGGGCGACGCGGATGCGGTTTACGCGAACGTCTATGTGACCAACTATTTGCTTACGGAACGCCGTTACGAATCCTTGGCCGCCACGAGCATGAGCAAGTACACGAGCGAAATCTGTTTCGGCATTTCCAAGTGTGCGGACCCGCGCCTGCTCTCCATATTGGATAAGTGCATCCAATATACGGCCCCTGAACGGATGGACGAGCTGGTGCTGAAGAACACCACCAAGCCCCGCCAGATCACGCTGCTCGATTTCGTGGCCCAGCACCTTATTGAGGTCGGGTGCGGGATGCTGGCGGTTTTCGGGGTGATCCTGCTGCTGTTGGTCTATAATCTCGCCATCAAGACGAGGAGCAACCATCGCATACAGGCCTTGCTGTATCGGGACGGGCTGACCAACCTCGACAACATGAACAAGTTCTATGTGGAGTGCGGGAAGCTGCTCCGGAAAGCGCCGAGCGGAAGCTATGCCTTGCTCTACGGGGATATCAATCAGTTCAAGACGATCAACGACAACCTTGGTTTCGCCGTGGGCGATCAGATCTTGCGTGCCTTCGGCGCGATCCTGCAGCGTAACGTCAAAGATGGGGAGTGCTGTGCCCGCGCATCGGCGGACCACTTCATCCTGCTGGTGCGTTATGCCGACTGGGAATCCCTGCTTGTGCGCATAGAAGAAATCGGCATGGAACTGGACGAGTGGCGGCGTATGCAGGACATGGCGTACCGGATCGTCACGGTGTTCGGTGTCTATTTGGTGAACGAGACGGAAGGGTTCGATCTGCACCGCATGTTGGATTTTGCCAACTACGCGCGCAGGAACGCCAAGCAGACGATGAAGAACATTGTCCTTTACGACGAGAAGATGCGGCAGGAAGCGCTGTTGCAGCGCGAACTGGAAGGAAGGCTGGAGATCGCCCTGTCCCAAGGCGAATTCGATGCCTATTTCCAGCCCAAGGTGGACATGCGGGACGGCGCGCTCATCGGCAGCGAGGCATTGGTCCGGTGGAATCACCCTACGCGGGGCCTGCTTATGCCGGGAAGCTTTATCCCGTTTTTCGAGCGGAACGGCTCTGTGGTCGAAGTGGATTTGTACATTTACGAACTGGTTTGCCGGACCGTGCGCGAGTGGCTGGAGCGCGGGATGGCCGTCAATCCCGTTTCCTGCAATTTTTCAAGCCTGCATTTCGACAGCCCGGAATTTCCCGAACTTGTCGCGGCGATCGCGGATCGCCACAATGTACCCCATGCGCTTTTGGAACTGGAAATCACCGAGAGCGCGATCATGCGCAATCCCCAAATCGTCTGTGCGCAGGTGTTGCGGCTGAAAGAGCGCGGCTTCATGATCGCCATCGACGATTTCGGATCTGGGTATTCTTCCCTCGGCCAGTTGCAGCAGCTGATGGCTGACGTGCTCAAGCTCGATCGCAGCTTCGTGCGGCGCGGGATGTTCGGGACGCGGGAACGGATTGTCATCGGCAACGTTATCCACATGGCCGGGGAACTGGGTATGCAGGTCATCTGTGAAGGCGTGGAGAACGCGAAACAGGCTGAAATGCTTATTGAGCTCGGCTGTTATTATGCACAGGGCTTCTACTACGCGAAGCCGATGCCGCGAGACGTGTTTGAGGGGCTTTTGGAGAAAGGCAAAGTTCTGCAGGACGAAAAAGAAAACAAGAAGGGAGCCTGGCAACGGAAGCTTTAAGCCCTGTGAAGGCCGAAGCGATTTCCCCTGTGGATTCAAAAAAACTCTCTGTAACGGTATAAAAGGCCATGTACGGGAACCTTTCCCGTACATGGCCTTTCCTTTCCGTCATGGGAGCGGAACAGTAAACGGAAAATGAGGCGATGCCATAAAGTGCTGGCGTTGAGGAACATCTCTAGTGTATTCTCTTTTCAACAAAGAGCTGTCTGTACGCTCCGTTTCCGGAGGAATGCGGGTCCCGTTCAGACTGTTTGAGGGAGGGGCGGATGAGCATCCGTTGGGTTACGTCTCTATTGGGCCTGTTGCTTACCGTAACGATCATGGTCACGGCAGGCTTATCATGGAATGTGTACAGCTCGTTCACGAAAATGGTTGAGGCCGACGTCCAGTACCTGAACCTGATGCAAGTCAGCCGGGAATTGCTCCAGAGTTCCTATAATCTGACCCGCAAGGCGCGGGAATACGTCAATACGGGCGATGAGGCTTCCGAGCGGGCGTATTACGACATCCTTGCGCAGCGGTCCGGAAGGGTGCCCCGGAAGAGCTCCCTTGCACCGGGAGAGACGATCAGCCTTCCGTCTCTGCTGGAGCGCTATGGAGCCAGCCGGGGAGACATGGAGTTTTTGGCGACCGCCCTGCGTCGTTCCGATGATCTGTCGATTACGGAAATCGAGGCCATGCAGGCGAGCAAGGGAGAAGCCTTGTGCCCTGACGGTTTGCACAGCGGATCGGACACAATCGATGTGGAGTATGCCCGCCGCCTTCTTTTTAATGCCGCCTACCAGAAACGGGCTGGTGAGATCATCAAGCTTGTCGAGTCGGGGATCACCAGCATCCTTGACCGGAAGTCCCATCAAATCGAAGCGTACAAGCGTTCTGTCGTATACCATATGAAGGAGTTGGGAGCTTCCATAGCGGTCGTATTCCTCATCGCGCTCATGTGGATCTGGTACGGGATGAAGAAGGTGAGCCAGCCGCTCCGTGAGACCACGCTGTTCGCGCACCGGGTCGCGGAAGGCGAAGCGGAATCGTCCATTGCCGTCAGCGGGCATGACGAAATCGCGGAACTGCGGGCCATGCTCAACGTCATGCTCAGCAGCCTGCAAAAAAATGCCCTCATGCTGCGTGAGCTTTCCTATATTGATCCGCTCACGGCCCTCTGGAACCGCCGCCGCTTCCGTGAGGTGCTGTCCGATGAGCTGCGGCGCGTGCAGGAAGAGAAAGGGAAGGGGTTTGGGTTGGCGTTCATCGACGTGGATTGCTTCAAAGGCATCAACGATACGTTCGGCCATGCCGCCGGGGATATGGTCCTGCGGGAGTTCGCAAAACTTGCCAGAGGGATGCTCCCCGACTCGGCGACGTTCGCACGGCTCGGAGGGGATGAATTCGTGCTGCTCCTGCCTGATGCCGATGAGGGTGCCTTGTTCCGCCAGCTTGAAGAGATCCGGGTGGCCTGTACGGCAAAGCCGCTCGTCCATGCCGATCGGGAGGTGCGTTTCAGCATCAGCGCCGGAGGGTATCGGTTTACGTCTTCGGGAGCCATCGATACGCCCGAGGAGAACGAAAAGACGATTTCCGATTTGTTCCGGTATGCGGATTCCGCGCTTTACATGTCCAAGCAGGCGGGGCGCGACCGGGTGACGCTCTGGAGCCCGGATTGTTCATTTCCCTGTGCTGAGGGCCGCTGGAAGGAACAATCCGTTTCGGATGACGTTTGTTAGGGGGCGGAGAGGAAGCGGGAAAGGCGGAGCTCCGGCGACCGGATGTTTCTGGGAGAACGCGTTGATGTCCAAGAAGATGGCTCTCTGAAGCCCAAGGCTTGGGGGGAAAGGCGGGATACGTGACGCCGATCACGGCAAATCATGCCGCATCGGATAAGATGGGGTATTCCGCCTGAAAGGAGCCGTCCGTGAGCATCATGCGTTCGATTTTGTGCCTTACCCCGTCCTCGCTGGCTTTTGTATTGGGCGGCGCGCACTTCTGGCGTGCCGGACAATACCCGTTTTCCGTCGGCTGTATGCTGTTCGCACTGCTCGTTTGGAGACGAGAGGCGTGGATACGGCAGGTCACGCTTGTGTTGTTGCCGCTGTTGGCCGCGCGCTGGGTGTGGGCGGCGGCGCAGTTCGTGCAGATCCGCATGTTCATGGAACAGCCGTGGATGCGGCTGGCGTGCATCCTGCTCGGCGTGTCGCTGTTTACCGCCACGGCGGCCCTGTTGCTGGAAGGAAAGACGGGGGATGCATGGTATGCGCGCGGCAGGAAGAGGGCGCTCATGCGGACGGCGGCCTTTTTCGGGACGATCGCCATCCTGACGCCGCTGCTTTTCGTCGCACCGCAGGTTTTCCTGACGGAGCGCTTCCTGCCCGGATGGGCGCCGCTCCATATCCTGCTTGCCGGGTTTTGGGCCTCGTGGGTGGCATCGCGGCTTGGGGACAGGGATGCCGCGCCGCGTACGCGCTTATTCATCTGGCGCCTGTTCTCGGTGGCCTTTTTCGTACAGCTCGCCCTCGGTCTTGCCGGATACGGCCTGTTCCTTATGACCGGGAACCTTCATCTCCCCGTGCCGGGCATGATCCTCGCGGCCCCGCTATACCGTGGCGGCGGGCTGTTCATGCCCATTCTGTTCGGCGTCTCCGTACTGCTGGCCGGGGCTGCGTGGTGCAGCCACCTGTGCTATTTCGGGGTCTGGGATACCGTGGCGGCCTCCGGGCGCAAGGCTGTCCCGCCTCCGCGTTGGATGTCTCGCCTCCGGCTGGTTTTCTTTGGGCTCATGCTGGCAGTCCCCGCCGTCCTCCGGTTGTCCGGCGCTCCGACCGGGGTCGCCGTTGCGCTCGGTTTGGCGCTGGGCCTGCTGCTCCTGCCCGTTGCGGTGCTGTTGAGCCGCCGGTACGGTTCCGCCTGCTATTGCCTTGCCGTATGCCCGCTCGGGCTGGTGGCGAACTGGCTCGGCAAGATCGCGCCGTGGCGCATCCGGCGGACCGATGCCTGTATGCACTGCCTCGCCTGTATCCGCGTCTGCCGATACGGTGCGCTGACTCTTGAACGGTTGAAGGAGGGGCGCCCGGGCCCAGGATGCACGCTGTGCCGGGACTGCCTCTCCGTCTGCCGTCATGGAGGGCTGGCCGTGACCCTGTACGGAAAAACGTGCGGAGCCGCTGAATCCAGTTTCGTGGTGCTCCTCAGCATCATGCATACCGTATTCCTCGCCGTCGCCCGCGTATGACGCCGTAGAGCTTTTAACAGGCGGAAAGCCATTGCTTTGGGGGAGGTTCCTTTGGGGGCTCTCCCCGTTTCTTATGGCTTCCGTAGTGGTATGGAATTTCGGGGGATTGGGCTGGTTGGGATGGGCTTTTTTTCGGCGTTGTCCCACGAGAAAGCCCCGGCTTGGGAGAAAAAGCCGGGGCTGGTCCCTTCCGGGCGGAGGGACGGGGCAAGAGGGCGTTACTTCGAGCTGAAGTTGGGGCCCTGCCTGAATTCGAGGAGCAGGTGCCAGTCGGGGCACCCCGCCGCGAGCTTACCCTGCGGCTTCAGATCCTTGCCCGCAAAGGCGGGGAAGTCCTTGCCGTAGCGGTAGGCCCGGTGCACCTGCGTTTCGGGATTGTCGTCACGCTTCACGCAATAGGCCTGATCGTCGGTGGAGATGGGATTGTTGTATTCCCAGACCACCTGCTTGTCCGGGGTGACTTCGAAAAGATGCCCGTTGTTGGTGGAGGTGATGAACCAGTTGCCGTTGGGGAGTTTCTGGGCCGCTGACTGGAAGTCGGAATAGAAACTGTTGTGATCCTTGGTTTCGTACTGCCAGACCACCTGATTGGTGGCGGGATTGATTTCCATGACGGAGCTGCGGTTGGCGCTGGGGCGATGCGTGCCGTTGTTGAAGATGGAAATGTTGCCGTTGGGCAGCCATTCCACGTCGTGCGAGCCGAAAAGCACCTGATCGCCGTCGTCGTGGTAGCCGGAAGGCGCCTTGCCCATGCCGTGGGTGGCGGGGTTGCCATAGCGCCAGACGATCTTCTTGGTCTTGCGGTCGATGATATAGATTTCACCGAAGTCGCGCGAGTTGACCGCGTATTGATCGGTCTTGGCATTGTAGCGGACCGAATTCCAGTGGGTCCAGTCGGCGCGGGCGAAATAGCCCATGCTCAGGGGCAGATGCCAGTTGATGTCGATCTGGTCGGGGCCTGTCCCGATGTTGTCCCACACATGCCATTCCCACGCGATTTCACCCTTGGGCGTGACTTCAAGGATGGCGTCGGGCCAGATGCCCTGAAGCGGCTGGCCGTCGGGCCCTTGTCCTGGTGCGGGCATTCCGTTGCGGCTGAGGGCCTTGTCCTTGGGATCGCGGCCCTTGGCGAGGGCTTCGTCATACGTCTTGTTTTCCCAGATCAGGATGGCGGTGTTGCCGTTGGGCAGGCGATCGAAACCGTGGTGCGCGATCTGGCGCGGATTGCTGACCTTGTATTCCCAGACCACCTTGCCGTCCCACGCATACTCGCGGAGCAGGCCGTACCAGCCGCCGAAGTTCACGGGGCTGCCGGCGATCTTCTCCGCGCGGAGCAGGTTCCCGTTGGGAAGCAGTTCCGCATAGAAGGCGGGATGGTCATGCTTCCAGGTATGGACAATATTGCCTTCCATATCGATGAGGTAGGTCTTTCTGCTGCCTGGAGCCTGGATTTTGTCCACAATCCATGAAGAAACCTTGGTGTGCGGCGTGAACAGCGTGTAGCCGTCGTAGGCCTTTGCCTTGTCATAGGCCAGCAGCCCGAGGGGGCCGGTGATGGCCTCGTAAGCGCTTGCCGGGGCTGAGAGCATGAGCAGGGACAGCAGGGCCGTAGCCAATGAGGTAAGCCTGAACATGGAGACGCTCCTTCTCTTTCGGCCGCGCCCGGCACTTGCGGGCGGGGCCTTCCGCCGTTCCTCGCGGCGGAGGGTGGACCGCGGGCCGCCCGGGGGAGACCCGCGGCGGAATCCTTACAGAACCATCTTCCAGTAAGGGATGGCGAGGAAGAAGAGGAAGATGCCGGTGAGGACCATGCGGGCCGCGAGCACCTTCAGCATATCCTTGAAGAGCATGTAGCCGGAGCTGAAGAAGTAGAGGATAACGGCGTATTCATAAGGGAAAAGGTAGTTGTCGAGGCCGTACTGGAACGAATAGAAGAGGATGCGCGGGTCCATGTTCATCTGTATGCCGAGCTCGGTGACTGGAGACGTCATGGTCGTGGTGGCCGCGAGCGGGGTCAAGAGGAAGTTGGCCAGCGCGCCGAGCACATAGGAGGCCAGGCCGGCGGTTGTGGTGGTCATGCCGTGCAGATAGGGCAGGGTGTTGTTGGCGATCCACGTGGTCACCTTGAGGAAGCCCCCGGCGCTGCCGATGGTCATGCAGCCCATGATGAAGAAGAGGGGCGCGAAGTTGACCTTGCTGAACTTGGGGCCGTCGAGGAGCCGGACGCCGGGGAGGAAGGCCGCAAAGGTGACGCCGATGAGCACCAGCCCGGCGGCGACGCCGTGCAGCTTGTCCGTGGCGAGCAGGATGAGGGTAACGAGCATGAGGATGGCGGCGCGCTTCTGTTCGGACGTCACCGGGCCGAGTTCCTGATACTTGGTCTGCAAGGTGGCGCCCAGGGCCTGCCGATCCACCTTGGAAGGGAGGATCAGCATGACCAGCCCCACAGACATGAAGGTATACAGCATACCGGGAAGGAAGTTATGCATGGCGTATTCCATCCATGTGCTGCTGATGCCGGAAGCCTTTTGCAGCAGGCCCATGCCGAGCACGAGGTCCGCGCCGCCCGTGAGGTAGCACAGTTTGGTCGACGCCACGGCGAGGCAGCAGGTAAGGATGACGGCGGTGGCTTCGCGGCCCTTGGCCTTGAAGTCCAGTGCGTCGCACAAGCTGATGCCGATGGCGCAGAAGATGGCGGCCTTGCCTGTGATGGCCGGGACGAGCGGGGCCACGATGGATACGGCGAGGGTAATGCCGATAAGAGTGCCGGTGAAACTGCCGCCCATGCAGCGCACGCAAGTCAAACCGATGCGCTTGCCGAGGCCTGTTTCCTGTAGGATCTTGCCGAGTGCGAAACCGCCGATGACGATAAGGGGCACTTCAGAAAGCCACGGAGAATATACAACCTGCTGTTTGACGCCGCACAGGACAATGTAGAGTACGGGAAGGATAAGGCCAACGGCAATTTCATTCATTGCATCCATAGCCCAAATGCAGATTGCCCATGTCGTAATGGAAAGGAAGAGGGCCATATGGTGCGTGACGGTTTGCCCGTCTATGGGCATTGCCCAGTAGACAATCAAAGGTATCGCAAAAGATATGAGCCACTTTAAAGCCAGAGAACAGTTTTTTCCCGTTATCGGCAGAGTCATGATCTTCTCCTCCAGAGAGTGGTACGGAAAGCTTGAAGTGACTCTAGCTGTAAAAGAGAATACGTGATGTAACGGTTGCTACATTTTTCTCAAGGACGGATATTTTTTGTCTCCTACGAAGAAAAAGTTGTACAGGCCGGGCCCGGAAAGGATTGCCCATGCGGTGAGAGTGATGTACAACCCGTTGTCGATAAAACTTTTTTGTTGGGCAACGTATCTGGTTATTCGCCTTGTACGGGATAATGGCGTTTGCGCACAAGGAGGCCCCTATGGAGATGAATGACGCGAAATTGATAGAATTCACCCATATACCACCGGAAGCCGGCGTGTGGCGCCAGGTCCTGGATCTCGGTACGCGCCTCCGTTTTCGCAAGGGTGAGGAAATCATGCACGGCGGGGAAAAAGGCGAATACCTCTATTATGTGCACCAGGGGGAAGCCCGGCTGATGCGGACGACGCTCGACGGGCGTGAAAAGATCCTTATGTCCATGCGTTCAGGGACGGTAACGGGTGAAACGCCGTTTTTTGACGAGGTCCCGGCGCGGAGTTCCATCGTGGCGGGAACGGATTGCGTGGTGTATGCCTTCTCCCGTGATTGCGTGCTTCACGAGATCCTTCCAAACTATCCCGCCCTGACGCTGGCGCTGCTGCACTCCCTGGCTTCCAAAGTCAGGGTGTTGTGCAACCAGTCGGTAAGTCTGAGCCTTGAGGAGCTGCCCCCGCGCATTTGCCGATTCCTGCACCTACGCATGCGGGACGACGGGGGCGCTCCGAATCCCCGCGTGTCGCCGGGGCTGAACCAGCAAGAGCTGGCGAACCTGCTCGGCGTGCATCGGGTGACGCTCAATAAGGCCCTGCGCGAGCTGGAGCGGGAAGCGGTGCTCGGCCCGTACTCGCGGGATGAGGTGTACATCGTGGATATGGAACGTTTTCACGAACTGTCTTTAAAATAGCAAAGGCGGGGCGCTGCCGAGGAGAACTTTTTTTGAGGAGACGGGACGGCATACCCCATAGAAAAATCGCCCCGGATCGGTCCGATCCGGGGCGATTGATTTTGGACTGGGGTTAGTTCGTGGGAGCGGGCTGGGCCGCAGGAGCCGTTTCCGCTGCGGGAGCCGGTTCTTCAGGGGCGGGCAACGGCGTGGCTTGCGGTTCCGTGGCGGCGGGTGCTTCAACGGGAGTGGAAGGTGCGGGAGCGGCCTGCTCGTCAGTTGCCGGGGCGTCCGGTCCGGAAGGCTGCACGGGCGTTTCAGAAGGCACCTGCTCCGTTGCCTGATCTTCCTGAGCCGGAGCGGGCTCCACAGGTGTCTCCACGGCCACAGGAGCGCCAGCCGCCGCATAGTACGTCATCGGAGCCGTATAAACCAGCACCAGGAACGTCAGGACAAGCAAGGCGCCTCCGGCGAAGGAGCGGTTGAGCGCCTTCCAGAGGATGATGCCGAGCAGAACGAGCCCGCAGGTCTGCACCAATGCCGCGGCCAATGCCAGCGGCGTGGGCTGCAAGGCGGAAAGCGGCGCGGGGAGTTCGCCGAGGAACAGCGGATAGATGTTCGCTGCGGCGAAGAGGAGGCCGAGGGCAATCAAGAGGATTGCCAGCAGGAGGAAAAAGCCGCGGCTGCCGCGCGCGGAAAGGTTCAGTACGCCCTGAGCGGTCAGGACGGCCAAAGGCGGCAGGAGGGGCATCAACAGCACGGGCATGTTCGCGCCAAGCAGGGCGAGGACCGCCAGCGTCACGATGGCGCTGCACCACAGCCAGCCTTGGCCGGGGCGTTGCTTGCGGTTGACCACGATACCCTTGAAGAAGGTACCGATCCGCCCCCAGGGAAGGAACAGCAAGAGCAGCGTCCAGGGAAGCCAGAGGACGGCAAGCAGGGCCACGATGATCCATGAGTCTTGCCCCTGCAGCTTCCATGCTTCGAGGACGGGGGCCAGATATTCGTTTTCGAGGAGGGTCTTCAGCAGTTCGCGTCCGCCGTCGCCGAAAGCGATGAACGTACCCCATGCGAGAAGCAGGACAAGCAGCAGCCCGAACGCCAGAGCTCCGTCGCGTGCCCCGGCCCGTCGGAACGTTCCGCGCCAGAGGAGGAATACGAGGCTGACAAGCAGCGGAAGGACGAGGCCAAGCAGGCCACCGGCCAGCGCGGACAGGGCGACAAGCGCGAAACCGGCAAAGAGCCATAGGGGGGCGAATGCCTTGATCCATCCGCGGTACAAACAGATGCCGGCAAGGGTAAGGATGGCCGTGAACAGCATGTCGCTGCCTGAAATCCGGGGCAACCCCATACAGGCGAAACCGGTCAGAAGCACCAGGCCGGAAGCGAAGGCCGTGCGCCTGTCGTTGCCGGTGGCCCGGGCCAGAGCCCATGTCAGAAGGATCAGGAAGAGCGCGGACAGGGCGGAGGCGAGGGGCAGGAGCTGGACCGGGTAGCCGCTGATCTGCTCGAGCCCGGCGGTTGGCTGCACGCCGGGGATATACGCCGCCAAAGACAGGCTGTCGATGCCGGGGATGAGGCTTAAGGCGCTCAAGAACCAGTGGTAGACCGGATAAAGCTCGGGGGAGGGCAGGCCGGACGCGGCGACGCCGAACAGGCCGACGCCCAGATTATGCAGCGCGTGCAGTTCCCGTCCCATAAAAGTCGGCATGGATTGAATAAGCCAGAAAAGAATCAGGACCAGTGGGCCGACGGAGGCGAGCCCGTTGAAACAGCGGGAAGCGAAGCTGGATGTTTGCGGCTGGGCTTCCGGGGCGGGCGACCTGGATACCTTGGCGGCTTTGGGCGCGGGGGCCGCTTTTTCCTCCTGAACGGGGGAAGGTTTGGCGGGAGCCGGTTCCGCCGGGGGCGGCGTTACGGTTTCTGTTTCCGGGGCCGGTGAGGGCTGTGCATCCGTATCCGTGGCCGCCGTTTCCGTCACGGGAGCGACCGGTTCCTCGGAGACGGGCTGGACGGGAGCGGACTGCTGTTCCGCGGAGGCGTTCGGCTCGTCTTTCTGAACGGGGGTATCTGTGCTCATATCTGCTCCTTCGATAGGATTTCAAAACAGCTATCGGGGGAGACTGTATCCGAGAATCGGTCCGGCGTCAGCAAAAGAATCCCCCGGGAACGCCGGGACGCGTCACGAGCCGAACTGCGCCATCCTCCGCCCCGATTCACGGTAGTGTTCGCGGAGCGACTCTTCCACCGTGGCGGGGTTACGGGTCTGCACGGCTTCGAAAATATCCCGATGCCGATCCACGAATTCCTGCGGAGTGAACAAGACGTTCCAATGGTTATAGAACAGAAATTTGGAGATGTTCGTACAGGCGGAACGGGCCATCTCCACGAGCCGCCGGTTCGCGCAATGGGCGAGCAGGGCGCTGTGGAAGGCGTCGTCGACTTCGGTGAACTCGTACAGGCCCCCCACTCTGGGCGCAAGGCGGGCCATATGCTCGATCATGCCCGAGAGCCGGGCGAGGTCCACGTGGTTCATAAGCGGCAGGGCGGCGGCCACACCCGCGCCTTCAAGGATGCCGCCGATTTCGTATTCGTTCTCTATTTCCTGACGGGTCATCTTGCGGATGTACTTCCCCTTCTGCGGTTCCGACGTGATCAGGCCGTCCTGCGTGAGGATTTGCAGCGCCTCGCGGATTGGTGCGCGGCTGATGCCGAGGCGTTCGGAAAGGATGACTTCCTTAACTTGCTCGCCGGGAGCGAGTTCGCCGTCAAGTATGCAACGCTTGATGAACTCGACAACCTGGCCGCTGTATGTCTGGCGTTTGAACGTGTGCATGACTTCTCCTTCGAAGGGCACATGACGAAAAGGTTCGTAAGGCGTTTCGCAGTGATCGGAAAGCGTGTATCGGGAGAGGCAAGGCGGATAGCATTCTCGATGTGTTTTTCTACAGAATTACTGCATTCTGTAACGGAAATAGGCGCTACGTCAAGATGTTGAAGGACCTTTGTTACAGAAGGGGTATAGAAAGATACATACTGTCTCCATGCAACAAACGGCGCGGGAAACGTTTCAATGCCGTTGCCCGCACCTCAGGGGCTGCAATGCGGGAACGCATTGCAGTAACCGGCCTGCCGTGTGCCGATGGGAAGGGAGCGTATCAGTCGTTGGAGACGAGCAAGGGGTTTTCGTCGTCGGGATATGTGACGATGAGCGAGCGGAACGCGTCCTCTTCAAACAGAAAAGCTTCGACGACAAGCGGATCAAACTGTGTCCCGCGGCCTTCCACGATGATGTTCCTGGCGGTTTCGTGGTCGAAGGCGGGTTTGTACACCCGCTTGGAGATCAGCGCGTCATAGACGTCGGCGAGGGCCATGAGCCGCCCCACGCGGGGGATTTCCTCTCCCTTCAGGCCGCGGGGGTATCCTTTCCCGTCCCAGCGCTCATGGTGCGTATGGGCGATGACCGCGCCAAGGCGCAAAAAGTCGTTGTGCCCGCCCATGCGCTTTTCCGCCCAGCTCAGGGTCTGGTAGCCGAGGGTGGTGTGCTTCTTCATCTCGTTGAATTCGGCTTCCGTGAGCTTGCCGGGCTTGCGGAGGATGCTGTCCGGAATGCCGACCTTGCCGACATCGTGCAGAGGGGCGCAGACGCGGAACAGCTCGATGGTGTCGTCATCGTCGTCCCAGATATCGGGACGCATGAGCCGCAGGCGCTTGGCGAGGATTTCCACGCCGTGCTGCGTACGGCGGACGTGCGCGCCGGTTTCGTTATCGCGGGTTTCCACGACCGAAGCGAGACATTCCACCGTCACGGAACGGGAAAGATACAGTTCCTTGGTGCGTTCCTTGACCAGCGAATTGAGCTCGTCGTTGTATTTTTTGAGCGCGACGTGATTCGATACCCGCGCCCGGACGAGGCGGGGCTGGAAGGGCTTGGCGATGAAGTCCACGGCCCCGAGATCGAGCCCCTTGGCCTCGTGTTCCTCGTTCCCCATCGCGGTGATGAAAACGACGGCGATGTTGCTCGTGAGGGGATCGGATTTGAGGCGGCGGCAGACTTCGTAACCGTCCATATCAGGCATCATGATATCCAAAAGGACGATGTCGGGGCGGGGCTCGGAGAGCGCCAGCCTCAGGGCTGTGGCACCGTTGGTGGCAACGCGGACGGTGTACTCGCCGCGCAGGAGATCATCCAAGATGCGGATATTGGCAATGGTGTCGTCGACGACGAGTACCACGGGTTTCTTAGGATAGCCCATTCGGTTCTCTCAATTCCAGATCCAAAAGCTGTGCAAGGTGCAAAAGGCCGCTTTCGGCCTTCTCGAAATCGAAGGTATCAATGGCGTGCTGGATTTCGTTCGTTTCCGCCCCGCACTGCCCACCAAGAAAACGCCTGACGGATCCGAAGGCTTCGCGCGCGGCCGTGTTGTACTGCCGGATGAGCAGGAGGCATTCGCACAGCGCCGGTTGCAGCTTGCGGACATCCAGATTTTCTCCGGCGGCGGGAATGCTCAAAGGGGCTTCGGGGTACGCGGCGATGGCCTGCCCTGCCGCCGCAAGGACACTCTCGGCCGTTGTAACGTAGCCGTATAGGGTGTCAAGAAGGTTGTCGACATTTTCTGCGGAACCCCCTTGCAGGCACTGCTCGAGCTCCACAAGCTGCGTATACAGATCCGTTGCGCCGACGTTGCCGCTGATGCCCTTCAGTTTGTGGACGGACGCCCGGATGGAGGGCATATCGTCCCGCAGCCGGGCCTGCCTGATCTCGGCGTCGGCTTCGGCAAGCTCGCGCCGGAAATCGAACAGGAGACTAACGTACAAGGGAAGGTTGCCCATGACCCGATCAAGCCCTTGCCGTACGGAAAAACCGGGGAGGTGCTCAAGTTCTTCCCGTATGGCGTGCCCCGCCTCGACGCGGGGCCTGGGTTCCGGTGAGGGCGCGGGGGCTTCGCCGGAGAGTGTGGCATGGCGGTTGAGGGCCGTTTGCATGGCCTGCACGTCGAAAGGCTTGCGGAGGACGGCGGTGAAGCCTTTTTGGAGGAGCGCCTCTTCCTCTTCCGGTGAGGAAATGGCCGTGCAGGCGATGATGGGCAGTTCGCCGTAGCGGCTGTCGCTGCGGAGGATATGCGTGAGGGTGGCTCCATCCATGACGGGCATTTCCACATCCGTGAACACAATGGCATAATGCCGGGTGCGGATAAGGCGGAGCGCCTGAAGGCCGTTGTCGGCGGTATCCGCTTCGGCTCCGAGGGCGAGCAGGATTTCGGCACCGATCTGCTGATTGATGCTTTCGTCGTCGACGAACAGCGTGCGCGGCGTATGCTCTGGCTGGTGCATGGGGTACCTCGGGGCGGCGCTCAGCGCCGGGGAGAGCGGCCGTCCCGGTGTATCCAGCGCGCGAGGGTGGAAAGGAGGACGGAAGGTTCAATGGGTTTGGCGATATAATCCTGCATACCCACGGAAAGGCTCTTTTCCCGGTCGCCGTTCATGGCATGGGCGGTCATGGCGATGATGGGCAGGTTGTCGAACCGGGCGTATTCCCGCAAGATCCGGGTGGTTTTCAGCCCATCCATGCCGGGCATCTGAATATCCATGAGCACGGCATCGTAGCCGCCTTCCCAGAGTTTTTCCACAACTTCGAGGCCGTCCCCGGCGGGCTCCACGCTGACGCCGCTGGATTGCAGGATTTCGTTGGCGACCTGTCGGTTGATGGCGTTGTCCTCCGCCAGCAGCACCCGCGCGCCCATAAGTTCGGGGAAGGGGGCGGCGGACGGTTCGGCCCGATCGGGCCTGTCCTGCGGCTGCTCGGCCTCAAGCAGTGCCGAGATGAGGGAGGAGGGCGTAACCGGCTTTGTGATGAGCCGCATGGGAATGTCTTCCCCTTCCCGGATATGGGCAAGGACATCGGGCCGGTCGTGGATGGTGGCCATGAACAGGATGACGGGCCGTTTGGGAAGCGCCGCGCAAATGGCTTGTGCCGTATCCTTGCCGTTCATGCCCGGCATCAGCCAGTCAACGAGGGCGACGCGATAGGGCCTTCCCTCGCGCGCGGCGTCGCGGCAGAGCCTTACGGCCTCTCCGACCGAGGCCGCCGATACGGGATCAAGCTGAAATTCCCGGAGCATACCGCTGAGGATGTTCCGAGAGAGTTCATTGTCGTCAACAATGAGGATGCGTTCTCCATGCAGCGGATGGGAGGGGAGGAGCAGGCGGCGTTCCGGGACGGCCACCGTGCCGAACTCCGCCGTAAAGACAAAGTCGCTGCCATGCCCCGGTGTGCTCCTCACATGGATTTCTCCGCCCATGAGGTTCACGAGGCGTTTGCAGATGGCGAGCCCAAGCCCCGTGCCGCCGTAGCGCCGGGTCGTGGAGTTGTCCGCTTGCGTGAACGATTCGAAAAGGTTGCCGATCTGTTCGGACGTCATGCCGATGCCCGTATCGCTGACGGAGAAGCGGAGACGTGTTTTGCTCCCTTCGTGGCGCTCCTGCGTGACGGAAACAAGGACGTGGCCGGACTGTGTGAACTTGATGGCGTTGCCTACGAGGTTCAGCAGGATCTGGGAAAGCCGGAGCGCGTCCCCTTCCAGTACCGGTGGGACGTCCGGGCTGATCCGGGACAGCAGCTCAAGCCCCTTTTCGGCGGCGCTGAGATCCGCAATGGAGGCGACCTCTTCCAGCACTTGTTCCAGTTGGAAGTCGGCATGTTCCATTTCGAGCTTGCCCGCTTCGATCTTGGAGAAATCCAGAATGTCGTTGACAATGCGCAGCAGGGTGTTTGCCGATGTGCTGATCTGGGTGAGGTAGTCCCTTTGGCGGGACGTGAGCTCGGTTTGCAGCGTCAGATGGGTCATGCCTATGATGCCGTTCATGGGCGTACGGATTTCGTGGCTCATGTTGGCGAGAAAATCGCTCTTGGCGCGTGAGGCCGTTTCGGCTTCCTCTTTGGCCAGCACGAGCTGCTTTTCCAGCTCTTTATTCTGGGTATCGTCGACCAGCCAGCAGATGATGCCCGGGGCGCCTTCATACTCGGTGCGGGTATAGGTGACCCGGAGGTGATGCGGCTGGCCCTGCGCGTCCCGGCTTTTCAGGGCAATGTCGGTGAGCGTGTCTTCAAGCGTGGGGAGCATGGCGGCGGCTTCGCGCAACTGGGGATAGACGCGGGCCACATCCATTTCCTCGCGGAGATCCATCAGTTCCCGAGCACGGGGGTTGCTGTACCGGATGAAACCTTCCACCGCGATAAGCACGCCGATTGGGCTGGTCTTCAACAGCTTTTGGGCAAAGGCAAGCTGCTCGGAAAGCTTTTTTTCCAGCAGCTTCTGCGTGGTCATGTCGGCGCTCAGGCAGAGGACGGCATCCGTCTTTTCATCCTCCTTGCGCAGGGGGACGAGCGTCGTCTGGTAGTAGGCGGTTTTCCCATCCGCATCGGTGCGGGAGTGGGGGAACATACGGGGTTCGCCGGACTCCAGGACGTCCCTCAACACTTTTTCGGAAAGCACGCCTGAAGCCACGGGGAAATCCGTTCCGGGGACGCCGTCGAGGGCCGTTTGCTCCGTAAACCCGAAGATGCTTGCGCACATGGCGTTGAGCTTGCGGCAGCGGCAGGAGGAATCGAACAGGCAGACGGCGGCGGGCAGGTTCTCCAGGAGGGAATTGAGCATGGCTTCCGTGTTCCGCCGGACGAGGACTTCCTTGCGCACTTTGCGGAGCATGAACAACGCGGTCAGTACGATGCCGAGGGCGATGAGAATGACCGTGGCGGTCATTTCCCAGAACAGGTTCCAGGCGATTTCCGCCGAGCGCTGGACGTTGAACCAGCGGTTATGGAAATCCTGCGAGGCCGTGGGGGGAATGCCGCCCAGCGCCTTGTCGAGGATGGCGGCAAGCTGCGGCCAGTCCTTGCGGACGCCGATCCGTATGGGCAAACGGTAGGGCGTCACCGCGGCGACGATAACCTGGGGGATATTGTTCAGCCGTATGACGTGGGTTCCCGCGTCGAGGATTTCAAAGACGGCGTCGACTTGCCGCCGTTCCAGCATCTCCAAGGCTTCTCGTGTGGTCCGGGCCTCCACAGCCCTGATTTCCGGAGAGGTGTCCTTCAATATGTCCAGCAAGCGCTCCCCTACGGCGGCCACCCGTTTTCCCTTCATATCTTGGAGGCCATTGACGAACGGCGCATCGTTCATCATGAACAGCACGAGGGGCAGCTCAAGGTATGGCCGGGTGAACAGCATGGTTTTACGCGATTCCGGCGTGTCGACGGCGGAGAGGTGCACGTCAAGCTTGCCTTCGCCGAACGGAAGGTGCAGCCCCGTATCGGGGACGGGGTGCGCCACAAAGCGGATCCCGAGCGTTTTTTCAAGCCAGTTCGCGTAGTCGCTGGCGATGCCTTCCTGTTTCCTTTCGGAAGAGAGCGCTTCGAACGGCAGGCGTGAAGCGATGACGCCCAGACGCAGTTCGGGGTGCTGGGCCAGCCAGAGTTTTTCATCCGGGGAGAGGATGAGTTCGGTTTCGGAGAAAGCCGCGAAGGAGAACGTCAACACAAACAGAAAGGACCCCAGCATCGTTCGGAGGGCGGGGAAAAGAAAACGGCGGAACGTGTGAGAAGGCATGGCATGTCTGCGTGTTGACGTGGAAAGAGGACCAATGGAAAGATATTTTCAGTAATTTGTATTATAAACTCATTTAGGGTATCAAGCAACCGCACCCGCAGACATTGAAAAAGGATATTTCCATGCCCCACGAAACCACGCACCGATTCCTTGCCTCGGAATTGCCGGTCGCTGAACCGGAATCCTGCCTGTTCCATGTGTTGCCCGTGCCTCTGGAGGCTACGGTGTCGTATGCCGGAGGGACGGCGCGGGGCCCGGAAGCCATTCTTGAGGCTTCCGATCAGCTTGAATTGTGGGATGGCGAATCCGTCCCCGCAGAAGCGGGCATTTATACGTGGCCAGCCGTCGACATTTCCGGTTCTCCGGAAACCGTGCTCGGCAGGGTGGAAGCGGCGGTCGGGGGTATCCTCGATTGCAATGGGCTGCCCGTGCTGCTTGGCGGCGAGCATACCGTCACCTACGGCGCTCTCGCGGCGCTGAAAAAGCGGTTCGGGACATTCGGGATCATCCAGTTCGACGCGCACGCGGACTTGCGCGACAGCTATGAGGGGAGCCCGTGGAGCCATGCGTGCGTCATGCGGCGTGCGGTCAAGGATTTGGGGCTGCCGCTGGCCCAGTTCGGCGTGAGGGCCATGTGCCTTGACGAAGTGGAGGCACGCAAGGAACACGGCGTCACATTCCATGATGCGGCATCCATTGCCCGCAACGGCCTTCCCGAATCTCTGCTTCCCCCGGATTTTCCCCGCCAGGTGTATCTGACCTTTGACGTGGACGGCCTCGATCCGTCGATCATGCCCGCGACGGGGACGCCCGTGCCCGGCGGGCTCGGCTGGTATCAGTCGCTCGACATTGCGGAACGGACGCTGTCCGGACGGGATGTCCTCGGGTTCGACGTCGTGGAGCTGGCTCCGGTGCCCGGAATGCACGCTTCCGATTTCGCCGCCGCCCGCCTTGCATACGCCCTCATGGGGATCGTAGCGCGCGGACGCAGGTAAAGCGGATCAGCCTTACCACGATAACCGTATGAGGAAGGGGAAAGCTTTTCTAAAGAAAAGCCTTCCCCCTTTTTATTTACGGAAAAACAGAACGCCCCGTAAAGGGCGCTCCGGACATTGACGAAAAGGGATTCGATAAACACGAAACTCTTTGAAGTGGGAGGGGTGGGGCTTGGAAGGGGAGGGGGACCTTTCTCGAGAAAGGTTCCCCCTCCCCAGTTTTACATCCATCATTCCCCAATCTCACGTCTCCATACGCCGAGGCGATCGATGATGAACTCGGTGATCTGCTGATGCTCGGCCTTGCCCGTGCCTTCGATGCGCATGGGCGCGCCGAATTCAAAGTGGATGGTCTTTTTGACATCCACCGGGCCGAAATCTTTGAGGAGGTTCCCGTTCCCCCACGCATCGGTCTTGAGCGCCACCGGAATGACCGGAACCCCGGCGCGCTTGGCAAGCTTGACGCCGATGGTATTGAAATGCGCGGGGTCGAAAACGGAACTGCGCGTGCTCTGCGGAAAAACAATGACGGAACGGCCTTGCTTGAGCCTCGCCTCGCCGCCCTCGAGCACCGCGACCAGATCTTCACGAGGATTGCTGCGGCCGACGACGATGGGCTCGCGCGACCCAAGCACGGGGCCGAAGAAGGGATACTTCAGCAGGCTTTCCTTCACCACAAAGGTCACGTCCTTCCACGGCTGGATCATGGAAGGCAGCACAAACGTCTCCAACGTGCTCATATGGTTGCCGATAAAGACGCAAGGGCCTTCCAGTGAACGGAAATGTTCCAGCCCGGCGGCTTCGATGCGGCAGCCCACGGATTCGAGCGCGTGCGCGATGCCCTCGCTGCTTTGGGCCCATGCTTCGCCGTCGTATTGATTGCGCATGGCGTTGCAGCCAGCCTTGAACACGATCCAGATCATGGGCGCGTAGAACCCCAGGTTGGGGCTGATGCGGCTCAGGAAAGAAGGGGTACGCGGGGACGTCAGATACCAGTTGGCGTCGAACAGATGGGAAGATGTCGTCATGAGCGGGACCTAACGGTTTTCGGGTTTGGTGCGTTTCAGGCGCTTGCTCCAGCTTGCCAGGCGGGGCTCCTCCCCATATTCCTTGGGCTGGTAGAACACGCGGTTCCTGACCGAGGGGGGGAGGTAGTCCTGTTCCACCCACGCCTGCGGAAAATTGTGCGGATACTTGTAATCCTTGCCGTATCCCCATTCGCGCTGGAGCTGTGTCGAGGCGTTGCGCAGATGCAGGGGCACGGACTGCGGGCCGTTGACTTTCACCTCCCGCGCCGCGTTGGCGTAGGCCGCGTAGGTGGAATTGCTCTTGCGCGCAAGGGCAAGGTAGACCACGGTTTCCGCCAGCGGGATGTAGCCTTCGGGCATCCCCACAAACTCCACGGCCTGCTGGCAGGCGACGGCCAGCGGCAGGGCCTGCGGATCGGCCAGCCCCACGTCTTCGGAGGCGGACAGGATGAGCCTGCGGCAGATGAAACGCGGATCCTCGCCGCCTTCGAGCAAGCAGGCCAGATAGTACAGCGCCGCGTCGGGATCGCTGCCGCGGATCGATTTGATGAGCGCTGAGGCGTATTCGTAATGGCTGTCCCCATCCTTGTCGTGGCGGGCCATGATCTCGGGCAGGGTGGCCTTGACGTGGGGCAGGTTGCGTTTCTCTTCCGGCAGGGACGAGGCGTACTCCACCAGGTTGAGCATGGTCCGGGCGTCGCCGTGGGCCGCCGTCGAAAGGAAATCAAGGATCTCGTCGTTCAGGGTGACGGAAAGGGCCGCCGCTCCGCGCTTGCCGAGTTCGAGCAGTTCGGGCCGCCCGAGCTGGCGCAGCCTCAGGACGTGCAGCCGCGAAAGCAGCTGGCGGGTCACGCTGAAAGAGGGGTTTTCCGTGGTCGTGGCGATCATGGTGAGATCGCCGGACTCCAGCAGCGGGAGGAAGAAGTCCTGCTGCGCCTTTGAGAAGCGGTGCAGCTCGTCGAGCACAAGAATATCGACGCCGGTAAGCTGGCGCCGGAGCTGCTGCAAGCCGGCCTCGGGAGCGCTCAGGCGCAGGACGTTGCCGCCCCGGGCGCGTGCGAGCAGGAGGGCCAGCGTGGATTTGCCGCAGCCCGGAGGGCCGAACAGGAGCAGGCTTGGAAGGCGCGGGCCTTCCAAGAGCGTGGTCAGGCGCTCGGCGAGGTGGCTCTGTCCGACGAAGAGGGCCAGTTCGGAGGGGCGCAGGCGTTCAGGCAGAGGCTGAGACAGGGACATGAAGGCTCCAAGCTTGCCCGCCGGGGCGGGTATCGTTAAGCGTCGGCGCTTTCGAGGACGACTTCGTCCCTGCCGTCGCGTTCTTCCATAAGGACATTGACCTTTTCAGAGCGGGCCGTGTTGATTTTGCGGCCCACGTAGTCGCCGTGGATGGGCAGTTCGCGGTGGCCGCGATCCACGAGGACAAGGAGTTCCACCGTCTTGGGGCGGCCATAGTCGAGGATGGCTTCCAGCGCGGCGCGGATCGTGCGCCCGGTGAACAGCACGTCGTCGACGAGGATGACGTTTTTATTGTCGAGAGGTGTGGTGATGTTGGACTCGCCGATGGTGGGGCGGGCGTGCATCGTGGTCCAGTCGTCCCGGTACAGGTTGATGTCCAGCGTGCCGAAGGGCAGCTTTCGCCCGAGCTTGTCTTCCAGCACCTTGCCGAGGCGGACGGCGAGGTCGACCCCGCGCCGCTGGATGCCCAGCAGTACGGTCTGTTCACAGTCTCCGTGACGTTCCATGATTTGGCAGGCGAGACGGTCGAGAACGCGGGCGATCTCGTCGGCATGAAGAAGGACGGTGGTTTTCATGGGCAACTCCTCTTGAGGTCTGGGCACGTGTGCCGCGAGGGGACGGGCTCCCGCGCGCCTTGAGATCGTCAGGATATACTATTCCCTGTAGAGTGAAAAGATCGGATTTGTCCATGAAATACACGGGGACGGCCCCATGGGGCGGCTCCGGCGGGGCAAAGGAGGCTTGACAAGGACCGCCCGGCAACTATGTTATCCCCACTCAGGCCGTCGCAGCGAGGGCCTGTAACAGCCCGCGTGTCCGGGAGAACGGCCTTCCCGCCCAAAGGGCGTTAAGCCGGAACCGCCAATCTTAACAAATCCCGAAAGCAGCCGCAGAAAGCCTTTATCGAAAGACTGAAAGCGACGGATGAGGCTGCGTTGGAGGACCTGATGATCTCTCTTACCGAAGAGGCTCGCAAAGAGCTTGAAGCGTATTTTGAAGGCAAGGAAAAGACCCCCATCCGGGTGTACCTTGCTCCCGGCGGCTGCAGCGGACCCCGCTTGGCCCTCGCCCTTGACGAACCCGGCGAGGACGACGAAACGTCCGAGGACAACGGCCTGACGCTCTGCATCAATAAGGAACTGGCCGAGAAGGTCGGCGCGGTGACCGTCGGCATGACCCATATGGGTTTTGTGGTCGAATCCGAAATCCCCCTGCCGAGCGGCGGCAACGGCGGCTGCTCGTCCTGCTGCGGCGGCTGCGGCAGTTCCGGCGGCTGCCATTAGGTTTGAACCGCGGGACGGTTCTTAAAGGCCCTCCCGTGCCGATTCTGCCCAGAGGCGGACCATCCGGCGGGGTTTCCGTTGCGCAAAAAGCGATTCCGTGAGAAAAGCCCTAACGAAAGGTTCCCTTGCCATTTGGCTTTTGTACATTACCTTCTGAAGAAGACGGATATGGCGCTTTCCCGCATTTGTCCGTTTCCCCTCTTCATCATTTATTCCGGAGGAAACAACCATGTTTACGATTAGCGAAACAGCTTCCCACGAGCTGGAAGCGTATTTTGCCGACAAGGAAAAAACGCCTATCCGCGTGTATCTCGCCGCTGGCGGCTGACGCGGCCCGCGCCTCGCTCTGGCTCTGGATGAGCCTACTCCCGAAGACAAGGTTTTTGAGCAGGACGGATTTACCTTTTGCATCGCCGGCGATCTTCTTGAAACCGTGGGCGGCGTGAGCATCGACCTGACGTACATGGGCTTTTCCGTCGAACCCGAAATTCCCCTTGCCAATACGGGCGGGAGCAGTTGTGGCGGAAGTTGTTCCTCCGGCAGCTGCGGCACCCACTAGCTCCCATAGCATTTGACGACAAAAAGGCGGCGTTCCGAAGAACGCCGCCTTTTTTCGTGTAGGAAGCCCGTCCCTTGATTGCGTGGGGACGCCTGCGGTTAAGAGCGCTTTTGGCGGCGCCTTTGATGGCAGCAGGGACACCCGCCGGTATGCAGCACGCCTTTTTCCTCCGCCTTGGCAAGCAGCCAGACGACGGCGACGAGAAAGGCGAGCGTCAACAGGACGGACACGTTAGATGCCCAGGTTGTTGTAGCCGCAGTCCACGAACATGATTTCGCCGGTCACGGCGGAGCCGAGATCGGAAGCGAGGAAGACGGCGGCCTTGCCCACGTCTTCGGTGGTCACGTTGCGGCGGAGGGGGGCGTGTTCTTCAATGTGATTGAAGATCTGCTTGAAGTCGGAAATGCCAGAGGAAGCCAGCGTCTTGAGGGGGCCGGCGCTGATGGCGTTGATGCGCACGTCCTTCGCGCCGAGATCGACGGAAAGGTAGCGGACCGAAGCTTCAAGGGCCGCTTTGGCGACGCCCATCACGTTGTAGTTGGTGATGATTTTCTGAGCGCCGTAGTAGGTCATGGTGAGCACGGACGCGCCGGGGTTCAGCATGGGCTCGAAGGCATGGCAGAGCGCGGTCAGGGAATAGGCCGAGACGTTCAGGGCCGTGGCGAAACCGTCGCGGGAGGTTTCGATGAAGCGCTTGGTCAGGTCTTCACGGTTGGCGAAGGCGACGGAATGGACGAGCACGTCCACGCTGCCCCATTTTTCTTTCACGAGCGCGGCGGCGGCGGCGATGTCCTCGTCGCTGGTCACGTCGCAGGGGAAGATAAACTCACCGCCGAGTTCTTCGGAGATGGGTTCCACGCGCTTGTGGATGGCTTCACCGGCATAGCTGAACGCCAGCCGGGCGCCTTGTTCCTTAAAGCAGGAAGCGATTCCGTACGCGATGCTTCTGTTGTTGGCTACCCCGAAGATGAGGCACTTTTTGTCTTTCAACAGCATGGTTTCCTCGTAGTTGGTACTGAGTGGAAAAGGGGCCTCCGGCGGCCGGGGAAAAGCTCCCCCAGTGACGGGCAAACCGGAAATCCGTGAATCTCCCTTCCGCCGTCGGCGGAAAGGCGGTTTCCAGGCTGCGAAGAGGCCGGTAATGAGTGGTGCGGAAATTCCCGCGAACGGGCTTGATGGCATCAGCCATACGCGCCCGGCAAGCGTTTCCGCCGCCCGGTTTTCCGCCTGCCGAGTGTTGCGGGCGGAGTGCGGGCAAGCTCAGAGGAGGCTCTTTGAGATAAAGAGTTCCTCCTCCGGTTTTCCCTCATTTTATATTAGAGAGCAAGCTCGGAGCCGGTCAGAATGCGGTAGGCTTCGAGATATTTGTTCTGGGTGGCTTCGACCACCTCCTTGGGCAGGGCGGGCGGCGGCGGGGTCTTGTCCCACGGCTGTCCGGACAGCCAGTCCCGGAGGTACTGCTTGTCGAAGCTCGGCTGGCTCTGGCCCGCCTTATAGCCCTCGGCGGGCCAGAAGCGGGAGGAGTCGGGCGTCAGCACTTCGTCGATGAGGATCAGCTCGCCGTCGACCATGCCGAACTCGAACTTGGTGTCGGCAATGATGATGCCGCGGCTTTCAGCCCACGCGCGGCCTTCCTTGAAGAGGGCCAGGGCGATGTTCTCGATCTGATCGGCGATGTCCTTGCCGAGGATTTCCGCGGCCCGGGCCGTGGAAATGTTCTCGTCGTGCTCGCCGAGTTCCGCCTTGGTGGACGGGGTGAACAGCGGCTGTTCGAGGCGGGCCGACTCCAGCAGGCCCTCGGGCAGCTTGTAGCCGCAGACGGAACCTGTGGCCTTGTAGTCCTTCCAGCCGGAGCCGGTGATGTAGCCGCGCACGATGCATTCCACCGGCAGGGGCTTGGCCTTCTTCACGAGGACCGAACGGCCTTCCAGTTCTTCGCGGTAGGGGGCCAGCGCGGCGGGGAACTTGTCCACGTCGCTTTCGATGAGGTGGTTCTTGACGAGGTGGGCGAACTTCTTCATCCAGAACAGGGTGATCTGGTTGAGGATGACGCCTTTGTACGGGACCGGCTCGTTCATGATGACGTCAAAGGCGGACATGCGGTCCGTGGTGACGATGAGCAGGGTGGAGTCGTCGATATCGTAAATATCGCGGACCTTACCTCGGTTGAGCAAGGGGAATTCCTTGATGTCGGTCTTGGTCGTGACTTTCATGTGACGTCCTTTGAGCGTTGGCGTGGGTTGAACGTTGACGGAATTATTGCTTCCGGCATTCCATCGAGCGGGCATGGGCTTCGAGCTGCTCCATGCGGGCGAGCCGGGCCACGGCGTCCGCATGGGCGGCGGCGAAGGCGGGGCTGGCGGCGATGATGCTGGTGCGTTTGCAGAAGGTCTGTACGGAAAGGGCCGAGGAGAAACGGGCCGTGCCGAGCGTGGGCAGCACATGGTTGGGCCCGGCGAAGTAGTCGCCGAGGGGCTCCGGCGCGTAGGGGCCGAGGAAGACCGCGCCCGCATGACGGATACGGGGCAGCACGGACCACGGCTCGCGCATCAGCACTTCGAGGTGCTCCGGGGCCACGCGGTTGGCGAGGGCGATGGCGGCGTCCATGTCCGGCACGAGGACCACGGCGCTCCAGTCGGCCAGCGATTTGCGCACGATGTCGGCACGGGGCAGGGTGGCTGACTGGCGTTCCAGTTCCGCGATGACGGCATGGGCCAGAGCCTCGTTGTCCGTAATGCAGATGGCGGAGGCCAGCGCGTCGTGTTCGGCCTGCGAGAGCATGTCGGCGGCGAGCCATTCGGGGTTGGCGGAATCGTCGGCGAGGACAAGCACTTCGCTCGGCCCGGCGATCATGTCGATGCCCACCCGGCCCTGCACGAGCCGTTTCGCGGTGGTCACCCAGATGTTGCCCGGCCCGGCGATGACGTCCACGGGCGCGACGGTTTCGGTGCCGTAGGCGAGCGCGGCGATGGCCCACGCCCCGCCCATGCGGTAGATTTCATGCACGCCGAGCAGGTGCGCGGCGGCGAGGATATGCGGATTGAGGGTGCCGTCGGCGCGGGGCGGCGTGACTACGGCGATTTCGCGGACGCCCGCGGCCTGCGCCGGGATGGCGGTCATGAGCAGGCTCGAGATGAGCGGCGTGTTGCCGCCACGCCCTCCGGGGACATAAAGGCCCGCGCGGTCCACAGCTTCGATCTTCTGGCCGAGGATCGTGCCGTCGTCGCGGGTGAGGAACCATGAGCGATCTTTTTGGGCTTCATGGAAGGCGCGGATGTTGTCCGCCGCCTGTTTGATGCAGTCGAGGCTTTCGGCGGGAATGTCGCGGGCGGCCTGCTCCAGATCCTCGGCGGGCACGCGCAGGGGGGGCCGCATGTCCGGACAGTCGAACCGCCGGACATACTCGAGGACGGCGCTGTCGCCGCCCTTGCGGACCGCGTCCAGCATGGCACGCACATCCGTTTCCACGGTCTGATCGGGGTTGTCGCGGTTTTCCAGAAGCCGCAGCAGTTCCGGCCACATGGCTTCTGACGACAGCGACAGCAAACGACACGTCATGATGACTCCTTGGGCCTCCGGCGGACCGGGGGCGTCTCCGGGGCTCCCCGGATGATGAAGAGGCTTGGTAAGAACAGATGACTTTAGAGCAGGAACGTCGGAAAGTCGAGCCTCCCGCCGAGCGTTTTCCCAAGTGGATTTCTAGGATTGGCGCGGGCAATGGGCGGGATCGTTTTCCGTTTTCGTTTTTTGATTGTGCGTCACGCTCTTTACGCAGAGGCGGAAACAGGGTATCGCCTTGCTCATGAAGAGAGTGTTTTTTCTTTTTGGAACCATCATCGGCGTGCTCGTGGCCCTCGGCCTCGCAGCCGTGGTTGGCGTCTATTTTTGGGCTGTCCGGGATTTGCCGGGGTTTACCCGTATCGCCGATTACCGTCCCGCACTCACCACCACCGTTCTGGCGCGTGACGGGAGCGTCATCGGTTCTTTTTACCGGGAAAACCGTTTCCTCATTTCGCTCGATCAGATGCCCAAGATGCTCCCCAAGGCTTTTTTGGCCGCTGAGGACGCTGAATTCTATGAACACGAGGGCGTGAACCCGGTCGCCATTTTCCGCGCCTTCCTCATCAACCTCCAGTCCGGCACAAAGCGCCAGGGCGGCAGCACCATCACGCAGCAGGTGATCAAGCGCCTGCTCCTGACGCCTGAACGCAGCTACGAGCGCAAGATCAAGGAAGCCATCCTCGCGTACCGTCTGGAGCATTACCTTTCCAAAGATGAAATCCTGACAATCTATCTGAACCAGACCTTCCTCGGGGCCAACGCGTACGGCGTGGAGGCTGCGGCTCGGACGTACTTCGGGAAGAACGCCAAGGATCTCACGCTGGCCGAATGCGCCCTCATCGCGGGCCTGCCCAAGGCTCCCTCCCAATATAACCCCTACCGTGACCCGAGTGCCGCCATCGGTCGCCAGCACTACGTGCTGCGCCGTCTGCGCGAGCTTAACTGGATCACGGAAGCCGAGTACGACGCCGCGCTCAAGCAGCCGCTGGTGTTCAAGCAAATGGCGGACGGCATGGGCCGTCAGGGGGCATGGTATCTGGAAGAGGTGCGGCGTCAGCTTATTGATCTGTTCAGCGAGGAAAACGCCAAAAGGCTCGGCATCGAGTTGCCCGTGTATGGCGAGGATGCCGTCTATCAGATGGGCTTTACCGTGCAGACGGCTATGAGCCCTCCGGCGCAGATGGCGGCGGACGAGGCGTTGCGTTCCGGGCTGGAAGACTTTACCCGCCGTCAGGGCTGGCAGGGGCCGGTGGAAAAGATCCCGGTGGCGGACTTGAAAGAGCGCATCGAAAAATCGCATTTCTCCCCCGACATGCTGGCGAACGGCGAACGGGTTAAGGGCATCGTCACACGGATCACGGACAAGGGTGTGGACATACGTCTCGGCAAGTACAGCGGGTTCATCGATAACGCGCAGCTGAGCTGGGCGAAGAAGACGCTCCGCAGCAAGCAGAAGTTCCTTGAGTCCGGTGATGTCGTTTGGGTGGCCGCCGTCAGCGACCCCAAGAACCCGTACAATCCGGATGAGGCCGAACTGAACAAGCCTATCCGCCTGTCGCTCCAGTGCGTCCCGGAATTGCAGGGCGCGCTCATTTCCATTGAGCCTGAGACGGGTGACGTGGTGGCGATGGTCGGCGGCTATAGTTTTCAGGAAAGCCAGTTCAACCGCGCGACGCAGGCGTTCCGGCAGCCGGGGTCGTCCTTCAAGCCCATCGTCTACTCCGCCGCGCTGGACAACGGCTTTACGGCGGCCTCCGTCATCCTCGACGCGCCCGTGGTGCAGTTCCTTGAGAGCGGCGACGTGTGGCGTCCGAGCAACTACGAGAAAAACTTCAAGGGGCCGCTCCTGCTGCGCACGGCGCTGGCCCTGTCCCGCAACCTGTGCACTATCCGCGTGGTGCAGCAGATGGGGGTCCAGAAAGTCATTGAGCGGGCCAAGGATCTGGAGCTGGAGCCGCATTTTCCCGAAGTGCTGTCGGTCAGCCTCGGTGCGGTCGCGGTTACGCCGCTGAACATGACGCAGGCCTACACCGCCTTCGCCAACGGCGGCATGGTCAGCAAGGCGCGGTTCATCCTCTCGGTCAAGAACTTCTGGAACGAGACCATTTATGAGTCTCAGCCCGATTTGCGTGATGCCATTTCCCCGCAGAACGCTTATGTGATGTCCTACCTGCTCAAAGAAGTGGTGAACGCGGGCACGGCGACGAAAGCCAAAGTGCTCGGACGGCCCGTCGCGGGCAAAACCGGGACCAGCAACGACTGGAAGGACGCGTGGTTCATCGGCTTTACGCCGCATCTCGTGACGGGCATGTACGTCGGGTACGACCAGCCCCGGACGATGGGCCGTAGCGGCACGGGGGGCAGTATGGCTCTTCCGATTTTCGTCGAGTACGCGAAATCGGCGTTTCAGGCGTATCCGCCGGATGACTTTGAGGTGCCGGACGGGATTTCCTTTGCGAACGTGGACCAGACCAGCGGGCATCTCGTGGGGAGCGGCGGGTTGCGGCTTCCCTTCTATACGGGCACGGAGCCCGGTTCCAGCACGTCCGAGGAAGCCATTTCCGGCGTGAACACCCGCGGCGAGGATTTGCTGAAGCAGATGTTTTAGCTGAATGAGAAGCTTGGGGGAAGGGAGGGGAAACCCCATCCCTCCTCTTCCCAAGACTTTCGACGTTATCGAATCCCTGTTCACGACATTCCCTGTTGATTGAGGGAGCGCGTTGAGCAGGGTCTTTTTTTAGAAGGTGGAGAAGCGGGAGCGGAGGAAGGTTCTTTCAGGCTGCTGGCGGAAAAGGACACAGTGGAGCTGGCTATGGAAAAGATTTTTTATTTGGGCATGATGATTGCGGCGGGCCTTCTGTTCGGGCTCCAGTCGCCGATCAACGCGCAACTGAGCCGCTCCGTGGGCGTACTGGAGGGGAGTTTCCTTTCGTTCCTCGGCGGCACGCTGGTCCTTGGGCTCGCCATGCTGGTTTTCGGCAAAGGGCATGTCGGCGGCGTATTCGGCGTTCCTGCGTGGCAATTGGTCGGCGGTTTGCTCGGGGCGACCGTGGTATTCAATACGATTCTCTGTGTGCCCCATATCGGCGTCCTGCCCACCCTGATGGCCATGATCCTCGGAAACCTGATCATGGGCTGCATCATCGACCATTTCGGTTGGTTCGGCATTCCCGTGACGCTGTTTACGTGGAGGCGTTTCTTGGGCGTCCTGCTGGTCTTGCTTGGCCTCCTCATAGCTTTTAAACGCTGATTTCTTTCAATATCATTTGCCTCATCCTATCTCTGCCCCTTACTTCTTTTCTTTCTCTTGCCCAAACGAAAGGCCGCTCGAAATGCTTCGAACGGCCTTTCCCGATTTTTATAAGCAGTGAAACGGGGACTCCCTCCGCGCCGCCTCCCCACCAGTCAAAAGTCTTGGGAGGATGAGGGAAGGGGGTGTGGGGGAGGGGAGAAGGCAACCCTTCTCCAGAAGGGTTCCTTTTCTCCCTTCCCCCACATAACTTAATACGCGTGATCGTCCTTCTGGAGGCTTTCGGGAGTCACCTTGTGGGCGAAGGTGTAGTACACCCACGCCTGATAGGCGATGACCACGGGGATGCAGCAGAGGGTTACGCCAAGCATGATCTTGAGGGTCAGCTGGCTGGACGCGCCGTTGAAGACCGTCACGCTGTACGCGGGATCGATGCTGGAGATGATGATGCCGGGATACATGCCGAGCACGCCGAAGAAGGTCACGGTAATGATGAACAACGCGCTGAAGAACCACGCGCCGAGCAGGTTGTCGGCCCAGATCATCACCCGGACGGTGAGCAGGGAAGCCACTGCGAGGATCGGGAAGACGAGCAGCGTGGGATGCTCGGCGTAGTTGGCGTACAGATTAGTGTAGAACGCGGTCAGGGCGAGGAAAAGCAGGGCCACGGCGAGGACCAGAGGCCAGACCACCTGCGCCGCGCCGACGGCGCGTTCATGGATGTCGCCTTCGGACTTGAGGGCCAGCCAGAGGGCGCCGTGCATGCAGAAAATCAGCACGAAGAAGATGCCGCCCGCGAGGCCGTAGGGGTTCAGAAGCTTGATGATGTTGCCGTGGTACACGCCGTTGCCGTCGATCGGGATGCCCATGAACAGGTTGGCGAAGGCCACGCCGAGCAGCAGCGCGGGCAGGAAGTTGCCGAGGAACTGGCAGGCGTCCCAGAACTTGCGCCACTGGGGGCAATCCTTCTTGTTGCGGAACTCGAAGGACACCGCGCGGAAGATCAGGGCGAAGAGCAGGATGAGCAGCGGAGCGTAGAGCGCGCTGAACATCACCGCGTAGGCCTTGGGGAAGGCGGCGAAGGTCACGCCGCCGGCCGTGATGAGCCACACTTCGTTGCCGTCCCAGTAGGGGCCGGCAGCGTTGTAGATGATGCGTTTTTCTTCATCGTTCTTGGCGAGGAAAGGCAGCAGGGTCCCCATGCCGAAGTCGAAGCCGTCCAGGACAAAGTAGACCGCCCAGAGCAGTCCCCACAAAACAAACCAAGTGGTTTCAAGCATATTGGTAATCCTCTCTTAGGGTAGGGATGGCGGGGCTAGGCCTGCGCTTCAGGGGCGGCTTCCGGGCCCTTCTTGGCATACTTGCGGAGCAGGTAGATGTCCAGAATGCCGAGGAAGGTGTAGATGACGATGAAAGCCGCGAGCGAGAGCCCTACAGAGGACGTCGGGACCGGCGACACGGCGTCGGAGGTCCGCATGAGGCCATAAACAATCCACGGCTGGCGGCCTATTTCGGCCACGGCCCAACCGGCCATGATCCCGAGGTAGGGCAGGGGGATCACGTAGATCAGCGCCTTCATGAGCAGGGGGTGGTTTTCGAGATCCTTTCTCCACCACCACGCGGCGATGGCCAGCAGCACGAAGAGGCCCGCACAGGCTACCATGAAGCGGAAGGAGAGGAAGGTGGGAAGGACTGGAGGAATGTCGTCGGCGGGGAAGGCGTCGAGGCCCTTCACTTCCGCGCTCGGGGAATTGAAGGCCAGCAGGCTCAGCAGGCTCGGGATGGGCAGGGCCTGAATGCTGTTGGTGCGGTTGGCCTGATCAGGCCATGTGAGGAGATACATGGGGACGTGGGTGCCGGTTTCCCAGTGGGATTCCATGGCGGCGAGCTTGGCGGGCTGCATTTCCGCGACGATCTGCGCGTGATGGTGGCCCTGAAGGCCGAGCAGCAGGACGAGGATCAGGGTGAAGGGCGCGGCGATGCGCACGGAACGCTTGAACAGATCCAGCTCGTTCTTGCGGAGCAGGTGCCACGAGGAGACGCCGAGCACAAAGAAGCCGCCGAGCATCCATGCGGCGAAAATCGTATGGAAATACTGGCTCCATGCGAAGGGGTTGGTCACGACATCAAAGAAGCTGGACAGCTCGGCGCGGCCGTTCTTGATGACGTAGCCGACGGGGTTCTGCATCCAGCCGTTGGCGAGGATGATCCACAGGGCGGACAGGTTCGAGGCGATGGCCACAAGCCAGATCGCGGTCAGGTGGACCTTCTTGCTCACGCGCTCCCAGCCGAACGCCCACACCGCAAGGAAGGTGGACTCAAGGAAGAAGGCGGCCGTGGCTTCGATGGCCAGCAGCGAGCCGAAGATGTCGCCCACATATTCCGAGTAGCGAGACCAGTTGGTCCCGAACTGGAATTCGAGGGTGATCCCGGTCACGACGCCGAGGACGAAGTTGATGAGGAACAGCTTTCCCCAAAACTTGACCATTCTTTTGTACACTTCATTGCCCGTGCGGACGTAGAGCGTCTCCATGATGGCGAGAAGAACCACGAGTCCGAGGGTCAGCGGGACAAAGATGAAGTGGAAAAAGACGGTCACGGCAAATTGCAACCGTGACAGCATGACAACATCCATAGAATTCCCCCATGATTTTGGTTTCCGGCCGGAAGCCGGATCATTGCCGGAGCCCAGTCTCCTCAGGCTCCTTTGAAAAGTATATGATATTAGGCCGCATCGGAAAGGATTCTTCCCTAAAACGGCGCGTGGAGGCGGTTTTCTCAGTCCGGCCCCGTCTCCTCTCGCTCACGAACGCTTCCGCGCGATGCCCCGCGCATTGCCTTCGCCGCCGGAACGGGAGGCGGGGGAAAGCCCGAAGGCTTCCCCCCGGAACATCAGCACTTCGCCTTGAGGGCCTCGGCAACGGTCTTGCCGAGCGCGACGCACTGGGACAGGCCTTCATGCTTGGGCACAAACAGGCACTTCACAGGGTCGGCGGGCATATCCATGTTCATGGATGCGAGCCATTCCTGAATGATCTTCGGCGATTCGCCGGACCAGCCGTAGGAGCCGAACGCGGCGCCCACGCGGTTCTGGGGGCGGAGGCCCTTCATGTAGGTCAGCACGTCGGCGATGCCGGGCAGCACGTTGTTGTTGTGCGTGGCGGAACCCACGATGACCGCGCCGCAGTCGGCGAGTTCGGTCATCACGTCGCTGTGGTGGTTCTTCTGGATGTCGATGATGCGGACGGGCACGCCTTCGTCTTCAAGGCCGGAGGCGATGGCGGAGGCCATGATGCCGGTGGAGCCCCACATGGAGTCGTAGACGATGACGGCGCGCTGCTTCGGCTTCTGTTCGGCAAGGGCGCGGTAGGTGTCGAGGATGTACTTGCAGTCGTCCTTGCCGCGCCAGATGAGGCCGTGGTCGGGGGCGATCATTTCGATGTCGAGCTTCAGGGCAGCCACAAGCTCAAGCGTCTTGAGGACCTGCGGGGAGAAGGGCAGGACGATGTTGTAGTAGTATTCCTTGATCGCCTTTTCCAGCACGCAGCGGTCGTACTGATCCGAAAAACGTTCGGAGGAGGCGATGTTCTGGCCGAAGGCGTCGTTGCTGATAAGGAGCTTGTCTTCGGGGATGTAGGAAACCATGCTGTCGGGCCAGTGCAGCATACGGGTTTCCACGAAATGGATGTTCCGCTTGCCGATGTTGATGACGTCCCCGGTCTTGACCACTTCGATGGGCCAGCCGGTGGTGTCGAACTGGGCTTCCATGAAACGCTTGCCGATGGTCGACGTGATGATCTTCTCGGGCTTGCAGCGCTCGACGAGCTGGCACAGGGCCCCGGCGTGGTCTTTTTCGGTGTGGTTCACGACGATGTAGTCGACCTTGTCGAGCGGCATCAGCTTGGCGAGGCGGCAGAACATGGTTCCGGCGTAATCGTTGTCCACCGTGTCGAACACGACGTTCTTCTCGTCGCGGACGAGATAGCTGTTGTAGGTCGTGCCGCGCGGGGAACGGCTGTAGCCGTGGAAGTTGCGCTTGTTGTAGTCGACGGCCCCGATCCAGAAAATATCTTTCGCCAGTTCAACGGGTTTCATAGTGACAAAATCCTTTCAGGCATGTTTGAGGTGAGCACAAAAACATGGGGGTGCGACGAAGCCCGTCACACCCCCTATTCTACGCGTTCAGACGAGCCGCTATCTTAGGCAGCGGAAAAGTCCGACTTGGAAGCGCCGCAGACGGGACAGACCCAATCTTCGGGCAGATCTTCAAAAGCGGTGCCGGGGGCGATGCCGCTGTCAGGGTCGCCGGCGGCGGGATCATATTCATAGCCACACACATTGCAAACATATTTCTGCATCGTTAATCTCCTGCCCGCGAAAGCGCTGCTCTTGCCTGCGGGGTTAGAGGTGTAAGGAACATCTCCGACGGCACTGTTACAGCCAAAAAGAGCCGCCGTTGTCAAGTGGTCTATAGGTGCTTATGCCTTCCACAGGCCGTGGAGGTTGCAGTATTCGCGGGCGGAAACAACTTTGTCCACCGGGATGCAGAAATCGGCTTCGGGCGCGTCGCCGGGCTTCAGGAACTTCTTATAGCGCTTGCCGTCGGCGGTGGCGATTTCGATCCATTCGATCCAGTGGGTTTCTTCCATCACGTGAGGAGCGGAACCGACCTTGACCTTACAGCCTGCGCCGTTGGCTTCAATCACGGGCACATGCTTTTCCTTGGCGCCGTCGATGGCCTTGTCGGCCATAAGTTTCATGGGCTGGCCACAGCAGGAAAGCGGGCCGCCGCTGCCGGCGAAAAGCACTTCGATGACATTGCCGCAGAGTTCACACTTATAGATTTCAAACTGGTTAGCCATGAGAACCTTCCTTATGACAATGGTTGGCTGAATAAGGATCCTGTCTTTCTGGGAAGTACACCGGGAGCCGTTTTTTGACAATGAGAAATGGATATGGGGAATCCGGTTTCCCCTTCGTTTTGCCTATCGCTCCGTGGCTCAGAATGCCCTACTCGTGAAACGATAATAGTTCTTTTTATACTTACTGTCCAGCAAAAAAAGGGCGCCTTCCCCGGTTTTCCCCTGAAAGGCGCCTCAAGTCTAACGCTTCATAGCGTCAATCTCATGTCGGGTCAGGCGGTTGGCTTCCGCCCGCGCAGCCGGGCGTGACGATAAACGATGTGCAGCCGCGTGGCCAGCCAGTTGAGGACCAGCGGGGGGCTGACCATATAGTCCAGCGATTCCTGGCATTGCGCCAGCAGATCGTTGACATGGAGATGGCCTGCTTCGGGGAGGATGGCAAGACGCCGTCCAAGAGGCCCTCCATCCCCCCCGGCGTGGAGAGCGGCCTGTGCCTTCTGGACGGAGAGCACGATCCGGCGGGCCAGCGCCGCATCGACGGCACCCTTGCCGGACGTCTTGTCGAGCCACCCCTGCCCGGAGGCCATGAATTCCGCCAGCGCCTCTTCCCACTGGAACAGCTCCGGCGTCGAAGGCGCGCCGGCCTCGGGCCACGCCAGCGTGACGACCCAGCCACGGGAGACAAGCGTGGGGAGGAGGCGCTCCCGCTGCGGGGCGAGGAGCAGGAAACAAACGCCGGGCCGGGGCTCCTCCAATGATTTCAGAAGCGCGTTGGCGGCTTCCACGCCGAGGGACTGGGCTTCGGCGAGGATAACGACGCGCTTGCCGTCGCCGCGCGGCGCTTCCCCGAGGATGGTCCTCAGTTCGCGGACGGTTTCGATCTTGATGGAGCCTTCGCGCCCGTCCAGCACATACAGGTCGTGAAACAAATTCGCGCCGATCTGCAGGCAGGCCGGGCAATGCAGGCAGGGCGGCCGCCCTTCCGGGCAGTTGAGGCGGGCGGCGTGCCACAGGGCCACGCTGAAGCGCTCGGCCATACTGCCGCCTTCGAGGATCAGAACCTGCGGCGGATCGCTTGCCAGCTTGTTGAGCGCGGCGCGCACACGCTCCTGCCGCGCGTCAAGGGCGAGGGCAAAGGCGGCTTCCGCCTCCTCCCGGGTGGGGAGTTGTTCTTCTGTCGCTGTGCGGGTGGTTTTTACGGCCACTGTGCGTCCTTTGGTCAAAAAGAAAAGTCACGGGAAACGGATGCCGACGGGAAAAGGCCCTCCCGCCGCCCCTTCCCCGCACCAAACGGCGGGTTCCGAGGCGGAGGAAAGCCGCATATCCCGTTTGACGTAGCTGTTACAGAACTTCTTTTTGCTTTTCAACAGCGGGGAAAGGACAGGCGCGGCTCCCCGCCCGGCAATCCTCATACGGGGATCTCAGGATGCCTTCCCCGTCGGTTGAAGTTCCGGAGGGAGGCGGGAGACTCCGGCGAGCCTGTGAGAACACTCCCTTCAAGAAGCTTTCCCATACGGGTAGGCCCTTTCGACTCTGGAGCGGTTCGTTCGGCTGTATCACTCCAGAAAATTCCAGAGATCCGGCAAGTACAAAAGTCATTGCCAGAGGAGAGAGGTGGGAGCAGTGCTGGCAGGTTTGGGGAAAGGGACACTTTTTCAGAAACGTTCCCTTCCCCCAATTTCCCTGCTTTTTTAAAGGCAATCCGATATATGCCGCCTGCGCCTGAGCAGCGGACGATGGCCGTTGGAGAATCCGGCGCAGCGTTTGTTGAGTGTAAGGATATAGTTTTCGTAGCTGTCCAGGTAGAAGGACAGGGCGCGGGCGAAATTGCGCCCGAGCAGGCCGTCCACGAAAAGCTGGCTGACCTCCCGGACGCGGGACAAAATCCCTTGCGACCGGGCCACGATGACCCGTTCTTCGCGCGTCATGGTGCGAAGGATGGAGGTCAGCGTCTGCTGTGCACAAGGCTGATACAGCCAGAAATACATGAGATCCAGCGCATTGATGATGCTTTCCACTTGCAGGGAGCGGGCTTCCGTGGAGGTAAGCCGGGTAAATTCCTCGGGGCGGGACAACAGCGAAAGGATGTCCTGATCCGGGAAGGCCAGCTCCAGCTTGGCATAACAATCAAACAGGCGCTGCAATTTGGTTTCGTAGTCCCAGTACCGGAGCCGCCGATTGTTGCGCCAGTCGGCAAGGCCTTCGATGATGGCCGCCACCGTGTCCGACGCCGTCTTGGAAATGATGGCCGCGCCGGGTTCGAGGATCAACAGGGGATCGGCCGTCGTGAAGAACGGCAGGAACAGGGCCAGCACGTCGTTGTAGAACACCGAAACCGGGATGGCGAGCAAGCTTCGGAAGAGGTTCCCGATGATGGCTTCCTTGGGGAACCCACGATAGATGTTGTGCAGCGAAATGTAGATGCTGTTCGCCCCGGCGATGATGGAGAAGACAAGGAACTGGTGATCCTTGACCGTCAGCCCCAGCCCGTCTTCCAAGAGCAGCACGCGGATAAAGTATTCCAGCAGGGGAACGGACAGCCCTGTGTATAGCAGGGAATCGCAAACGCGTGTCCAGCTTACATAATCGTTCCAGCGCAGGAGGGAGCGGCTCCACATGCCGCCTCCGCCGAGGATGGCCTGCGGAATGTTGCGCAGGCCGGTGATGAGGAACCACAGGGGCGCGCCGAACCACGCCAGCACCCACCATTCCTGTGTGTACAGGAAGGTCACCAGTGCCGGGATGAATCCCGCGAGCACTTTGAGCGTATTGGAAATGGGCGTGCTGAGGCGCGAGAAGCCGAGCCAGCGCGGGCGGATCTTTTCGGTCCGCTCGGCGCGCAGGCCGTTGTTCAGCTCGCCGCCGATGCCGCCCATCGTGATGACGTTGCCTTCCTCTCCGATCTGGGTAATGCCGGAAATGGCCCGCCATTCCTTGGTGCAGCGGAGCCCGAAATGTCCGAACCCCCAAATGCGGCGCAAGCGCGGACCGAGCCAGCGCATGAAGGACGAATAGCGTTCCTGTTCGGCGTAGGTTTCGCGGAATTCCAGCGACAACGACACCGGAAGGTAGATGGGCCGGAACTGCTTGCCCCGGGCGATCTGCCTGCGCGCGCCGTGGGGAAGGGTTTCGGGCATGGCAAGGCCCATGCCGTGCCGCACGCCCGAATGGCTCGTGGAGTCCGTCCCGATGCGGATACGCAGGGGTGCGACCTTGTACGGGGCCTGCAGCGAAGGGATGTTGCGCAGGATGATACGGAATTTGGCGCAGCGTTCCTTGTCCTTTTCGGAAGACGAGGCTTCCAGCGTACGGATCATGCCCCGCAGTATCTGTTTGAGGTGCAGGACGCTGCCCTTGTTGATGGCGATCTGGAGATCGTTGATCGCGGTGAGGTGCCGGAGATGCCCTTCCTGCCATTCCTTGAGGTTGAACAGCTCCAGATGGGTGATCATGCCCTGGCAGTCCCAAAGCAGTTCCAGCACGTCCTCGGCGGTAAGTTCCGCAAGCTGGAGCGTGATACGGTACCCGCTGCGCAGGCAGGAGAGCCAGTCAAGCAGCACATGGGGCGGCATCCTGAGCAGTTCCGGCGTGTCCGGCGCGTTGTCCGGCACGTCGGGAGAGGGCAGCTCGGGATTGCGTTCGGGCTTGAGCCACGTTTCCATGATCACTTCGGTCGTGAGCATGTCCATGCGCCGGATAAGCTGTGCGATCTGGCTCTGGCGTTCGCTGGTGGCGGTGAGGGCTTCCTCCTGCAATGCCTTGACCCGCTGGACAAGGTGCTTGAGGAGCGTCTTGTGCGCGTATTCGGCGAGATGGAGGAACGAGGTTTGCCCGGTCCCCACATAGGCAAGGAACGCCTCGGGCTCAAGAAGCGGAACGGGGATTTCGAGCTCCTCGGCCAGAGCCGGGGCGTGCTTGGCGTTCCACAACTGGAGCGTATCCATGACGTGGCGCTGCATCCAGAGGGATGCCTTGCGCCCTTCGTTCATGAGGGCGACCATAGGCCGCTCGGCGAGGAAGGACAAAAACGCCTCTGGATCGGAGAAGCCGCGCGGGGCCCAGACGAAACAGACGAAGCGATCCCGGAAAGGCGTGCGGAACTCCAGGCCGATGCGGACGTCGACGCCCATGATCTCGGCGGCTTGCAGCAGTTCGCGCGCGGCGGCTGGCTCAACGTAGTTGTAATAGACGACGGTGATATACCGGATGCCCTTGATCCATGCGTCCATGATCAGGTGCGTCGCGTTTTTGCGGCCCTTGGTGTTGGCGTCGTGGACGTGGTGGTCCACGGTAAGCTGGTTCCACTCCTCGGGCATTTCCAGCAGATGGTATGTGTTCAGGAACTGGCGCACGAGGCGGGGGTTCCCGGACGTGACCTTCCTGAAATCGTGTACGAGCTTGAGCTGCGTCAGCTCATCCTGGCGAGACCGGATGATCTCCTTCATGATCTGGATGAGGACGCGGCCCGTATTGTACCGGAAGGGCGTGCGGGCGCTGTGCAGCACCTCGTCGCGGAGGATGCGCAGGGCCATGAGCCGGTCCGGAGCGCCGCCGGCTTCGAGGTTGCCGAGCAGGTTGATGACCGCGTGGGCCATCCTGTACTCGTGGGTCGTCGTCAGTTCCAGGATGCCATGCGGATGAAGATTGGCGTCAAAGACCTTGTGCTCAAGGTCCTGCGAGGGGCCGTGATCGATCGTTTCGTTGATCATACGCAGGAGTTCACGATCCTGCTTGTCGAAAAAAAGTGTTCCGAGCATGGGCAATCCTGAAGGCGAAAAAGGGGAAATAACAAGAGAAATGATTCAAAGGGTGAAACGTCCCTTCTAGTCAAAAAAAGAACAAGCGTCAACGGCCCCCCTGCGGAGAGGGCGGGGCTAGCACCTTTTTTACGCCGTATAGGGAAAAAAGAAAGTGTGGCAGCAAAAATCCCCGCCGGATGAACTTCCACCGGCGGGGATTCTGAAGCGCCTTTTTTGCTTGTGCCTACTTGGTCCACACCTCAAGGAACGCCTTGGCGGTGTTGCCTTTGTCGAGATGTTTCAAGAGGGCGCTGCCGAACACGGCGGCGTCGGGCCGGATGTCGGCGGGAATGGCGGCAAGCTGGTCCGGGTGCTGCAAACCGAAGCCCAGAGCCAGCGGCAGGTTGAAGGCTTTCCGCGCCCGGCACAGCGTTTCTTCCACTTGCGGCGGCAGTCCCGTGCGCGCCCCGGTCGTGCCGAGGACGGAGACGACGTACACGTAGCCTTCCGAAACGGCGGCGTATTCGCGCATCCTTTCTTCCGACGTGTTCTGGCCGACCAGCGCGATCAGATCGATGCCGTGCGCTTTCAGCGTGGTTCGGACAGGGGCGCTTTCGTCAAGCGGCAGATCCGGCACGATGCAGCCGGAGACGCCCGCTTGTGCGGCATCGGCGGCGAAGCGTTCCAGCCCGTACTGGAGGAACGGATTGAGGTAGCCCATGAGCACGATGCCCGCCTTGAAGTTCCCGGCGCGCTGCTTGAGGCCGTCCATGATCCAGTTCAGGCTGACGCCCTGTTCCAGCGCGCGGCGGGAAGCGTCCTCCACGACCGGGCCGTCGGCCACGGGATCGGAGAACGGCACGCCGATTTCGATCACGTCCGCGCCGTTGGCGTCCAGTTCTTCAATGATGCCCCAGAACGTGTCGAGCGTGGGGAAGCCTGCGGTGACGAAGGGAATGAGCGCCGTGCGTCCGGCTGTGTGCGCATCCCGTATTTTCTGTTCAAGAAAAGTCATGATGGTTCTCCTCGTTATGCCTCCGGCGGCAAGGGTGGCTACAGCCCCCCTTGACCCCCTGTCCGGGGGGAATAATTCCCCCCGGTCCCCCTTGGTTTTTTGGGTGGGGATATGTGTCTTCGGCATTTCGTATTTTAAGTATCTATTTGAAATTATTTTTTTTATATTTTAATTCATCGATACGTCGCTATCATGAGATATGCAGATGTTGCTCCACGATGTCCATGTCCTTGTCGCCGCGCCCCGAGAGGTTGACGACGACATGCCCTCCTGCGGGAAGCTCACCGTGGTGCCGGAGTACCCACGCCAGTGCATGGGAGGATTCCAGCGCGGGCAGGATGCCTTCGGTGCGGCAGAGGGTCTGGAAGGCGTCGAGCGCTTCGGCGTCGTTGGCGAGCCCGTAGTGGACGCGCCCAATGGCGCTCAGGTAGGCGTGCTCCGGTCCGACGCCGGGATAGTCGAGCCCGGCGGAAACGGAATGCGAAGGTTCGATCTGTCCGTCTTTGGTCTGGAGGAGCATGGTCATCTGGCCGTGCAGGACGCCGGGCGTGCCGAGGTTGATCGGCGCGGAATTGTAGCATCCCGGCTCACCGGTACCGGCCGCCTCAACGCCGATGATGCGTACGGATGCGTCATCCACGAACGGGTGGAACATGCCGATGGCATTGGAGCCGCCGCCCACGGCCGCGACGACCACATCGGGAAGCCGCCCGGTTTTTTCCAGCATCTGGGCACGGGTTTCGCGCCCGATGACGCTCTGAAGATTCCGGACCAGCGTGGGGAAGGGGTGCGGACCCGCCGCCGTACCGAAACAATAGTGTGTGGTCTCCTGCGCGGCGATCCAGTAACGCAGGGCCTCGTTGATGGCGTCCTTGAGGGTCCGGGTGCCGCTCTGGACGGGCCGGACTTCAGCGCCGAGCAGCTTCATGCGCCGCACGTTGGAGGACTGGCGCTCCACGTCCTCGGCACCCATGAAAACGATGCATTCAAGCCCCAGACGGGCGGCGGCAGCGGATGTCGCCACGCCGTGCTGGCCCGCGCCGGTTTCCGCGACCAGCGCCGTTTTGCCCATATGCTTGGCGAGCAGCGCCTGCCCGAGCGTGTTGTTGACCTTGTGCGCGCCGGTGTGCAGCAGATCCTCGCGTTTCAGCCACAAAGAGAAGCCGAGCCGTTTGGACAGAGTGGGGCAGTAGGTTAGGGGCGTTTCCCGTCCCGCGAAGTTGCGGAGCAGATCGTCCAGCTCCTCCTTGAAGGTGGGGGAGGGCATGATGTCCCGCATGGCCTCTTCCAGTTCCTGGAGCGGAGGCATGAGCAGTTCAGGAACGAAACACCCGCCGAATTCTCCGAAATAACCTTTTTTCATGACTATCCTCTCAGAGCCGTTAATGCGGCCCGCATACGTGAAGGGTCCTTGCGTCCGGGTTCGGATTCGAGACCGGAATTGAAATCCACTCCGCCAGGGACACAGGCCGCGACGGTTTCTTTGACATTTTCAGGAGTGAGCCCGCCAGCCAGCAGCCAGGGGCGGGGAGCGTTCAGGCCGCGCAGCCGTTCGGAGCCGATCCGTTTTCCGCTGCCGCCTCCGGACATCCCCGCGTCAAGCAGGAACATTCCGGTTGATGCCGCGTGCCGGTTCATGGTTTCTTCCAGTGCCGCCAGATCGGGATAACGCTCGGGCCACAGTACCCTGATGAGACGTTCGGCCCCGAGCGTGCGGCTCAGGCGATTCGCGCAGGTCATCGACTGATCTCCGTGCAGCTGGATGCGATCCAGCCGAGCGGCGCGGGCGGTTTCCTCGATGAAACGCATGTCGTCGGTCACGAACACGCCCACGCGGAGCATATCCCCGCTGTCCAGCGCGGCGGCCTGTTCCGGCGTCACCGCGCGGGGGCTTTGCGGGGCGAAGATGAACCCGCAGAGGTCCACTCCGAGCGCGGCGGCGCAGTCCAGATCCACCTGTTCGCGCATCCCGCAGATTTTGATGATCAAGTCGTTCACTGTGGCTCCACTGGAAAATATTGGTGAAAACGGGACGGAAGAACCCAATTCTCTCTATCCTGCCCGCCAATCCCTCTTGAAAGCTCAGATAATCCGTACTCCCTCAAACAGGGATTCGATAAATATAAAAGTCTTTGGAAGAGGAGGGATGGGGGTCTGGGGGAAGGGAGGAGAAAGCTTTTCTCCAGAAAAGTTTCTCCTCCCTTCCCCCGGTCTTACCTCTCCAACAGCCCCTTCAACGCCGCGCCGGGCGCGCCGCCGTCCATGAGGCTGGTCCCGACAAGCACGGCCTGGTAGCCGGCGCCGGCGGCCTGACGGAGATGATCCGAAGCGGAGATGCCGCTCGCCGCAATCCATGCTTCGTTGTCCCCGGCCTGATGGAACCGCTCCGCAAGACGGAGGCAGGCGGAGCGATCCACTTGCAGCGTATCCAGATCCCGGGCGTTCACCTGAATGATCCGTGCCCCGGACTCGCGGGCAAGGGCGAGATCGGCTTCATCGAAGATCTCAACCACGGCGTCGATGCCGTGTGCTTCCGCCTGCTCGCGCAGGGAGCGAAGCAGGGCCGCGTCGGGCGTCAGGCGGACGATGAGCAGCAGGGCCGAGGCCGGGGTTGCCGCCGTAGCCGCCACCTGTAACCGATCAAAGATGAAGTCCTTCCGCAACAAAGGCAGTCCGGGCGCGGACATGCGCTTGAGATACCCGAGCGTGCCCTTGAAATAGGTTTCCTCGGTCAGCACGGAGAGGCAGGAAGCACCGGCTTCGGCGTACTGCTTGGCCGCTTCTTCCGGCGGGAAATCCATCAGGATGTCCCCCCGCGAAGGGGACGCCCTCTTGAACTCCGCGATGACGTGGGGCCGGTTTCCGTTCGGAGCGCACAGGGCGTTTAGAAAGGACGGACGCTCGATCCGAAGCGGCAACGGCAGCATATTGATGTATTCGAGCTGGCGGAGCGCTTGTATCTCGGGCTGTTTCGCCGTTTTGAATTTCTCAAGCAGCATGGAGCACCCTCCCGCCCACGCCGGAAGCGAGGGCTTCGCGGGCTTTCGCTATGCAGGTCGCCAGCGGCAGCTTGCCTTCCAGCAGATAGATGCTCATGCCGACGTTGAGGGCGAGCATGTTGCGCATGGCTTCGGGGCCGCGTCCGGCGAGGAGTTCGCGGAGGACGGCGACGGCTTCGTCACGGCTGGACACGGCAAGGTCTTCGGGCGTGCACGCGGGGATGCCGTAGTCCGCCGGATCGAGGGTGAGCGGTTCGAGCTTGCCGTCGTCGAGGATGATCATTTCGTTCGGGCCGATGGGGGTTATTTCGTCATAGCCGCCCGCCCCGCAAACCACGGCGGCCCGGTGTACGGAAGACTGGGCCAGCGTTTCGGCCATGAGCTTCACGAGATTGGGCCGGGCCACGCCCAGCAGGATGTGCGTGGGGCGGGACGGGTTGATCAGGGGGCCGAGCAGGTTGAACAGGGTACGGATGCCGAGTTCGTTACGGATGGGCGCGATGTTGCGGAAGCAGGGGTGGAACCGCTGCGCGAACAGGAACACGAAGTTCTGGTCGTGCAGGATTTTGCCCACTTCGGCTGGGTTGACGTCCAGATTGACGCCGAGCCCTTCCAGCGCGTCGGCGCTGCCGCATTTGGAGGACACGGCGCGGTTGCCGTGCTTGACCACCTGATAGCCCATGCCCGCCAGCGTGAGCGCCGTGCCGGTGGAGCAGTTGAAGGACGAGCGCCCGTCGCCTCCGGTGCCCACGACTTCAATATAGGAGCCTTCGATGCCGTCCACGCGCACGGCCCGGGCCAGCGCGGCGCGGGTGGCGTGGGCCATTTCGAGCGGGCTTTCGCCCTTCATGCGCAGGCCCATGAGGAAGCTGCCCGCCTGAGAGGGGGTCATGGTGCCGTCCATGAGCGCCGAGAATCCGGCGGAAGCCATGTCAGCGGTCAGATCCTGTCCGCTGGCGAGGGTATCCAGAATGACGTTGATGGCGTTGGCGTCATTGCCCGCGGGCAGGATCGCCTTGGGGAAATTGCCGAGCAAGCGCAGCCCGTCCGGGGTCAGGATCGATTCCGGATGGAACTGGACGCCCACCCACGGGCGATCCTTATAGCGGAGGGCCATGATTTCGCCTTCGGGACCGTGCGCCGTGACCGTGAATTTGGCGTGCGCCTCGTCCACGTCGGAACGGACGACCAGCGAATGGTAGCGCCCCACGCGCATGGGGTTCGGGACGCCTGAGAAAAGCCCCGAGCCGTCGTGCACGATTTCGGATGCCTTGCCGTGCATGATGCAGGGCCCGACCACGACTTCGGCTCCGGCGGCAAGGCCGAGGGCCTGATGGCCGAGGCAGACGCCGAGCACCGGGACTTTGGGATCGAGGATGCGGAGGACTTCCATGCAGTATCCGGCGTCCTTGGGATGGCCGGGGCCGGGGGAGAGGCACACCATGTTCAGGGACGGGTCCTGCGCCAGTTCGAGCAGCCGGGGATCGTCGTTTTTGACGACCACGGGATCTTGCCCGAGCGCGTAGAAAGCCTGCACGAGGTTGTAGGTGAACGAGTCGTAGTTATCGATGAGCAGGAACATGGTCTTCTCCGGTGGTGTTGAGCACGGTACGCATGATGGCTGATTTATTGTAGACTTCATTCCATTCGGCGACGGGGTCGGAGTCGAAGACGATGCCGCCGCCCGCCTGCCAATGGAGTTTTCCATCCTTTACCCACATGCTGCGGATGGTGATGCCGGTATCGAGGCTGACGTTGCCGTCGTCGAGCCCGAGCCAGCCGATGCAGCCCGCGTAGGGGCCGCGCGGAAGCTGTTCCGTTTCCGCGATGATTTCCATAGCCCGGACTTTGGGCGCGCCGCTGACCGTGCCCGCCGGGAAGGTCGCCGCCAGCACGTCCAGCGCGTCGAGATCCGGCTGGAGCCGGGCCGTGATCCGCGAGGTCAGGTGCATGACGTGGGAGAAGCGTTCCACTTCCATGAGCCGCTCCACGTTGACCGTGCCGGGGCGGGCTATGCGCCCGAGGTCGTTGCGGCCCAGATCCACCAGCATGACGTGCTCGGCGCGTTCCTTGGGATCTTCCTGCAGCTCTGCGGCGAGGCGGGCGTCTTCGAGATCGTCGGCTCCGCGTTTGCGGGTCCCGGCGATGGGGGAGAGCTGGAGCTTGCCTTCGTCGCACCGGACCATGACTTCGGGAGAAGAGCCGAACAGGGTGATGCCCGGCAGATCCATGAAGAACATATAAGGCGAGGCGTTGCAGCGGCGCATCCGGCGGTACAGGGTGAAGGCGTCTCCCTCGAACGGCGTGCTGAACCGGCAGGAGGGAACGACCTGAATGGCCTCGCCCTGACGGAGCATCTGTTTGATTTTGTTCACGGCATCCATGTAGCCTTCCCGTCCCGGCGTGGCGGTCACGGCATCTTCGCCGATGAAGGGCAGGGCCGCGCCGCATTCCCGCGTCCGTGCGCCGTTCACGTCCCTGTGTTCGCCGAGGCTGATCTGGCACAGCCGGTTGTACAGGTGGTCGAACACGAGCACGGTTCCCGGCAGAACAAGACTGGCGTCGGCGTCCTTTTGGGGCAGGCAGTTTTCCAGCTTCTTGTTGAAGAAGCTCGCCATGCCGTAGCCGAAATAGCCGTACAGGGCGCGGGTGATGGGCGGCAGCGTGATGCCCTCGGGTTTTTCGAGGTGCAGGCCGCGCATGAGCGTACGCAAGCCTTCCGTGAAGGGCATCCCGTTGAGCGCGGCAAAGGGGCGCAGGCGGTCGTCGTTGGTGTCGAGGGCCAGCAGCCCGTCCCGGCAGGTGGCCTGAAGCAGGAAGTCGCAGGCCAGAATGCTGTAGCGTCCCCACCGCCCGTCGACCTCCGCGCTTTCCAGCAGAATGCCGTGATGCTCGTGGCACGTACCGAGGAAGAGACTGATGGGGGTGTCCATATCCGCCGGGAGCCACCGCGCGCTCTGGCGCAGGGTGACGTCGGGGGCGGCGGGCGTTTTGGAAGCTGTCATGTCGATGATCCTTTTGGGGTTAAGGTACAAAAAAAGGCGCCATCCTCGGGAGGATGGCGCCTGTATGAACGGATACAGTAATGCCGGATCGGGCCTTACACAGGCCGCACTCCCCCCCTCACGTCGATGACGCGCCACCACCAGCGATAAGCGGTAAAGGAAAGGGAAGAGGCGTTGAACATGTTGTGGTCCTTAAAAGGTGCTGCCTAATGTGAAAAAGGATACGTGCGCAAAAATTACTGCGAACCCGGCGAGTTGTCAATCCCTCATGGGCATACTTTTTTTCGGAAAGAACCTTTCCAATCCGGGAGAAGGGATGCGGTATCATCGTGCAAACATGGCTAGGGTGTCCTTTTGCCGCCGCACGAAACGCGCAGGTTTAAGCACATGAAGAGTCCTCTACTCCGAATTTGTGACGGTTTCGTGTCCGGAAAAAGAAAAAACGGTATGGGACCCGAGCAGACGGAATGTTTGACATGCCGTAGCCTTGACGCCGATTCCTCCTGCGGCTAGGCTTCTTCCTTTCGTATGATGCAAGCTACAGTCTATTGAGGGACGCTGTGAAACTGAAAACGACTCTTTTCGGCGAAACCTACCGCTTCGATTCGGTGCGGGACGTGCTGAACAAGGCGGGGGAACTGCGCTCCGGCGATGTGCTGGCGGGCGTTGCCGCCTCGTCCATGCAGGAACGCGTTGCCGCCAAGCAGGTGCTCAGCGAGCTGACGCTTGGCGACCTGCGCGAACATCCCGTAGTCCCTTATGAAGACGACGCCGTGACGCGCATCATTCAGGATGCCGTGCATACTCCGGTCTACGAGAGCATCAGGAACTGGTCGGTCGGGGAGTTCCGGGAATTTCTGCTGGACGGGCGTACCTCTTCCGCCGCCATTGAGCGCGTCCGCAAAGGCCTCACTTCGGAAATGGCCGCCGCCGTATCCAAGATCATGTCCAACGCCGATCTTATTTTTGCGGCGAAGAAAATGCCCGTGGTCGTGCGTTCCAACAATACCGTAGGCCTGCCGGGGCATTTCTCCTCGCGGCTTCAGCCCAACGACACGCGGGACGAGATCCCGTCCATCGTGGCGCAGGTGTACGAGGGGCTGTCCTACGGCGCGGGGGATGCGGTCATCGGCATCAATCCGGTGACGGATACGGTGGAGAACACCAAGGCCATGCTCAACGCCCTGTGGGAGATCATCGAACGCCACCAGATCCCCACCCAGAACTGCGTGCTGGCCCACGTCACCACGCAGATGGAAGCCATCCGGCAGGGCGCCAACGCGGGCATGATCTTCCAGAGCATCGCGGGCAGCGAAAAGGGGCTGCGCGAATTCGGCGTGACCACCGGCCTGCTTGATGAGGCGTATGATCTCGCGCGGCATTACTGCCAGGCCACCGGCCCCAACGTCATGTATTTCGAGACGGGGCAGGGCTCAGCGCTGTCGGCGGACGCGCACTACGGCTGTGATCAGGTGACGATGGAGGCCCGCTGTTACGGGCTGGCCCGCCGCTACCAGCCGTTCATGGTCAATACGGTGGTTGGTTTTATCGGGCCGGAATACTTATACAACCATCAGCAGATCATCCGGGCCGGGCTTGAAGACCATTTTATGGGCAAGCTGCACGGCCTGCCGATGGGCTGTGACTGCTGCTATACGAACCATGCCGACACCGATCAGAATTCCAACGAGAACCTCATGATCCTGCTGGCGACCGCGGGCGTGAACTTCATCATCTCCCTGCCGATGGGCGACGATATCATGTTGAATTACCAGACCAATTCCTTCCATGACATCGCCACCGTGCGCCAGTTGCTCGATCTGCGGCCCGCGCCGGAGTTCGAACAGTGGCTGGAGCGGCACGGAATCATGGAAAACGGCTGTCTCACCTCCCGCGCCGGGGATGCCTCCATTTTCTTTTAGAGGAACGCCATGCAGGAACAAGAAATTCACGATCTGGTGGCGTCCGTGTTGGATGCCCTGAAAACGCAACAAGCGTTTCCCGCTCCATCCGTTGGGCAAGGTGGAAGGCTTTCCGCAATGCAATCGGAGCAAAGGCCCTTGACTGGTTCGGGGGCAGAGCCGGAACTTTTGGCGGCAACCGTTGATGCCGATACAGGCGCGTCGCTGGAAGATCTGGGCGGCCCCGCTTTCCGTAAGCCTTGCGGGGTGAAAGAGCCGCACAATCCCGACGTGTTGCAGGAGTTCATGCGGAGTACCGGGGCCCGGATTGGGGACGGCGCGTGTGGAACGCGTCCTTCGACCACTGCCTACCTGCGTTTCCTTGCGGATCATGCCCGATCCAAGGGAACGGTTTTCCGTGAAGTTCCTGAGGAATGGCTGCGCCGGCGCGGGATGCTGGCGGTTCAGACGTTGGTGGAAGACAAGGATACTTATCTGACGCGTCCGGATTTGGGGCGCGTACTCTCGGAGGCGTCCCTGCAAACGGTGCGGGAGCGCTACAAGCCCGTCCCGCAGGTGCTGATCGTACTGTCCGACGGCTTGAGCACGGATGCCGTGCTCACCAATGCGGACGAGATCGTGCCTCCGCTGACCAATGGCCTGAGGCAGGCCGGGTTCACGGTGGGCGATCCGCTGTTCCTGCGTTACGGGCGGGTCAAGGCCGAGGACCGTCTGGGTGAGGCCATAGGTTGTGACGTGGTGCTGATGCTTGTGGGCGAGCGTCCCGGTCTGGGGCAGTCGGAAAGCATGAGCTGTTACGGGGTGTACCGCCCCACGGCGGCGACGCTGGAGTCGGATCGTTCGGTCATTTCCAACATCCACCGCGAAGGCACGCCGCCTGTGGAGGCCGCCGCGGTTATCGTTGATCTTGTACGCCAGATGATGCAGCACAAGGCCAGCGGCATAGCGCTGAACAAGGCGCTCAATCCCGGTTTTTCCGGCTGACGACATGCCGGAAATCCGCAGGGGAGCGGCGGAAACAGCCCTTTTTCCGACGTTTTTAACCGTGCTGCGATTATTGATACCCTGTTGTTTTTGATACATAAGACGCAATGAGAGAGCGCCGATGAAAGTGTTGCAACCCGTTCCAGTCCGAGTGCTTGCCAGCCGGATCATCCCTTCGGTCGATCCGGGGCTGGCTGCGGCCTTCAAGCTTGAGCCGCGCCACCGTGCGCTCGCCCTGTTTACCTCCGACAGCGATGATGTGAGCTACATAGCCATCGACGAAGCGACCAAAAAGGCCGCCGTGGATGTCGTCTACGCCAGCTCCTTTTATGGTGGGGCGGCCCATGCCTCCGGGCCCTATTCCGGCGAATTTATAGGAATCCTTGCTGCGGAGACACCCGGGGATGTCGAAGAGGGGCTGCGCATCGCCGTGGATTACGCCCAGAACCGCGTTTCGTTCCTGACGGCCGATCCCGAAGGGAAGCTGATCTTTTTGTCGCATCTGGTTTCCTCTTGCGGCACGTACGTTGCGGAGCAGGCCGGGATTCCGGTAGGCACGGCGTTGGCATGGCTCATTGCGCCGCCGCTGGAGGCTACGTTCGGTCTGGATGCGGCGCTGAAGGCTGCGGACGTTCGGTTGGTGAAGCATTTTCCGCCGCCGTCCGAGACCAACTTTTCCGGCGGCTGGCTTGCCGGGGATCAGGCGGCGTGCCAGGCGGCGTGTCAGGCGTTCACCGAAGCCGTGCTCGGCGTTGCCGCCGGTCCATTGGAAAGAATTTGATTTTTTGAGATTGGGGAGGGGGAGGGAACCCTTTTGAAAAAGGGTTCCCTCCCCCTCCCCAAACCCCACCCCTTCCCTCCTAAAACTTTCGACTGGTGGGGAGGCTGCGCGGCGGGAGTTCCGCTGTTTACTTGATCTGTATTCGTCGTGACGGGCGTTCGTGGGTGAAGGAATTTTGTAGTATGTGGGTATAATTGAGAAAAAACGGCTTACCTGGATGGCTGCAGATGGTTTTAAGGTTGCTGGCGGGGCATCCGGAGGGTGTGGCAAGTGGATTGTCGCGCAGGCCGTTTCTGGGGGATTGGGAAAAGGCAATGAGCGTACCCCGCTTTGGGGGAAAGAGCGGGATTCTCTGTAACACATGGAAACGAAATGCAGTATTTGACGGAACAGGATTTGATGGCCCGTTGCGGCCTGGGGCAGGGCGTGGAACTGCATCTTTCCCCGGAGGAACGTCTGACGCCTTCCGCGCAGGAGCTGGTGAACAACAGGAAGATACGGATTCTCATCGTATCCGGTGACGGCCGCGTCGCCCGTGACGACGGCAAGGCCGTGCATCCGTTGGCGACCGAGGAGCGTCCCTTCGCCAAGGTCGAAAAGACCGAAGCGCAGACCCATCTGAACGGCACGGAAATGGTGACCAAGGAACATCCTCGGATTTGGTTCCGGGGCAAGGTGGATTCCGCCATTGCCGCCGCTATCCTTGTCCAGACGCAGTTGCAGCCCGTGCTGGCGCCGGAGTTGCAGGGCTTACTGGCGGATCTGCGTTCGTGGCTCGGGTGGGCCATGCGTTGCGAAGTGCTGGATGAAGCCGTGCCCGTATTGAGCATGGGGCCGTTTTCGCGGGAAGCTGTGCGGCGGTTGGCTTGCCATCCTGAGGAGCTTGGATTGGAACCGCTGTGTCCCGATGCGGCGGAAGGTTCCATTTTTACCTTACTCAATTGGTTGCGGGCGATCATCCATGAAACGGAAGTGGCGGCGGCATTCGCTTTCCGCAAGCAGGACGGCACATTGGAGCGCTCGGATATTTTGGAGCTTTTAGACGGGCTGAGCAATGCGGTTTACGCGTTCATGCTGTTGGTGAAGGCGGGCGACAGGGGCTTGGGAGCCATACAAGCCGCGCGGGGATAGGCAATGGACAGCAAGCAAATCCTCAGCGTCGGCATTGATATCGGAACGAGTACGTCGCAGCTTGTTTTCTCCCGCCTGGAATTGCGCAACAGGGCGGCAGCCTGTCAGATTCCGCGTTTTGAAATCACGGATCGCCGGATCGTTTGGCAGAGCCCGGTGGCCTTCACGCCGCTCACGGACGTGGACACGCTGGACGAGGCGGCGCTCGATGCCCTTATCCGGGGCTGGTATGCGGAAGCGGGCGTGCGACCGGAAGATGTGGAAACGGGCGCGGTCATTGTGACGGGCGAGAGCCTCAAAACCGTGAACGCCCGGCGCACGGTCATGCGTCTGGCGGACAGCCTCGGGGATTTTGTCGTGGCCTCGGCGGGTCCGCATCTGGAATCCGTCATTGCGGGACGGGGCGCGGGTGCGGCGGCGCTTTCCGAGGCGCGGCGCGGTACGGTCCTGAACATCGACATCGGCGGCGGGACATCCAACTATGCGGTATTCCGCGCCGGTCGGGTCATTGATACGGCTTGCCTCAACATGGGCGGGCGTCTGGCCGAAACCGACGGGCACGGCTGGATCACCCGCGTCCGCAAGCCGCTTCTTCCCGTTCTCGAAGAGTTGTACGGTTCCCGTGCGCCCGAAACCCTTGGCCCTGACGATATTCCCGCTATAGCGGACCGCATGGCCGGGTTGATCTGGCAGGTACTGGCTGACGAGCGTTCCCCGCTGGCGGATCGGCTGCTCCAGACGCCGCCGCTGAAAACGTGGCGTTATGATGCGGTGACGCTGTCGGGCGGGGTCGGGGCGTGCTGTGCCGAACCTGAGGCCGATCCGTTCCGGTTCCGGGATCTGGGGCCGTCGCTGGCCCGCGCCATAGTGCGCCACCCCGGTTTTGCGGCTTTGCCCCTCCTGCCCCCCTCCCAGACGGTGCGGGCTACGGTGATCGGCGCAGGCTCATGGATGCTTTCGCTTTCCGGCGCGACGGTCTGGGCTGATGACGCCCTGTTGCCGATGCGTAATCTTCCCGTGGTATTCCCGTGGCTGGACTGGCACGCCGGGCTGACGCCCGCCGCAGTGGAAACGGCGATTGGGGATGCCATGCGGCGTATGGACCTTGGCGATGCGGATCGTTTTGTCGTGGGGCTTCCCGCTGGGATGCCTGTTGCCTACGCCACCGTGTGTCTGCTGGTCGAAGCGCTCGCCGGTTTTTGGAGCCGCCGTCCGGAAGGGCAGCCCGCGTTAGTGGCACTCGCGGAGGACATGGGCAAGGTGCTCGGCATGGAGCTGCGCCCGCGTCTCAACGGGCGTCCTCTGGTGGTGCTTGATGAATTGAAGCTGGCCGACGGCGATTATCTGGACATGGGCAAGCCGCTGTATCAGGGCGGCGTCGTACCCATCACCATCAAATCATTGGCCTTTTCCGGCTGATCAGCAAAGCCCGACGCCATGAACGACAACGGATTTCTGTACAATCTTGAACGGGCGCAGGCAGGTCCGGTGGATGAGGAGGCGCTTGCCCGCAAGATGGCGGCCCGTACCGCCCGTGTGGCCCGCGCGCACGAATCCGTATTCACGGAGGCGAACGGCTGGTCCGGGCAATTTCCGGGGACGCCGGGATATTACTATTTTGCGGACAGCGACGAAGGCCAGTATGTCATCGTCGAGGCGATCGGCGAAGATGGGGGCTTGGAGATTTACTACAGCGGCAGTGAGATAGCCTTTCCGCCGGAGGGCATGGACGGCAAATGGAAGCCCGTTCCCGTGCCTTGCGAGTGTTTGCGGGAGAGAGGCTGAGGAGGAAGAAGCCTTTAGGAAGGGGACCGCGCTGCCGTCGCAGGCTAGGAATATCCGCAACAGCGCTCGGCGGTTAGAGACGTTTCCGCCCGTTTTTGGGCTCTTCCTTTCCGTTTCCCCCTCATTTTCCCAACGGTTCTGAACGGCTGGAAAGCTGTTCGCTGGGAACCCGTTTTTTACGTCCTTGAGTTAAGCGATAGCTCTCCATGAGCAGAGCGCGGAGTTCCTTTTCGGCGAAGCCGCTTTCCAGAAGGATCGTGATCCAGTGCTTCTTGTTCATATGGTACGCGGGCAGGATCCCCGGATCGCCGTATAGCAGCATGTCCAGCACTTGGGCACTCTTCACATTGATGATTTCGACGTTTCCTTTCCCAGGCAGCCCCAGCTTGGATAGGGGCACGCTCATCACAATGCCGTACCATTTCCCGTTATCCGCATGTCTCAATACGGCATATTCCGGCTCTTGAGGCCACGGGTAGTCCGGTTCCGTGCCGAATGTGGCCTTTACGTACGCGAACAATTCGTCTCGGGTAGGCATAAACGCTCCCATGTGCGGGTTCGTGTTTTGAGTTTGCGCATGTTGGTTATGGGGAAAACCGTCAACGAGGTTTCGACAGGCGCGGACGTTTTTGGAGAGGGAGAGACGGGCGCAAGCCGACTCTATAAATTGGGGGAAGGGAAATTTCTTTCAGAAAAATTTCCCTTCCCCCAATTTTTTATACCTGTTCAAAGAGGATGGGGATTACTCTTCCACCGACGCCTCGGCCTTTTCGATTTCCTGTTGGATGAATGCCGCGAGATCGGCGGGTTTCTCGCCCTCGAACCAGGCGACCCAGAGGGAGGCGTTTTCGTTATAGTCCTTCAGCGACTCATAAAAGCCCACGGCGCGTTGCGAAGCCACGGCATAGCGCAGCTCGGGGTGGCTGGTTTCGAAGACCCGTTCGGCGTCCTCAAACGGCGCCTTATTGATTTCTTTGACTTGGAACATGTGTTTCTCCATTGGTGGACGTGTGCCCCTGTGTAGCCTTTCCGCCAGACGGCGGCAAGATGCGTTCGTAACGCCCGCCCATCGCTTTGTAGATCTGGTTCTCGTACCGGATGACCCGGTATTTCGCTTCCAGCGCCGAAAGCATGGAGTTGTCCGCCGTATTCAGGGCGTCCAGATAATCCTTGAGCTCGGCGGCACCGAGATCGTAGCGGGTCTGGTAGTACTCTCCGATGCGCACGTCCTTCTGGTGTTTCGACAGGGTGTTTTCCAGCGAGCGCTGCGCGTTGGCGTAACTGAAATAGGCTGTGTCCACCTCGTTCAGCGCCGACGTTACGGCCTGCGTGAAATCCAGTTTCGCCGATTCGAAATCCGCTTCGGAAATCTTGATGTTCCAGCGGATGGTGTTCCATTGCAGGAACGGGAAGCTGACGCGCACCGTACCTGCGAGCAGGGGCAGGTCAAAGACCTTGCTTGAGGTTGAGGATGAGGTGCCGAGCGTCGAGCCGATGGAGATCGTCGGGTACCAGCTTGCGCGGTCCGACTCCAGCGTCTTGAAGGCGCTTTGCAGGCGGGCTTCCGAGGCCCGGATGTCCGGACGCGCGGAGAGGGCCGCCACGGGCACGTCGAGATCCACCCCGACCGTGGGGTAGGACATCAGGTCGGCATTGCCGATGGCCGGGTTCTCACCGGGGCGGATATTGAGCAAATCCCGGAGCGTCTGGCGGGCCACATTCTGCCGATCTTGCAGATCAAGCAGGCTGTTGCGGGCTGAAAGCAGGGATTGCTGCGCCTGCAGGGGCTCCACGGAAGCCACCTTGCCGAATTCGTACTTGGCTTCAATGAGGCGGAGCAGCTCCTGGTAGCGCTTGACGCTGGCGTCCATGACCTTGATGGATTCGTCAAGGTATTTCAGCTCGAAATAGGTGTCCGCCACGCTGTTGACGAGGGCCAGCCGTGCGGCTTCCCGGTCTTCCATCGTGGCCTTGTATTCCCATTCCTGCGCGTTGGCGGCGTTGCGGAGCTTCTGCCACAGGTCGACCTCGTAGCTCACCCCGAATTCGGTCTGGTACGAGCGCGCGGCGTTGCCGTTGTCGATGTTGTGGGACGCGGCGGCGGAAGCGTTCGCCGAAAACGAGGGTACAAGATCCGCAGAGAGCAGGCGTGCCTGATACAGCGCCCGGTTCACCTTGATGGCGCTCAGGGCGAGGTCTACGTTCCGCTCCAGCGCCAAAGCCACGATCCGGTCCAGATCCGCGTCGTGGTAGCCTTTCCACCATGCGGTGTTCAGGCTGTAGCTGGCGGCGACGTCCTCCGCCGGAAGCAGATCCGTTTTCAGGCTGCCCATCGGGTAGTTGGCACAGCCGCCGAGCCCGAGGACGAGCAGGGCGGCGAACAATCGTATGGCGTTCATCATTCCCTCGAAAGCGCGTCGATAGGGTTGAGGCGGGAGGCGTTCCGCGCGGGCATGAATCCGAAGACGATGCCGATGGCCGACGAGCAGACCAGCGCCAGCAGCATGGAGCCGGCGGAATAGGACATGGCGAAGTTGGAGACGAGCAGATCGAAGACCACGCCGATGAGGTAGGACACCACGATGCCGAGCACCCCGCCGATGACGCAGATGAGCACCGCTTCGATGAGGAACTGCTCCATGATGTTGCCCTGTTTTGCGCCGATGGCCATGCGGAGCCCGATTTCCCGCGTGCGTTCCGTGACCGACACCAGCATGATGTTCATGACCCCGATGCCGCCCACGACCAGCGAGATGAGCGCGATGCCCGAAATGAGCAGGGCCATGGTCCCGGTGGTGCTCTCGATGGTCTTCTTGATGCTGTCCGTGTTCACGGTGAAGAAGTCCGTCTTGCCGTGGCGGGCCGTGAGCAGGGCGGTCAGGTTCTTTTCCGCCATGAGCGGCATGACGTTGTCCTTCACCTTGACGATAACCGAGGAAATGTGCCGCTGTCCGGTGATCTTGTTCATGACCGTGGTGTAGGGGGCCCACAGGTTGAGCGTGTCGGTGGGGCCGAACACGGAATCCTGCTTTTCGGCCACGGCGATGATTTCCAGCGGCTGTCGGTTGAACAGGAGCACCTGCCCCACCGGGTCGCCGCCGTTCGGGAACAGCTTCTTCCGGGTGTTGTCGTCGATGACCACGTAGGAATGGTTCGCCCGTACGTCGTCCCTGTTGAAGAACCGGCCTTCGGCGGGCTTGAGCCCCTTGACGTCGAAATACTGCTCGCCCACGCCGCTGAGCTGGGCGTTCACCGTGATGTTGCGGTAGACGAGCGTGCCCGCCGCCGTGGTGTTGGGCGTGGCGCTGTCGATGTAGCTCTGCTTGCCGAGGACGTCGGAGTCCGCGACGGTGAGCGTCTTGACCTTGTCCGATTTACGGTCGCCGAAGCCTTGCCCGGGATAGACGTTGATGGTGTTCGTGCCCATCGAGCTGATGTTGGCGATGATCTTTTCCTGCGACCCGCGCCCCAGCGCGACCACGGACACCACCGAGGCGATGCCGATGATGATGCCGAGCATGGTCAGCACGGACCGCATCTTGTGGGCGAGGATGGCCTGCACCGACATTTTGAACGCCTCGACGAACTGATCCTTGCGGAACAGGAAGGAGGCGCGGGGCGAGCGGGGGAGTTCGCGTTCCGGCGCGGGGACGAATTCCCGGCTCCGGTTGTCGGAAATGATCGAACCGTCCTTGATTTCGATGACCCGGCTGGCAAAGCCCGCGATGTGGTGGTCGTGGGTCACGACGATGATGGTGTGCCCCCGCCTGTTCAGCTCGGTGAGGATGTCCATGACGTTCTCGCCGCTTTTGGAGTCGAGCGCGCCGGTGGGTTCGTCGGCAAGGATGATGCTGCCGCCGTTCATGAGCGCCCGGGCGATGGAAACGCGCTGCTGCTGGCCGCCGGAAAGCTCGTTGGGCTTGTTCTCCAGCTTGTCCGGCAGGCCCAGATCCGCGAGCAGGGACTTGGCCCGGTCAAGGCGCGCCTTTTTGTCCACCCCGGAGTATACGGCGGGAAGGGCCACGTTTTCCGTGGCGGACAGCGTGGAGAGCAGGTTGTAGCGTTGGAAGATGAACCCGATGCGCTTCCCGCGCAGTTCCGCGAGCTCGTCGCTGTCCAGCGTGCCGATGTCCACGCCGCCGATGCGGCAGACCCCGGAAGACTGGGTGTCGAGGCAGCCCAGGATGTTCATGAGCGTCGACTTGCCCGATCCGGACTGTCCGATGATGGCGACGAAATCGCCTTCCTCGATGGCAAAGGACATGTCCTTCAGCACATGGACGCGGTTTTGCCCGGTCCCGAAGAACTTGTTGATGCCTTCGGCTTCGATGATTTTCATAGCCGCGGTCCCCGGTGGCGCTGCTGGACTTGGGCGTCGCGTTCCTGTTGGGTGACCTGGGCGGTGATCACGGCGTCGCCTTCCTTGAGCCCGGAAAGGATCTGGATGTGGATGCCGTCGGCGATGCCGGTGGTTACTTCCCGGCGCTCAGGCTTGTCGCCGGGGCCGAGCACGCGCACGAACTTCTTGCCGTTGCGGGACTGGACGGCGATCACGGGGACGAGCAGGGCGTCCTTGACGTCCGCCACGGTGATCACGTTCTGGGTGGTCATGCCGATGCGCAACGGGCCTTCCTTGTTGTCGATAAGCGCTTTGCCGTAATAGTACACGGCATTGTTCGATGACGAAGAGGACGACGAGGAAGCGGAGCTGCCCGTCGACGAGGTGGTCTTGTAGCTGCCGTCCGTGAGCGTGGTCAGGCCGGGGTCGATGGACGTCAGGGTGGCCTTGTATTCCGTCTCGGGATTGGAAAGGATGGTATAGGCGATGGGCATACCCGGCTTGACCGCCGTAATGTCGCCCTCGGAGATTTCGATCTTGATTTCCATCTTGTCCAGATCCGCGATCTGGACGATGGTGGGCGTGGTCTGATTGGCGTTGACGGTCTGGCCTTCGTCCACGGGCACGGAAACGATGGTCCCGTCGAGCGGCGCGGTGATGCGGGTGTAGCCGAGGTTGACCTCGTCCGTGTTCACGGCGATCCGGGCTTGCCGGATCTGCGATTCGAGTTCGGTCACTTCGGCCTTGGCGAGGGCATAGGCGTTCTCGGCGTCCTCGAGGCTTTCCTTGGAGGCCGCGTCGCGCTTCTTGAGCTGCATCTCACGGTCATACTTGGTTTTGGCGATCTTCAGGGCCACCTTTTTGGCGGCAAGCTGCGATTCATAGGACTGGAGCCGGGCCTTGTCCGTCTCAAGCTGGTTGAGCTGCGGCACGGAATCGATTTCGGCGATCAGATCGCCTTTCTTCACGTCCTGCCCGAGGACGACATGCAGCTTTTTGATCTGCCCGCCGACCTGTGCGCCCACGCTGACGAGCTGGACCGCGCCGACTTCGCCGGTGGCGTTGACGGTTCTGGTAATGTTTCCGATCGTCACGGGTTCCGTCAGATAGGCCATCCCGTCGCCCTGATCCATGCGGAGCACATACCACGCGGCGACCGCTGCGGCGACGGCAAGCGCCGCGATGAGGAACAATTTTTTTTTCATCAATCAATCCACTGTACGGCATTCCCGAAAGGGAAAGCCTGTTTTGTCGCCCGGCGGAACCGATGCGATGAGCGTTTTTTTGAAGCGCAGGGGGAGCGCACTAGTTCGCCTTGCCCTCTTTGGGCGGAGGCGGCATTTTCCTCGACAGCTGCTTTTCCAGAAACTCTTGGGCCACGGCCTTCTGGCGTTCGTCGAGCAGCGGGGCCATTTCATTGAAATGCTTGATGATAAATGCCCTTCGGAAAGCTTTTGCCCGTTCGGATTCCTTGAGGAATTCAGGGTGGAGGCGGATAAAGACTTCCCGGACCTGTTCCTGCTGCTCCGGAGTAAGCTCCAGCACTTCCGTCAGGTGTTCGACCGCCCGGTCGGGGCCCGGAGGCTGCCTGAACGATTTGAACCAGCGCGGGTTGCTGCTGCCGATGACGATACCGACGAAGCACCCGGCGGCAAAGGTCAGGCCGAGCGCCAACAGGCTCTTGAAGCGGGTCCGCATCAGAAAAACACCTCATACCCGGCAAGGGCCGACTGCGCGTATTCGGCGAGGGCGGTGCCGGGATCGCCCGCGTGCCAGAAGAGCATCAACGCACAGAGGATAATGACGGCATTCGCCAACGCAAGGGGCCGGAAGCGCTGCGCCAGCCAGTCCGGGACATCGGGATCGTCCATCGGGCTGAGCCGGACGGCGAACATCACGCGCTCTTCCCATGCTTCGTCGAGCAGGGAAGGCCGGTTCGTACGCCCCTCGTTCCAGCGGCGCCGCGCCTTTTCCAGCAACCCGTCCTCAGGGGACTGGAAACCGATAAGGGCGGAAAGTACGCCGCGCAAAAACTGCAAGAGGTTGTTCATGATTGCCTCCCGAGGCTTTCCAAAGGGGGATCGAGCGCCTCGCGCAGCTTTGCCTTGCTGCGGTGGACCCTGACCCGGACGTTGATCGGCGTCATGTCCATCATGGCCGCCGTCTCCGCAATGGAATAGCCCTCCAGAAAGGTGAGCGTCAGCAACATGCGATCGCGGGGTTCCAGACTTTGCAGGGCCGATTCGAGCTCTTCCCGCAAGTCGCGGCGCTCGTTTTCTTCTTCATAGAGGCGGAACGATGCCTGATCGGTCAGGCCTTCCGGTTCGTCCTCTTCGCCTCGGGCCAGAGAGCTGAACGGCGCTTCGGGCCTGTAGCGTTCGCGCAGCCGCTCGTAACAGCAGCGCAGGGCAATGGTCGACAGCCAGCGCTCAAAGGAACCTTGCCCCTGGTAGGAACGCAGGCTCCTGTACGCCCTGACGAAGGTTTCCTGAGCCACTTCGGGCACCTCATGCGGCAGGACGTGCGCGGAAACGAGGCGCTCCACGCGCGGCCCATAGGACCGCAGGATGGAGCGGAACGCTTCCGCGTCGCCGTTCAGCACGGCCTGAAGGGTTTCTTCTCCCGCCTCCGGGATCATGGTCTGTTCCTTTTCTGTCGTTCAGCCCAGCCGCTTTGTGGGCGGAGGGAGTACGGGAAAGATGCCCTGTACAAGAAGAGTGTGCCGCCCCGTACGGAATTGTTACAGCGGGCGGAAAAATTTTTGGGGAAAGAAATTGGGGGAGGGGGCCTTTTCCAAAGGGGCCCCACCTCCACCCCTCATCCCCCTAAACGTTTCGACTGGTGGGGAGGCTGCGCGGCAGGGGTTCCGTTGGGTGAAAAACGCTCTGGAAGAGGTGACGGTGCCTATGAAGACGGAGAATCCCTTTCGCGCTTTTTGTGGGGCTGTCGGCCTTGGTTCAGTATACGTGAAAGAAGCCCGTTCGCGTACTGTTTTTATCGTTGCCTTCTGGGAGAGCCGCGTTCAGGGAAATCAATCGGCTTTTTCAGTGTATGAAAGAACAACTCGTTCTTATAAATTGTAAAAAATGAAAAAATCCCTGTACAGCTCAGGCCGCACAGGGAACCCTGTGAACAGGGATTCGATAAACACGAAAATCTTTGAAGAGGGAGAGGTGGGGTTTGGGGAGGGAGAAACTTTCTCAGAAAGTTTCTCCCTCCCCTCCCCGAATAATCCCCAATATTACTTGTTCATTCCCGCGGAAGTGCTCTGGGCGGCCTCAAAGAGGAGAGGCCGATCCTTGGTGCCGAGCAGCAGGTACTGCATCTGCTCATGCGGGATGGCGTTCAGCTCGGACGCGCGGTTGAAGTAGAAGGCCGCGCCGAGGGCGACCCAGACAAGAAGCATGAACCACGACTCGATGCCGATGGCGGCGGGAGAACCGGGCAGGGCGAGCATGGCGAAGCAGGAGATGGAGGTCAGGCCACCGATGATCGCCACAGGCTTGCCCCAGCGGGCTTCGGGGATGTCGGGGAAATTGGCGACATACTTGTACGCGGTCATGCAGGTGAACAGATAGGCGAGCGCGGTGCCCATGGCGGACATGTCGACGATCCAGTTCAGGGCCGAGCGGCCGAACCACGGGGCGATGAGGGTCAGGCCAAGCGTGAACAGGACGGCGTTGGTCGGCGTCCCGTGTTTGGGGTGCACCTTGACGAACCAAGGGTGCAGGAATTTGCCGCGGCCCATGCTGAACAGGAGGCGCGTCGTCGCCATGAAAAAGCCGTTCATGCCCGTGAAAATCCCGGCCATGACCGGAATGGCGAGGATGACGCCGCCGAACCTGCCGAAAGCCATATTGGCCACGGCGCCCGTGGTCCAGCTGTGATTCTGGCCGAGCAAATCGGTATAGGGGATGATGATCGCGACAGCGATCAGAACCAGCGCGTAGAGAAGCGCGCCGCAGACGATGGAATTGATCATCAGGCGGCGGGATTTTTCGGGCGGGAAGTCGAATTCTTCAGCGGTCTGGGGGATCGTGTCGAAACCCACGAACAGCCACGGGGTAATGGCGAGGATGGACAGCACGCAGGCTACCGGGGAACGCCCTTCGGCAAAGAGAGGGAACAGGTTATCGACGTGGGAGGTTTCCGTGGCGACGCTTCCAAGGATCAGCACCAGCACGCCGCCCGCGAGGGCGAAGGCCAGAATGAGCTGGAGGCTGCTCGCCATGTCCATGCCCCTGAAATTCATATAGCCGAAGAAGATGAAGAAAGCCGACATCATGGCCAGTTCGCCCGCGTAGACGTCCCATCCGGCGACCGTATACAGATAGCCCACATCAAAAACGCCGGGCAGGACGAAGCGGCTGAGCAGCGCAAGGGCCGTGCCGTTGGCGGCGATGACGCAGAGGTAGCCGAGAACCAGCGCCCAGCCGCAGATGAAACCGGCCCGTGTCCCGAAGCCGACGTAGGCGTAGGTGAAGGAACCGCCCGCAACGGGATAGACTTTAATCAGGATGCTGTAGCAGAGCGCCACCGTGCACAGCAGCCCTCCGCCGATGAGAAACGCGAGGCATGTCCCCAGCGGCCCGGCATCCGGCAGAAAACGGGTTCCGGGAAGGACGAAGCAGCCCCAGCCGATGATGGCCCCTACGGCCAGTGCCCAGACTTCGGCCGGGCTCATGGTTTTTTTGAGTTCCTTGCGATCCGTTTGAGATTCCGTCGAGTGATCCATATATCCATCTCTTTTCAGTTTGAGGGCGGGAAAAGCGGCCCGGGTGCGCATATGGTACGGATAACGCACGGCTTCGTCCGCCTGATGGGGCGCAACGCGAGAACCGCTGAATGCGTAAGGCTACAGAGAGATGGAGACGGAAGGCGGCGCGAGGGCCAAGGGAAGCATACCCCGGATTTCGGAAAGCCCGGGCAGGAGATCGGGAAGGGGAATGAAGGCGGCGCATTGAAGGAGCGCGAGGGAGAACCCGTAGGATGAGGCGTTAAGCGAAAGGAGAGGGCCGTCCTTTCCGGAAGTCCTGTCCAAAGGGTGCGCCGACTTGGTTTCCAGGTAGGCGGACGGCTGATCCGGCTGTGCCGGGATCAGGGACGCGCCATCCTGACAGTGCATGAGGCACGGCTGCACGGGGTGCCTTTGCGCAATGGCGTTCGGGTACAACAGGCAGACGCTTATCAGAGGCAGCAGCGCCCACCATAAGCTCTTCGTGAAATGTCGTATCCAATACCGGCTCAAAAGCGTCATTCAGCACCTATGACGAAAATTTGCCGTTAGATATCTGTAAAGAGCCTTCCCGTCAATGGGGATCACGGAAAAAGGAGAAGAACGAAAAATAGTAACGATCCCAAGATATAAACGGATTGATATCAGGACGGTGAATGTCCGGGCTCGGGCGCGTTTTAGGGCCGTGTGCTCTCTTGTACGGTTTTGAACACCACAGGGCTCAGCAGGAGCACGCCGATGAGGTTGGGGAAAGCCATCAGCGCGTTGAAGGTGTCGGCAAGAATCCAGACCAGATCGAGCTGGGCCAGAGCGCCGATGGGCACGACGATGGTGTAGAGGATACGGAAAGGCTTCAGAACCCGATCCCCGAACAGGAATATTGCGGAACGTTCCCCGTACACGCACCAGCCGAGGATGGTGGTGAAGGCGAACATGACCAGCGAAATCGCCACGATGGCCGAACCCACGCCCGGCAGGGCGGTTTCAAAGGCCCGCGCGGTCAGCGAAGCGCCCTGAGCGCCGACGGCGGTCCATTCGCCGGTGACGAGGATGGCGAAACCGGTCATGCTACACACGATCATGGTGGTGATGAACACGTCGAGCATCCCGATGGTGGCCTGCCTGAGCGGGGTGGAGGTCGCGGTGGCGTGGGCGATGGGCCCGCTGCCGAGCCCGGCTTCGTTGGCGAAGATGCCCCGCGCCATACCGAACCGGACGGCCATCATGGCCGTGGCCCCGGCGAAGCCCCCCTGCGCCGCCGTGGGCGTGAAGGCTTCCTCAATGACGTGCAGGAACATCGCGGGCACTTCCTTGATGTTCAAAATGATGATGAGCAGCGAGGCGAGCGTGTACAGGATCGCCATAAAGGGCACTATTTTCCCGGCCACGCTGCCGATGCGCCGCAGGCCGCCCAACAGGACGGAAGCGATCAGCAGGAACAGGATCAGCGCCGTGATCCATGTCGGGACGCCGAAGGTCCCCCAGAGCACGCCGGAAATGGCGTTGGTCTGTACCGCATTGCCGGTCCCGAAACAGGTGATTGCCGCAAAAATGGCGAACAGGCCGCCGAGCCATTTCCATTTTTCGCCGAGACCGTTCTTGATGAAGTACATGGCCCCGCCCACGAAATTCCCCGCCGGGGTCACTTCACGGTAGCGGACGGCAAGCAGGATTTCGGAAAATTTGGTCGCCATGCCTACCATAGCGGTACACCACATCCAGAACAGCGCGCCCGGGCCGCCCGAAAGGATGGCCGTGGCCACGCCGACGATGCTCCCCGTGCCGATAGTCCCAGCGAGGGCCGTCATCAGGGCATTGAACGGCGTCAGCTCGCCCTTGTCGCCAGCCGAGGAGGTCCGGCCCTTCCAGAGCATGGAAAACGCTGAAAAGATGTTGCGGAACGTATAGAAACGCAACCCTACGGTAAGGTAGAGGCCCGTTCCGATCAGCAGGATCAGCATACCCGGTCCCCAGATCACGTCGTTGATCGCCTTCAAAGCCTGTATCAGCGTTTCCATCGTTGTCTTCCTGCGTTGCGTATTCGAGAGCTTGGCTCTATGGTGGCCGCGCACCGTTCAGCGGCGGTGCGGGACGTCCCCTCTTCAAAGGGAACGCCCTCTGTCGTGTATCGTATTGCAGGGGAAAATTTCATTATTATCATACCCGGCGGATACCGTTCCGGGTATATGCGCACCTGTGCGCCGCCGTTCCTTTTGAGGGGAAGCGGGCAGAGGATGCGCCCTTTCACGCAAAGAGGAATCGATGTTGAAAACGTTTGTGCTGTGCCTTGCCGTCCTGTTGGTCGCATGTGGGGCCAAACCCTCCCCCGAGCCTTTCCCCGCCCCTGCCTCAACCGCCTCTTCCGAGATCCGGCGGTTGCCCCATCCCGCCGTCGAAGCGCTGGACACCCCGTCCCCGTTGTTCCGGCAGGCCCCGGCGGAGCAGGCGCGTGCGCAGATCGCCCGTATGGACAAGGCATCCATGGGGCTGCGTTCGTGGATGGAATTGGCCCCCGCGCTGGAGCGGAGCCTTGCGTATGCCCGGAGCTGGAATCCGGACGAGCGGGCAGCCGAACACAGCGGAATCCGGATCACATGGGGAGAAGTGGTTGCGTCGCTGGAAAAGCTGAAAGCGATACTGCCGCGGCTCGACGCCCAGCCAGAACTGCTGGAAGAGGGGTTCCAGTGGCTGAGCGTCGCCCCTGAAGTCAAGTTTACGGGGTACTATTCGCCAGTGATGCAGGCCAGCCGGACGCGCAAGCCGGGATACGAATACCCGATCTACCGTCTTCCGGAGGAGCTTGCCCCGGATCTGGCGTGGTGCCTGCCTACGCACAGCTGCCCCGAGGACGCTTTTTTGCAGGTGATCAAGCCGGAAGACCCGTATTACAGCCGGGCGGACATCGATCTGGACGGAGCGCTCAAGAGCCGGAATCTGGAAATGGCGTGGCTGGAGCATCCGGTGGAGACGTATGATCTGATGCTGGAAGGCTCCGGCATTCTGGCCTTTGACGACGGGACGCAGCAGGCGGCCCTGTTTGCGGGCCTGAACGGGCACTCGGGCCAGAGCATGGCGGGCTACCTGATCCGTTCGGGGGAACTTCCGCGCAACAAGGCCTCGATGAAGGGTATCCGCCAATGGTGGGACAACCACCCCCAGAAGCGCAGGGCCTTTTTGAACGCTTCCAGCGGCTACGTCTTTTTTCGGTTCGGTGCCGAGCATCCGAAAGGGACGGCGGGTTGCGAACTGACGCCGTGGGTCAGCATGGCGGTCGATCCGCGCGTCCTGCCGCTTGGCGGCATCGTTTCCTACGCGCTTCCGGGACAGCGGCAGGGCATCCGGAGAGGGCTCGGCTTCGCACACGATACCGGCGGCGCGATCCGTTTGCGGCGCATCGACATGTACACCGGGGAAGGCGAAGACGCCCACCGTCAGGCCATGACCATTTACAATCAGGGGCAGGTCTGGCTGTTGTTGGCGAAACAGTGAGCCTTCCCGAAAAGGTGAGGCTTTCCCTCCGAGGGGTTCCAAAAAGCCGTTGCCGTGCCGTTTCAGCGCCCGGCTTCATGCCTTGATCCTTTTCCTTCCCGCAAAGAACCTTGCACAAAACACCGAGACCGAGGGAGGCAGTCCCCCCGGTCTCGGTGCGGAAGTGAGGTTGTTGAAGAAACGTTCGGAGTTATGGTGAAGCGGCTGGCCGCGTACGTTCCGGGTTGCTGCGGGAGGCGGAGAACGGCTCCATGCGGCCTTCGCGCCTTGTAACGTATCAGGTGTGTCGCCCCGGGGAAGGAAGCGTCCCCGGGCGCCCGGGGCTAGTAGTTGCAGTTGGAACCGTAACCGCCGCCATGGCCACCATGACCGCCGCCATGACGGCCGCCGTTGTGGTAGCCCATGCCGTTGCCCATCATACCGTTGCCCATCATGCCGCGGCAGGGCTGGATACCGAGTTCCTTTTCCATCTTGTCGCCGAGGGTCATGCGTTCGGCGCGGAGCTGGGAGCGGAGTTCCGCCACCTCATTGGCGAGCTTGGAAATGGTCTCGGGCTTGGCGTTGGGGTTGCGGGACAGGGCGTCGAGCTCGATGCCCTTGGCGTTCAGCTTGTCCTGAATCGGGGATACGCGGCTGTAGTAATCCTTCATCATGGCATCATAGGCACCCTGCTTTTCGGGAGAAACCGCGTACATCCCGGCGTGGTTGCCATAGTTGTGGTACCCGTTGTAGGCGAAAGCGGACACGCCGGAACCGAGAACGATGGCGGAAAGGGCGAAAGCGGCGATAAGAGCGCGAGTCTTCATAGTGTGTACTCCAGTAATGGTGTTTTGATTGAAAGGTTGAAGCCAAACGGCTTGCTGAGTATATAGCAACAGGCGTGCCAAAGTATGTTTTGTTTTGTAATATACGAATTTTATTCATTAAAATAAAAACGCATCATTCAGCGCTTCACGAGCGGCCCCGTGAGTGGGTAGAATGGAACCACACCGCGTTTCCGAGTGTGTAAAAACGCCACACCCCTTGGGCAGGGGCGGGGTGGAGACGCCGGGAACCCTGCGGATAATGGGGCTCGAAAGCGGTTCCAATCCGGGAATGGTTTTTGCTGTACCTTAGAAAAAAATTCGGATCCGAGATCCGGCAACCGGATGCCGCTCCGCAAAAGGATATTCACGTGTACATGTCGTCGTTAAAAAAAATGCCCCGGTGGCTCACGCTGTTCCCGTGGTTCGTCATGGTCTGCGCCTTGCTGTTTTCAGCGGGGATCGTGGTGTTCGGGCTGCACAACGCCAAACGCGAATCGGATTTCACGTCGCAGCTGACCCTTGAAAAAGGGGCGGCGCTCATCAGCGCGCTGGAAGGTGCGTTGCGGACCGGTATGGGATATCACTGGTCCGATGAAGTGCTGAGCGATCTGCTCAACAAGGTCGGGGAACAGCCGGACATCGTTTCGCTGGTGATCACCAACCGTAACGGGACCGTGCTGATGGCGGCCGATACCAAACTCATCGGCACGAGTTTCTTGTCGCCGGAAGTTCTGGCGGAGCTCGATCCGACCCGGCAGGTCAAATGGAATGCGACGGAATTGCCCGATGGGATGCCCGTATTCCAAGTGTATAAGCAGTTTTCCGTCCCGCAGGGGGAACGCCGCAGGCATGGCGGCGGGCACAGGATGATGAGGCGCGGGCTGGACGGCGACTCGTGCGGCATGTTGGAAGCGAGCATTGCCGAGGGCACATCGCTGGTTATTTTCGTCGAGTATGATCTCACCCCCCTTGAGGAGGCACAGGCCGCCGACGAAAAGCATATGGCGGTCATGTTCGGCATTCTTGTTTTTGTAGGCTTGGTGGGCTGCATTACCCTGTTCCTGATCCAGAGTTACAGGCGCTCGCGCAAGCTCGTACAGGAAACCACGGCCTTTTCTTCGGAAATCCTGCGGACGCTTCCGGTGGGCATCATTTCCACGGACATGGACGATCGCATTACATCCATCAACCCCGCCGCGCAGGACATCACCGGGCTGACCCGGACGGCGGCGACGGGGCGGGGCCTTCATGACCTGCTGCCCGGCGTATGGGCCGTGCTCGAAGGGCGGACGGCGCAGGATGCCGCGAGAGAGCAGGAGGCCTGGTGCACGGTCGGTGAGCGTCGGGTTCCGTTGGCGATCAGCGCCTCGCACATTGTGACCGAGGAGGGCGAAGCCATCGGCACGGCTTTGATCATGCGCGATCTCGGGGAAATCCGGCGCCTCCAGAGCGAACTGCGGCGGCGGGACCGTCTGGTGGCGCTCGGCAATATGGCGGCGGGCATCGCCCATGAGGTCCGCAACCCCCTCAGCGCCATTAAGGGGTTGGCCCGTTTCTTCATGGAAGCGAGCCCCGAAGGCAGCGACGAAAGCCGCATGGCTGACATCATGACGAGGGAGGTGCTCCGTCTGGACAAGGTGGTGGGCGATCTCCTCGATTTTGCGCGCCCCGATGTGCTGAACCTGACCGATGTCGGGCTGAACGAGCTTGTGGAGCGGGCCCGCGACATGGTGCGGTCGGATATGGACGCCCGCAAGATCCGGTTTGAGGCCGAGCTGCCGGAGCCGCCGTTGTCCGTACGGCTGGACCGGGACCGTATGACGCAAGTGTTGCTCAACTTGTTTCTCAACGCTGTACAGGCCATGCCCGATGGCGGTAGGCTGATGGTACGGGCCCGGATGGAAGGTACAGAGCTGGCGCTGGATGTTGCGGATACGGGGTGCGGCATCGCCCCCGAACGTCTGGCGGATATTTTCAGCCCGTATTTCACCACCAAGGCCAGCGGCACGGGGCTGGGGCTTTCCATTGTGCACAAGATCGTGGAAGCGCACGACGGCACGATCGAAGTCGCCAGCACGCCCGGCGAGGGCACGGTGTTCAAGCTTCGTTTCCCGTTTGTGGCGTAGGCGGGGTCCGGGGAAAGGGAGGGAAACCTTCCCCGGTCCCCCAACCCTCCTTTCCCAAAACTTTTGACTTTATTGAATCCCTTATCCCCGTTTTTCCTGATTTTTTATGAGGTCCATAATGTGGCGGAAGGCGGAAGAGAAAGGTTTGTTGGGATTGTGTGTATTGGATTGATCGAGAATCAATTGAGGAATGGCATGGCTGAGAAAGGTTCGCATACGGTTCTTGTGGTGGATGACGATCCGGGGCATCGCGGGATGCTTGAGGCGCTCCTTGGGCGCTGGGGGCTGGCCGTTACGTCGGCGGGGGATGGCAAAGAGGCTGTGGCGCGGGTATGCGAACGGCCTTTTGACGTGGTGCTAATGGATATCCGAATGCCCGACATGGACGGCATCACGGCTCTGAAGGAAATCCGCAAGTACAATCCCGCCGTGCCGGTCGTGCTCATGACGGCGTATTCCGCCGTGGAGTCCGCTGTGGAGGCCATGAAGTCCGGGGCCGTGGATTATCTCATCAAGCCCCTCGACTTTGATCAGCTCAAGTCCACCTTGTTCAAAACGTTGGAACACAGCGAGGCCGTCCGGTCCGGCGAGCGTTTTCCCGTTCCAGTGGAGGGCATCGTGGGAAACAGCCCCGCCGTCCGGAGGATGTTGGAGATGATCCACACTGTGGCCCCTTCGGAGGCGACGGTGTTGATCAACGGCAAGTCCGGGACGGGCAAGGAGCTGGTGGCGCGGGCCATCCATAACCAGAGCCAGCGCAAGGACGGCCCGTGGGTGGCGGTGAACTGTGCGGCCCTGACCGAAAGCCTTCTGGAATCCGAATTGTTCGGGCACGAGAAAGGCGCTTTCACGGGCGCGGACAAGCGCCGGGACGGGCGTTTTCTGCAAGCGGACGGCGGCACGCTGTTTCTGGATGAAATCGGCGAAATTTCCCTGCTCATGCAGGTCAAGCTCCTGCGGGCCATCCAGCAGCGGGAGATCCAGCGCGTGGGAGGCGACGCCACCCTCAAGGTGGATGTGCGCATCGTGGCGGCTACGAACCGCAACCTGCTGGATGAGGTCGCGGCCGGGCGCTTCCGCGAGGATTTGTATTATCGGCTCAACGTCGTCAGCATACAGGTCCCGTCCCTTCAGGAGCGGAGCGAGGACATCCCCCTTCTGGCGGAGCACTTCCTCAAGGTTTTCGGCGAGCGGAACCGAAAGGATGTGAAGGGATTTACCCCCAAGGCGATGGACATGCTGATCAAATACCCGTGGCCGGGGAATGTCCGCGAGCTGGAGAATGCGGTGGAGCGGGCCGTGGTGCTGCTGTTCGGCAGTTACGTTTCGGAACGCGAATTGCCGCTTGCCGTAACGCAGGCGTACGAACAAGAGGACGATGCGGAACCGTCAGCGCTGTCCGTTCCTTTGGAGGGGGCAACGCTGGAGGATGTGGAGCGCGAAGCCATCCTTCGTATGCTGGACAGTGTGGGCGACAACAAGAGCGAAGCGGCAAAGCGGCTGGGCATTTCCCGCAAGACCCTGCATACCAAGCTCAAACGGTACGGGCAGGAGCAGGACTGATCACTCATGGCGCGCCTTGTTGCGTTGCCAGACGAAGAAGTGGAGCAGTGCCATACAGCCGTGTCCGATCAAATACAGTTCGATGAGGAGCGTCACGTTTTTATGGGTTTCCAGCGCCAACCCTGCGAACGATGAGCCGTTCCGCCAGAGGATGAACCAGATCAGGCCGCTCAGTACGACGAGCAGCAGCGCGCCGAGCCCGAGCCCCTGCACGGCGGTTGCCAACCCTTTCGGGCGCGGCGGAACCATCTTGAAGCGCAAGCTGGCCTGAATATCCTTCTTGAGCTGTTCCGTATCACCCCAGAGGTACGGGAAAAAATAGTGAAAACCGCGCTTTGTGAGGCTGTCCGCCGCAAGCAGCAGGCTGAGGATGACAACGAGCAAGCCTGACAGGATATGATACCACGAGGCAAGCCAGCTGCTGAGGGCGGGATTGATCTGCCCGGACGAGAGCATATGCATGGCGAAGCTGCTCAGAATTTGCAGGATGACCAAGACGGCGATGATTGCGTGCAGGAACCGCAGGTAGGGTTTCTGGAAAAAACCAAGGAATTGCCAGAGCAGTTTGGCCTGATTGCCGAGTGCGGACGTGACGGACATGGGGTTCTCCTTTTCCCGTCATCATACGCGAACGGCTCAGGGGAAAGCCATGATAGAAAAGAGGGTTGTGCCGATGGGAACATTGGGGAGGGGGAGGAGGAACTTTCTTTAGAAAGTTCCTCCTCCCCCTCCCCCGATTCTTTTATCTACCTTAACAAACAATACGAAGCGTGCTTGAGGCCTTCGGCGGCCAAACGGGACTCCAGATAAAGGGAGAGTGCGGCGACTGCCCGGTCGCACACGGGGAATACGGGGATGCCCCGCTCACGGAGGGCCTTGCGGAGCGGTTCGAATTTTTCGCCGCCGTCCATAACTGCGACCATGGGCTTGGAAGTGCGGGAACGGACATCGGAAAGCAGCGTCAAAATGCCGTCCGGGGCGTCCATGCGGAAGGCGTCGATATCCGTTTCGGCAAGCGAGTGCGTGACCGGGGAGAGGGGATCAAGGCCGATGACGACGGCGTCGATGTTCTCGTCGTTGAGCAACAGCTCGGCCATGTACGCATGAACCTCGTCGTCCGCGCCGGGGTTTATGTCGAGGGGGTTCTTGATTGGAACCAGCTTCTCCAACCCTTTTGAAGCGATGAGCCGTTTCATGGCCAGCCGGGTGGTTTCGGAATAAGTCCCGAGGGACATGCTGTACTCGTCGGATTGGAGCGAATCCGCCATGCCCACGGCCTCGAACCCGGCACCGCTGACCGCACCGAGCCGCTTGCCCCGGATGGTCGCGTTGGTGAAGGTTTCCGCCAGAAGAATCAGATCCTGGAATTCCGTGAAGTTGCGGGCCATGATCGCGCCCGCCTGCCGGATGCAGGTTTCACAGACCATGTAGTCCCCGGCGAGGGATGCCGTGTGGCCGCTGGTGGCCGTCTTGCCTTCGGGCGTCCGCCCGGCCTTGTAGAAAACCACTTGCTTGTCACGCCGTATGGCCTCGCGCACGGCCTCCGCAAACTGGATCCCGTCGAGATCCTTGAAGCCTTCCGCGTAGACGGCGATGACATCCACTTCTTGGGAGTCCATGAAATGGCGCATCATGTCCCCGAGCGTGAGATCCGTCTGGTTGCCCATTGAAATGAGATAGGACGGGCTCATTTCCGGCGTCTGGCTGAACCGGTTCAGAAGGAAAGCCCCGCTCTGGCTGACGATGGCTGTGCGGCGGCGAGGGTATTGCTTGTAATCAGGCATCTTGGCGGCTGGGATGAACCATGTGTCGAATTTGCCCGGACGGGAAATCACGCCCATGCAATTCGCCCCAAGGAAGGCCGGGCCGCCGTCCCCTCCGGCGGCGAGGTTCTTGTGGGCTTCGGTGATGCGGGCGATCATGTGCTCGGTCATTTCCCGGCTTTCTTCCGTTTCACCGAGGCCGCCGGGGATGAGCATGACGCTGTGCGCGGCGTTGTTTTCAATGATTTCATCCACCAGAGGCGGAACCTGTTCCGCTCCGATGGCGACGATGAACAGATCCAGCGGATCAGGAAGCGCACGGAGGTTCGGCACGCAGCGCACCCCGCTGGCGTCGTTTTCGCCGTCACGGATGATGACGAGTTTGTCGCGGTCAAAACCGGAGTCGATGATGTTTTCAAGGATGATCCGCCCGAAATTCCGGCGCTTGGAGGAAACGCCGATGATGCCGATGGATTTCGGGTGCAACAGGTTGGCGATTTTTTGGATGGGACGGGGAGCGGGGCGTTCGCCGGGAGTCGAAAAGCGGCACATGCCGTCCAGCGGGACCATGAGGTAGTCCGTGAACGTGAACGGGTTGATCTCCAGTTCTTCAATGATGAACGGTGCATCGGGGTTGCAGGGGGAGAAATAGTTCCCCATGCGGATGAACGACTCGAAGCATTCGATAAGCTGGTCGTCGGTCACAATGCGGCGTTGCCCGCGGGTCAGCCCGGCCAGTTTCCGGTAGGAGACGGTCTTGCGGAAAAGCTCGAAGAAGGCATCGCCGTCGGTCAGTTCCGTCAGTGCGGCGACGATGGCCTGCCCTTTGCGGAAACGCTCGGCGTAGAGCTCGGTGTCCGTACCGCCGAGGCCCGCGCTGATGACCATGCCGAACTCGCGTGTGCGGCGCAGGCCGACGATCAGCTCGTTGCCGAACGATGCGGAGTCCGGCGGCATGAACTGTACTTGCAGGACGCCCTTGAGGTCTGCGGCGATGGCGTTCTGGAGCGCGGTTCCCGCCAGTCCCTTGTAGCTTTCGGGCGCGGAGGCGGGGCAGCGTTCGATCCATTCGGCATAGCGTTCCGGCACCTCGGAGAGCATACGCCGCACGGCGGAACGCACTTTGTCGGGCGTTTTGGGGACGATGCGCACGCCGCCCACTTCGGTCTTGTGGACGATGGTGGGGGAGATGATTTTCAGCACGGCCTTTTCGCCGGGCAGGGACATGATCTCCTCTTCCATCGGTTTGGCGTTCCGTGGGATGAAGGAGCATTTGGGCGGCGTTTCCGAACCGGAAAGGCTCAGCAGATTGTACACTTCGAATTCATAGAGAAAATGCCGCCCCTCAGTGTGGGCGTTGCGGAACAGCTCGGTAATGGGCTGATATTCAACAGTCAGATTCATGCGAGTCTCCAGCTGGTTGTGCGGTCGGAAAGGGAATCGTCGCTTCCGAACCGTTTTTATCCCTTTTCGCCGGGAGAGGGAATCAGGCTGTAGGCGTGGCCCTCGCAATTGTGGGAGGGGTTTCTTGTCGATTATATGCCCGTACCGGAGATCCGGAACTTCTGACGAACAAAAAAGGCTCCATTTTGGTGGAGCCTTTTTTGTTATTTCCAAACATCGTGCCAATCAGATTTTTCACAAGTTCACATTCTTAACTTGGCTGCAACAGATTCTCATCTTGGATGACAGCTCACAATGTACGCAACAGCCGCCACATGGGGCAAGCCTTTATCCATTTTTTATCCATACAAGAAAAGAGCGGTTACCGTTTTCACGATAACCGATTGATTTCATTTGGTGGGACGTGCGGGGGTCGAACCTGCGACTCTCTGCTTAAAAGTCCGAGAGTATTGCGTGTTGCAAATGTTTATAGGGTACGTTGTTTCGTTTAATTCATTGATTATAGAAGCAAAAAATGTTAATCCGCTAGCATTGTCCAGTGCGCCACAGGGTAGCAAAAGGGTAGCAAAATGCGCCGCAGGGTAGCAAAAGGGTAGCAGGATATGAGCGAAGACGGGAAGCGTACCCCGACGAAGGACAAGGGCGTCTACAGCCGGACGAGTGGCACGAAACGGCACAACGGGAAGGCCGACGTCTGTTTTGACATCACCTACAAGGACAAATCCGGCAAAAAAATATGGGAGAAAGTCGGCTGGCGTTCCGAGGGCGTTTCGCAGGCGCTGGCCGCATCCGTCCGCCGGGAGCGGATGGAGGAAATCCGTACCGGCCGTCCCGTGGACAGGGCATCCCGCACGCTGACCTTTGGAGCTGCCTATGCCGAATGGGAACGGACGCATCTGCCCAAGCTCAAGGAGCAGGTGCGGGTCAAAAACCTTGCCGAGCTGCATGTCCTGCCGTTCTTCCGCGACAGGCCAATGAATGCCGTCACGCCTCTGGAACTGGAGCGCATGGGGACTCGGATGCGCGAAGACGGCTTTTCGGATCAAACCATCCTGCATGTGTACAGCCTGATCCGCAGGGTCTACAGGAAGGCCTTCCTGTGGGGCATCTACAACGGGCCCATCCCCACGGCGGGAATCAACCTCCCGCAGCCGGACAATGCACGCCAACGCTATCTGACAAAGGATGAGGCCGCCCGTCTGCTCGGCGAGCTTCGCAAAACATCGCTGCTTTGGCATGATATAGCCCTTTTATCTCTCCATACCGGGATGCGGTTATCCGATATTTTGGGGTTGCGGTGCAATCAGGTCAATCTTTCCGGGGGGATCATCGACGTCATTGCCTCAAAGCCCGGAACATATACGGCCTATCTCACAAAAGAGGCGTCGGACATGCTTCGCGAAAGGCTTTCCGAGCCTTCCGGGCTTGTCTTCCCGTCCCCGAAGGGCGGAAAGCAGATCATCCGGGCCGGAAAGCCGTTTCTGCACGCCGTCAAAGCGTGCGGCTTCAACGACGGACAGCCTGATCCGCGCTATCACGTCGTGTTCCATTCCCTGCGGCACACCTACGCCTCCCTGCTTGTTCAGCGCGGGGTGCCGCTGACCGTCGTCTCGAAGCTCATGGGGCACGCCACGACAAAGATGACGGAACGTTACGCCAAGCTCTCCCCGGACAACAAAAAGGACGCCGCAAAGCTGATTTCGGAAATCCTCAGCTCGCGCGAACCCGGCTCTTGCTGAGAAACGCCTGTATGTCGTCGTGCGAATAGAGCACCGGCGCGTTCTTCGTGCTCTGGTGGTACGCGGGGCCTCCCCCACGGCAGCGCCAGACCTTGAGCGTGCCTTCCTTCAGGCCGTACAGCTCTTCCACTTCGGGCGGAGTCAGCAGTTCCCGGCGCTTGAGCATTTCAAGGCGTCCCACCCCCTTGAGGGCTTCGGCGAAGCCCATGCTCAAGCAGGCGGCCAGATCGAGCTGTTCGAGCGCGGACGAAAGTTCGGAACGGGATGCGTCCATGATCATCTCCCCCTTTCGACATTGGCCTGCAATCCGGCGAGCAGGCTTTCGCCTTCGGCAAGCAATGCCTGCACCCGGCGGATCATGCGGCGGGCTTCGGCGGCGTCGATCTCGTTGTCTGCCAGAACGTCCTGACCCTCGCGAGCGATCGCGCCCATCCGCCCGAACAGGCCGCCGAGACTTTGCAGCATCGCCGGGGCGTCCAGCGGTTTGACCGGCTGCACGCCCGTTTCCGTATTGTCCATGAGCCACTGGAGAATAATGGTATTGCCCAGCACGCGGCATAGGCGGGGAATGTTCGGGAGTGCCGGCCAGTAGTCGCCGGAAGAGAAAAAGCGCGAGGCCGAAGCGGCTCCCCAGTCCATGCCGGCGGCGATTTCGTCTTCCGTCTTGTGGCTGTAGGCGATGGCCATGCGCATGGCGGACACGAGGCTGTACCCCTTCAACGTTTCAGGTTGTTGCATCATATGACTCCCCGATGGTTTTATTGCGCTTGCGAATTGCATATTTTTTTATCATTATGTGCACAACGGATGCCTTGTTTGCGGGGCCGCAGCGGGGGAAGAAGTTCCTCTGGGATTCCGGCCTCCTCAAGAACAATTCTGACAGGCAGATAAACGCCCGCGCTCCCGAGGGATGTACTCAGATAGCCAAGTGAATAGCCTGTCTTTCTTGCCAGTTCCGTCGTCCGTATCTTGTTCCGCCGCATGAATATCTTGAGTCTGGCGCGCCGTTCCTCATTACTGTAGAGCCGAGACATAGCTGTCCTCCTCATGACGGGTGTATATTGATTAGATACTGCGTATATTCTGAATATACAAGATAAAAATATGAATACAAAAAATAATTTTCCAAAACGTATTGAATTTGTTTTTAATCATTTTAAAGAAAACCATTTCGAATACGGCGTTTCAAAGCCGACAAAGGAAGCATTCGTTACGTTCCTTGGCATCTCGCGCGGAAAACTCCAAAGTTGGGAACGCGGATATTGGCCGAAAGATGAGGACGTGCAGGCTGTTTCCCAAAAAATGCGCCTGTCGTTCGTGTGGCTGGCCTTCGGAACGGGCGAGCCGTTCGATGTTCAGCCCATGGCCGAGCCTTGTCCCGCCGCGCGGGAGGCCGTGGTTCCTTTTGTTGCCCAGCAGGAGCGGGACCCCCTTCAGAGGATGACGCAGGCAATCGGCATAGGGGAGGACGCGTGGTCCGTCAGCGAGTATCTGGGCATCCCGATGGCGGACGCCAGCGCCTATATTCAGCAGGTCATGGCCTGCCGGCAGGCACGGCAGCACTACAGGGACACCCATCCGAACGCGGTCCAGCCCCTGCCGCAGCATCTCCCTCTGCCGGATTCATGGCGGGAGGCCGCCCGTAGGCGTTACGGCGTCACCCCGTCGTGGCTTGATTCCGGGATCGGCAAGAGCCACGAGGCACGGGCTGAAGATACCCCGGAACTGCGCACCCTGCGCGGCATGGTGGCCATGCTCAAGGAACATGGCGGAACGGACGAGCAGGTGCGGGAACTTATCCTGACCTATGGAAAGCGCGGCGACGCCGGCGCGGAGGCCGGAGACGGCACGAAGCGGGAACAGCCTGCGCAAGCTGCATTTTTATGAGCAACATGCGCATAGTGCAGTGAATCCCCCGGAACCGAAAGGTTTTGGGGGATATTTTTATATAAAAAATTATATAAAAATGCTTGACGATGTGTAAAAAATTATATAAAAATAAAGGCACGAAAGGGGGAGTCCATGACAAAAGCCCGTGAAATCAAAAAAGAGCTTCAAGAGGCAGGCTGGACATTCGAGGAAGGGGGGAGGCACACACTGGCGATAAGCCCCGACGGAAAGACAAAAGTCCCGATACCCCGGCACGGCGGCAAGGACATCCCGACAGGGACACTGAAAAGCATCAGAAAACAAGCCGGGCTGCGGTAACAGAAAAGGGCGGGGGAACCCGCCCGAAGGAGTCTTGCCATGAAAAGATATTATCCCTGCGCCATCGTCCCTGAAGACGAGGGCGGCTATTCCGTCTATTTCCCCGACGTTCCCAATTGCTTCACCTGCGGCGACACGCTGGAGGACGCGCTGGAAATGGCGGAGGACGTGCTGGCCATGATGTTGCAGAGCATGGCCGAGGAGAGGAAGGACATCCCCGAACCGTCCGACATTGAACGCGTGAAGCGTGCCGTTGCGGCGGAAAGGGCCGAAGGCGGGCTTTCCATGCCCGACGCCACCGTGTACCAGTTCGTTGCCGCACCGAGCCTCGATATGGTTCCTGTCAGGGTCAGCGTGAGCTTCCCCAAGTCTGTGCTTGCCCTGATTGATCAAAAGGCATCCGTCCACGGGATGACCCGTTCCGGCTTCCTCGCCAGAGCGGCACAGGCGTACGGTGCCTAGCCCAGATGCCCCGGAATCGGAAGGTTCCGGGGCTTCTTTACGCTACGGCTTGCGTTCCGCGTGCCGGCTCTTCCGGCAGGCTCATTGTGTCCCCCAATGGCTGCCGCCGAACACGCGCACGGCCACCCACATGATCCATGCGGCCGCCGCGTGTCCCGAGGCGATCACGCACTCGCGCAGCAGCCGATCCGCAAGCCAGCGGTCGCGCCAGCCTCCGCCTTGTTCGTAAAACAGATCGTGCTCGTCGCAACAGCCCCGAAAGGGCATGTCGATACCGAAGAGCCGCAGGTGCAGGCCGCTCAGCACAGTACAGCCGTCGCCGTTTTTGTCGTTTTCCGGCATAGTTCCTCCTTGCCTTACTCGCCGTTTTCCGTCAACGAGACGGCCAGCTTCAGATTGTTCAGGACAGTCCCGCCGCGCAGGTAGATGACGCCCATCCTGACCGGACTTGCAGGCGTGCCGCCGGCGGACATGATGCCGTCTCCGACCTTGCAGTTCAGGAAGATGGCTGAGGTGCTGTGGCGGGTCGTCACGTTGATGGAGTCGGACTGCCCCGCCGTGAACGTGCCGCCGGCGATGGATACCGTCTGCGTCAGCGAAGCCGTGCCGGAGTAGAGCGCCGCGTCGCTGTCCCACGCCGCCGGACGCGAGGCGTTGATTTCCAGCCCGCCCGTGTATTTGATGTTCAGCGCCGTGCCGCTGACCGTGCCGTCCAGCGTGATGATGCCGCCGGCGTCGATGCCGACCGTCAGTGAGCCGTAGGTCGCCGTTTCGGGCGTCATTGCCGCCAGCAGCAGGTTTATCGGCTCCGGATCGGGGATAACCTCGTTTGGTCGCGTGACCGTGTGATTCCAGTGTTGCAGGCTGGTGTAGCCGTCGCGTACGGATTCCAGTTCCACGCGCACTTGACGGTTGTACTGGCGCACTGCGGCATTGTTTTTCGGGAAAATGACAACGGCGGTCGTTCCCATATTGTTCGTTCTGTCCGATCCGTTTTCAGTAACTGTACCGGAAAAAGTCTGCCCTTCTGCAATGCCGGAACTGCCGACCGCAAGTCGAAGCTGCGACCCGGATGAAGGAGTAAAAAAGTTCCCGATGCTCGTGCTGAAGTTTGTGCTGGAAAGCCAGACAATGGATACGGCAAAAATGACGAGTCCGTTTTTGATGGATGCTATCTCCGGGAGGGCTACTTTCGTATAGGGAGTGCTGGAGTTTACCACTGTTCCAGACAGGCTGACGCCCACGCCGCTTTCATGACGCCATGCTGAAATCAGCACATTTATCCTCACGGAGCTTGCCTGTGTCCATGTGCTGACGGAACCGGCATCAGCCGCCGCAGACTCCTTTCTATAGACGGAAATCTGCTGGTCTGCCTCGAAGGCCGGCGTTTCCGCGACGAGCGCCCAGCCAGCGGGAGGTGTAACGGTATCCCTGTGCATGACATGGGCGAGGAGGAGATCGCCTTCCAGAACGGCAGTCCCGAGAGTGACGGAGAATGATGTTGCGGCATCGTTGGAGGTGTTGGTCGAAAACCAAACAGCCTCAATACCTCTGATGTCGCAATCCGCCGTCTCCGTATCCCACGTCCAGCTTGTGCCGGTCAGCCCGGTGAGGTTCTTCTTCAGGGTGTTGTTCTCGTCATAGACGCGCAGCGTGTAAGTGGTGCCGGGCTCGGGGCCGATGTCCGCGGCGGTCTGGGAGACGACGACGTCCTGTTGTTCGATGCGGTCGCGGTGGCGCCAGCTTACCGTGAGCGGCCCGCTGATTTCGTCGGGCAGGTACTCGCCGTTGATGCGCAGCCCGCCGGGCGGATAGGGCCGGATCAGGCGGGAGTTCATGCCGAGCGACACGGAGGGGGCGCGGGCGGGATCGACGACCCCGCCCGGCCCGTAGGTGGCGAGCACGCAGGAGGCCGACGAGCGGGCGGCGAACTGGAAAAGGCAGAGCCCGCCGCCTTCGTTGGAGGGGAGCCAGAGCCGGGCCCCGGCCTTGTGCGCCTGCGGGAGCGTGTCCAGAACGCCCCGGCGGACGTGCAGCGCCGTGGTTGTCCACGCCGTGATCTGGATGATTTCCTCGTCGATGAAGGCGAGATCGTCGAGGCGCAGGGGAAGCGCCGCCGTGTTCCCTACCTCCCATACCTCGTCCACGGGGGCGACGCCGCCGGGCAGGAGGATGGAGGCCGAGAACGCGCCCGCGCCCGCGTCCTCCCAGCCGTTCTGCGTCCGGCGTTTGTGCATGTAACCGTAGTCCGTGGACGCGGGGCGGGCGGCCAGCGTCATGAGGTAGCCCGCGGCCGGCGGCAGCCCGACTACCTCGTCCGGGCCGAGATCGAGCAGTGAGGGTGCAAGGTGATAGGGCAGCTCCAGAAGCTTCGTCACCGTGGGGGCGGAAGGCGGGGCGAAAGGCGTCTGCCACGCGGATTCGGGCACGGGCGAGGCGATAAGCTGCATGTCCGCCCCGAAAATGTCCTCCGCGCAGGTGAGGGTGACGGCGGGCTTGTCCGGGGTGCCGTAGTCCGCTTCCAGCACGCGGCAGATCATCCGCTCAAGCCCCATATCGGGATAGGCAAGGACGAAAAGATCGCCTTCCTCCAGCGATTCCAGCGTGCTTTTGCCTTGCAGGGTGAACGAGCGCAGGGGGTAGCTGCGCGCCCGCAGTTCCCGGCTGAGGATACGTGGGGCAAGGTCCGGGATGGCATTGGTCAGATGCTCGAAGGTGACTTCCACGGCGTTGATCCGGCCCCCCTGCATGTCGATGTTGGCGAGGTTCTCCTGCGTGATGCTGGCCGATTCCTCGCCCGTGTCCGTCAGCTTCGTGTATTTGAGCGTGATCTTGTTGACGAGGGCGTCGAGGCTGACGGCGGCCATATCCGTCAGGGCGGAGAAGTCCCCCGGCCCGATGGCCGGAAGGCTGGCCGCGGCGTAGCCGCCGCGCAGCAGGCGCAGGCGTATCCTGCCTGTGCCGCGGTCGCGGGTACGGATGCCGTCGATACAGTCGAGAAGGCTCTGTATATAGGTTTCCGTCTTGTCCGTGCCGTTCCAGACTGGAGAAAGGCCGAAGTTCTCGGCATAGAGGATGTCCGCTGCCTGCCGGAAGCTCGCGTCGTCAAGGTCGTCCGCCGTATACTGCCCGCCGAGATCGGGGTTGATCAGCGCGTCGCGGATTTCATGGGCCGGGTTGATCTGCGTGCCCGCGATGACCGCCTTGTCCGGGTACCAGTCATAGGCCGTATGCCGGACAAGGCACCGGAGCGTGCGGAACTGCGGGGAAAAGCTCGCGACGTAGCTCTTGTCCATGCTGAGCGTCACGAGGCCGCGGTGGGCGTAGACGTCTTCACCAAGGTATTTGCGCATGACCCGGTTCGGCAGCTGATCGGGCTTGCCCATGCTGGCGACGAACGAGCCTTTCAATCCGCCCGATCCGCCCGTGCTGTTGCCGCCGAAAAGGTCCGCCCTGTCGACCGTGATCTCCTGATCCGTGGCTTGCCCTTCCCACGCCACGCGATCCCCGTAGACGATCTTGAGCAGCTTGTCGGCCTTCAGGCAGAGCCCGAAGATGGCGGCCATGAAGTAGTCGTAGCCGACGACCTGTTTTTTCTTTTTGGAGCTTCCCATCAATTCTCCTCATGGCGGGCGCGTTCGCGGGCGTTCTTCGCTGTTTCGATGCCCATGTGCTGCCCGGTGGCCTCCAGTTCGTCGGCGGTGACGCGCCCGGCCATGAGCGCGGCGAAGTCGATTCCGGTGCGCAGGCAGAACCGCCGGACGCCGTCGGCGCAGTGCAGATGTTCCCCATGCCGGATGTCGCCGGGCAGGACAAAAACGTCGGGTCCGCTCATTGCTTGACCTCCTTGGTACCTTCGGGCTGCCACCACAGGCAGTTGACGGAGACGAAGCGCGTCCCCCGGACATGAGGGATGGGGATGCCCTCGTCCGCCGTGGGGGACGCCAGTTCCCCGGGCTCGGGCGTGGCCCCGCTGGTTTTGGGGCGCGGGGCGAGCAATATGGAAATGGCCGTAAAGACAAATGAAATGGCGAGGGAAACGAGAAATGAAAACATGGCTTATCCTATGGGCGAGACGAAGGGGTTTTCAGTGGGGATCCAGCGGTGGCCGCCGAAGTTGAGGCCGTTGCCGAAGCGGGACACACAGCAGGCCCAGCTTTTGTCGCAGCCCGGATAGAGCGTCACCGTATCGCTTTTTTTCAGGAGCAGAGGCCGCTCCAGCGTAAGGACGTTTCCGGCGTTGCCCATGATGCAGCGCCGCCGCCCGTCGGCCGCCGTGATAAGCTGTCCTCCGGCAAAGCGCCCGTCCTCCGTCCCGGACGGGAGGGAGAGCGTGAGCGTGGAGCCAGTACTTTCCGAAACCCGCGCCTCAAGGCGGCGGGCTGTCCTGTCCACGCGGCAATGCGGCCCGTAGAGGGTATGCGGGCAATTGATCTGGTAGTTTCTGATCAGCCCGCTGCGCTCCATGCGCGCCGCCAGAGGCTCGCAGCTTAGATCGCAGGTATAGGCTTCGTCGGAAAAGCTGAAGGAGGCTCCGTTGACCGTGCCGCTCCATACGGCGGGCAGGTCCGCCGCCCCCCGGACGCCGCGAAAGACCTTGAGGCGCATGGCGTATTCCGGCGTCCCGCTGAAAAAGAGCGCGGCCACGGCATTGGTCGCGGGAAGCGTGATCGTCAGAACGTCCTTGGCGAAATCGTTGGAAAAATGGAGCCCTCCGCGCAGCAGATACTCGGGCGCGTAGACGTCTCCCTTATAGACATAGGGCTCGCCGGAGGTGGCCGCATAGCGGTAGGTTTCCCCGCCAAGTTCGAAGCGGTACAGCTCGATGGGCGCTTCCCGCAGGAAGGCCGCCACGCCGGAAAAGAGGCTCATGCGTCCACCTCCACGACGGAAAAGGTCACGTCCGCGGCCCATTGCGTGTAGCGCCACGTGAAGAGGGCGCTGTCCCCGGCCAGCCGGACGAGCGTCAGAAAGGAAATGATGCGGAACTCGGCGGCGGGCAGGTTTTCGAAGGGCAATGCCTCGTCGAGGGAGAGGATTTCCTCCGCCGCGGGCCCGGCGGCAACCGAGACGATGCGCCGCAGGAAGACCGAGCCGTCGGCCAGTTCGATGCGGATACGGTCGCGCCCGGGCGTAAGGCCCGAGGCCGCCCAGCCGCTGCGCCGGACGGCAAGGCCCACGGTCTGGCGGTAGTCGCCCGCGGGTACGAAGTCGTGCCGCCCGGTGGACAGCCAGAAGGCGGCGCAGCCCCCGCGCCACGCCATGAGCGCGCCGCGCATGGCCGCGATTTCCTCCGGCGTTTCGCAGGGGACGAGCACGCTCCATGTTGCGCGTGCGTAGGGACAGGGGTTGAGCGTCCGGACGGGGCCAAGCCCGTTGTCGAGCAGGACTTTGGGGACGGTTACGTCCCGGCTCAAGCCCTCTTCCGTGGCGTAGGCGGGCATGTCGAACAGCGGAAAGCCGTCATAGGCGCTTTCCGGAAGCCGTTCCGCCCATACCGGCGGCGAGGACACGGCCCACTGCACACGCAGTACGGAGGCGTCGCCGGGCTCGTCGGTCCGGCCCAGTGCCTCGATGCGGGCGTCGGCGCACGGGACGGCAAGGCACATTCCGCCGAGAGCCCGGGCAAGGGGCTTTTTCAAAACAAGCCCGCCCGGGGAAGCGGAAGCGACGGAAAAGGACTCGAAGGTCAGGGCGTCCCGCCACAGGATGCCTCGCCCGCCGTCTTGCCACGCGCTGCCCGAAGTGTCGAAGGCGAGGCGTTCCGAGCCCGCCGCCGGGGATGGGATGCGCTTTGCCTGCTCGAAAAGCGGCAGGACGAAGCTCCCGGCCCGGTGCGAGTAGATGAGCGACTCCGCGTAGGCCGCTTCCCGCCCGACGGCGGCATAGGCCGCGCCGTAGGACACGCGGGGCACGTCGCGCAGGGGCCGCCTCTCCTCGCTGTGGCCAAGCCCGATCACGATGTGCGTCAGCCATTCCCATGTCTCGGAAAGGCCGCGCTCGGGCGCAAGCCCCCACACGAGCCCGCGGGAACCCGTAATGGCAAGGGGAACGGAAACCGTATCCACGGAGAAGAGCAGAACACCGTCCACGTCGGGCGTGCCCTGCATGGAGACGGTCACGGAGAAGCCCGCTTCCCCCAAGGCGGCGAGCCCGACCGAAGGGCCCGCGGTATCGCTGATTCCCTCGTAGTTGCGCCGAAGTGTGGATACGAGCTGGGGAACCGAAAAGGCGTTCCAGAGCACGCACTGGTAGGTCATGCCCTGCGTCAGCAGCCCCACGTCGATGACGCCGGGCAGGAGATGAAGCTGCCCGTAAATGAGGTCCGCAACGCTCTCGGCCATGCGGTGTCCCGAGGGCCGGGCAAGAGGGGTTGCGTCCACATGGACGGCCTCCCCGGTGAGTAAGCCAGAGGCAGGCCATGCCCCTGCCGGGGCCGCCGCCGAAAAGGCGTGCTCGGGCAGCCCTTCCCTGAGCGGCCACAGGACGGACGAAAAGGTCATGCCTCCACCTCGACGGCAAGGCCGATTTCGTCGCTATCGGAAATGTCCGGGAACACCATGAACACACGCCCGCCGATGCGGATGCGGTCTTTCGGCTTCAGGCCTCGCATATTGACGGCCCAGTATGGGAGTTCCCCTATAACACGAATATCCTCACCTCCGCATGAGTAGAGCAAAGGCTTGATAAGCATATTTCTGAGTGTCCCCGGATTCTGAAGAACAGCCCTGTTATAGCAGGGTACGGAAGGGCAAGTTCTTCCCTTATAACAGTATGTAATGGTAACTCCTGCATTGACGATATCCCCTCGTACCCGTCCATCTGTATACCAACCACCACCGAGAAGCGGACGACTGGTTATGCTTGTTCGTACAACAGAAGCGGCTTCAGCGTATTGTGGATAGCCATAATCCTGTTCATCAGGAAGACAATCGACATTGACACCACCATAGAGGACCCCTATCGTTCCGTAATTACCGATTAGTTCGTACCAATATCCCTGAATTTCTTTACTGAGCTCGTACAGCATGGATAACATCAGTCCCATTACACAAATGGAGCCCCAAGCGGAACGTAATACCATATTCAGCTGTGTTTCGCCTTCGTCACCGTCCGCCGCACCGAATAGAAGTGGAACCCATCCTGTATAGGTTGTTCCATCATACAGCGTAGATATGACGCGAATTGCCGTAAGGACAAAGCTGGAACAGACGCAGACGATTTGCTCCACAATTGGTGGAACAACCCACCAACCTGTATTGGATTGTAAGTTAGCGCTTGTGCCTCCCCATACGGGCCTTCCTGACTTGTTTGACATATACATGTCTACTATGCGTTCGGTGAACCGCCCCGGCTGCGCATCCCATGCGGCGGAACCATTAAAACCGGTGTTGCCGTGTACGCAGAGCATATATTTTCCGGTGTCATCATAGGCTTGCAAAAGGCGGAGAGAAAAAAAGAGCTTCTGGCTGCCGTTTCCCAAACTGTGCAGGTAAAGTTCCCCGTCCGCGTCGATGGCGTCCTTGTCGATAGTCCACCCGCCGGACTCGGCGGCGCGCCGGATATTGGCGAGCGCGTCCTTTTCCGTGGTCACATTCGTATACGTAAAAACCTTGCAGGGCTGCGCCATCACTCGTCTCCTAGAGCCATGAAGCTGTGCCACTCCACGCGGTTGATGTCCGGGAAAAGTGTATAGCCGCCCACGGTGCTTTCTGTACTTGCCAGCGAATCAGGAGCCCAGTGGACACCGTACAGTTCTCCAGCGAGTGCGGCCCCGGCATAGCTTCCTGCCTCTTCCATTTGTACGATATACAACGGGAACAGTACCCGCTTTGAACCGGGAGGAAAGACGACGCCGATTGTACCCAGCGTGTCCGGCTTTGCCGTCTGTTCCGATGCTCCAGAAATCACCGACGTTGGGCAGACGGCAAAATGCGAAGACCAAACACCGTCAGGGCGGCAAATCTGGTGGCAAGCATGGATAACAGCTACTCCCTTTCGGCCAGTACCCGCGCCGTACAAAAGGCAGGCTTCTGCGGTGCATGTCTATGTCGTAACTTCCCGTTGTGGCTATGCTGTCGTGCCATGTCGTGTATTGCCACAGGCTCGTGTACCCGTCCGTCAGGCAGGCCAGCGGCCACGGGTTCTCGCTCGGCAGCGAAAAACGCCGCAACTGCCCAAGGTAGGCGTTGCCGTAAAGTCCGTTACACTCCACGACGAGCATCACGCGCGCCTTGTTGCTCCAGATCCACAGATTCATGGCGGCGTTCCAGCAGGGCAAAAAGCTGTGCGTGCCGTTTTGTCCCGTTCCGTTGCCGTAGCGCGTATCAAGAAAATCCGTACCGCCGTCTGCGCGTGGGGCGGCATCGAACGCCTTGTAGACCTTGCATACGAGGCCGCCTTTCACGCTGTCGGTATACGTGGCCGCGTACAGCCCGACATAGACCTCTTCGGTCCCTGAAAGGCTTGTATTCCGAAAGACCGTGGCCGGACCCCACTCAAGGGCGTCGTGGCGCGCGACGGTCCAGTCGCGGCCCGGCACGGCGGGATCGCCGGTGATGAAAGCCTTTATCTTGGCGAGCACATCCGCGTGGTTGGCCGCCGTCAGCTTGCCGCTGAATGCCATCAGGCACGCCCTCCCTGCGCCACGTTCTTGACGGCGGCGCGGTTCTGGTTCATCTGGAAAAGGAAGGTCCGCGCCCCTTCGGGGCTACGCATGTACTTCTCGATCTTGCTGTTGTCGTCGACGATGACGATGTTCGGAGAACCGCCGCCCGTGCTGTTTTGGATGGCCGAAGCCAGCGCCTCGATTTTGTCCGCGATGACGTCGAGCTTCGCGCCCATGTTCGCGTTGTCCGAGCGCGACAGCACCCGTTCACCCGTCTGCAAGATTGCCGGGCGTTCGTCCGGGCGGAGCAGCCCGCCCTCGTGGTAGCGCGGGGCATTGGCGAAGAGGGACAGCGGCACGGTACGGGTAGCGACGCCGCCCATGCCCACGATGCCGCCCGAATGGTGGATCGGCACGTTGGCGACGTGCTGCCCGAGCGCGGCGTCGTATCCGGCGAACCCCGTTCCTTTGCCGGAATAGAAGCTTCCGCCGCTGAACATCCCGGACAGGGAATTGGTCAGCAGGCCGAGGATGCCGCCGATGAGCTGGTTGGTCGCCGCGTTGGCGGACTGTACGGCAAGCTGGCGGGTCAGGTTGGCGAAGAACTCATCCGCCGCAAAACGCCCCTCATTGAAGACCTGTTCCAGCGCCGAGCCGCCCACGTTGCCGATGGTCTGGAAGGCGTTGGTGAACAGGTTTTCCATCTGGCCGGCGGCGTCCGTCGCCGTGGAGACGTAGGACAGTGACGCCCGCGCGATGCCGTCGTTCCAGCTGCGGGAGGATTCCAGCTGTTGCAGCTTCAGCCACTGCTGGATGTATTCTTCGGAAATGCCGACGTTCTTGCGGAGATTGTCGGCCTGCGATTCCAGCAGCTTGTTGTTGTATGTCTGCGCCAGCCCAAACTGTCCGGCCTGCTTGTACAGGTCCCGGTAAAACTCGGAAGCGGCCTGCGCGTCCTTGATCTGCGATTCCTTTTCCTTGGCGGCTCTGTATTCGTTGACCTTGGCGGTGACAGTTCCTTGCGCCACGCCGAGGGAAAGCAGCTTGCGGGTAAGGTTGTCCGCCTCGCGGTCCAACTCCATCTTGTTGACGGTCTGCCAGTCCCCAGACAGCCGGGCGACGGAAAGCGTCACGTCGTTCAGCGCCTCGGATTGCTTGCGGATGTTGTCGGCGTTGGCGGCCTCCGCGTAGCGGGTGGTGACGGCGGTCAGCTCGGAGAGCGACAGCCCGGCGTCCTTGCCGCGCTTGGCGATTTCGGCGAGCTTTTTGTCGAGCTTCACGCCGAAGGCTTCCCCGCCATTGTTGAGCAGTCCGGCGATTTCCGCTTCCACGCCCTGCAAATACGTCTTTGCCGATTCCGCTTTTGATGCGCCGGCCTTTGTTTCTTTCGGAGGCGTATAGGCCTGCCCGGCTAAAGACAGCAGCTTGGAAATATCCGGCGTCAGCAGCTTCCTGTTCCCGGACATGACGCCCTTGACGGCCTCCGCGGACAACCCGGCGGCGTTGAGCTGTTCCGCCTTGAATTTTTCAAGCCCTTTGAGTCCTTTGGCGTATGACTTGAATTCAAGGCTGGACATGACGTTTGCGAGCCGTTTCGGATCGAGTTTGCCCAGTTCCACCACGAGACTGTTGACGCCGGAGGCCGCCGCGCTGGCGCTTCCGCCGATGCCGTCCAGACCGGAAGCCACGTTCCCGGCTTGCGCCGTGACGGCTTCCTGCTGGATTTTCAGGGCGATGAGCGGGTCAAGGAACTTGGTGATGGCGGAGGACGTTTCGCCGGTCCGATTATACTGCACGCCCAATTCCATGAGCTTTTGCTTGACGGCCTCAAGTTCCGCGAGCGTGGCGTTGGCGATGTTCGTCGGCAAAAGTGAAGCCATCGCTTCGCGCAGTTGTTCCCGCATTGCGGGGGCGTTGCCGTCGAACAAGGCCATAGGGACGACTTCGCTCATGATGTTTTTATAGGCCGAACCGTTCAGCATATCGCCGCCGGCGACATGCTGGAGGTTGGCACTGACGGATGCCTGTTCAAATTTCAGGCGTTCCGCGGTCATGCCCTTGAGCTGTTCCCTGTAGGCGTCCAACGCGCTGGCCGCTGTCCCGGTGTTGTCGCTGACGAGCATGAGCGCATCGGCGTGTTCGCGGGAAAATTTCGTCGCAGCGTCTTCCTGCGTCGCCAGATAGCCGAGCCCTGCGGTCAGCGCCGTCACCGCCAGCCCGACCGGGCCGCCGAACGCGCCGAGCAGGGCGGAACCGGCTGTTTTCGCCATACGCCCGACACCGGCCAGAGAACTTGAGAAGGAGCCCAGAGCGGTGGGCAAGGCTTTCAACTTTTGCTGGTATATCGTTTCCGCCGCCGTCAATTGTTGTTTCAGGGCAAGTTGCTGGCGATCCTGCGCGGCGCGGATGATGGCGTTATCCGTGCCGTTTTGCACGGCCAGCGCGCTGCGCCGTTCGGCTTCAAAGCGCTCCAGTTCCGCGCGGGCGGCGTTACGGGCGGCAAGGGCGGCCTCGGTATCGGCCTGCGCCTTCATGGCCACGGCCTGCGCGGAGCCGAGGAGCGTCACCTTCCCGCGAAGCTGCGCCGCTTCCAGCTTGATGGTTTCGGCGGCGTAGCGGGCGGTTTCGTTGGCGGCCAGCCGTTTGGCCGCCGTCATTCCGGTAAGTCCGGAGCCCAGCACGACGGTTCCGGCGGCGACGGTATCGAAGTTGTCGGACAGGAGTTTCAGCACGTCGTTGAGCTGGCGCAGCCCCTCGGCGGCGGCAGGGGCGAACAGGTTGCCGCCTTGCGTGCCGAGGTTGTCCAGCATGTTCGCCGTGGTGTCCTTCAGGCCGTTCAGCGTTTCCTTCCAGCGGGCAAACGAGGCGTCCGTTTCCCCGGTTTTCTTGTTCATGGCGTCGAGATTGGCGGCGTGCTGGGCAAAGGCCGTTTCAAGTTGCGGGGCCAGCCCCACAAGCGACTCTTCGGAGCTGAGGAACTGCGCCAGCGAAGAGCCGGACTGCCGGGCCGCCGCGTCGAGCATCCGCCACGTCCGGGCAAGGCCGTTTTGCTTGACCATCGCTGTTCCGGACTCGTATCCCAGACGCCCAATGAGCCCGGCCAGCTTTTCGTTGGGCCGCAGCAGCTCCATGACCGCGGCCTTGTACTGCGTGGCCGCCTTCGCCGTGCCGCCGGAGGTGAGCGTCAGCGCGGAGAACTGCGCGCCCATTTCGTCCGCGCTGATGTTGGCCTGCTTCGAGACGCTGGCCAGTTCGCCGATGACCGGGATGACTTCGCCGACCGTGGTTTTGCCCTGTTTTTCAATGGCAAAGAGGAGGTCGGAGGCTTCGGCGGCCCTGTTTAGTTCCCCGGTGTACCCGGTCATGAGCGAAGTGAGCGCGTCCACGGCCTGCGCCTGCGAAACCCCGGAAACCTTGGAGGCCTTCGAAGCCGTTGAAAGCAGGTCAACCGCCTTGGCGGCTTCGGTCACGCCGGACGAGTAGACGGTATACAGCCCCTGCATGAGCTGGGTTTGCGAACCCAGCTCCGGCCCCAGCCCGGCGATGTCGGCCTTGAGCTCGCTTGCGCTGCGCGAGGTGACGCGCCGCATGCTGACAAGGGCCGTCTCGAAGGCGGCGGCCTGCCGGATGGCCTGCCCAAAGCCGACGCTGACGCCAAGCCCGGCAAACACGTTCCGCAGGCCCGGCCCCAGCGCGTTGAGGGCGTCGATCTTTTTTGCCAGAGAGTCCGCTTCGCCGCCGACCCTGCGGAACGAGGCGCTGGCCTTGTCGTCGGCATAAATGCTGATGCGCGTCGCCATGTTGGCCATCAGTGTTTCTCCCGGTTCCAGAGTTCAAGTTGCGTGCGTTCGATGAGCGCCACGCCGTTCAGCGTGTCCGCATCCATTGTGATGCCAAGCGCCCGCGCCACGGCGAAGACGGCGGGGTAGTCCAGACCGTACGGCCCGCCGAAGCCGACGCGCCATTGCGTGCCGCTGGCGCAGGCCAGCCGGGCCGCCGGGATGTTTGCGTCAAGCAGGGGCGGCTCGCGTTTGTCGCAGCCGCCGCAGGGGGCGGGCCGTCCGCGTTTCCGGCAGCGCCGGACGCAGGCCGCGCAGTATCGCGCGCGTCCTGCGTCCCCCGCCCAGCGCCACCAGCGTTTCAGTTTCCCTCTGTGACTTCCGGCTGCTCCAGTTTGGCGCAGAAGGTTTCGATTTCGAGGATGTCGCGCAGGTCGAGGCTGCCCCGGAGTCCGGCAAATCCCTCGACGCACAGCGACAGGCGGGCAATGCGGAAATCCATGACGCTGCGCTGGGCAAGGGCCTCAGCCGCGACGCTGTTCCCGGATGCGGAAAGCTCGGCGATGGTTTCAAGGCTTTCGATGCGCCGGCGTTCGGCCTCTTCCCATTCGGCAAAGGTGCGCCCGCGAAGCCCGACGGTTTTCCCGCTGGGGAGCTTGTGCGAGATGAATTCCATGTTTTCTCCGTTACGCGTAGGATTCCACGCGGTTGACGAGTTCAACGGCCATGACGGCATCGCCCTTGTCCACAAACGGCATGACCGTCACCGTCTGCATGAGCCCCTCTTTGCCGCTGATGGCCGCCCCTTCCGTGTCCAGTTCCGTTTCCGGATAGCGGAACCACACTTCGTCGCCGGTCACGGCGCAGATGCCCACGGCAAAGGAGACGGTGGAAGCGTCTTCCGAAAGCTGCTGGAACGTTTCGGATTCGAGGAAACAGGTCAGGGTGCTTTTGCACTCGGGGTCGCCTTCGGGCATCCGGCTGTACTGGCCGAGATCTCCGACGGCGGCCTTGGCTTCAATGCCGAACGCATTGGACAGGTCGCCGCTTTCGACCTCGCCCCGGCGCACGCCGTTGATCCACACGGACGTTTCGATGTTGTCGAAGGGAACGGCGGGCGGCGAGAGCGGGCTGGCGTCCAGCGGTTCGGCGGCTCCGCTTTCCCGGCCCACCACGAAGTCGAGGGAAAACTTCAGCTCGTCGTCCCCGCCGAAGTTGAAGTTCAGGCCGTTGACCTTGCAGAAGGCAAAGCGGCGGTAGGGCTTTTCAGCCGCGCCCGTTTCGAAGTCGAGGTATTTTTCCATCGTCAGGGTCGGCTGGCGTTTCGGCAGCGCGAAGGCGTGGCGGTAGAACACGGGAACGGCAATGGCGGATCCGTCAAAGGATTCGGCGGTGAACGTTTTTGTGATGACGAGCTGCCCGTTTTCCGTCCCTTCTTGCAGGACGTACGTTCCGTCGTAGTTTGTGGAGCCGGAAATGGTGACTTTTTCCCCGGCGTTCAGGGCATGGATGCCGCCTTCCACGGGCAGGGCCACCTTGCCGCTGGAGAGCGTTTTTGCCGCTCCGGAGAGCACGCAGACGCGGCCCCGGTGCAGGGTTGCCCCGGAAAGGGCTTCGGCCTTGTACGGGGCCTCGATCACCACCTCGTCGGCGGTGACGCCGGGCGCGACGCGGTAGGTGCCGTCGTAGTTCGCCGATCCGGTGACGGAAACCACGGCGTCCTGCACGAAGCCGTGCCCGATGCAGGGCAGGCCGACCAGCCCGTCGCCCTTGTCCGTCACGGCTCCGGAAAGCGCTTTTCCGGCACCGTCCGCCGTGGTCGCCGGCGCGCCGCACAGGGCCCGGATGATGTAGCCGAGCTGAGGCGCATACGATGCGCTTTCCAGCGAGCCGGAGAGGTTCGCCATGCCCGCGTAGGGCTTGCCGCTGCCGCGGGCTTCCCGGATGACGGAGCGCTGCTTTTTCGAGCTGCCGCGCTTGAAGTCTTCCGAGGCGAAGGCCAGCCGCACGCCGGACGTGCCGGCGGCGACCTTGCCGGGGGCCTCTTCCATGTACAGCGTCAGCGAGCACGCGCCGCCGGAAACCTGTTGATACTGAGGCATGTTTCCTCCTGAAAGGTTAGAGCCGCCTGCCGACGGGCAGGCTTTCGGTTGCGGTCAGCGTGGCGTCGAGCATGACCAGAGGATAGCCGGCAAGATGATACTCGGCGGAAACATCCCCGAGCGACACGCCCGGCACGGCCTGTTCAATGGTTTTCCTGATCAGCTCCCAGACTTCGGCGAGCCGGAGCGTCCCGGTCATGAGCATGACGCCTTCGCGGTTTTCGAAGCCTTCTTCGCTCAGCCCGATGAGCAGGCCGACTTCGTGCTCGTTCGCCTTGCGTCCCGGCCCGGTGGTGACGGCATCCGGGAACAGCGCGATGAACGGCGCGTCGCTCTCGTCGGGCGGGCGGCGCATGTCCACGCCCACGCGCAGGGCGACGGCCTTGCCGTAGTGGTCTTGCGACCACCGGCGCAGCGTCCGGCTGGACGCGAGGGCCGCCGCCCAGAGCGTGGCGATTCCAACGGTTGTGTGCACGGAAGACTCCTTTTTCGCGGGAGGATAGACGCAAAAAAAGATTTCCGGCAAACGGGGTTAACGCGGCGTCGGGAAGGATGGAAAACGGTTAACGGAACGGGGTTCAGGGCATGTCCGGCGAGAATGCCCCATTGCCGCGCAGGGCGTCGAGCGCGCGGCGGGCCAGCGTCCGGCTGTGTTCCTTTTCCGCTTCGGAGTAGGTGCGGAAGGTGGGCGTTTTCGGCGGGACGGCGGGCGCGCCGGGCACGGCTGGAGCGGGGCGGGGCGCGGCATGGGCGGCCCTGACGCGCACGGCGTTGGACAGCCATGTCCGCAGGAAGCTCGCCCAGTTGCGGACGGGCTGCCTTTTCTTTGCCTGCCACTCGCGGATGCGGAGGATTTCGGCGTCCACGTCCACGTCGGGGAAGTCGTGTTGCAGGGCCACCAGCAGGTGGAGGGGGATCGCCTTTTTTTCAACGGGCGGAGCGAAAGAAGCTCTCTCACGCTCCGGCGTCCTGATCGGAGTTTCTTTTTCCCGTTCCCTTTCCGATTCCCCGGACGGTAGCGATACCCTATCGGAAGGGTACGGCGCGGCCCCGAACAGGTGGGGGTAGCGTTTCAGAATGGCCCGGCGGATGGCGGCGGACTCCACGGTGGGGAGCAGGGCGCGCAGCGAAGTGAGGATTTTCGGCGAGGTGCTGCACTGGTGGCGGATGAAGCCGCAGACCCAGATGTCGCCGTCTTCCATGACGATGCGTCCGTCAAACTCCAAGTCCTCCAGAAACTCCCGCACGTCGTCCTCATCCAGCCCGGTTTCAAAGGCGATTTTGCGGACGGTCACGGACAGCACGCCGAGGTTGTTGGTGTTCGGACTGGTGAACAGGTAGAGGTACAGGAGCTTTTGTTCCGGCGGCATGTCTTCAATGGCGGGATTGTTCCAGAACGCCATGCGGATGGTGCGGTAGGTCGCCATTACAGCACCTTCACAGTTAAAGAGGTGCCATAGAGCGTCCAGCGGACGCGGGCGGACATGGGAAGCGGGGAGCCTGACAAGGGCAAGGAGGGCCGAGGCTTCGCCCAGACGGGCCAGCTTGCGGGCCAGAAGTTCGAGAGGAAGGCAGCCGCCGCACAACGCCGCAGAGCGGGAAAGCGAAATGGAATGGGACATGATGCACCTACCGGTTTTGGGATTGGGAAACAAAAAAGGCGGAACAACGCTCCCCGGCCCGGTAAGGCCGCCTGAGTCTCACGAACATCAGGACGTTGTTCCGCCAATATGTAACCGCATCCACAGGATAAACCTATAGTGCAATGGTGGCAGAAACAAGAAACGCCGCGATTTTCTTCAGCATGGGGACGCTGACGAAGGCTTCGGCAAGCCTTACCGATTTTGAGGGAGGCCAGAGTAGCGAAGGATTGGGGGTGGTGTCAAGAGGGGGAAATAACCTGTCTTGATGCAACATTATTCAGCTTGCTCAGGATTGAAATCTCTAGGAATCCATCCTTTTTCATTGCGCTCAGGAACAATAAAGCCTTGTTCTTCAATAAGTTCAATAACTTTCTCTTCGACTTGAGGGTTCCATCCATCCCAATTTCCATCGTAACAGGTACTACACACAGTTGTACCAAGAGATTTTACCCACTTCCCTTCGTGGTAGTAATGAGGTTTATACTGAAATGTGCTACCGCAAAGAGGACACGTTAACGTATCTTTTCCGCCCATATTTCCCTCGTAAGGTTAAAACGTTTTGTAAGCTACAACGTTATGGCTAGCTCCTGTAGGTGTCAAGAACGCCTTGCCATTCTGCCTCTTCCCGGCTACCTTGCCGCCGTGGGGCACTCCTCCGAAAGGAGGATACCCCATGAGACGCTTCCTCCGGGACGTGCTGGCAGCTTGGCTTGCCGCCGTTCTTGCGGCTGTGGCGGTTCATTTCATGAATCTCTAAAGCAGTTGCCCCGGTAGGAGGCGACTCTCCAACCGGGGCAGAAACTTGAGATTCCCAAAATCTCGGGGGACGTGCCCCACACGGGGCGGTGAGTGTTGACGCACTTGCCGCCCTTCTTGCGTTCAAGATAGCGACGTTTGCCGGAGTTGACAAGCGTGTTGTCTATTCATCATCCGCAGAAGGCTCCCCGAGCTTACGAACCGCGGGGGCCTCACGGACACCCGGACGTTACCTTGCCAATATGTAACCACATCCGAAAAAAGGATGCACTGGTGCAAGATATAAAAAAACCGTCATTGTCCGCTAGTTTGGGACTGGCAAAAGGCTACGGTGTGCCTCCCTTAGTTGGGAAGTGTAGATTCCCAAAAGGATGAGAAGGTGTCAAGAGTGAGATTATGCATTGAATGCTTCTATCTGTTTTTTCAATTCTCCATAGTTGCGATGCTCTTCTGTGATTTTATCTTTAAAACTACTCCAGACTGTAACGAGCTGTTTTTCAGAGGTTGTTTTAGTAAACAATTCAGAAAGAAGCGATGGAACTTTTCCAGCAGAAAATATTTGATCGTTGTCGATAGCACTTTTTAAGAATGATGTAAGTTGATTTTCTGATATATATTCTGAAAATGGCAAAATAAATTTTTCAATGTTGTATTCAGCAATTCTAAAAGATGATGAATTTATTGTTTTATTTAAAAAAGTATCCATATGATTATGGTAAAGTTTACTTGGAGCATGTTTATATTTTAAAATGTCTTCCATCTGTGAATCTGAAAAATCACTTATACTTTCATGAGCAGCAGAGACTATGCTGTCGTCATCTAAAAATAAAGATAGATATATAGGGAAAATATTTTTTTCATTTTTATAATTACGTACAAGCTCCTTGATTTTTATTTTGAATGATTCGTCTGTGTATATCCATATTGTTTTAAAATGATAGTTTATTATCAAAAGTTTGTATATATTTTCATCACCAATACCACTGAGTATAGAGGATAGTTTTGATTTTAAAATGTTTTCTGTATATAATGTATACATAGAATGGATAATATGTAATGCAATAGAAAATTTTTTAGCTTGAGAGTGTTTTGTCGTTTCGACAAAACACTCTTTTATTAATTGAATAACAATATTTTGCACAACAGATTTTTTGGCTCGTTTCAAATATCCCGAGGAAAGGTAAGTGGATGCTTCTTCAATATTTTTAGGAAAATATTCTGATTTTATTGTTTGTAAAATGTTTTCAATTACTGATTTACCTTGTACCGGTTCTCTAGAGAGTAAAATATCTATAGCATTTTTTATGTGTGTGCGAGCTAGCTCAGGTGAAGGATGATATATTGTATCAATATCATTCATGCTTGGATGTGCGCAACGATGCCTGTCATCTTGAAGCCTTTTTAAATCAATAATCTCATTTTCTGTTAAAAGAGAAAATTGATCTTTTGCATTAGTAAGAATATCTCGTTCAAAATTAAGTAAATTTCTTAAATTTTTTGATTGTAGATTATTATTGAAACTGGTGATTTCTTTTTTTGCCGCGGTATCACCAGTCAAATCAAGTTCTTTATATTTATAAAGAATATCAAAAAAAACAGCTTGCCATGTTGCCACAATTGCAGAACGATAAGCTCCAGCATGATAGCAAGCGACGGCTTCGCGAATATATTCGCGCCCACTTTCTCCACGACACTTTGTTACTAACTCATCCAAATCTTCCATTCCCATATTTATCATCCCATATTATATTACAAATTATTCAATCATTTCAAAATATTTAAATGCTTGAATGATATCTTTTACCTTGTCTTTCGGACAAGGCTTGGCAGCTTTATCTAAATTAATTCTATTAGGGGCATTTCTTGTTATTAATCCATATTGCTGCTTTATATCAGCTATCCAGCAGGTTTGAACGACATACCCGTATGTGACCTTGATATAGTTCTGTATCTCTTTGTAGGTAGCCATATTATTTATCTCTCCCTTCACTTAACATCCGAACAAATCCATCCACTGTCGTCTCAACAATTAGATCCTACTCCCAGAGTTTTCTGCTCCCGGCCTGTACACGGCAAAGATGACCTTGCCGGGGGCGCGCGGGTAGCGCAGAAAGCCTCTGTCCTCCTCTCCCTCCTCATTGGTATAGAAATTTAGATAAGCGTAGCCCCGATTAGAGGCACAGGTCAATGCCCCTTCTGAACTTGCGGGAATGTCAAAAGAAACGCCCGCCAGCGGGAAGGCTGACGGGCAGGGCAGGCAAAAGGGCTTGCTGGGAACGGCGCGGACGACTGGGGTGTCGCCGTGCACTAGTCTCAGAAAGGGGGTTGCGCTCATGGAGCAGTTCTTACTCGACGTCCTCACCAAGGCCTTGGCGGGCGTCCTCGTAGTTTTCTCGTTGCCCCTTACTTGAAAAAGCGGGCTGGAAATGAATTAGCCCGGTAGGAATTACGAGTTCCTACCGGGCTGAAATTCCCGGGGCTGGCCCCTAGGGTGGTAAGTGTTGCCCCGCTTTGCTTCTTGTTTGCCAAGTTAGCGACGTCGTGGGAGTTGGCAAGTCTTCACAGCCCCAGACGTTCCCGTATGCGTTCCAGCATGAGCCGTTCCACTTCCGACATCTTCTGCCTGTAAACCGGTTCCACCAGCGGACGCTCCGGCTGTTCCAGCGTTGCCTTGTCCTTGCCGAGCGGGACGCCGGCGGCCCAGAAGGCCCGGCGCATGGCGGGCGTAACCGGCTGGCTGCCGGTGTACTGGAACCGGTTGTCCGTACCGCGTCGTCCGGCCTGTACCGCCTCCAGAAATCGCGCCGCCGAGGGCGTCACCGCGCCGACGTCGACGCGCAGGTCGTTCATCATCTTGTAGCGCATGGCATTGACGAGCCGTCCGCCCATGGCCGCGCGTCCGCGCAGGGAACCGTCGCGGGTCCGCCCGCGCCAGCGTTCCATCAGCCGCTCCCGCCCGGAAACGGGTTTAAAGCCGACCCGCCGTTTGAGCTGGAAACGCCTGCCATGATGCCACCGCCCACGGCTCCACGTCCCGGCCTTGAGCATGTCCATGCGCCGGTACTGGTGCATTTTCGACAGTTCCGGCCACGAGGCGCGCAGTCCGCCGGAACCGCGCAGGGCGGCCTTGAGTTCGGCCCGGAGCATGTTTCCGGCAAAGCGCAGGGCGCGGCTGAACTCTTTTGGGAAGGCCTGCGCCATCGCATACAGCTCGGGGGCCGCCGACCGCTCAATCTTGCAGAACGTGCCGCCGAAGGCGGTAAAGCGTTCCGGCCCGGCATAGGACGCCTTGTATGCGCGGCCCATGTCAGCGCCTCGTCGCCCGCTGCGTGCCGCGCAGCAGCAGCCGCCACGCCACCAGATGCGGCATTCCGTTTTCGTCCCGGTCAATGACCATGCGGGCCGCTTCCGTGCGCCAGCGTTTCCCCATGCCGTCCAGCAGGTCGAAGCGCGGAGCTTCGGACATGTCCGTCGGGGCGTCCTCCGCCAGCATGAGGCCGTAGCCCCAGTCCGCGCCGGGGGGAATGCTGGCGGAGTCCGCCCACGCCAGCAGCTTGTTGCGTATGCTGTCCACGCCGCCGTAGTTTTGGCGGCAGACCATGTAGACGGTGCGGGCTTCGCCGTCGGGGTCGAGCGTGACGTACGTTCCCAGATCGCCGATGGCCTGCGCGAGGTCCTGTCTCAAGTCCATACGGCCCTCCTATGCGGCGCGCTTGGCGAGCCAGCCCCCGGCAAAACGCCGCCGGGCGCGGTTTTTCAGGCACAGTTCCACATAACGCGCGCCTTGCAGGGCGTTCAGGCCGTTGCGGATGGCGGTTCCCCGCCCGTCGGCGACGGCCTTGTGCAGCCGGGAAAGCGTTTTGGGGCCGAATGCGCCGTCAACGCCGAGGTCGGCCCCGTAGCGGAACACGCCCGGCGCGGCTTCGGCGTTCAGGGCGTTGAGCACCTGCTGGAGGTGGCGGCAGGTGCGCGGGTGGCCGAGGTTGATGGATTGCTCGAAAAGCTCGTGCGCCAGCGCGTCGGGCAGGTCCCCGCACTTCCAGCAGTCCCAGAATTCTTTCTTGTAGAAGCCTTGCACCAGTTTCAGCAGCACGCTCCGGACGCCTTCGCTTTTGAGCGTGCCCTGTTTGCGGGCGGATTCGATGACGGCCCAGCCCGGCCATCCGGGCCACGAGGCCGAGCTGATGCCCGCGAAGGTCAGCTTGCCGGGGTCCGCCGGATCGTCCGTCAGCTTCAGGCCGCCTTCCATGCCGGGGTCCATGACGATGGTTTCAAACGACGCGTCAAAGCTCATGCCCTGTTCTCCTCATTGAAAATGGCATCGCGGTACTTGCGCAGGCGGCCCCGCAGCTTGCGCGGAAAAGGCACGCCGAAAAAGGCAAGATGCTCCATGCACGACAACGCCTCGTTGATGCAGAGAAACGCGATGAAAAAATCACGCACGGGGAAGGGGACGCCGCTTTGCCGCACCGCGTGTTCGACGGCAGCCATCACGAATACGGCGACGGCGTAAAAGAACATCTTGCCGACGCCGGCCCGCATTTTCCTTCCGCTTATCCGGTCGAGCACCCACGCGCGGCAGAAGCCCAGCAGGAAATCGCAGCACAGCAGCAGAAAGAGAATGACGACAAGCGCGGAAATGCCGCCGAGCATCGAAGCCACGACAGAGCCGAAAAGCGATGCCGTCAGCTTGAAAGGCACGTCCAGCATCAGCTTGTCCGTCCATGCCACAACATCTTGCCACATATTTTTTTTCCAAAAGCGGCGGACGCCCCGGAGAACGCCCGCCGCGGAGCTCAGACGTTGATCTTGACGCTGACGACGGCAGCCGTGGAAGCCGCGGGCTCCCAGCACACGCCGACGCGCAGGTTGTTTGCGGCGTCGCTTCCCGACGTGGTTGTCGCCGCCGTGGTCAGCTTGCCGTCGGCGTCGAGGTAGACGGCGGCCCCCTGCGCCATTTCCTTGCCGCTGGCGGCGGCTTCCTTTGCCAGCAGGAAGACCCCGCAGGCGGCAAGCTCGCCTTCCGCGCCGGCGGGGATATCCGCGGCGGCCACGCCGACCATGCCGGACAGAGGCACCAGCTCGCCCGAAAGGACAGCTGCGGAACCGCTGTTCTTCCAGCGCATCCGGGAACCGTTCTGCATGAAGTTCTTCATTGTTCAGCCTCCTTACGCCGGAGCTACGCCGGGGTTTTTGGTTCCGGCGCGGGGATCGTTGATGAACGCGCCCGCGTCGATGCTCACCTTGAATTCCGTGCCGTCGATGGTCCAGCCCTGCCGCTGTTCCACGCGAGGGGTCTTGTTGCCGCCGAGCCACGCCACGGAAAGGAACGTGCCGCGCATCCCGGCGAGGAACCACGGCAACGCGCCCGTGCCGTCAAGCCGGGGTTCGATGATCGGCGTGCAGTAGTTCGTCCACGGGTTCGGCCTGTTCGGTTCCGCCTGCGTGCCGATGACCGTGGCGTTCAGGAGCTGGTAGGCTTCCATCTGAAGCGCGACCGGGATGAGCAGGAAGGAGGGACGCAGGGCCAGCGTTTTACCCGCGCCGTCTTTCTGCGTGCCCATGGCGGTGACGGCCTTGCCGAACGAGGCCGCGGAAATGGCCGCCGCCGTCAGCAGGTTTTTGCGGTCGGCGTGGAAGAGCGGCTTGCCGTCCTTGAGGTTCGCCGTGCTGGTGAGCAGGCCGTGGACGAGGTCGGCAACGGTGCGCTCGGCTGCCTGCCCCATCTTGCGGGGTATTTCCGTAAACTGGTTCAGATCGTTGTTGATGACGGCCTGACGGGAAATGCTGAACAGCTTCCCGTAGGTGGCGACGCTGAACACCGCGCCGCGGTCGCTGATCGCGCCGTGGGTGTATTCGCCGTCTTCGTTCACGCGGTCGAGCGTGGAGAAGGATTCGAGCGTCGCGCCGGTGTGCTCGCGGAAGTCCGCCGCCGTGGCCTCGCCCGTCCACAGGGAATAGGTTTCCTGCGCCTCTTCGGCCCCGGCCAGCACGGCCCGGTGCGCGGCGTCGGCGAGGATGGACGGGAAGTCGGACGTGGTGAACGCGCGGCCTACCATGTCCATGTCGCCGCGCGTGGGCTTCCCGGCCCGGCGCAGGCAGTCGCGGGCCAGTTCCGCCAAGGTGAAGCCGCGCAGCTCTTCCGCACCGGGGGCGGGCGTTTTGACCACGCGCCCGAAAGAGGTACGCAGTACCAGCGAATCGGCGGCGGCCGCCCGGAACTTTTCGCCCTCATCCTGCCCCATGCTGACGCGGAATCCGGGGACGGACTCGCTGTTCCGGGAGGATATGGCGTCGAGCACCTGCGCCCGGAAGGCGTCAAGGTTCACATGCTCGCGGATGGCGCGTTCCGCCAGTTCCGGCATCCCGTGCCGGACGGCGAGGGACAGAATATCGGCGGCGCGGGCCGCGTCGTCGGGGACGACGGGTTCCTGCACCGCGTCGGGAGCGGTGACGGGCAGCGGCTCCGAAGCGGAGCGGTTTTTCTGGACGGGGGGCGTGGCGACGGGTTCGGGCGTCGTCTGGGAAGGGAGCGTATTCGGCATGGTTGCCTCCGGGTTACACTGTTGAGAGCGGGCTTTGGCGGCGTCGTCCGCCCCGATGGGCGTCAGGGAACCTTCCCTGACGGTCCATTTGCTGACCACGCGGACGGGCCCGGCGAACGAACGCCCGGATTCCCCGACAAAGCCCGTTTCGCCTTCGGGAATCCAGTACGATTCGTCCACGCTGTAGCCCACGGAAATGTCGGTAAGATGCCCTTCGGTGACCTTGCGGAACGCGTCTCCGGCGGTGCTGGAAAAGTGCGCCGTGGCCAGCAGGCTTTCGCCTTCCACGCGCAGGCCGCGCAGGGAACCGAGCTGATCTTCGATGGAACAGCGGCTGTGCGCGTCGAGCAGCGGAACCTGTTCCGGGAAGGAGCAGCCGGACATGAGCAGGATTTCGTCAATCATGCCGCGTTCCCAGTCCCAGACGGGGACGCGTCCTTCCGTGGCCAGCACGAAATCGACGGTGCGCGCCGTATCGTCCAGCGAGGCGGGCGACTGGCGCAGGCCGAACGCGGCGTTGCGGGTCGTCAAATTATTTTTTGGCATCGAGTCCTCCGGGGGCGGTGAAAATGTCGCCGAAGCCCAGCCCCTTGCTTTCGGCCTTGGTTTTGGCTTCCGCGATTTCGTCCACCACCTCGTCGTAATCGCGGCCCCGGCGGGCGGCGATTTCCTGCGGCGAGCGGACGCCGAGCGCGACTTCGGCACGGAACGCGTTGATTTCCTTGAGCGGGTCGGGCGATTCCATGCCCGGCGCGATCCATTTGTCCGACCACGGTTCAAGCATGGCAAAGGCCGGGGCCAGCTCCGGGCGGCGCAGGCTTTCGACTTTCAGCCAGTCGCGGAAGACGGGGCGGCACAGCCAGCGGATATGGTTTTCCTGCGCCGGCTTGAGGGCCTGCGCGAGGTCGAGCCGGATGCCGCGCAGGTTGGAGTAGGATATCTGGTCGTAGTCGCCGGTGAGCAGCTCATAGGTAAGCCCGGTCCCCACGGCCAGCGTGCGGAGGTTGAAGCGCAAAAACGGCTCGAACGTCCCGGACTGGCGGTTTATCTGCGCCAGCGTGACGGAATCCCCGGCCCGGAGGTATTCGAGCGTCGCGTTGGAAAGGTGTTCGGCCCGGCGGCCCGCGGCCTTGCGGTCGGCCTGAAAGCCGACGGGGTCGTTCGACTGCACGAAGCCGAGGTATTTGGATTGCAGGCGCGTGGCGTCCAGTTCCGAGTCCAGCAGCTCGGCGAGGTCGCCCGCGACCATGACGCAGGCCACGAACGGGCTGATGCCGTGGAGCTGTCCGGGGCGCAGCGCCTCGAAGCCGTGGATCACCTGCGCCGCGGGCACGCGCACCACGCGCCGCGTGAATGCGCCGTCGTCAAACCAGTAGGCGGCGATGCGGCCCGTGGCTTCTTCGTATTCGATGCCGCCGTCCAGCGCGTTGCCGTCCGCCGCCCGCGCGCCGTGCCCGGTGAGCCGGTCGCCCTCGATGCCTTGCAGGGCGTAGCGTCCACGGTCGAAACGCCGGATGAAGAAGTATTCGCCGCATTCGAGGAGCTGGCGTTCGGCCAGTGCCTGCATGTCGTAAAAGTGCAGGCGGCCCGAGAAGTCGGCCTGTTCGCACCAGCGCTCGAACGCGCTTTCCACGGCCTCATTGAGCTCGGCGTCAAGCGTTGCGGAAGCCTTTCCCGCCCCGTAGTAGCGGGCTTGCAGCCGGATGCCGTTGCCCACAACCAGCGCGGCGCGCATCCTCACAGCCCGGTCAAAATAAGGAAAATCGCGCACAAGCTGGCGTACGCGGGCACGGACGACGCTGGAACTTGCCCGCACCACGTCGTTGACGTTCCGATCCATCGGAAGCCACCCGGCGGTGTCTTCCGTGGGCCGGGCCGCAGCGTACATGCGTTTGCCGTGCGCGAGCCGCGTCCCCGGCGCGAACAGGCCGACGAGCTTGCCGAGCCGCGCGGACAGGCTCATCGGTCCGCGCTCCGCACGACCGTGCGCGGACGGTATCCGGTATCGCGCGCCGCCTCGTCCGCCGCCTTGCGCTCCACATAGTCGAGCATCTGCATGAACTCGGCGGGCGAAAAAAATTCCCGTTGCATCCCGTCAATATCATACGACTTGACGCGCCAGTTTCCCGACGCGAGATCGTTGCGCATCCGTTCCAACGTATCCCGAAAACTTGTAAACGCCATACCGCACGCTCCTGATTGGCGAAAGCATCAGCCAGAATTGAGCAGAAAAAAGGCGAACGCGCAAACGGGGTTAATGCGGTGCGGAGAACAACGTGGAAACGTTAACGGGGAGAGGGCGGCTTGCCGACAGGGGAAGGCGGCTGCTGGCGGGAGCATCCCCAAAAGGGCATATGGATGGCAATGCCGGAGTGGCCGCCGGCGCACCCGGAAGAGGCGGGGCGACGAATCCGGCGGACAGGATGCCCCTCGGAAAGCGGGAGGGGGCGGGATGGAGAAACCCAAAAGTGGTGCGGCTGGAGGAGCGTCGCACACAAAAAGGCAAGGCGACGTTTTTCCGCTCCATGAGCGGCCGGGGCCTCACGGACCCCCGGACGTCGCCTTGCCGGTTATGGGGATGCCCCAAAAAGGTATCGGCGGAACAATACGAAGCGCGTCATTCTCTCCGTTTTCGGGAGATGTCTTGTGCTTCATCCCAAAAGCCGCTATCAGAGGCGTGGGCCGTTCTCCGGGTAAAGGAGTAAGCCTATGGCACAGTTCCTGCTTGACGTCGCGGCCAATGTATTGGCCGGCGTCATCGTGGCGCTTATTATCCGCCGCTTTCGCGGCTAGAAAATGAGTTTGCCCGTGTGGGAACAGCCATTCTCACACGGGCTTGAAACTTGGTGATGAACTAAAATCGCCGGGGGACTGGCCCACGGGGCGGTGAGTGTTGGTAGCACTTGCCGCCCTTCTTGCGTTCAAGATAGCGACGTTTGCCGCGCTTGGCAAGACATGATGCTTAGTCTTTTGTGACGTTTTCGAAAATTCGCCGGATGCCTTTCAGCTGTTCCACGCATGAGGCTATTTCCCAGAGCAGGGCCCCCGAAAACAGCCCGCTGAAAATGCAGGCGAACGCCAGACTGTACTGATTTTCCGCAAAACATCCGAAAGCCGCCACCGCAGCCACAACCCACAGCAGCAGGGCTATGAGCTTGCCTATCCGCATATCTTCCTTCATATGCCCCCCTTTTCTGTAAGGCTTGCCTGAAAGGGAGGGAAAAGACAACCGTTACCACCGCCGCCGTGGGCGTTCCTGCCGGGGTTCCGTTTGCATGGGTTCGCCCGGTCCCTGTCCGTACAGCTCCGGCTGCTGGTAGCGCAGCCCCAGAAAGTCCGCAAGGCAGAAGCCGTAGACGCTCACGTCCCACGCGTGGTTGTCCCGGCCTTTCGGACAGGACCAGTTCCCCAAATCGTCAACGTATTCGGCGCATAGCTGTTTCGCCCATTCCGTCGTGCATTCCGCGTTCATGTGCCACGCGCCGGGGTCCGCCGGAGCGATGGACAGTTTCCGGTGCAGGGCGTCCTTATAGTATTTCGTGTGGACGTGCAGCAGGCGCAGGCCGCCGGGAATCTTGACGCTGGTTCCCGGATAGTTTTCAAGATTCGCCAGCGTGTACGGCTGCTTCAGCCTGCGTTCGCCGTTGATCGGTAGCGTGCGCCCGCGGTTCCGGATGCACCAGTCGTACACTTCCCGCGTCCGGTGCCCCTGCGAGTCTATGCCCGCCAGATGCACGACGTGCTCCACGCCGTTGACGTCGTAGTAGGGCAGCCACAGCACGCGGTCGAGCGCGTCCAAATCCTCCACGAAGCCGGAGCGCACCTGCCACGATTCGCATTCCTGACCGTATCCGAACGCCCTGATCTCGTACCAGAAGCCGAAATCCTGCGTATCCACGGCGGCCAGCAGTGCCGCCACCTTTTCCGTGGAGGGCAGCACCCCGGACGGGCGTTCGTCGCGCAGGGCCAGCACGGCCTCTTCCTTGCGCGGGCTGTAGTCTTCCTGCCACGGTTCGCCGAGGTAGCCGTTCATGAAATCCTTGTAGGCGTCGAGTTTCCCGACTTTCAGGTCTTCCGCCGCCGTGATGAAGCGGGAGGCAGTCTCCGAAAGGCCGACGAACGGCGACACCAGCGCCGAGAAGCGGAAGGCGACGGAACGTGAGCGATGCCGGGCAAACCATGTCGCCATGTCCAGCCCGCTTTCCGCTTCCTGCCAGCGTCCGCCGAGCACGGCACGGTCCCGTTTGAAGTCGTCCCAGACGCTTCCGCACGGGCAGACATACCGGGCGGCCTTGCCGCTGAAGACGTCCTGCGATGCCATCCCCTCCGGCCAGACGACGCAGCCTTTCCCGGAAGCATGGCTGAAGCGCATCACATGATGCTGCCCGCAGTCCGGGCAGCGCACGGCAAATTCAAACCGCACCTGCGCCCGCAGATAGGCCAGCCAGATTTCTCCCTCCACGGTGGTGGGGGAACTGGACAGCATGATTTTGGACGTGTCCCGGTAGGCGCGCACGCGCTTGTAGGCCAGCGATACCGGCCCGGCTTCCTGCCTGTTTGTGGACTCGTACTTGTCCACCTCGTCCAGAAACAGGTTGCGGACGGAGACGTTCGAGAGCGTGGAAACGGACGTCGCCCACCCGAAGCCGATGCGCATGTGCCTGAGCCGGAGGAAAAAATTCGCTTCGTCATCCTGCTTTCCCGTGAGCATGCCGCGCAGGCGGGGAGAGAGCCGGAACAGGTTCCGCACCCGGCCCGTGCTCATGCGCTGCGCCAGTTCGCGCTGGTCGTAGACCATGAGCGCGGGGCCGGGATAGTGATCCGCTGCAAAGCCCATGCAGTTGAGCAGGATTTCCGTTTTGCCCGTCTGCGGGGGAGCCACCACCACGGCCTCCCGCACATGCGGCAGGGAAAAGGCATCCATCGGCCCGGACAGATACCGCGCGGTGGCGTTGCTCCACTTGCCGGGGCGTGGTCCGTCCGGCTCCATCACGCGATAGCGTTCCGCCCACTCGGAAACGGACAGCCGCTCGGGACGCCGCCATATCCGGCGCACGGCATCCGGCCACTCGAACCGCACCCTTCCCGGAGGTACACCGGGAGGACACGGCGCGACGATCCGTCTGCGCGTCCGCGACATGTCGATCAGCGTCCACTGTTTCGTCATGCGTCCGCCTCTCTATCCGTCTGCGCGTCCCCACGGGACGCCTCCTTTTCAGCCTCTTCATCCAGCCGGGCCTCCAGCTCCACGTCATACTCGAATGCTTCGGAAAAACCGTTGAGGCAGTCCTTTACCCGCTCAAGCATGTACTCGCGCAGGGCGTCTTCCTTTTCGAGCGTCCCGCCGCACAGGTGGATGATCTCGCGCACGGAATCGTAGACGAAGGCTTCCAGCCCCGTGCTGGTCACAACGGCAGCCGCCGCCAGCGATTGCTCGTACAGCTCGCGGGGAATGAGACGCTTGAGCTTGCGGTCCACTTCAAGCTCTTTCGCCTGACGCACGGCGCGTTGCGTAAGTGCCTTTTCCATCTGGTACATTTCGCCGTAACAGGTGGCGTCCGCGCTTCCCCCCCGCTCCCCCTGTGGCGCGAGCCGGGCAAAGGCAGGGGCCGGGGGCCAACCTTCAGATATTGAAAATTTTTCTATATCTTCAACATGATACGTCATATCAGGGCGCGGACGGCAACGCTTTTCCTTGCCGACGTAGTTGAGAAACGTGCGCTTGGCAATGCCGAACCTGTACTGCCCGTACATGTCCCACGCCTGATTGGCGGATCGGAATTCCCGCCGCCCGGTGAGGGGATTCCAGCCGTCCTGCGGAAAAACAGGATTGCCTGAAAGGCGGGATTCCGAGGCTGTGGAAAAGTCGTTATTCATCTCATTGCCCGTTTCTTTTGTATATTGCAAAATCAAATTTCATTTTTCCGCGATACGCCCCCACGCCTGTGCCGACCCCTGTGGGAAGGGCTTCTGAAAGAACCTACCTCGACGGAGTTATGGCCGGCGGCCAGTGCGGGAGCGGGGAAGTCCCACTCCGTCAGGTTCGTTCTTTTCCCACAGGCTGCGTCCAACCATGGGCAGCTTATCCGCAAAGCGTTCTACGATTTCGTCTCCTGCCTCGCTCCACCACAGCCGCTCGAACTCTTTGACTACGGCCCAGTTCGTTTCGTTCGCGCCCCAGCCGTTCGGGATGGTGAAGCCGCGCCCGCCGCCCTCAACGAGGTACGGTCTGACCGGGTACGCCCGGCATAATTCCACGAGCCTGTCGGCTCCGCTGGCAACAACGCTTTTGTCGCACACGTTGCCCAGCAGTCTCCTTCCGATGCTTGCGCCGAAGCCTTCCGCTTTGGGTTCCGGCTCCGTGGGGGAGGGGACAGCTCCCTCCCCCCTCTGTTCATTCCGTCCGGCATCGGATGGGCTTGGTTCGACAGGTGCGGCTGTCCCGGCAGTCTGCAGGGAAATGGTGGGATGATCAGGTTCGCCGCCCATGCCCCACGCGGAGAGTATGCCGTTAAGTGTCGTTTCTGTCGTAACCATGTGAACCTCTTATGTAAAACCGTCTGGATCACAAAGCGGATCATTGGCGGTCAGTAAATGGTCAGTAGATTCTTACTTTCTAACATATTGAATTGTTTTTCTATTTTTTCTATTTCTAGGCTGGATCACTGGTCAACGAAAATAATAGAAAATTATACGCGCACACGCACGCATATACGCGCGCGTGTGCGCGTGTGCATATGCGTGGAGTTTTTTCCAAAATTCGCTGACCACCACGAAACCAACTGGCATAACTGGTGATACACGGTCAACGGGTCACTGACCACCAGTGATCCACTTGCGTGATGAAAACGTTTTTGTCCTGTATTTACTGCTGATTGAGCCATAAAAAGCCTCATGCTTCTTACTGACCGCTTTTGTGACCGTCTAGCCTCGTCATTTGCCGGGGATACGGGGAAAACGCCCCTTGTCCGAATTTCAAGCGGAAACGGCCCGTACAGGCGTTTCGGTTTCTCTTGCTGTGTGCAGGTCAAATTGTACGCAAACATGGCTGTACGGGCATCCTAGAGGCTGTTTGTAAAACCGGAGGTCAGGGAAATGCCGGAGACGCGCTGCGGGCGCTTGCCCTCGACTCGCGGACGGTAGACTTTGACCGCGACCTCCCGCAGCTTGCGGGTCGCCGTTTCCAGCTCTTCGATGAAGTTTTCGCGGTTCAACGGCTTGTAGCCGCCTTCCGTGCAGTAACTCTTGTACGCCTTGTACAGTTCCTTGAGGTCTTCGTCATAGCCGTCTTCAAGCGTGCATTGATCCTGCACAAAGGCCATTACAGGATTGTTGTACCGACGGTATTTCATGATGAATTCCGTGGTTTCATCGCAGGATGTGAACCGTTTGTTCTTCATCAGCCGATGCAGTCCGAGCACGGCCCACGCAAAGATGCCGTCAAGTTCGGCCATCAGCTTGCTTTCAAGGTCGTTGTCCATCGTCGGGTCGTCCTCCAGAAATTGCCGCTTGAACTGTACTGGAAGAATGCGCCGGAAGAATCCGTCGGAGTTGTCGAGCACGCGCGGTTTTTTGTTCATGGCATAGGCCAGTTTGCAGTACGGGCGGAACTCGAAGCTGTCCTTGTGCTTGAAGCTGGCCTGTATCGGGTCGCCGGTGACGACGTTCTTGAAAAACTCGCTGTTGGTGGCCTCCGCGCTCAGTTCCGCGCCGACGTTGAGCATCTTGCGGAACAGCGACGCCCGCTGAAACTGATCTTCAAGCCCGGCAATGGTCACGGCGGAGCAGTTCTTTTGCCCCACCAGCGCCCGCATGATGCTGATCACCTTGCTTTTCCCGTCCGCGCCGGGGCCGAGCAGAAGGAGCGCCTTGCCCATGGTGGTGTCCCGGGTCATGCTGTAGCCGATGAATTCCTGAAGCTGCATGATGACTTCCGGCGTCTGCACGGTTTCGCCGAGGAACCGCAGCCAGCGTTCCGGTTTTGGCGGTTTTTCGCCGTGCCACGTCACGCCGAGCTTGACCGTGGCGAGAAAGTCCCGGTCATGCGGGATGAACTCCAGCGTGCGCAGGTTGAGCATCCCGTTTTCAAGGCAGGCCCAGTCTTCGCGGTCGTCCAGTTCGCGCCCGCTGGGCATGGACGCCAGCGCCAGCACCAGCGAACACGAGCCGTTCACGCGCGAGGCCGTGGCCTCGTCGCCAAGCGCGATGATGGCCTCGCGCTTGAGCTGCTCCACGCTCCACGGCTCGAAAAAGCGGCCTTCCCAGCGGTAAAGCTGGCCCGATTCGTCGTGGTAGAGCATGGGGAAGTGTTCGGCGAGCCAGTCCGCCAGCAGCTTTTCCCGGAACGACAGCCGCCCGTTCACGCCGCTGTCGAAAAAGCGCATGAAGCCCACGCCGGAGGAGCTTTCCGGCTCCCCGGATGCGGCAGCCTTTTCCCTCCGTTCTCTGGCGGCCCCGGCCAGCGCCATGAACTCGCCGACGCCCTGCCTGTGCCGGACAAAGAAGTCGGTCAGGTCCTGCCCGTGGTCGTCCGGCCATTCTCCGTTTTCCCGGCCCATGAAATCCGGCCATTCCAGCCGGAACACCGTACACCCGGCGCGCGTCAGGTTCTTTTCCGCCTTGTCCGCGTAGGCCTGCCCCGGCTTGTCTGCGTCGTAGCAGAGCAGGATTTCCCGGCCCGCCAGCGCGTCGATGTGCGACTTCGGCCACACGTCCGGCTTGCCGGTCTGGGTGATGGCGTTCAGCCCGTACGAACGGGCACAGATGCAATCGGCCTCGCCTTCGCACAAAATGACCAGCCCGTCGCGCAGCGTCGAGGCCGCCGGAAACAGCATGGCCGAGCCGTGGCCCTTGCCCCAGCTCATGATCTTGGCGGGCGCGCTTTCCGGCTTGCCCAGCGGGTAGTAGACGCGGATGTTGCGCAGCACGCCCTTTTCGTCGCGGATCGGGATGGCCACGCGGTCGCGTTCCCGGATCGGGAAGGTTTCATACAGATTCGCCTTGCGCCGGAAGTGCGAAAGCGCACGCACGCCGAGTTCGTCCAGTGTTTCCCGCGTCCAGCCGCGCCGCCGGGAAAGCTCGCCCATCATGGCGTCGGAAACCGGCTCCATGACGCTGAGCACGTTTTCCGGGATTTCGCCGGGGAGCTTCACGTCCAGCCGAGTCCGGAGCTGCCCGGGCGTTTTGCGCGGCGCTGGGGCAAGTCCTTCCTGCGCATACTCACGCTTGAATGCACGCAGCCCTTCCGTCGAACGTTCGGGGTAGCCCTTGACCTTGCACCAGAGGTCGACAAGGTCGCCGGAGTCCGTGCAGCTCGCAAAGCACTTGAAGACGTCGTCCGTCACGTTGTAGCCGAACGACATGGTGCGGTCGTCGTGGAACGGACACAGGCCGTTGAGCCAGTCGCCGTCTTCCTGCTGCACGACAAAGAGCGTCCGCGCGATGCGGTCGCGGGTTTCCGCCGTGAGGTTGTGTTGCGCCCAGCCCATTACAGCCCCCATCCGTCAGGTATCGGAGGACACGTTGCGCCGTCCGGCACGTTGACGCAGCGCGAAGGCTTAAAGCATCTCCAGTTCATGCCGCAGGACGAGGCCGCCAAACGGGCGTTCATGCGGGCGCAGTCAAGCAGCGCGTGTTCAGCCATCCAGCGTTCGGCTTCCGAAAGCGGACCGGACGGGGAAGCTGCCGTCACGACGGGAACGGGCTTTGCCTTCGTAGGCTTTTTCTTCGCGGGCTTCGGCGCGATGACGGTCGGCTTCGGCTCTTCAAACGACGGCGCGAGACGATACAGCCCCTTGGCGATTTTCCAGACCTGCGCGCAGTAGGCGCGGGAACAGGTCGTGCGCGTCGTAAATTTTTGCCGTCCGCACACCGGGCAGTTGCCGAACCGCTTCCCGAACCGTTCGCCCGCCAAAAGCTGGGCGTAGAGCGAAAGCACGTCGGGGTTGCCGAGGGTGATGTCCGCCGGAAGGGTTTGTATGCGCGCGCTCATTGCCAGCCCTCCCGCGCCATTCTGGAACAGACGCGCTCAAGCCGCCGCGCGGCGTCCCGCATGAGCCACCAGCGCAACGGGGGGCACCACCGGAAGCGTTCGGCAATGTCGCACTGGTAGTAGTAGGAAAACGCCACGTGCTGCGGATTGAAACTCGCTTCCTTCGCGGCTTCGGCCCGTTCTTCCGCCAAACGCTCGCGGAGCTTGCCATACCTTTGTGCAATCCACGTATAATGCCCTGCGGTCGCGGACAGTTCCGCCTCTTCGTCTGGCGTCAAGACACGGTGCCGGGCATTGACGTTTTCGAGATTCCGTAGAGCGTACAGGGATTGTACCCACTCCTTGAGCAGCGCCAGTCGGATGCGTTCATTCAGGGCAATCATGACGCCACCTCCACGGACAGGGACGTGCCGTAGATACGCCAGCGGACGCGGACGTCCGGCGGCAGGGGCGCGGACAGGCCGCGCAGGGCGGCCACGGCCTTGTGCTGCCCGGAACGGGCGAGCTTGTGGAGCAGTTGATGCAACGGGAGGGCCCCGGCGCACATTCCGGGCCGGGAAAGGGAAAAGATGATAAACATAAGCCACCTGTAGTGTTTTGGGATTGGGAAACAAAAAAGGCGGAACAACGCTCCCCGGCCACTACAAGGCCGCCTGAGTCTCACGAACATCAGGACGTTGTTCCGCCAATATGTAACCGCATCCCACGGACGAAAGGCCCGAGGTGCTTCGGTGGCAGAAACAAGAAACGCCGCTATTCTCTCCAGCGTGGGGCGCTGGCGAAGGCTTCGGCAAGCCTTGTAGTGTTTGGGGAAAGTCAGATTGCCCGGAATCCGGGCCGGAGTCAAGTCCCCGGCGAGTAGCACGAATACGAAGCGGGAAGCAGACGCGCTCTGTCCGGCAAGGGTAGCAGCAGGGTAGCAAACAGGTAGCAGGCAGCGGGCGCGAGAACTCACCAATCCGCCGCAGGGTAGCAATAGGGTAGCAAAACGAGGAAAGGGTCTACACTCATTAGAGTGTAAACCCTTAAAATATTTGGTGGGACGTGCGGGGGTCGAACCTGCGACTCTCTGCTTAAAAGGCAGATACTCTACCTACTGAGTTAACGTCCCGTTCCGAATTTGAGTTGATACGCTTTAGAGTGTTCTCTGTCAAGGTTTAATCCGCTTTTTGCAGAAAAAAACAGCTTCTTTTACACGGGAGATACATTTCACTGGCGATCGTTATTGAAGCATCCCCTTTGCATGAGATAGCCCATCTACCGATGCGCAGGATAGATCAGCCACCGAGATAGGCTTCCTTGACCTTGGGATCTTTGAGGAGTTCCTGCCCCGGGGCCTCGGCGACGACGCGGCCGACTTCGAGCACGTAGGCGTA